>FWPV01000067.1_pt1 | contig 377924 bp, 327 predicted proteins | sample 2228371 | NCBI WGS metagenome assembly FWPV01 (sample SAMEA103939776, study PRJEB20133) | metagenome | reverse complement strand
CTTGTTTGGTTGTGGTGACCTTAAGGATACTTCTGACTCACCGCTTTTGTTAAGGTTCTACATTTTACAGAAAATATGGTACATCAACCTCCTGAATGATCTATTATGATTGACATCTATGCATAAAATGCTACAATACATTAAATTTATAATAAAAATTTTAATTAAAATATCCGAGTGTATGTATGAAGAAAATCACAATTGGTGAAATCGCTGAGAAAAGTGGTGTTTCTATTTCCACGGTCTCTTTGGTATTAAATCAAAGGCCTGGTATTTCCTCAGAAACACGTGCGCGCGTGCTGGAGGTTGCCGAAGAATTAGGATATAAGATCAAATCGGATCCTGCCCCACTGCCGGATTCAACCCTCCACAATATCGGCGTGATTATGAAAACTGACGCGGAAATATTTCCACAGGCGAACCCTTTTTACTCAAAAGTGCTGATCGGGATAGAGGAAGTTTGCCGCAGTAAAGGCATCAATTTACTGTTTTCCACTCTTCCATTGGACGAAAATAATTGCCCGCTGGAAACCCCGCAAATGCTTTATAACAACAGCGTAGATGGCTTGCTGATGGTAGGGATTTTTCTGGATGCGTCACACTTGATACAGCAGAGAGTGGCCGCTAAAGGGCTTGTATTGGTGGACGGGTATTCATCACCTGAGGTTTTCGACCAGGTCGTGTCGGACAACTTTCATGCGGCCTATCAGGCGGTGGAACACCTCATCCATAAGGGGCACCAACACATCGGACTGGTGGGCAGCGACCCGGTCTGCTATCCGAGCCTGAAAGAAAGAAGGAACGGGTACCTGAGAGCATTGAAAGAAAATAATATCAACCAGACCTATATGGCTGATTTCAACCTCAACAGGAGTAAAGGTTTTCACGAAACCATTAACCTGCTCAAGATGTATCCGCAAATAACTGGCTTGTTTTGCGTCAACGACGATGTTGGCGCTGCTGCCATTCGCGCCGCACAATCCCTGGGACTGCGCGTTCCTGAGGATCTCTCGATCATCGGCTACGACGACACCTACATTGCCCAGCATACGCATCCAGCCCTGACCACGATTCATGTGGACACCCTGGCCATGGGTCGCGCCGCCGTCCACCTTCTCTCTCTGCGAAAGGAAAACCCGGAACTCAGCCGTATGACCCTGGTTATTCACCATAAATTAATTGAAAGAGAATCGGTCAGCACCGCCAGGCAATCCTCCAGAAAAAGCGATTCCCATCCAGCCGCCCAACCAAATTAATTGCCACTTTAGAAAGTGAATGGAGCGATGATGACCCAAATCCTGCCCGATTTCCCCTGGGAAGACCGCCCCGCCGGAAGCGGTGAAATTCTCTGGCGTTACAGTGCTAATCCAATTATTCCACGGAACCTGATCCCTTCGGCAAACAGCATTTTCAACAGCGCTGTTGTCCCCCACCTGGGACACTACGCTGGTGTTTTTCGCTGCGACAACCGCAAACGCGAGATGAACATTCACCGCGGTTTCAGCCAGAACGGTATCGATTGGGTGTTGGACGATGAACCGATCAAGTGGCGTTTTCCAGACGGCGAGCTGGCTCGTTTTGAGCACCGCTACGATCCCCGGGTTGTCTGGCTGGAAGATCGTTACTACATCACCTGGTGCAATGGTTACCACGGTCCCACCATCGGGATAGGGTACAGCTTCGATTTTGAGCAATTTACATTTCTAGAAAATGCCTTCCTGCCCTTCAATCGCAACGGGGTCCTTTTTCCCCGCAAGATTAATGACCAGTATTTCATGCTCAGCCGTCCAAGCGACAACGGGCACACACCTTTTGGAGACATCTTCATCAGCCAGAGCCCGGATATGATCCACTGGGGACGGCACCGTTTCGTTATGGGCACGCGCGGGGGGTGGGAGAGCACAAAGATTGGCGCGGGACCCATTCCAATCGAGACCGGGGAGGGCTGGCTTCTGTTTTACCACGGCGTACTGACCTCCTGCAATGGGTTCGTATACAGTTTTGGCGCAGCGCTGCTGGATCTGGAGCAACCCTGGAAGGTCATCGCGCGCGGCAGCCAATACCTGCTGTCTCCTCAAACCCTGTACGAGTGCGTCGGTGACGTGCCCAATGTGGTCTTCCCCTGTGCCGCGCTGTACGACCCTCCCACAGGTAGAATCGTAATTTACTACGGCGCAGCCGATACGGTTACAGCGATTGCTTTTGGGTACCTGGAAGAAATCCTCGAATTTGTGAAAAAGGGCTGATCTTGCGATTCGGCTGCCTGATCAAAGCAGCAGCATCGCATCCCCAAAAGAATAAAAACGGTACCCGCGTTGGATGGCTTCCTCATACAGGCTCAGGATGCGCTCACGGCCAGCAAATGCGGAAACCAGCATTAATAGCGTGGATTTTGGCAGGTGAAAATTCGTGATCATGGCGTCCACCGCTTTGAAGGTGTAACCAGGCAGGATATACAACCCGGTGGGCCCCTGATAGGCACTTACTTTATCCCCGTCGCTGGCAGATTGCGCAGCCGTCTCCAGTGTCCTTACGGAAGTCGTGCCGACGGCGATGATTTTCTTGCCCTGGTGATATGCGGAATTAATGGCATTCGCCGCTTCGGGTGTGAGCTGGCACCATTCCGTGTGAATCTTATGTTCATCCGCCAATTGCTCTGTAACCGGCGCAAACGTATCCAATCCGACGTGCAGCGTCACCCTGACGAAGCGGACACCGCGCTGCTCAAGGGCAGCCATCAACTCCGGGGTGAAATGGAGGCCAGCGGTCGGCGCCGCGGCAGAGCCCGGCTGCGTGGAAAAGACCGTCTGGTACCTCTCTGGATTTCGCAATGGCTCGTGGATATATGGCGGCAGGGGCATTTGCCCGACGCGAGGAAGAAACGGTTCGATGGGCTCCTCAAACCGGATGATGCGGCGTGAGCCGTCCAGGATTTGCACGACCTCCAGCCTGGGTCCCTCCTCAATTTCCAGACTGGATCCAGCCCGCACTTTCTTCCCGCCGATCAGTGCTTCCCAGATACGGTCAGATTCTCGGCGCAGAAGCAGGATTTCCACTCTCCCGCCCGTCGCTTTGCGCGCAAATAGCCGCGCCGGGATCACGCGTGTCTGGTTGATTACCAGCACATCCCCGGCTGAGAGATATCGGCCTATTTGGTGAAAGTGAGTGTGTTCCAGGCGTTCTGTCAGGCGCTCAAAAACCAACAATCGCGAATCGTGCCGCGGTTCAACCGGGGTCTGGGCGATCCGCTCAGGCGGCAAGTAATAATCAAAGTCGCTTGTGTACATCAAAACAAACCGGGCTGCTGCTTTTGGCTCGGGAAGACTACCCCCAAATGCTCGTAAGCCAGCCTGGTGGCCACCCGCCCCTGCGGAGTGCGATCCAGGAAACCCAATTGCAGCAGGTACGGTTCAACTACGTCCATGATGGTGTCAGGCTCCTCACCAATCGAGGCAGCGATGGTATTCAAACCAACCGGTCCGCCGTCATACTTTTCAACGATGGTACTCAAAACGCGCCGATCGACTTCATCCAATCCGAGCGTATCTACGTTCAGCAAATTCAGAGCCTCCTGCGCCACGTCCCGCGAGATGGAGCCATTGGCGCGCACCTGGGCAAAATCCCGCACACGCCGCAACAGGCGCAGCGCCACACGGGGAGTTCCCCGCGCTCGGCGGGCGACTTCCTCAACGCCATCCTCCTCCGCGCTGACGTTTAACAGCCGCACCGCGCGCCTGACGATGGTGCACATGGCGTTCTGATCGTAATAGTCCAGGCGGTAAACTGCCCCAAATCGCGCCCTCAACGGGGCGCTGACCAACGCCAGGCGAGTGGTCGCGCCGATCACGGTAAAGCGCGGCAGCTTTAAGCGGATCGACCGCGCCGATGGTCCCTTGCCGATAACAATATCCAGGGCGAAGTCCTCCATCGCCGGGTATAAAACTTCCTCTACAGCGCGTCCCAGGCGGTGAATTTCATCGATAAAAAGAATATCCCCGGCGTGCAGGTTGGTCAAAATGGCGGCCAGGTCGCCCGCTCGCTCCACTGCTGGACCGGCGGTGATCTTAATGTTAACCCGCATTTCATTGGCGAGAACGTGCGAAAAAGTGGTCTTGCCCAGACCGGGAGGACCGTAGAAGAGAACATGATCGAGCGGTTCTTTACGCTGGCGAGCCGCGTCAATCAAAATCGACAGGTTTTCTTTTACCTGGTCCTGTCCGATGACCTCGGACAGGCTGCGAGGCCGCAGCGCCTGGTCAAGCCGGTCATCGGGGCGGGCATCCGGTTGGACAAGTCGATCGCCGGGTTCGCTCATGTGCCTGATTATACCCTCAATCGATTGATGAGTATGGTATATAATGGGTCTAATCCAAACCGAGGAGCTGGTATGTCTCAAGTAATCGTCTCTTCCCACCCGCTTGTCGCTCATAAACTGGCCAAACTGCGCAGTGTCAAGACCGAACCCAAGAAATTTCGTGAGCTGGTCCGTGAGATTACTGGATTACTCGCCTACGAAGCCACCGCGGATTTACAGACGATTCCGATTGAGGTAACCACCCCGATGGGCAGTTCATCCGGTCAGGAACTGGTCGAAAAGATTGGCCTGGTTCCCATCTTGCGCGCCGGCCTGGGCATGGTCGAAGGAATCTGGGAATTGATGCCGTCCGCTGAAGTCTGGCATATCGGTATCTATCGCGATGAAAAAACACTTAAGCCAGTGCAGTATTACAATAAACTGCCGACGGAACCACGCGTGGCTGTCTGTCTGATCCTGGACCCCATGCTGGCAACCGGCGGGTCGGCGGTCGCAACGGTGGATATCCTCAAGCAGTGGGGGGTAAAACGCATCAAATTTGTCGGGCTGATCGGCTCTCCCGAAGGAATCAGCCTGATGCAGTCTCACCATCCGGATGTGCCCATTCACCTGGCTGCTATTGATGATCACCTTAATGAAATTGGTTACATCGTTCCAGGGTTAGGCGACGCTGGAGACCGCCAATTCGGCACTGGTTGAAAATTTTTATCCGCTGGTACAGCACCTGGCGGGCTGAAACCCTTTGACTGATTTCATGGAACTCAGCCGCCAATTTGCGCCATGAAGCGGCCATCTAGGGGCAGATTATTCGCTAACGCATGCCCGGCTGGTTTATTCTGCACGGCGGCCTGCAGTATAGGCAGGATCGGCTTTCCTGCCCGCATGGCTTCCAGCAGTGGAAATTCCTGATCGCTCATCAAACAGGGGCGTAAGCAGCCGTCCGCTGTCAGTCGCAAGCGGTTGCACCCCTGGCAAAATTGATGTTCGCTTAGCGGAGAAATAAAGCCCAGTTTGCCAATACTGTTATGTAATCTGTAAGTTGCAGCAGGGCCGTTTCCTTCTCGCTCCGCAGTTTTTTCGAGGCCTGACGGTTGTAATTTCTCCATGATTTCATGGACAGAGACAAAGGCGTCCGCTGGCACCGCAAAACCCTCCCCCCAGTTGGATTGGTTTTGTATCGGCATAAGCTCAATGAAACGCACCTGCCAATCGTGGTCCAGAGTCAAACGCGCCAGATCCAGGATTTCATCATCATTGAAACCACGGATAACCACTGCGTTAATTTTTATGGGGGTAAGGCCGTACATTTCTGCTGCCTGGATTCCGCGCCACACTCTCTCAATCGATCCGCCGCGCGTCACGCGTTTATATTTATCGGCCCGCAGCGTATCCAGGCTGATGTTGACGCGCTTCAATCCCGCGCTGGCCAGTGCTGAGGCCGCCTTTTCCAGCAATTGACCGTTGGTGGTCATGCTGACTTCTTGAATCCCTGGAATCGTAGCTAATTTTTCTACCAAAAAAGGAAGGTCTTTCCGCGACAGTGGTTCCCCACCGGTAATGCGCACCTCGCGAATCCCCGCCTGGGCAGCGCAGCGCACGAAGGTTTCGATTTCCTCATATCGCATGATTTCCGCATGACTCAACCGCTGAATTCCATCTGCTGGCATGCAGTAAACACAACGTAAATTGCATCTGTCGGTCACTGAAATGCGTAAGTAAGTGATTTTTCGTCCGAAGGAATCCACAAGCATGAGGTGCGCCCACCAACCTTTGAGTAGATTTTACCGGTGAATCGAGATATCTGTAATCTGACTTAAATCATCAATATATTATGATTATTTTTCCACAACTCTCAACCCGGTCAGCTTGCTGACTGAAACGCGTAAGAAAACGATCGGTATGCCAGAGAGTAGATGAACTGTTATACCGGCGGCAAAAATCAAGGCCAATATGCGCAATAAAATACCCAGGCCGGGCGCCAGGTTCTCCAGCATCCAGGGACCAGCGCCCGCCAGGATGGCCAATCCGCTCACCCCCGCCACAACCAGTGTGATGGGCAGCCAGGCTCTGCGGTCTGATGCTGACGGCATCATGGTGGAGCTGACCGAAAACGCCAGATAGAACCACAACCAGAAATCCTCATTCCGCATAGCCAGGCGCAGGCTGCCGAAGAACCCTGACCAGTCCCCTTGGGAAAAATAATCCACCATGGGTAAAAGGCTCAGTCGATCGACCCCGATAAATGCGACCAGCGCGCTTCCGAAAATAAAAGGCGCGGCTCCAATTAATGCCTCGCGCACAATATCCGCTGAGGACGTTTCGACATACCCCATGCGCAAATTGCCGTCCGGCATCATTTGAGGCACCAGGGATATCCGTTTGACGGGGACGCGCACAATCCAGGCCACCAACAGATGGCTTAATTCGTGTAACAGCACCCCCGGAAAAAAAAGGATAGAAAACAGCCCCAGCGCCAAAGCAGGACTGCGGGTGATCAGTAAAAAGAGCGACTGCAGTTCCCGGTGCAGCCAGCGTTGAATCCATAAATACAGCACCAGGCTGACGATAAAAAATATCAGCCCGTGGTAAGAGGACAGGTTCACTCCGCCGCAGTTTTAACGATATTAATGAATTCGGCCGGTTTAAGGCTGGCGCCCCCAACCAGCGCACCGTCGATTTCGGGCTGGTTAAAAAACTCTGCGGCGTTAGCCGCCGTAACGGAGCCACCGTACAGGATACGGACTGCCTGCGCCGTATCTGACCCGAATAATCCCGCCAACGCCGGGCGGATGACGTTTGACAAAACCTGGTTTGCCCCCGGACCGCTGGCGGCACGACCCGTCCCAATCGCCCAAACCGGTTCATAAGCGATCACCAAAGTCGCCGCCCGATCTGCCGGGATGGCTTTTAAACCATCACATACCTGCCGACCAACCACCTCCGCCGTGCGGCCAGCTTCATTTTCCGTCAGGGTTTCGCCCACGCAAACGATCGGCACCAAACCGTTTGCCAGCGCCGCATGCACCTTTTTGTTGACCATTTCGTCGTTTTCGCCAAAGTATTGGCGCCGCTCGGAATGACCGATAATCACATATTGACCAAATTCTCGCACCATGGCTGCAGAAATTTCACCTGTGAATGCCCCCTGGGCTTCCCAATGGATATTTTGAGCGCCCAGGCCAATATTGGTTCCGGCAAGCATGGCGGCGACCGGCATCAGACAGGTGAAAGGCGGGCATAAAACCGTCTCAACCTGCGGGATGGCCTGTAAAGCGGGCAGCATTTCGGCTACCAAAGCTCGACCCTGTTCTACAGTTTTATTCATCTTCCAATTTCCGGCAACCATGGGTTTTCGCATTGATGACCTCCAAATGAGTTTGCAATCGCGCTAATTATACCCGCTTGTAGAAGTTGATTTGACGGGAAAACTCCTTCGCGGTATATTCAGAATAACCCAGGTTGGCCGGATGATCGCGGTCTCTTCAGAGATCGAGGAAAGTCCGCACTCCATAGAGCACAGCGCCGGGTAATTCCCGGGGTGGTGAGAGCTGCCGGATCGGGCCACAGAGATATACCGCCAGGTGACTGGTAAGGGTGAAAAGGTGGTGTAAGAGACCACCGGCGTCCGCAGCAATGCGGCGGCCAGGCAACCCCCGCTGGGAGCAAGGCCAAGCAGGAACGAGGGGCTGCTCGTCCCGTTTGAGTTCCGGGTAGGCTGCACGAGCCGTCTGGTAACAGCCGGCCTAGAGAGATGATCATCCTGCCAGCAGCCGTCCTGCCCTCTGGGCAGGATACCCTGCCAGCAGACAGAATGCGGCTTACAGGCCAGCCTGGGTTTGAAGGATAAATGAAAACCCCCTGCTGTTTCACAGGGGGTTACATTTGGTAATTTCTCTATCTACACGCCCAGGTAAGCCGCCTTAACCTGCGGGTTGTTGGCGATTTCACTCGCGCTGCCCTCCAGGACGATTCGGCCAGTTTCCAACACGTAAGCGCGGGTTGAGATTGAGAGGGCCATCTGCGCGTTCTGCTCAACCAGCAGAATACTGGTGCCCTGTGAATTGATTTCCTTTATGATGTTGAAGATTTCTTCAACCAGGATCGGGCTTAGCCCCATGGAGGGTTCATCCATCATCAACAGGTTCGGGCGGCTCATCAGACCACGCCCGGTAGCCAGCATTTGCTGCTCCCCGCCTGAAAGGGTTCCCCCCAGTTGATTGATGCGCTCTTTCAGCCGCGGGAAGCTGGCAAAAACTCGCTCCATTGACCGCTGAATCTCATCCTGGTCGGTGCGCGTGAAGGCGCCCATCAACAGGTTCTCGCGCACGGTCAGGGGCGCAAAAATCTTGCGGCCTTCGGGCACGTGAGAGATACCTAGCCGGACAATCTGTTCCGCGGGCATCATCGTGATATCTTGCCCGCGAAACTTAATATGACCGGTGCGGGTTCTCAATAGACCTGATATTGTCCGCAGTGTGGTGGATTTTCCGGCCCCGTTGGCGCCAATCAGGGTGACGATTTCTCCTTCCTCGACATTAAACGAGACCCCTTGTAAGGCATGGATGGCACCGTAATAAACATTTAAATTTTCAACTTCAAGCAGCATGGCCAGCTCCTTTCCCCAGGTAAGCTTCGATCACCCGTTCGTTCTCCTGGATCTCTTTTGGCGTGCCACGTGCAATCACCTGCCCAAAATCCATGACAGTAATGTACTGGCAAATTCCCATTACAACCCGCATCTGGTGTTCAATCAAAAGAATGGTCAGGTCAAAGCGGTCATGAATGAAATGGATCAGATCCATTAACTCGTTGATTTCTTTCGGGTTCATGCCAGCCGCCGGTTCGTCCAGTAACAACAGCCTCGGATTACAGGCTAAAGCACGCGCGATTTCAACCCTGCGTTGTTTACCATAAGGCAGGTTCTTAACTTCTTCATGTTGGATTTCCTCTAACCCGAATATCCCCAGGAATTCCTGCGCCTCTTCGGTCAGTTCCTTTTCCTTTTGGTAATATTTCGGCAGGCGTAAAATCGCGTCCATCATGCTGTAACCTGCGTGCGGATGGTAGGCTATACGCACATTGTCCAGAACGGAAAGATTCGGAAATAAACGAATATTCTGAAATGTCCTGGCTATCCCCTTGCGGGTAATTTCAAAAGGCTCATTGTTGATAATACTCTCGTTGAGGAAGTTGATCACCCCAGAAGTCGGCACATAAATGCCTGTTATCAGGTTAAAAACCGTTGTTTTTCCGGCCCCGTTAGGCCCAATCAGGCCATTCAAGTCCCCTTTTTTAAGAGAGATATCGAAGTTGCGGACAGCGCCTAACCCGCCGAAAAACTTGGTCAGGTCTCTAATTTCCAGGATCAGATCGGTGTTTTCCGTGGTAGTCATCGTAGTCAATCTCCTCCACCAGCCGCAACCGCTTCGGGGATTTCAGATTTGGACTTCGCCCGGGGTAAAACCTTCCTGGTCTTGAGGAATCCCCACTCAACATTGCCCAACAACCCGGATGGGCGAATGAGCATTAAGAGCAGCAAGGTGATTGGATACAGGACGAAACGCCAGGTAGGCGCATCTGTGCCCAGTTGTCCCAGCAGCACTCGCAACATGCCTTCCAGGAAGAAAATCCAGCCAAATGAGGCCGCGATGGTACCCGTCATGCTGCCCAACCCGCCGAAAACCACAATGATCAACGGATTGAAACTGATCAGGAAAGAGAAACTTCCCGGACTGAGGAATCCGATGAAATGGGCATAAACAGCCCCTCCTAAGCCGGCAAAAAAGCTTCCGATAACAAAGGAAAGCAGCTTCGCCTGGGCAATATCGATGCCCATAGCCTTGGCAGCGATTTCATCCTCTCTAACCGAGATGATTGAACGCCCTGTGCTGGATTGGATGATGTTGCGCATAATGATGATCACCAGCACCAGGAAGAAGAACGCCCAGAACCATGTGGTCAACTTGGGAATACCCACCATTCCCCGGCCGCCTTTCATCTCTGGGAAGGGCAGGATGGTGTCAGAGTTGACCATCAATACGTTGACCACAATGGTGAACCCAAGCGTGGCGATGCCAAAGTAGTCCGATCCAAGCGAAAGAACCGGCAAGCCGAACAGGAAACTGACCTCAGCGGCGAAGATCCCCGCAAACAAGACTGACAAGAAGAACACCGCCTGAACCACTGCCCCTGAATTTAAGGGACCCGGGTTGAGGCTGGTTCCCAGCAGCGGTTCCAACATGGGGTTAAGCGCCGCGCCAACCTGGACTGCGACAATGCCGGCCACAATACAACCGATCAGGTATAAGGTGAATGACGAAAGTACGGGGATGCCCGGGAAGCGCTTCAGCCAGCGTCCGATACCGATGATGACAAGTCCAGCCAGGATGGTTCCCACACCGACCACGATGAGTCCGCGAGCATCACCATTGACCCAGCGGTAAGTGATATCCGCCGAACAGTATGCGCCAATCCCATAGAAGCCCCACTGACCTAAGCTAAATTGTCCATTGAACCCGTAAATCAGGTTCAAGCCGAGGGCAACCATCGACATGGCACAGGCCTGGAACAGCAGACCTTCATCAAAATTGTTTAACAACCGGAATCCACCGATGTTTGTCAGGGCAAGTTGGATAATTCCAAAAGCCACGATGACGCCGACCACCTTGATGATGCGGTTGCGGTGTCCTAAAGCCCACATCAATCCATACAGGTACGCCAGGATGGCAGCGATTTTTAAAATTGATCCAAGGAGAAATCCAATCTGCATGGTTGATCTCCTCTATGCTTTCTCTTTTTCCGGCTCGCCGAAAATGCCAGTTGGCCGGATTAGTAAAACGACGATAAGAATGGTAAATGCAACAGCGTCGCGCATGGGGGTGGAAATGTAGCCCATGGTCATCGCCTCAGCCTGGCCCATGATCAGGGCGCCCACAAACGCGCCCGGAATACTTCCAATCCCGCCCAAAACAGCGGCGACAAAAGCTTTCAAGCCAGGCAGGATACCCAATTGGGTCCAGATCGATGAGTATGCGATTGCGTATAACACCCCGCCCATGCCAGCAAAAGCTGCACCAATCGCAAAGGTGAATGAAATCACCGAATCGACGTTGATACCCATCAGGCGGGCTGCCTGCTTATCATAGGAGCAGGCACGCATGGCAATTCCGATTTTGGTGCGCCGCACAAGGAATTGCAGGAAGATTTGCACCATTATCGAAGCCAGCATGATGATGACCAAAATATTAGAAAAGGTGACACTTCCTTCTGGCGGCGCCTGCCCTGGCTGGATCATGTGGATGCCATCCTTGATGTACCAGGCAACCACCTCGAAGGGTCGCTCATAGGGAATAAAACGGGGAGAGAAAACAAAATTGAGTGCACCGAAATATTCAAGGAAGAAAGAAACGCCGATGGCAGTGATCAGAGCCGCTATACGCGGTGCTTCACGGAGGGGCTTATAGGCGACACGCTCAATGGTCACCGATAGCGCGACACAGAAAATCATCGATATGATGATCACGGTTAAGGACCCGATCACCACGCCAAGCCCGGGTGAAATACCCTCGAAAACTGCCAGGGGCCATTCGTGCAGCCTGAAACGGGCAACTGAATAATAGCTGACGAACGCCCCCACCATGAAAACATCGCCATGTGAAAAGTTAATCAACTTGACAATGCCGTAGACCATGGTGTAGCCCAACGCAATCATTGCGTAGACAAAACCTAACTGCAGGCCGGTGATAAAGATCTGGCTAAAAAAGATCGGCTGCCGTATCAGGTTGCTGCCCAATGTATATACCACCAACAGACCAAGGAGAATAAAAAATGCCTGGCCAATCCAGGCCAATGGAGCACGTGGTTTGATCAAGTTGGGAGGTAGCGATGTGGATTGAGATTCACTTGCTGTCTGCATCAGCAACACACCTCCATACAGATATGAATGGATTCACCTGGTTTAACAAAAAAAGATTGCGGAGGATTTGAAGTTAATCTAGATACCGCTTCAAACCCCCGCCAAAGGTAAAAAAACCCACGGAAACCGAACATTTAGTTCCTGGAGGGCAGGTTTTCACTGCCCTCCAGAATTGGTAACATTACATGCCCAGGTTATGGGTTGACGATATCCTGGAACTTCACACCGGATTCAGTCACAGCCAGGATGGCGGCGGATTTGACCGGATTGTGCTTGCTGTCCATTGTGATGGTGCCTGAGATACCATTGAAGCGGATGTTCTCAAGCGCCACACGCACCTTGTCGGTGTCGGCATCACCGGCTTCGGTGATCGCCTGGAGCAGCATGTTGGTCGCGTCGTAAGCCAGAGCTGCCAGCGCATCCGGAACCTTGGGAGCGCCAGTCTCATCTTTGTATTTCTCACCGTAGGCTTTAAGGAAGTTGGCCACTTCGGGGCGCGGATCTTCAGGCGAGTAGTGGTTGGTGAAGTACCCGCCAGCCGCGGCTACCACATCCAAATCAGAGGAATCCCAGCCATCGCCGCCGACAAACGGGACGTTGATGCCTTTTTCCTTAGCCTGTTTGGCCACCAGGTTAACAATGTTGTAGTAATCAGGCAGATACACGACATCCGGCTTGGAATCCGCGACCTTGGTCAGGATCGCGGAAAAGTCGGCGTCGGTTGCCGTGTAGCTTTCCTTACCAACAATCGTGCCGCCCGATTCGGTGAAGGTCTTCTCGAAGGCTTCTGCCAGACCCTTGACATAGTCATTGGCTTGATCGAGCATGATGAAGGCAGTTTTAGCGCCCAGTTTTTCCATGGCGAACTTCGCGCCCACAAACCCCTGGAACGGGTCGATAAAGCAGGCGCGGAAGATATACGGCTTGGTCACGCCGTTTGCATCCACGGTCACGTCCTCATTGGTTGAGGTTGGGCTAACCTGAATGACACCGCGGGCGTTGGCGATTTCGGATACCGGGATGGATGCCTTGGAGCACACTTCACCGATAATGTACTTAACGCCGTCCTGGTCGATGACCTTGTTAGCTGCATTTACCGCCGGCACATCCGTGCACTGGCTGTCCTCAACGATCGGGACGATCTTCATACCCAAAACGCCGCCTTTGGCATTCCACTCGTCGATCGCCATGAGGGCGCCGTCACGCGTGGACACACCGAAAGTTGGGACCGGCCCAGAGAGCGGCGCCAGGATCGCCACCTTCAGTTCAGCCTGGGTCTGAGTACCGCCGCCCGCGGGCGCACAGGCTGATAATACCAGTGTGGCGATGATTAACAAACCGAAAAATTTTGCGAAACGCATTGTTCTCCTCCTTATTGGCAAATTCAATTGGCTGTATGCAATTGTATTCATCCCCCATGGTGCGGCTTTACGGTCGGTCAAACCTATTTCCGCTGAACAACTAGTAAATCAAAGAATAACGCAACCACCTCCTTTCGAACATGCGCAATATATTAGGGATTATTAACCTGTTTATTAAGGGAAAGACCGAAAAGGCAAAGCTCCTTTTAGGGGTACAAATTGCCTGATGATTATAATAGAGAATGATGAAAAAATTGTCAAGTGGGAAATATCCATTTTTTCCACTTTCGGTACTTGACAATCATTTTTCCACCATGTAAGATATTTAGGTAATTTATCCATCCACTTTTTTCCCTTTAAAAATCAATTTGATATTTTCGGGAGCCCATGTTATGGTGAGGAAGTTCATTACCCAGCCAAAAATCGTTATTATTCTCCTAAGTCTACAGTTCATTCCTTTAATTCTATTTCCAGCCGAATCATTCAGCCCCACCACCCAGGAATGGTGGCTCCCGGTTCTACTGGCGGTTTTTGCCCTGGTGGGTGTATTCCAGCTTGTGATTCGCCGCTCGACGCAATTGTGGCCGTGGTACCTGATGTCGTTTTCCCAGGGCTTTAACATTATCAGCCGATTGATGATGCTGATGCCGCACGCTTCCATATTTGCCGAGGGAAGAGTGCAATTAAACGTTCCATATGTGACTTTGTCATTATTTGCAATGCTTCTTTCAGCCGCCTACATTTGGTATTCAGAATTACCAGATGTGCGCATGAGTCTTTATACGACCCAAACCGCGCGGGCAGCAGAATAATTCGACCGCGCTTTATAAGCGGACACCCCCGGTTTAAGGTTTTCTCTCCTTTCCGGGGGTGCCCTGTGCTCCATTCAGATGGATTTACATGCCCTCATCCACCCTATCGGCTTGTGTTTCCAGAAGCCCTAAAAAGGCTTCCACAACAATTGGATCAAAATCCTTACCGGCGCAGCGTTTCAACTCCTCAACCGCCTCGCGGAGCGAGCGCGCCGAGCGGTAAACACGGTCCACTATCATAGCCCCGTAGGCGTCCACCACGGCTAAGATCCTGGCGCCCATAGGAATATTTTCACCGCTCAACCCATAAGGATATCCGGTCCCATCGTACCGCTCGTGATGCGCAAGAACCAGGCGGGCAACATCATTCAGCCCGTGGATGGTCCGTAATATCCGCGCCCCAATCTCTGGATGTTGGCGCATGATGACCCATTCACGCTCGGTCAAAGGTCCGGGTTTATACAAAATTTGGTCTGGGATACCGATCTTGCCAATATCATGCAGCAGAGCCGCACGCCGGATAGATTGAATTTCATGAAACGAGCAGCCCAAACGAACAGCCATCTGTTCGGTCAGACGGGTAATTTTGCGGCAGTGGGCACCGGTTGAAAGGTCCCGCGCCTCCAATGCCTTGGATAAAGCCATGACAATTTCAATGACGCTTTCTTCCTCTGAAAATGGCAAGCCTTCGCGGTGTAAAGCCAGCGCGGCCTGTCGGGAAAACAGTGAAGCCAGACGGACTTTCTCGTCGACCGCAGCCATTTTCTCGAACCCGACAATAAATACGCCGACCGGTTCTGTGTCCAGGCGCATCGGAAAAAGGAGCAAATTCTCCTGGTGGTTCGATTTAAGCGCGGAACGCTGCTCGCCCGTAAGCAGCTTGTCGTGCTGACCGACAAAAACAGGTCCATCACTGAGGATGATTTTTTGCAGGAAATCCTGGGCCCGCTGATAATCTCTGCGTCCGCTTGAACGCTGTAATCCTGCGCTGCTGTTCCAGTGATATGCCTGGCTGTGAAAGACGCCGTTGGCTCCCAATACCAGTATCTGGCAATGGGAGACTTCCAATAACTCTACTGCTTTGACAGCGATCTCATAAAGTAAACTGGAAGAGCCCTCAATCTCAATCCAATTTAACGCTTCGTTACCTACATCAACCAGACCTTCCGCGGGGACGGCGGCGTGTTTGCGGTAGCGTTTTTTATAGTCGCCGGTAAGGTGGACGTTCCCTGTGATCATGAAAAATGTCCTCAATTGGCTTCAGTGATACGACGATGAAGGTCCAGGGAATAAAGATTACACCGATAGAAATGGTTATGGCTAATGTAATTCTGTTTACCCTGTAACAGACAGGATCAATCGCCAGCCACGGCGGAATAGCCCATTCCGGCAGAGCCGACGACGCTGTTCAACTGGGTGGCAAAATCAGCCAGGTTAGCGGCGCGGATCGATGCAACCCGGTTGCGGTTTTCGTTGTCAAGATAGAAAGCTTCACCAGCGAAGCCGGCAGAAATGGCTTTGCCTGGGTTGGCCAGAAGCAATTGGCGGAACTGGGAACTGATCACAGCCGCGGTCAGCAGGCGTCCGCATTCCTGGGAAACCTCGTGATAAGTTTGTTTTTTGCTGTCGAAAACGATAGGTGTCATGGTAATTTCTCCTGTTTCGAGGGTTGTACCTGTGGTCCTCCGATCGACCAGAGCAGTCCGAACGCTCCCAGGGCGATAAAAACATCGCCGATACTGAATGCGACCCGGTAACCAAATAAATCGGGGGAGCGCAGCCGATCGGATAAGAAATAAAGGGTGGTTTCTTCGATGGGCAGTATGATGTCTTTACCCGTTCCCAGGCGTTCTCCAATGGTCCAGGAGCCTGGCGGTGCTTCGGGCACCAGCCATTTGACGGTTTCAGGACTGATGGGCATGAAGCCGCCGTTCGTGAAGATCACTGCCAGATTCAGGATGAGGCCCAGTCCCAGCAGCCAGAACCCCGCTGATTTTCGATTAGCCCAGGCGAAGACAAGCAAGATAAGTTGTGAAAGTACCAGGAACCCGCTGGCAACCTCGTTTGCAAGGGCGCCTCGCGTCGGTTCGAAATTGAACACCAGCCATTGCGGTAGGAGCGCAACCAGCACCAGCCACGCGTACTGCAGATGCTGCGGTTGGTATGGTCGCTTTCCATATTTAGCTCGAATAAGACCTGCGATCAGGCCTGCGATGATAGCTGCGAGTAAAATCATCAACGATGCGTATTAAATTTCCCCTTTTTATGGTCAGCGGAAAATTACCGTGCTGTGATGATACCCCCACCCGCTTCGGGAGCACCCGCGCCGATGACGAACAGTGCCAGGGAAAGGACGAAGAGAACGATTTTCACTTTGGCGGGATTGACTTTGCTGGCCAGGACAACGAATTGGGAATTGAGGGTCTTCATTTTGATTGCTCCTTAATGATTGTGTTATGAATTCAGTGTACTCAGGGGTAGGCTTCAAAGGTGGCTTCAGTAAACCGTTTTTCAGGCCTTTTTTCCAAATTGGTGGTAATTTTTGGTTAGAAAATCGCCTTTTTTTGGTTGTTTCCACCTTTCATTGACGAAAAACAAACTTAAATTAAACAGAAAAACAGGCTGGTGGTTTTACCCTTTATTGCCAGCCGTTCTTCTGTGGTGAGGATTCTTCTGTTATGCGCGCCGCTGACCGTAGGTCAGTTGTTCAAATAGCATCCGTGTTTGCTGCGAGGGACTGGCCCCTAACTCATGTTCTAAGATCGTAACCAAATCATCATATTGCTTCACCACCCCGGCCTGGTTACCCAGTGTTGCATGGATGCGCATCACCATTCGGTGAATATGTTCGTTGGTGTCATCACTCTGGAAAAACCGATTCGCGTAAGCCAGCGCCCGATCGAACTGACCGCTTTCAGTGCACAGCTCGACCAGCCTGGTCAATGCGTCCAGATACCTTTGGAAGAATCGCTCCCTTTCGGGAATAACCCATTCTTCACTCAACTCTGGTAAAAAATCTCCCTGGTATAGTTCTACTGCGCTCGTGTACTGTTTTATCTTCTCCTCAATGCAGTCTGTCCGCTGGGCCTGGGACAAGAATCGTTCGAAGCTTTCGAAGTCGATTTCATAATCCATCGAGCGGTTGAAAGTATATATGTCATCCTCAAAAAGAACCACATCTTTTCCGGCCGCATGCCGCAGCCGGTAGATCAGGTTCTTGAAACGGATACGCAAGTCTGCTGGGGATGAATCCGGCCAGAATACCGAGCCGATTTCCTCTTTTGACAACCCATTCGGATGCATCAGCAGCAGCAGCAGCAAATCCCGCGCGGTTTGCGACTGCCATTCAGCCCCCGTGATGATATGATCGCCAATCGAAACCTGGATACGACCAAAAGTCTTGATCGTCAGTTCAGGCGGTGAGAGCGGGACAATCTGAGAGCGGTGGCGCAGGCTCTTTCGGAGGGTGGGTAATTTCTTCTGGCGGCGTTCGACGATCTGTTTCAATAAATTCAATTCCAATGAAAAATGTTTTGGAAACTGAATCTTGTCGATCAAGGCGACCAGCGGTTCGCCGGCTGTCGCCAAAATATTAATCATTTCCGGGTTGGGCAAATACGCCAGCAGTTTGCGAAGTCTGGCGTTCGCCTCTTTGACTTCGCCCAACAGGAACAGCACGCAAGTGATGAGGAACTGCCCGCGCAGGGCTTCGACATGGTGGCCTTCCTGCAGGAAATACTCCACTGCCGGGGCCAACTCCTCTTTTGCGCTCTGGTATTCCGCGCGGGAGTACCAGAGCCGCCCGGCTGTCAGGCCGCATAGGTGCTGTTCATAGGATGAACCGGCTTCCACCGCCATGCTGCGCGCCTGCCTTAAAAATTCTTCGGCTCTGCGCGCATTGCCGTGCTGGCGCTCCAGGTCGCACTCAACCAGCATCAGGTAAAATTCCAGGAACTGATCGTTCGTTTTTTCTAATGCCGTGCGCGCTTTTCCGTATGAATCTCGGGCTTCTTTGACCGCACCTATATCTTTAAACAAGTCGCCCAGGCTGGTAAGCGCGTACGACTCGAGGCGCGTATAACCGCCCATCCTGGCGTACTGGATTGCTTTTTCCAGATCGTGAAGGGCAAGTTCGTACTCGCCGGAAAGGGTGCGTAAAACCCCGAGGTTATTTAATAGGTTTGCCTGCCATACAATATTATTGGACTTGTTGTAATACTCTAAAACTTCTTTATATATATTTTCGGCTGTGAAAAAATGGCCCAGGTAGCGGTGGACCATGGCAATTTCCATCGCCGCCTTGGCCGCTGATTCAGTGTTATCTATGGCTGAGAATGTCGACCGCGCTTTCTCTAACCATACCAAAGCTTCATTCAAATTACCGATGTAATAAAGGACCAAACCTTTTGAGTAGTAAGCGCTCGCCATAATATCAATAGACTCTGGGGAGTCAGCGCAGATGTTAATAGCAATCTCGGCATCTTCGAGCGCCTGCCGATAATCGCCCATTAAACGAAAAGCGCTGGAACGTCGGTAGTAAGCCGTCGCCAACCCAACTGGATCCGTTGCAATCGCCCGCTGTAACTCAATAGAGCGGTTCAGCAGTCTAATCCCGCCTTTTGCATCGCCCAGCATAACCTGGACTGCACCGTGGACCGATAACAAACCCGGGGATCGTTCGATTAACACATCGGGAAGCTGCTCGATCCAGTTCTGCAGGGTCAACAGACGCCCATTCTGAACCAGGATCGGTCCTGCCGACTCCAGCATTTTGGCGATCAAATCCTTATTTCCGATCCGCTCATAAATCTGGTACGCCCGATCCCAATCCCCAGTTCGCTGGTAGTACTCAGCCAGCTCCATCTGTATGGCGCGCGCCTCTTCTGGATTTTCCCGCAGAATTTTATTCTGAAGGAAATCGCGGAATAAATGATGATAGCGCAGCCAGATCCTGTCTTCGATTACTGGCAGGACAAACAAATTATTGCGCTGGACAGCATCCATAAGAGTCTGCCAATCAGCATCGATGTGCAGCGCTTTTCCGAGCACCTCCCGGCATAGATCTGCATCGAACTCTTCCAACAATGAGGTCCTGCAGAGGAACTGTTTCAGGTCAGCAGACTGGTGATCCAGCACTTGCTGCGCGAGGTATTCATACAATCCCACGCCGGAAACATTTTTAGCCTGAAAACGCGTACTGACCTTGCCGTTATTGACCTGCGTGGATAAGATCAAGCCGGTAATCCAGCCTTCCGTCAGTTGTGCCAGGTCGTCGGCTTCCTTATCCGATAATGAGAGCTTGTAATTTTGAAGATAATAATTTTTGATTTCTTCCGCTTGAAAAGCGAGTTCTTCAAAACCCAAGCCACCCACCATCGAACGCGCTACCAGCAAGGGCATATCCGGAAGGGGCAGCAGCCGGCGCGAGGATATCACCAGGTGGCAGTTCTCATCCACCAATAAAAGAAAACGGTTTATAAAATAATTAATATCGCGGTTATTTTCGACCAGGTGGTAATCATCAACCACAATCAGGAAGTGTTCTCCGATCGCCTCGAAGGCATCGTTAACAATCAGAGACACCAAGGCATCCAGGTTAAGCCGGTCCTGCTGCATGGATTGCAAAGCAGAAATGCACGTGTTTCCGAAATCAGGAAAGGCGGCTTTGATACTGGCGATAAAGTGTCCGATGAAACGCTGCGGGTCGTTGTCAAGGTCATCCAACGACAACCAGCACACCGGCATTTCGGTGTGGTGGACAAAATCAACCAGTAAGGAGGTCTTACCATACCCGGCTGGAGCGGCGATAATCATCAATCGGTTATCACTCATTTCATCCAGCTGCTCAATCAACCGCGCGCGGGACAATAAATCAGCCCTGCGCCGCGGGATGATGATTTTCGTTCGCGTTATGGGTATGGTAATATCCATATCCAGTTTCTAAAAATCCGCGCTGAAATCGATAACGCCACGACCTCCCTGGCGCTGGATGGGACAATTCCCGTTTTTGATCATCCTTTGAAGATAGACCATATCAAAAACCTCGTTGAATCTCCCAACCAATTATGATTATCCAGCTCGACTCGAAAAGTATCCAACATTAACCACACCATGCATAAACTATCAAATGGGATAAATAATTAGTTCAACTAGCAGATGAAATGGGCTGCAGGGGCGGGCTCAGGTGCGCATGCTCCCTGCATTTTGGAGGAGGCACCGAATGTAGGCTTGCGGATTTTTATTATAATACCATTAGACGAAAATGAAACATCAACCCGCCTATATTCTTGCTTTCCAAAATGGGGTTTTGGAAGACCGCGTCCTTAAGGCTCAACAAATGCTAACATCCTGCCTGGGCTGCGGCTGGAAATGCCGTGTCAACCGCCTGGATGGCGAAACCGGAAAATGCAGGATTGGAAGGTTTGCCAGGGTATCCAGTTACGGTGCCCACCACGGCGAGGAACCGCCTATCAGCGGCTGGCGTGGTTCAGGGACGATCTTCTTCACTGGCTGCAACCTTTTTTGCCAGTTCTGCCAGAACCACGATATCAGCCAAACGATAAACGGTGAGGAAGTCAGCGCCAGCGACCTTGCAGGCATTATGCTACATCTTCAGGCAATTGGCTGCCATAATATTAACCTGGTTTCTCCCAGCCATGTCGTCCCACAAATCATCGAAGCCATATATGTGGCCGCATCACAGGGATTAAGGCTCCCGGTCGTCTTCAATTCGGGTGGTTATGATTCGCTTGAATCACTTCAACTCCTGAATTCGCTGATCGATATTTACATGCCCGATATGAAATACGATGATGCCAGTATCGCCGCGCGCTTTTCGAAAATACCCGCTTACCCCGCCACGAACCGGTTGGCTGTCAAAGAGATGCACCGCCAGGTTGGTGATTTACAAATCGATCCTGCCGGCATCGCGTACCGCGGGCTGCTGGTTCGCCATCTTGTGCTCCCGAACAGGTTGGCGGGCACCCAGGGTATTGTTGATTTCCTCGCCAATGAAGTATCGACTCAAACCTGTCTGAATTTGATGGACCAGTATTGGCCGCATTACCACGCTAATCAATTTCCAGAAATTTCACGCCCGGTAACCAAAGAGGAATACCGTGACGCAGTTCAATGGGCTAAAAGCGCTGGATTACATCGATTGATCAACTAATAAGGAGAATCCTGTGGAATTCAAATTGCTCGGCAGGACCGGTGTTAAAGTTTCCGCTCTTTGTTTTGGAACCATGTCCTTTGGGGGCGATGCCGACGAGGAAACATCCGCTGCCCTGTACAAACGCTGCCGTGATCACGGTATCAATTTTTTTGATTGCGCCAATAAGTACGGAGATGGTCTGGCCGAGGAGATCCTCGGCAGACTGGTTAAGGGTCACCGCGATGAGCTTATCCTCACCAGCAAAGTATATTTTCCGATGAGCGAGGATATTAATGCGCGCGGAGCTTCGCGCCGGCACATCCTTTCGGCCGTCGAAAACAGTCTCAAACGGTTGCAAACCTCCTGGATTGATGTTTATTTCATCCACCGATTCGATGAAACCACCCATCTGGAAGAAACCTTGCGCGCGCTGGACGACCTGGTCACACAGGGCAAGATTCTATACCTGGGAGCCAGCAATTTCGCTGCCTGGCAGATCATGAAAGGACTGGGAATTTCAGCTCGGCAAGGGTGGGCCAGGTTCGAGGTTATCCAGCCAATGTACAATCTGGTGAAACGCCAGGCGGAGGTGGAAATCCTGCCCATGGCGCAGTCAGAACATTTGGGCGTTATCCCCTACTCCCCTTTGGGTGGTGGACTGCTGTCGGGTAAATACGGTGCATCGCGCAAACCCGAGCAAGGCAGGCTGCTGGTCAACAAAATGTACCAGGTGAGATATGGTGATCCAAAAGTATATACAATTGCCGAACAGTTCACCACCCTGGCGCATTCGCTCGGTTTCCACCCAGCCGCCCTGGCAATCGCCTGGGTCGGCAGCCATCCGGCTGTCACGGCCCCGATCATTGGGGCGCGTTCTCTGGCGCAATTGGAAGACTGTCTGAGGGCCAGCGAAATCAACCTGACATCCGAGGTTTATCAACAAATCGCTGCATTATCCCCTGCTCCTCCGCCTGCCACAGACCGCAATGAGGAGAACACGGAATTCAATTACGGCCGCCGATAACAGCGATCCCCCTGGCGCTACTTACCACCAGGGGGATGATTATTGGATCAAATTCCTTGAAGAGAGGTTACTCCCGCAGGATAAATTTCCCTTCCAGGTCGGTCCTATAAATCATAATTTGATTATCAATGTTAATTGTAACTCTGAAACCAGGTGTAATTACCTGGGCGCACATCAAATCCTCAGTTTGCATTCCAAGGCAGGCGTCCGGCCATTCCACAGCCTGAACCTCCAAAATTGTGACGGATTCAACACTGACCCCCTGTTCTTCTGCTGCTGTTTCCCGCACGATATTAACCGCGGGTGGCAGGATTTTTATTACCGACCCGTCCTCGTTTGTGCGAAAGGTGTGATATTCACCTTCAACAAGCGCAACCCCACCGTAACCCGGGGTGATGACTTCAGCGCACATTTCTTCAACGTCCGCAAACCCCAAACAAGCATTCATCCACTCCGTTCTGCTGACCCCGCTTACCTCAATCTCTTCCTGGTCCACATTAAAACGGGATGCAAGCTGCTGCAAAACGCCTGCGGGTAAGCGCGTTTCATCGGAGCCATTGGGCGGAATCGGGGTTGGATCAAGCGCTGCTTGCGGCGCGCAGGACGCCAATAAAATTCCCGCCGCAATGACCAACGCCATCAAGATATAGCTGGTTCCACTAAATTTCTTTTTATCCACAGGTTTTTCCTCCTAAGTTATGCAATGCTATACGAATAAGACGTTTATTAGTAAATATTTGTTCCTCAGGGTATCACGTTTACCAGGATCATGCGAATCTCAGCCCGTTACAAAGACCCTTTATTAATCCAAAAGCGGGCGATGGGGTTAAGGCCGCCCTTCCGCTGAATATTCCGCCTGCTTATCGCAGCAACACAAGAACGGCATGTTCAAGTAAAATTTACTGCATTATTCGTGTCAGCAATGGTGGTTTCAATGGGATAACATGTCGCCCCTATCCAGAAAAACCCTGATATTCCGATGCACAAACACCGATACCATACCGACAGCCATCGTGATGCTCGGGATAAAAAATATGGTGAAAGCCGAGCACGAATTAATGGATTTACAGCGGAGCAGTAAACGGCATGGCAAATGTTAAGCAAATAAGGGAGATCCGGCCAAGCCTGGACGATGAATTTAATCCAGGCCCTTTTGTCGCGCGTACCGCTGCCATTGCCGAAGCCTATGAATGGGGGAAAAAGCTGCATGCCGGCCAACTGCGTTTGAGTGGTGAGCCGTATTTTGAAACGCACTGCGCCTGGGTTGGCGGGTTTCTGGATAAGCTGGTAAAAAATGAAGCCTGGACGATTGCTGGCTTATTGCATGATATGGTCGAAGACCAGGGCGAAAGCCTGGATATCATTCGCAATAAATTTCCTGGCCCACTTGGCGAAGAAATCGCCTACATTGTAGACGGGGTGACAAAAATCAGCAGCCCGCGAGATGGGCGCTCACGTGAGATCGAGACCTTGCGCAAAATTGCTCAGTTTCGCGACCCGGGCGTCTTTCTGGTCAAACTGGCTGATAAAAGCCACAACTTATTGACATTGCAGCATATGCCAGAGCATAAACGCCGTCAGAAAGCAACCGAGGCCATTCGCGCGTACGGGAAACTGGCTGGGATTTTAAACTGCTACCGTTGGCGGCGTTGGATCGAGGATATTGCCTTTCCATACGCCGAACCCGAAACCTTCAACTTCGTGAAACCCATGCTGGATGAAGATCCGCGCCTGGAAATATCCTTCATCAATCATATGCTCTCTCAATTGGCGGAAATCATGGATGCCGCTGGCATTCGTGGCAGCGTGGAACTTACGGTAAACGGGTACTGGCAGGCATGGCAAAAATTACGCCGTATGGCGCGCGCCCGGAAAACCTCGATGAATTCCTTTAAGGATGTGAATGACATTGTCAGTTTCCGCATGGTGCTTGAGGACAATAATGAAACCGGCTGCTATTTGCTTCTCCCAAGGGTCAACCGGTTTTTAGGTCCTTACCTTGACCAAAACCGGTTTGATGATTACATCGCTTGCCCTCAAAACGGCTACCGAGCGCTTCAGGTTACCGCCTGGCTGCCTGAGCTCGGCGCGATTGAAGTCGCCATTGCCACGCGCGACATGGAAGGCGAAAATCATTGGGGTGTGGTTTATGCTCTGCAAAACAACCAGGATATCAGCGCTTACCGGCCGGTTGAAATTCTCACCCCCACAGGCGGCGCGCGCTTCCTCCCCGAAGGCTCCAGCGTCCTGGATGCCGTGGCATCCATCCAGCAGGAATTTTTGCTCGATAAAATCAGCGCGGTGAAGGTGAACAATGAATTCGTCAACCTGCATGATCGGGTTCAGCCAGGTGATGTGGTTGAGGTGATATCTGAAGGAGAGCATCTGGCGCCCAACGAAGGTTGGCTGCGTTTTGCCAACAACTCCACCTCCCGCCTGCTTCGATCGGTACTGGTTACTGAAGCCCTGCGAAAATCCGCGGAACAGGGACGCCAAATGATCACGCCTTTACTTGGGCAGCACGGCATTCTGGCTCTCGAGGACGTGCAGCAGCTTTTACCCGCTCAGTTTGTGCTCATTCTGGAAGAGCTCGCCTGCGCCTCGTTAGAGGATCTGTACGCTTCCCTGGGTTCGGGCGCAATCCGGCTGGTAGACCTGGCCGCTGCCATGACAAACGCCGGCATCAGCGCAGATAATCTTGGCTGGACCACGATCGCCCTTACAGGGTCTTTGACTTCCAACCGGCCCGGGGTTCTGGCACGGCTGGCAAGTCTCGTCTCTCAAGCCGGGGGAAATATCCTCCGTTCGGTAAACAACACGCAGCCAAATGGTAGTTTTTATCTGCGCCTGGTGATCAGCAACCTGAGCCCTGAAAAACGTGAGGCTTTACGCCTCGCTTATCTTAATTGCGGCATTGAAATGGATACCCTGGAAGTGGTCTGACCTGGCAGGATATGAAAATCGCCATTATTTCGGATACCCACAACCACGTACGTAATTTAAACACAGCCCTCAGCCTCATCAACACAGAGGGGATCACAACCATCATTCACTGCGGCGATATGACATCTCTTGAGACAGCGGAATTGCTGCGTGGTTTTGCCGTCATTTTTGTTTTTGGGAATGGGGATTATGCCAGCGGGGCAATTTCAAAGAGCCTGGAAGAGGCAAACCCCGCATCCTGGACCGGCATGGTTTTCGAAGGCGAGATCGATGGGGTGAAAATCGCGGCTGCCCATGGACACGTTCCCGGCAAGGTAGAAAGCCTCTTCCGGTCCGCCCAGTTCGACTATGTGTTTCACGGTCACAGCCACCGCCGCAGTGATGAACGCGGCTCGCGGACGCGCCTGGTCAACCCAGGAGCGCTTGGCGGCATACAAAAGGAGACCCATTCCTTTTGCATTCTGGACCTATCGTCCAGAGACTTGCGTTATATCGAGTTGTAATCCCTCAGCCCACCAGCGTTTGGATATCCAGCGGCTGACCTCTTTGTGGACTGAGTACCAAGCTGATGGCCTCATTGCTGCAGCTTGAAACGCACACGCCGCAGCCCATGCAAACGGCGCTGTCGATTACAGCATGGCCGGAATAAGTTATGGCGCCAAACTGACAATGTTCCTCGCAGCTCTGGCAGGCTATACACAGGTCAATATCGACCCTGGCGACATATCCCGAAGAAACCAGCATGGGGACACCATTCTGGTGCGCTTTCATTGCTCCGCAGCAGCAGGAACAACAGTTGCAAATGGCGTAATATCGCCGCAACATGGCATCCTTGAAAAACGCGTGGTGAACATGGCCGCGGCGGTGCTCGGCCTCTAATATTTCAACCGCCTCAGACTGGTTGATCCAGCGTGTCCGCCCCGGGTGATGCTCCGCTACAAAACTGGCGAACGGCTCCCCCACGATCAGGCACACATCCAGCGGCAGGCAGGGGTTCTCTTGATTCACCCGGCAGGGACAATCCAGTGCCACAATATGATCCGGCTGTTTCAGGATTAAATCTCGCGCCAGCGGATAGGGAATGATTTTTTCCAGGTCTTCAATCCTGATTTCTTCCTGGACCATCACCAAACGTTTGGCGTGATCGAGCGGCAGGACCTTCCCGTGATAAGTATCTGCAATAGTACCGCTCGGTTTGTCGGGTGTGCCCGGGTTTCGTGCCCTGGGATTACGAACAGGAATTATTTTTCGGATCCATTCCTGCAATCTCAGATAAAAACGGGCAATTGGATGCTTCCCTTTACCAATTCCGATGTACAGGTAAGGAAAGCGCGCGTAAAAATACCCATGCAGCCAGTCGTAGAAAGAAAATTTCCTGGTCTTGCGCGCTTCACGAATAAATGCCAGGGTCGATCTCTGGATAAGTCTCCAGCCAGTTCTGTTTGACATGATAGGCTCGCTTTCCTGTAAAGGGAATAATGGAATAAGTATTTTGCTCCCCCGGACTCATTATACGATTTTTTCCGCACGATCATTACAGCTTTCTAAGATATAATTTCGTATATGCCAACCCGAATCCCTCCCCTTGTGATCGCGATCGCTGGTGGTTCTGGATCAGGAAAAACAACTGTCGCCAATGAAATTTTAAAAAGAGTCGGGGCAGACAAAATCGCCTACCTGCCCCACGACGCATATTACCGCGACCTGAAGGACCTGCCGCCTGCCCAGCGCGCCAGCATCAACTTCGATCATCCCAATTCACTCGAAACCAGTTTATTGATCGAGCACGTGAAGCAGCTAAAAAACTGGCAGCCGGTAAATTTGCCAATCTACGACTTCACAACCCACACCCGTACCAATCAGATCGTACGGATCGAACCTCAGCGGGTAGTGATCGTTGAAGGCATTTTGATATTTGCCGAGCAAGAATTGCGGGAATTATTCGATATAAAAATCTTTGTGGATACCGACCCGGACCTGCGATTTATCCGCCGCCTGCACCGTGACATCACCGAACGGGGACGCACCACTGAATCTGTCATCAACCAATACCTGAACACGGTCCGTCCCATGCACCTCGAATTTGTCGAACCCTCCAAGCGGTACGCGGACGTGATCATCCCGGAAGGCGGTTTTAATACTGTAGCCCTCGATATGGTCAGTTCGAGGATCGAAACGATGCTGCAGGACAAGCAAGTCGCCTTCAATGAATAAAGAGACGCGCATCAAAGTCGCGCGTGTCGCGGCGCTGGTATTCGTTGTCGCTCTAACCATTATCCTCTATATCAATCGAGAGAATGTGCGCGAATTGGAAGCCCTCGGCTACCCGGGCATTTTCCTGGTCTCATTGTTCGCCAACGCCACCCTGATTCTGCCGGTACCGGGCGTCCTGGTGACCTCGATGATGGGTGCGGTTTTCAATCCCTTCTGGGTAGCGATCGCCGCTGGCAGCGGCGCGTCATTAGGTGAAATTTCCGGTTACCTGGCTGGCTTCAGCGGACAGGGGGTGGTGGAAAATACCAAATGGCACCAACGTTTTGAAATCTGGATGCGAAAATACGGCGCAATTATCGTGCTGATCCTGGCGTTTGTACCCAACCCAGTATTCGATGTGGCGGGCATCACGGCTGGAATTTTAAAAATGCCTTTATGGAAATTTCTACTTTATTGCTGGATTGGGAAAGTCCTGAAAATGCTCTTATTCGCTTACGGGGGTTCGTATGTCCTCGGTCTGTTTCCATTCTAAAATTCATACGAGTCAAGGAGTTTCCGATGAATAATTATCAACAAATGGATACGTATCTGGATGATCACCTGAATGAAAGCATCGCAGAACTAGCGCAATTGTGCGCCCAACCCAGCGTGGCGGCTCAGAACTGGGGACTTGAGGACGCTGCCAAAATGGTGGCTGCTATGCTGCGGAAACGCGGATTCTCGGTTGAAATTATTGCCACCTCGGGAGCACCGGTGGTTTTTGCTGAACGCAAAGGACGCGCGGATAAGACCTTGCTGTTCTACAACCATTATGATGTCCAACCGCCTGAACCGCTTGAACTGTGGGACTCGCCCCCGTTTGAGCCAACTTTGAGAGATGGAAAACTGTTCGCGCGCGGGGTCAGCGATGACAAGGGTCACCTGGTCAGCCGCCTGTTCGCCATCGATGCCATCCTGGCTGAAGAAGGTGATTTGCCTTGTAACATCAAATTTGTGGTCGAGGGAGAAGAGGAAGTCAGCAGTGTAAATTTAAAGGACTTCATTACCGCGCACCGTGATCGATTGGCCGCGGACGCATGCGTGTGGGAATTTGGTTACGTTGACCATCTCGATACACCTATTCAATACCTGGGCTTGCGCGGTATTTGTTATGTAGAGTTATCCGTTGAAACGGCCAGCCAGGACGTCCACTCCGGCCTGGGCGGCTCGATTTTTCCCAATGCAGCCTGGCGGCTGGTCTGGGCGCTGAACACCCTCAAAAGCCCTGATGAAAAGATCCTTATTCCCGGTTTCTACGACTCCGTCAAAGCGCCTACCCAGCGTGATATCGACCTTTTTAAGGCCGTGCCTGACAGCTCAGATGAATACCGTCAACGCTACGGCATCCGCCAATTCTTGAAGGGTCTGCAGGGTGGCGTGGAACTGCATGTGGCTGAGGTGTTTGAACCAACCTGCACAATCTGCGGTCTGACTTCAGGTTACCAGGGTCCAGGGTCAAAGACCGTCCTGCCAGCGCGCGCCAGCGCCAAGGTGGATTTCCGCCTTGTCCCCGACCAGACTCCCGAACAGGTTTTAGATTTGCTGCGCGCGCACCTGGATACCCAGGGTTTTGAGGATGTGCAGATACAATACCTGGGCGGGGAAGCACCGGCGCGCACAGATCCGGACGACCCGTTTGTTCAACTGGTGGTTGACGCAGCCCGTGAGGTTTACGGGCGGCCGATGCAAGTGGTGCCGATGACCGGCGGTTCAGGGCCGAATCACATATTCATCGAAGCTCTGCATTTGCCTGTCGTCACCGCTGGCGTTGGTTACCCGGGCGCGCAGGCGCACGCTCCCAATGAAAACATCCGCCTTGACCTGTACCTTAAAGGCGCCAAACATATTGTGCGGATATTAAAAGAATTCAGCGCTGGCTAAGGCGCACTTCTACCGGGGAACCGACACCTGCTTTCAGTCTTGCGGCGGCATTGCCGTTGACTTCACACAGGCTCAAATAGCCGGCGCTGTCGATCATCGCCACGAGTTCGCCGTGCGATCCTTCTCCAAAAGTATCGACGAAGCGGCTGGTGGTTACGCCTTCACAGGTCACGGATACCACCTTGCGGCCGGAAAGCTGCTCTTCGCTCAGGTTTGTGATCAGGTTACCGAAAACATCGATCATCATCACCTGAGCGTGGTAACCCTCACCTGTCACCTGCGCCTGCGGGATATCCAGCAGGACCGGTTTGCTCAATGACGATCCCAGCTTATCGAGCGGAACGCCGCGGGCGATGTGAGCCGCCGCCGGCGCGAAGATATCCCGCCCGTGAAAAGTTCGGCTGACCCGTGGAAGCCAGAATTCCGGATTATCAAGCTGCACAAGCTGGACGGGCCAGTTTTGGGCGAGCGCTTGCTGGTAAGGCAGCGTGATCAGGCCGTTGTCCGGCAAGACAAAGAAGTGTTCTCTCAACCGGGCAGCCAACGCGCGACGGTGCGTGCCAACCCCCGGGTCCACGACAGCCACATGAATGCTGCCGGCAGGGAAATACTGCCAAGACTGCGCTAGGGTCAGCGCACCCTGCAGAATATTCTGCGGCTGTACTTCGTGCGAAATATCCGCGATTTGAACCTGAGGTGCAATGCCCCAGATAACTCCCTTCATGATGCCGACAAAGCCATCACGGGTGCCAAAATCGGTTAGCAGGCTGATAACCGTCATGAATTCTCCTGGATCCAGCGAAGTCATTCGCCTTTTTGGCGCGCGATCCTGCGTTGAAGATAAGGCGAAAAGTATCCAACATAGCGCTGCTGCAGCTCCGGCCGCTGCCAGTCTCTGCCGCTGATGACTTTACGGCAGGTTGGACTGCCGCACTGGCACTCAAATTCATCGTAATCTGAAGAATCGCTCATAGCGTAATCAAAGGTGGCTTCCTCGCCAACTTCGATTGTGCGCATTGCGACCAGCGATATGGGTGAATCCAGGCCGCAATTCGGTTCGCAGGAATGATTGAAGTAATCGGCTGTCTCTCCATGCACCAGCGGAACCATAAAGAGATCGTCGTGGATCTGTATTCCGTGTGTCTGGCGGTCGGTCGGCAGGGTTGCCAGCTGTTCGCCAGTTACGATCTGCCCGCCCCACATTGCCAGCAGTTCACCTTTTTGAATCGTTTGAATGGCAAATAAACCCAGTCCGCCTTTGTGCGGACAGGAGCGAAGCTGTAGTTTGGGGGAACAAAATGAATATGTCAGCGGCTCCATAAAGCATGACCCTTGTAACCTGTTAAATCTGCCCGAGAACGTGAATGGATTTTCACCGGCAGAGGGTATTATATCAACAGAACAGGTTCTGTCCGGATCTGCATATAGATCACAAAAGAGCCAAAGAATTGTCAGACATTACCTGTCAGGCAAAATAAGGATATACTTATACCCATCGAGGGGCAAAGGTTAGGCGAGGGTCCATATTGAACAAATCAGCAAAACGCGGCAGTTTGAAGGCTAAAATCATCGCCTGGTCATTCATACCGACAGTGATCATTCTGGTTGCCGTTGCCTGGTTCACTTTTTATTCCTACCAGCGGGTAACCGAGGATCTGGCCACCAACCAGGATAAAGAGGTCACCTCACTCGAGGGCTCGAAATACGCCCAGGCTTTTCTTATATTGATCAACCGCCCTTTAATTGACCTCTTTTTCACCTATACCGAAGTCGAGCCTCATCAAATTCTTGAGGTAGCGAGATCAGTCGCCGGTAAGCAAGAGGTCACCTCAGTATTCGACGGCGGGATCGCTCTTCTTGACAGAGATGGAAAAATCGTCTTCTCCCAACCTGATGCGGGTCATTTAATGGGTGAAAATTGGAATGATTACCCCTTCGTCAAATACGCTCAAACCACACTGGGAAGGGCCGGTATCAGCGGGTTACTCGAACGCGGACCTGACGGTCATCCAGCCGTAGGCATCGCGCTGGCACTGCATTCAAAAGAAAGCGGCCCGCCTTCCGGTACCCTGTTGTTGTTTTTTAAAATCGTTCCGGACCAGGACAGCCAGTTCAATCAGGTATTTTCGTCGGTCATCCCCACGGCGGGTGTAACTTACCTGGTCGATAACCAAAATTACATTTTGTTCCATCCAGATACGAGCCGATCAGGTACACCTTACACAGGAGCAACGCCCTGGTACGATCTCGGGGTTGATGAAGACGGGGTAGGATGGGTACGCGAACGGCAGCAGGACCTGGTGATGAGTTACGGGCCTGTCATCGCCACCCCTGACACGTGGTACATTGTGCGCGAACAAAGCTGGCAGGCGTTGATGACCCCCAGCCTGGGATACCGGCGCTTCTTGCTCTTCCTGCTGGCTTTGGGGGTGATCGTGCCTACCCTGGTGGTCGCCTTTGGCGTTAACCACATCACCCGGCCGATTGAGGACCTAATATACGCCGCCAAGTCAGTCGCAGGCGGGCAGTTCAACCGGCGCATTACCGCCAACACGGGTGATGAACTACAGGAATTGGCCGATCAATTTAATGTGATGACGGTGAAACTGCAGGAATCCTACAGCACACTGGAACAGCGCGTGGCTGAACGTACCCGTCAGCTCTCTACCGTCAACGCGATTGCCAATGTCGCCAGCCAATCGCTGGATCTGGAGGAAATTCTGACCGATGCGCTCGAAAAAACACTCGAATTGACCATCCTGGAAGCCGGTGCGGCTTATAAAGTCGACCGCATTAATCAATCTCTGGTGCTGATGGCTTACCACGGCATCCCTGTCGACCAGGTGCGTGAGATTACTCACCTCAACCTGGCTGAAGATGAAAACCTCGAGCGCTTGTTTTCTACCGAAATTTTAGAAATCGATCTTCACGAACTGCCTGCGGGTAAAATGCAGCATCTGCTCGAAGAAATCGGCATCCACAGGCTGGTCATCCTCCCGTTGATCGCTCACAGTCAGCCCACGGGTTACTTCTGCCTGGGGGCGTACGAGGAGCGCGGTATCCCCGAAAGCGACCTCTCGCTGCTGCGTGCCATTGGTCAACAGATCGGTATCGCCATCGAAAATGCGCTGCTGTATGAACGCGCCGAAGAACTGGCCGTGGCAGCGGAGCGCAGCCGCCTGGCGCGCGAACTGCACGATGCAGTTACCCAGACCCTCTTCTCAGCCAGCCTGATCGCCGAAGTGCTGCCTGAACTCACAAAAATCAATCCGGACGAAGCAGCCCGAAAGATCACCGAATTGCGCCAGCTCACACGCGGAGCCCTGGCGGAGATGCGCACGCTGCTGCTTGAACTGCGGCCGAATTCACTCACAGAACTCAGTTTGAGTGACCTGCTGGCGCAACTGGCTGAGGCAGCCAACAGCCGCGGGCGTGTAACGGTTGAAATTTCCGTCGAGGGTGCGGTGTCGATACCACTGGAAGTTAAACAGGTTTATTACCGCATCGCGCAGGAAGCGCTCAACAACACGGTCAAACACGCGCGCGCCACAAAAGCCAGTATCTGCCTGGTCCAGACCGGGGCGCAGTTGTGCATGACCATACGCGATGACGGCCGCGGTTTCGATCCTCAGCACATCCGACCAGAATCGATGGGCCTGACCATCATGCGCGAACGTAGCGAGGCAATCGGCGCTGAGCTGCGAATCGAGAGCGTGCCGCAAGAAGGCACCTGCATTACGGTCTGCTGGCAGCCAGTGAATTCATTACCGGACTCCGAAGGGTCCACCATCCAAAATCATGAGGTGAGCCATGAAAACTGAGGGAAAAATACGGGTTATGATCGTTGATGACCATGCCGTGGTACGCAGCGGTCTGAGCACCTTTCTGATGGTGTACCCAGACTTTGAATTGGTGGGTGAAGCCGAAAATGGAGAAGAGGCAGTGCGGGAATGTGCGCGGCTGAAACCGGATGTCATCCTGATGGACCTGATCATGCCTGTGATGGATGGGGTGGCCGCCACGCGAGCCATTCGCCAGAAAGAACCAGGGACACAGGTGATCGCCCTGACCAGTTTCGCGGAGGAAGGCCTGGTGCAGGGAGCGCTTCAGGCTGGCGCAGTTGGTTATCTGATGAAAAACACAACCGGTATTGAGCTGGCAGCAGCCATACGCTCAGCGCACAGCGGGCGGATCACCCTCTCGCAGGAAGCCACCCAGGTGCTGATCCACTCCAGCACGCAGCCAGTCGTGCCAGGTGAAGACCTGACCGAGCGGGAACGGGAAGTCCTTAAGCTGATGGTGGACGGGTTAAACAACGCCCAGATCGCGCAGAAATTGATCGTAAGCCAATCGACCGTCAAGTACCATATCGCCAACATTTTCTCTAAATTGGGAGTAGAGAATCGCGTCGAAGCAGTGCGCATGGCTATTGAACGCAGGTTGATCAAATAGGAGTTCAACTTCGACCTTCCCTGCCAACAGGTAGAAAATATCCAAAACATATATATTTTGAAACCGGAGACAAGGTTGTGCGTATAAATATGGAAAGGAGTCTTAGCCATGACCAATAATCCCGGATGCCTGTCTGGCTTGTTGAAATTATTCTTACTTGACCGCCTGTTCAACTGGCTGCAGTCTCGTTTCGGCTTCGGAAGCAATTCTGGCTGTTTCGGCTGCGGCTGTGGCGTAATCCTAATGGTGATCTTCCTGTCGCTGGCCTGCTGGATCATCGGCGGCACCGACTGGCTGCGCATCGGGTTCTGACACGAGCGCAAGTTAAAAGACGGGCTTAAAGGGCGCGGCTTACCGCGCCTTTTTTTATGGCCAGAATAAGGGATCAACCACCACGGACGCCTGACCGGATGGACAGGTTCGGACCTCACAAGATATACAGCCATGATTGACGTCCTGAAGGGGTTATTTCAAGCTGAGGTGCGCTATGCTGAAACCAGAAAAATTCCTTTTGAAAGGACAAGGAGATCCAATGGTTTATGCTCCTGAAAATGTAATTCAGACTCACGAATTAAGTAAATCCTTCGGCCCTGTGCAGGCACTGAAGGGATTGAACCTGTGCGTGCCAAAAAACTCAATCACGGGATTTCTGGGACCCAATGGCGCTGGCAAGAGCACCGCCATAAAATTATTGTTGGGCCTGTCCAGGCCGACCCGCGGCAGCGGGACGATCTTCGGGCTGGATATTCATAAGGACAGCGCGGAAATCCGCCGCCGGGTGGGTTACCTTTCGCAGCAGCCGCGCTTTTACGACGCGATGAGCGCGCGTGAGGTACTGCGCTTTACCCTGCGGTTTTTCTTCCGTGGCCCTCATCAGGCAATCGAAGACCGCGTCCAGGAAATGCTGGAAATGGTAGGCCTTGAAGACCAGGCTGAACGACCGATCCGCGGGTTTTCTGGCGGCGAACGCCAGCGGCTGGGCATTGCCCAGGCACAGGTCAACTACCCTGATCTGTTAATTCTGGATGAACCCGCCGCCGCACTCGACCCGATGGGACGGCATGATGTGCTCAAAATCATGGAACGTCTGCGCAAATACACGACCATTTTTTACTCCACCCATATCCTGGACGATGTCCAGCGGGTCAGTGACCGTGTTGTGATCCTGAATCGTGGCGAGATGATCGCGCAGGGTCCAATTGAAGAATTGCTGGCGGGTAACGGCGGCTGTGTGTACAGGTTGTCGGTGGAAGGCAGCCTGGATGCAGTGCGCCAGACAGTCCAAAATTTACCCTGGGTAATGTCGGAACAACTGAATCACGTCAACGGTCGAGCCCTCTGGAATATTGCGGTCAGCGACGAAACCAAGGCCAGAAATGAATTGCTCAGGGTGGTCCTATCGGACCCTACGGTGAACGTGCTGGAATTCGGGCAGCAGCGCTACAACCTGGAAGATATTTTCATCCAGATGGTGCAGGGAGAGAATCAGAATGGCAGCTAACAGCTACTTTAAACCGGTAAACGAGAGAGGCGCCTGGCTGGGCTTTGGCAACTTGTTCAGCAATGAGAACCGCCGTTGGTGGGGACGTCGGCGCTGGTGGGTGCAAGCGTTATTGTGGATTTTGATCCTGGACGGGCTGGTGGCGGGTATGCTTTTCCTGCTGCCCGGGATGAGCACAGATGGCGGACCGCTGATGACGCGCCAGGATGCGATTTCCAACGGAATCGAAGCCTTTTTTGGCATCGCTGGCGTGGCACTTGCAATCGGTGTAATCCTGGTCAGCCAGGACGTGGTGATCAGCGAGCGCCAGAACGGCGTGGCGGAATCGCTGCTCTCCAAGCCGGTCTCTCGCAGCGCTTACTTTCTCTCTAAACTGGCTGCGAACCTGCTGGCTGTGCTGGCGCTGATGATCGCGCTGCCATCCATAATCGCTTACGGGATGATCAGCCTGGCAGGTGGGACGCTGGTGCTGGGAGCTTTTCTCAAAGCGGTCGGGATAACGGCCATCACCGTTATCTTCTACCTGACGCTGAGCCTGATGCTGGGGCTGCTGCTGCAAAGCCGACCAGCGGTTTTGGGCATCACCTTCGGGGTGCTGTTCGGCGGGCAGTTGATGCTGAACTTCATCCCTGACCTGGTGTATGTTGGACCTTTTGCGCTGAGCAACATCGCCATTGCCACGGTCAATGGAGTCAGCCTGCCAGTGGAGATGAACATTCCAGTGCTGGTGACCGCGCTGTGGTGCCTGGTTTTCAGCGGGATCGGGCTGTGGAAAGTCAACCGGCTGGAGATTTGATTTGAGGTAAAGGGGGAACTGATTCAGAGGCTTGGGCAGAAATACTCATGTGATTGGGCGGGTTAAACCCCACCCAATCACATGATTCATTCTGGTACCCAGCTTTACAGGACAGGCGCTGATATACCCGGCAGGAGAAAGATGAATTGATTATTCTTTCAGCCGGGTGTGAAAGAGCAATACCAAGCGCGGCTTGCGCACAATGCCGCCATGAGCATTGAGGATATTGCCAATCCTATCGAATAGCTGCACCCGCACGGCATCTGGCAGATGCTGATGACCAGAAAAGGTGCGCAGCAGGTTCAGGTAGCCGGCGGTGGTCAGGGTGTCAATGCAGATGTACTCGCGGATGGTCGCTTTGTGAAAACAACCACATGCGGAGAAATTCTGGCTGATGATTTGTTTCAACCAGTCCGGGGAGAGCGGTTTGTCCGGGTTTTCAACCTGGGGGAATGAATTTTCATACAGGTCATTGATTTCCCGCGACCAGGCAGTTTCTGAATCAAGCGGCAAATTCCAGAAAAGCGCGGCAGAGCCGGATGGCTTAAGCGCGCGGGCCAGCTTTGGATAACCGATCTTAGGCGGGATCCAGTGGAATGCGTCGGCGGAGAAAGCCAGGTCGAAAGCCTGTTCCTCCAGCGGCCAGTCCTCGAATGCAACACAGAGCACTTCGACAGCCGGATATGGCCGGCAAACCTCGGCAGCCAGCGAGGCAAGGCGTTCCCCCAGCTCCAGGGCGAGAATTCTGTACCCCAGGCGGGCGAAGGAGACGGTCGCGTTTCCGGGACCGCAGCCAATTTCAAGCATCCTCCCGCTGTCCGGGATTGCGGTCAATTGGATGATATCCGCCACCAGCTGGTCAAGATAGCCCGGCCTGGCTTCGGCATACAGATCAGCCTGCTGCTCGAAAGAAATGCGCCTGCTGCGGTCGATGGACATGATGGTCCCCTCGAGTTCATTTTACCCGCAAGCCAGATATTGGGAGGGGCGGGGTTTCTTGCAGGGATTCAGTATCCCGCGCGAACGGATTATTGTAGATGGCTGGTCGTGACTCAGGCACCTGTTACGGGTAAATCCTTCTTACCAGCGCAAATCGATCCGACTGATCCCCAAATCGAAAATCGTAAATCTAAAATCCTCTAATCCCAGGAGCCACCGATGGGATTCGAACCCATGACCTGACGTTTACGAAACGCCTGCTCTGCCAGCTGAGCTACGGTGGCGCGGGGGAGATTATACCAAAAGTGCGCGCTTTGCGGCAAGGAATTATAATAAGGGTATGAATGTCGCAATGCTGTCGTTTCACACCTGCCCGTTGGCGACCCTGGGCGGCAAAGACACCGGCGGGATGAACGTGTATGTAGCCGAGCTGACCCGCCATCTTGGGCGGCTGGGCGTGCATGTGGACGTGTTCACCCGCTCGCAGGATGAGCATGTGCCGCACGTGCTCCACGACCTGGGCTATTGCAACCGCGTGGTGCATATCCCAGCCGGGCCGGAAGTGCCGCGACCGAAGCAAGAGCTGGCGCGTTATCTGCCGCAATTTGTGGATGGCATCCGGCAGTTCGCTGCTGCCAAGGGTATTCAATATGATCTTCTGCACAGCCATTACTGGCTTTCCGGCGTGGCAGCAGCGCAGCTTAAAAAGGACTGGCAGGTACCGTTGGTACATATGTACCACACACTGGTATTGATGAAGAACCGCGTGGCACGCAGCCCGGAGGAGCGCGAGGGGGAATACCGCCTGGAGGGCGAGAAACTCATCCTCAATGAAGCCGACCGCATTGTTGCCGCCACACCGGCAGAAAAATCACAACTTGAGTTTCTCTATAAAGCCGATTCGCGCAAGTTGACCATCATCCCGCCTGGAGTAGACACCAGCCGCTTTTACGCCATCCCCAAAGATGAAGCCAAGGAGGTAGTGGGGGTGCCCGAAAACGAGCACATGATCCTGTTCGTCGGGCGCATCGAGCCGCTCAAGGGGGTGGACATCCTGCTGCAAGCGCTGGCGATTATGCAGCGCAACAACCCGGACGGCGGCGAGTGCTGCCCGCACTACCTGGTGATTATCGGCGGAAATCCCGACGAGGAGCAGGCCATGAGCGCCGAAATGGCCCGTCTTCATCAGCTCGTGCATGAACTGGATATCAAGGACCTGGTATTGTTCTTGGGCAAGCGCAGCCAGGATTCGCTGCCCTATTACTACTCGGCTGCAGACGTGGTAGTTGTACCGTCACATTACGAGTCATTTGGCATGGTCGCGCTGGAGGCGATGGCGTGTGGGACGCCGGTTGTGGCCTCACAGGTGGGCGGGTTGGCCTACCTGGTGCGCGACGGCGTAACCGGCTATGTCATACCGGACGCTGAACCACAAATTCTGGCAAATCGGCTGGTCGATTTGTTGATGAACCCCGAGTTAAGCCGGCAAATGGGCGCACAGGGGGCTAAGCTGGCGCAATCCTACTCGTGGGAAATCATAGCCTCACAGATCCACAGGCTGTATGGTGATTTGTTAGAACAAATCCCCACAGAAATGGGAAGGATGGGCAATCTTTACCGCTCCGGCAGCAGCCCTAGATCAGAATGCCGCCAAAAATCATCAACAGCATCAGGGCGCTGAACCAAACGCCTACGGCTGACCACATGCGCTGGATTTTTAATTCCGCTCCCAGGACCATCCAAAGCAGACAAAAGATCAGGCCAACCAGCGCGGTGAAACCGCAAATCGACAGCGTAAATCGAAATAGATCAAACTCGGGAGCCAGGCCCGCCTGGATGACGATCAGGTAGCGTCCAATCCAATTACAAACAAAAACCAGAACCGCAAATTTCACGCCCAGGGGAAACACGGGCCGCCAGAGCGTGGAAATGACCAGTATAGCAAGGATGACAAGCAGAAAACCGAGGACTGGGGAGGTGTGGATCTCTCCCAGGCGGCTGGCAGTTTGAATGGCGAACCAGATGAATGCTCCTGCCATCAGCCCGGACCAGGCGCGCGTGGTTGGATTTAGGCTGGAATAAACGCAGCGATTAAGCGCTAAAAGACCGATGGAGAGAAGTGACAGCGTCAGCACCAATATGCCTGGTAGGCCAAACAGCATATCCAGCGGCTGAACCAGAAGCGGGAGCAGCAGGGAGATGGAAATGAGGGCTGCCGCAGGCAGCAGGCCGTAATTCAAAATTTGATCGAAATCCAACCGCCCCATGCGCTGAAGTGAACTGAGACGGTCATTCCCGAACAGCCAGGCCTGCAGAGAAAAACGTTCCGGTGCGTAGCGCATATTTTTCATTTCAACTCCCCCATTCCTTTCCGGTTTATTATAGGACGAAATTTAATGATGGCTGCCATGTTGTTGAATTTCCCTTAATCCTTGCGCGGATCGATGGCTGAACCACGCTGCACAATTTTTTTTCCATAGCGTTCTTTGAGCTCATCCACCGCGGAAAGCAGACGTCTTTCCTTCTCACTTGGCAGATCCCATAAGGAAAGTTGATAAACATCCTCACCCAGTCCGCTCACGCCCACCCCGATCAGGCGCACAGGCCGTTGCCGATCCCAAAGCCGCTCGAACAAATCCGCAGCCGCGTCGAAAATGACGCTGTCCTGGTTCGTCGCTCGGCTGAGCGAAACCTGGCGTGTCTGGACGCTGAAATCAGGCCAGCGCACCTTGATGCGCACGGTTTTCCCATGCAGTCCCTTGCGGCGCAGGCGGTAGGCCACCTGTTCAGAAAGGGTGCGCAGGGTTTCGTGCAGCCGGGTTGGGTCGCTGATATCCCGCACGAAGGTGGTTTCCTGACTGATCGACTTGATCTCGTGCTCCGGCACGACCGGGCTGTCATCCAGCCCGAGCGCATGACGGTGCAGCTCGCGCCCGTAACGACCGAACATTCTGACCAGGGCTTCTTCTGTTTCACCTGCCAGATCTCCGATGCGGTGTATGCCCAGGCTGGCCAGTCGTTCAGCCGACCTTGGACCGATCCCTGGCAGCGCTCTGACCGGCAGAGGTGCCAGAAAAGCAGCTTCCTGCCCACGCGGCGCCTCAAGGATGGCGCATGGCGGGCCACTCCCACGGTGTGCCGCTTTGCCAACGTCAGTGGCTATCTTGGCGACCATTTTGTTAGTGGCAATTCCAAGTGAGGAAGTAAGGTTGAGCTCGCTTTTGATTCGGTTTTGCATTATTCGTGCCATTTCGATAGCGGGTTGAGGCAGGTCGCTGACATCCATAAAGGCTTCATCGATGGAAATTTGTTCGATCAATGCGGTGTACTGCCCCAGGATATCCATCACTTTACGCGAGTGCTCAGAATACAGCCCGTGCCGTCCGTGGATCAGGATCAGGTGTGGGCACAGCCTGAACGCCCGGCTGGTCGGCATTGCGGAGGAGATGCCAAACGCTCTGGCGGCGTAAGAGCAGGAGGCAATGACACCACGCTCATCCGGCCGCCCACCTACTGCAAACGGTTTCCCGCGCAATTCTGGCTGGTACAGTTCTTCTACCGAACAGAAAAACGCATCCAAATCCAGATGAATGATCTTGCGGGGAGCCATCTCGCCCTACTTAATCTTACCTGCTGAGCAGGAGAAGGTCAATTTCTGTAAGCTTACAGTTTGTTATCAGTTAGTTCTGGGTAACGCCGTTGCCAGTTACATACGGCTTTTGATGAGATCCGCCAGTTGGTTGAGGGTGTCGAAGGTATCGGAATTTAACTCAGTATCCTCAATGCGCACGCCAAAAAGATCCTCGACCATCAGACCCAAGTCAACCAGGCTGAATGAATCGATCAACCCGCTGGTTATAAGGGCTTCATCCGGGTCTAGGGTGCGTTCGGGTTGTTTAAGAATATCCGCGGATATTTTCCTTGCCAAAACGGTTAGGATTTCATTCATAACACTGATCCACATTCACTCAGGTTGAGAGTTTCGGATTATCCAATCGCAAACCGTAACCCCGGACGGTCACAATATAGACGTGGTTCGGGTCAAATTCCGCCAACCGGTCACGCAGACGTCGAACAAGCGCATCCAACGCCTGTTCGGAGACTCCCACCGCCTGGTTGTCACCCCAAACCGCGCCAACCAGTTCATGACGCGGAACAACGTTACCTTGCGAGTCGAACAGGGTTTCCAGCAGACGGAACTGCGGAACGGAAAGAGGCGGAAGAACTTCCTGTTGGTCAATCCAAACGCGGCGCGACAATTTATCCAGGAAGAGTTTCCTACCCAATGAAGGCTGGAGGTTTTCGACCGGGATACCCGCACCGAGCGGCAGGGTTGAATCAGAGGAAAGGAAGACGAAATACTGCACCAGCGCAATTTGTATGCTGTCACCATCCTGCAGGGTGAGAGGATTTTCGACCTTAGTTCCATTGCAAAAGGTGCCATTTTTACTGGAGAGATCTTCCAGTAAAACCGCATCGCCATCGACCACAAAGCGCGCGTGGAAGCGGGAGACCTGGCGGTCAGGAATGACCAGTTCACACTGATCGTCCCGCCCAACGGTAATATCATGATCGATCACCCACCTTTGACCGTTCAAAGGGCCAGTCTGGCCAATCAAGATTGGCGCATCACCCTCAAAACGATTCATGCTGCCCCACCTCCCGCTGGAAAAATGGCTCACCCCTTCACCCGAGGTATGTTAATTCAGGTTCAGGTGCTGGCTCGGTTTCTTTAACAATAACAACCTCGTCAAAAAATATAGCCAGTACGGTATAATATATCAAAGTTTTCTGGATTTGTGTGCCAATCACGTTCATCCGGTTTCTGACAAGACGCCGAATTTCTAGAAACCGGCGGACACCAACCTTCCGAAGACAGGGAATCTTTTATGCCTTTACCCCTTAAATCAGGGGAGATATTGCGCGGTCGCTACCGGGTGGTGCGAATCATCGGTCAGGGTGGGATGGGATCCATCTACCTGGCGGAAGATACGCGCCTGGAAGGCCGCCAGTGCGCCTTGAAAGAGGTCGAGCACGACCGCTCACTGCCGCCTGACCTGGTGCGGGAAACCCGTGAGCAGTTCCTGCGCGAGGCCACCGTACTCGCGCGGCTGGACCACCCGAATCTGCCAAAAGTCTCGGATTTCTTCTCGATCGAAACCCGCGATTACCTGGTAATGGATTATGTGCCTGGGCGTGATTTGCGCACCCTGATGATAGAAGCATCCCAGGAAAACCGCTTTTTGCCTGAAGAGGATGTACTTAATTGGGCGGAGCAGCTCGCCAGCGCGCTCTCATACCTGCACAAACAGGATCCGCCCATTTTGCACCGGGATATTAAACCCAGCAATCTTAAAGTGACGCCTGCCGGGCTTTTGAAACTTGTGGATTTTGGACTGGTGAAACTGCTTGCGCCCGGCGAAGTGACCATCACAGTACTGCAGGGACAAGGTACTGCGCTTTATACACCCCTCGAGCAGTACGGCGGCGACAGCGGTCACACAGACGTGCGCTCAGATATTTACGCCTTTGGCGCCACCCTCTACCACCTGCTGACCAATGAACCCCCTTGCGATGCTCGCGAAAGGTTTCTCAACCCCGAACACCTGGTCCCGCCGCGGCAGATAAACCAGGACATCAGCCTGCGCACCGAAAGGGCGGTTTTATGGGCAATGGGACTGCACCCGGATGAAAGACCAGAATCGGTGGATGAATTCAAGCGCGCGCTGATTGGCGATCATTCATCATTGACCATACCACGCCTGGCCATCAAAGCAAATTCGCCCTGGCACTTTTTAAATTATCCTCTGGAGCGCTCGCTCCTGGCGATAACGATTGGCCTGACAATCCTCAGCCTGATCCTTACTTTGCTGTCCTGACCTCACGCCGGGTGGAACGGGTTCTGTGCATGCGCACCTGCCAGGCCCAGCCGATTGACCAGCCTGCCAGGACGCCCGTCAGAGTAGCAGCAGCCACGCCCCAGGTGCCCAGGGTCAGGAAGCGGTTTATGGGCAGGAACCAGCCGCTTTTCAGAAAGATGTATGCCAACATCCCGCCAACCACAGCCATCAAAGCCCAGCGCACGCCCCAGCGCAGTGAAACCCGGCGGTACCCGATCCATGCGATCAGAGGTGTGCTTGCCCAAATCAGCAGAATTGAGAGCAGCCAATCCCCAAAACCGGGGGAATAAGTGCCAATCGGCTCTGGCGTGGGGGTTGGGGATAGGGTGGCGGTAGCCGTGGCAGTAGGCGTCAATGTCAGTGTTGCCTGCGGTGTGGGCACAAAGGTGCTCACAGCCGCTTCACCGTTGGTGATATTCAGAGTGATCAATTGAGAGGTTGTAGCAGGCTCGCTGATCACGCGAATTTCGAGATTCGCCTGTGCGGTAATCCGGTAACTGGCGCGGGCAACACCCTGGCTGGTGGTGGTCTCGATTTGCTGAGAAGCGCTGCTTTCGCTTATATTGTTAATGATGAACTTGACCACGGTGCCGTCCGGCACTGGGTTACCGTTGCTGTCCAGGATTACGCCTGTGCGCAGTGGAATAATATCGCCGATCTTAAAGGTTGGTAATTCGGTTGGCACCGGTGTTAGCGTGAATTCCTCTACTTGCGGCGGTTCGGGTAAATCCAGGAACAGCGGGATTACCTGGGATTCATCCGGTAGGGTGACGCGGATGATGTCGTATCCGATTCCGGGTACAGATACAGGCGGAGCACCCTGTGGCGAAAGTTCCTGGAAGAGCAAGCGGGCTGCCATATCCACAAACGGCGGCGTCTTGCTGTACATCCCGTAATAGGCTGTTAGCTTGGCAATATCGGTCGCATCCAAAAAGTATGGCGGTCCAAAGGCAAATACAATGACGCGTTTGTTGCGCAGCAGGTCAGAGCGTTCTGAGAGCAGGCGTTTCAAAGCCAGGGATTCAGAATTTCCGGGAGTGACAGAGGTAAGGGCAAAGACAACCCAATCAGCCTCGCTCAGATTAGCCCCCAAGGCTGCCAGACCTTCGGGGCTGTTAAGATACGTCGCAAGTTCTAAAAAGGTGTATGTAGACAGGAATCCCTGTACGATCGACCCACCAGCCGAAGGGCCGTACAAACGCACGACCGCATTACGCAAAGATTCGGCCGACAGCGGCCACTGTTCTGGACAGGTGCTGCACTGGCGGGCAGAAACAACATCCGTGAAAAAAATAATCTGGTCACGCGAATCGGGCGGCCGCGGCAGGCTGGAACTCAGTTCGGCAGCGGAGGGACTGATCAGGGTAACTGCCTCGCGGGCAACTTCAAAAACCACCGGCTGTGAGCGTCCGACTTCTGCCAGCAGGGATTGAGAGGGCAATACGCGATCGATGCGGAAGTCATCATACAGCTTGAACTTGGTGGTCAGGATGCGCAGAACGGATTGGTCTACGCGTTCAGCAAACGCTGGATCTTCGCGGTATTTCTGCGCAAACGCCTCCAGGACGCGAATGATGGTGGTATAGCTGTCTGGATCGCTGGTGTCAACGAAGTTGTTCAGGTACAGTAGGTCGTTTCCAGCCAGAAAGGCGCTGCGGGCGATCATACGCGAGTCGAAGGTCTGGCCGGTGGGATCAAAAAAACGGCGTACAGCCGAACTGCCCAGGTTATCACTGACGATTAATCCGCCGTCCGTGTACCACTGGGCAGCCGGCTGCAGGGTGAGAACATGGCGCATGGCTTCGGCATCCAAACTGACAGGCGGGGTGATTTCGCGGATGTTTTCCTGCAAACCCTGGTAGCGGATATGGGATACCACCACCCCATCCGGCCGTGATCCGGATACAGGATCCGCCATCATGGCTGAAAAAAAAGGCGCCAGCTCAACCTGCTTCAACCCCTCCAACGATTTCCTGACGGTTGCGACCTCTTCTTCCGGAAGGCGGTCGGAAGCGCCGCGGCCTGGGAAATGTTTGGCGATAACAGCGACCTGGTTGCGGCTGCCCTGGTGCAGGCCGCGAATATAGGCTTTGCCCATTTCACCAACCCAAAACGGATCTCCACCAAAGGTACGCACGCCGAGATCATTCCCTGATGTGCTGGTTACCTCCAAGACATCCAGCGAAGGCCCGAGGAAAAGGTTGAAACCAATCGCGCGCAGCTCACGCCCAAGTAAATTGCCGATCGATTCCGCCGCCTGGGTGTCCCAGGTTGCCCCGATCGCCATCAGGCTGGGCAGCGAAGTCATACCGGAGAGAATCTGATCATTGGGGTAAGAATCGCCTTCCTGAGAGATACCGATAAACAACGGAATGTATGGAACCACATCCTCAGACCGTGCTGGCGAGGCTATCGAGCGTTGGGCAGCATCCCAGACAGTGGTTTGCAGGGCGCGAATCAATTCAGCCGCCTTGGGCACGGTGTCGGTTGGTCCAACGAAATTATCGTTATCGGCGCGCAGGACGATGCCGCCAATATAATGGTTGACGATAAGGTTATAGGTGGGGGAATCGCGGGTCACGTCTGTCCCGCGGATAGACACAAGCAGAAGCTGTCCAACTTTCTGTTCGGGGCTCATCTCATTCAATAGCGCCTGAGCGCGGGCGGTGTAATCAATAGCCTGAGCCGGCTCTTCAGCCTTAACCTGCCCCGGTGTACCTGCTAAACCGATCAGAATCGCCATCAGAAGCAAAAACGCTTTTACCCGCGCGCTTAAGCGCGAGTAGCAACCCGCCCTGTGTGCTGGCGTTTTTTTACCGCCTGGCAGCCTGGACGAATTGTTCACAACTGCCTCCGCAGGTCGAGCGCGGCGGGAGGATCATCCGTTATGACCCCATCCACTCCCCAGTGATAAGCATTCAAAAGGTCCGTGCGGTCATTGACCGTCCAGACGTGCACGCGGCGGCCATGGGCATGTTCGCGCTCGCAGTAAGCAGGCGAGATGTGCTCGATATTGGGGTGGACGATATGCGGCGCGTACCATCGCCCGATGATGGAGCGCGCCAGCCAGCCAAGGATACCACCGCCTGCCAGGATCGCCCGCGGGCACTCAGGGAGCAGACGCCTTGCTTTGACCAGGTTGCCAGGAAGAAAGGAAGATATGAGCACCTTTTCCTGCATGTGCATCTCAATTACGAGTGCGGCGACACGCGCCACCAGGTCATCCCTGGGGCTGGAATAATTGGTCAGTTCGACGTTGATGTAAAGCTGCGCGCCAACCGTCTCAAAGACCTGCCGCAGGGTTGGGATCTTTTCACCACGAAATTGGTCACTGAAGAAAGCGCCTGCATCCAGCCTTTGCAGTTCTTCCAGGCGCAGCTCAGCGACCCTGCCAGTGCCGTTCGTTGTCCGATTGACGGTCTGATCGTGAATGACCACGACCTCGCCATCCGCGCTCAATTTGGCATCCAGTTCAATCGCGTCAGCGCCCTGTTCGGCAGCCAATCTGAAGGCCGCCAGGGTATTTTCAGGCGCATAAGCGCTAGAACCACGGTGGGCAAAAACAACCGGTTGTTTTAATGACGCCAGCATTACGATAAATCAACAAAATATGAGTCGGCTGCGCGGTCGAGCAGTTCGCGGCTCATTTCGGGTTCTTTCCCGATATAGCGGGCGATATCCAGAATCTGGTCGCACAAATCGCGCGGGTGAGAGGCGCGCAGCTTGCGGTCGACCTTGATGTAGTATTCCTGGAGCAGGTAAGCCAGGCCCTGATCGCTGTAAGCAACGCCTTTCTGCGAGGCAACGCGTTTGAAGATCTCACGATATTCCTCGTAAGAAGGGTCGCCGATTTCAATCTTGTGACGCAGGCGGCGCAGGAATGCTTCGTCAACCAGATCCTTGGGCGGCAGGTTTGTAGAAAAGATCACCAGCACATCGAAAGGCACCTCAAATTTTCTACCCGTGTGCAGGCTCATATAATCGATGCGGTTTTCGAGCGGCACGATCCAGCGGTTGAGCAGATCACGCGGGCGCACCTGCTGGCGGCCAAAGTCATCGATGAGGAGAATTCCGCCGTTGGCTTTAACCTGAAATGGCGCTTCATAGAATTTCAGGGTATCGTCAAATACCAGGTCCAGCCCTGCCATGGTCAGCTCACCGCCAGTGACGATAAAGGGGCGGTGAATTTGTACCCAGCGCGGACTGGGGCGCTGACCCGAACGCAGCGAGCCTGTCCCGGTGGCTGTGCTGTCCTCTTCCTGTGCCAGTTGATGGTTGACATAATCGAAAAGTTTGATCACCTGCCCGTCTACGTACAAGGCGTAGGGGATATACAACTTTTGCGCCTGGATAAGATTGCCAATGGCCCGCGCGACCGTTGTTTTACCGTTGCCAGGAGGTCCGTAGAGGAAGATGGAAGTTCCGGAATTGACCGCCGGTCCCAGACGCTGATAACTGATTTCAGAGAGCACCATATGCGAAAGAACCTGGCGCATAACGCGGTTGGTGATCTGTAACCGCGCGCGGCTCTGGCGGCGAATGGACTCGTTATAGACCTCCAGAGGTACCGGTGCCGGACCGGCGTACTGGCTGCGCTCCAACGCCTCGCGCGCGCGCGCGATACCTCCGCCAGTAATCGCGTAAATGTAAGCGCCTTCGCCCAATCCCATCTGCGAGGAGCGAACTTCGATAGATTTTTCCCGCTTGAGCGCTTCCAGGATCTGATCCAGCACGCCAGTGAAAGGCAATGCGATGATTTCAGCCAGCTTGAAACCGCTCATATATCCTTGAAAATAAAAAATTTTCAGCACCAGGTCCTGCAGCCATAGTGGGGATAACCCGGTGTCATCGATACTGCCAATAGGGGCTGGCACAAAAGCGGGACTCGACGACGAAACCGCCGTTGAGATTGGGGCTTGATTGGTCATTCAACTCCTCCAGAAATCCATAGGGAATCAGTGGGCGGCGTGGTAGAACAAATCAATACCATCCTGCTCCCTATCTCTGAATTATAGCATGCCTGTCCTTGTAAGAAAGTGTGACATCACGTATAATCCCCTGGATGAACATCACGGTTATTATCCCAGCTTACAACGAAAAAAAGACGATCCGAGAAATCATTGCCCGTGTTAAAAAAACAAACCTGATAGATGAAATTCTGGTCGTGGATGACGGCTCGCAGGACGGTACGCGTGAAATTCTAAGCGAACTGGACGAGAAGGGGGAAATTCGGGCCATATTTCACCAGAAAAACCAGGGCAAAGGCGCAGCTGTGCGCACGGGTATCCAGAACGCGCGTGGAGAAGTGATCATTATCCAGGACGCGGACCTCGAGTACGATCCGCGCGAATACCCAAACCTGATCCGACCGATCCAGGAAGGGATTGCGGACGTGGTTTACGGCTCGAGATTCCTCGGGGCCGCACGCAGGCCGATCCTATTCTGGAACATGGTCGCCAACAAGATTCTAACGATGATCACCAACATCCTGTACAACAATATCCTCAGCGATATGGAGACAGGCTACAAGGTGTTCAAACGCGAGCTGGTCAAAGATATCCCCCTGCATTCACGCCGCTTTGAATTCGAGCCTGAGTTCACGGCCAAGATCCTCAAACGCAAAATCCGCATTTTTGAAGTCCCTATCACCTTTAACCCCCGCGACTACAGCGAGGGCAAAAAAATCAAGATGTGGGACGCCTTCGAAGCCCTTTGGGCGTTGGTCAAATACCGTTTCGTTGATTAGCGCGCTTACCGCGGCTAATCTCCACCTACGCAATCCCGTTAACAGCAAACGGGGGGCTTCCTGCGGACCGGACTAACTTGATATCTTGAAAATCGCCCGAAATGAAGACACCTGCAAAACCAGGGTAAGGGCAAATTTGAGCGGCGGGCTGCCTTCAGGCTGCCAATACGCTCCCGATCCCTTGGGCTGATCGAGCCGATAACTTTTCTCAAGGGATGACGGACGGTTTGATATCGCGAACGTTGAGTTGAAAGCTTTCGCGCCCGTTGTAGATATTACGCTCAAAGGTATATAACAGATCGATTCTTTCCGGCAGGTGATCATTCCAACTGCCCTGTCGAAAGGCAATGGCATCATATGTGATTTGCCCGTCGCTGACTGTCAGTTTCAGATGGCGTTGGTCCGAGCCAACCGTTCGGGAGCGCATAACCCGCAGATTGGTGGAGACAAATACCGCCTCAGGATTGCTTTGACCGGTGGGTTGCAGCTGGTCGAGATAATAAAGGTAATCGGGCCGCAGGGCGCGCAGCGGGATGACCAGGTCGGCGCGCAGAACAGGCTGAAGCTCCTGCCCACTCAATTCTCGCCTGGCTATTTCGCTCAGCCGCTGTAAAAGTACGACCAGGTTTTCGCTTTTGGTGGTGAACCCGGCCGCCAGGGCGTGCCCGCCGTGCCGCACCATAAGGTCAGCGCACTCATCCAAAGCCTGGGTGATGTGAAATTCCGGAATGCTGCGGCAAGAAGCGCGGGCATAACCGTCCATGAAGGTGCCTACGATAGACGGGCGGTAATAAGATTCAGTCAGCCTGGCAGCGACCAGGCCGACCACGCCAGAGTTGAATTCTTGGTGAAAAGCAGCCAGCAGGTGCTCTCCGCTAAATTCCTCGATCTGGCGCACAGCCTCGGCCTGCATTTCTTGTGTCAGCCGCTGTCGTTCACGGTTCTGGTCATCCAATTGCTGCGCAAGCTTACCGGTTACCATGGTGTCCCGGTTGGTGAGCAATTCGTAAGCCGCCAGCGCGGATTCCAGCCTTCCGGCGGCGTTCAGTCGCGGCGCCAGCCCAAATCCGATATCGCCTGCGTTTAGCGCTGCCTGGTTGATGCGGGCGACCTGGGCTAACGAGACTAATCCCGGTCGGGTGCCCTGCCGCATGCGGTTCAATCCCTGCCGCACCAGCGTGCGGTTTTCACCGGTCAGCGGAACAATATCCGCGACCGTCCCCAGCGCAACCAGATCAGACCAATCGGCGGAAGTTACCCCGCTGACCGGCCGCCGTTCGAGGAGAGCCTCAGCGATTTTATACGCCAGACCAACCCCCGCCAGGTTTTTCTCCGGATAACGATCACCCTCTCGTTTCGGGCATATGACCGCACACGCCTGGGGAAGTTCGTGATGAGGGTGGTGGTGGTCGCTGATGATCAGGTCGATGCCGGCCTGTCGGGCGTATTCTGCTTCACGCGGCGAACGGATACCGCAGTCTACTGTGACAACCAAACGAATACCCTGGCTGACAAGAGCATCCAGGGCGTCCGTGTTCAAACCGTAGCCCTCATCAAACCGATTGGGGATATACGCCTGCACCTGCGCGCCAAGGACGCGCAACACTTCCACCAACAGCGCCGTGGCGGTGACACCATCGACATCATAATCTCCGTAAACCGCGACTGCTTCCCCACGGTCGACAGCCCTCAACAGGCGCTCAACCGCGGGTTCCATATCTGTTAATAAAAATGGATCTCCGCCCTCTTCGCGGCCTTCCAGAAACCGCCGCGCCTGATCAGCATCCGTGATCCCGCGGTTGTACAGGATTTGCCGCAGCCAGGGCGGATACTCACCCAGGTTTTGGTCAATTTCGGGCGAAATTTTTTCAGCGATGACCCAACGTTTCTCCAATGATGTTTGCATTCATTCCTCAAGAAGAACTATTATCGCCTGTAAGGTAGATGCGCGGCAGACGGCCTGCCATGGCGCAGGCTACCTCATAATTGATCGTTCCCCAGGTAGCAGCCACATCTTCGATGCTGCGATGGACATCCGCCTGCCAGCCAAAAATCACCACTTCATCCCCGACCTTCGCGTCAGGGACGCTGTCGAGTTGCAGCATGCATTGATCCATACAGACCGTGCCGACCACAGGCACCAGTTTTCCAGCCACCAGCACAAGGTTGCCGAGAATCCGGCGCAAGCCGTCGGCATAGCCAACCGGGATTGTTCCGATGCGTTCATACCCCCGAGTGACGTGGCGGTGATTGTAGCCAACACCGCTTCCAGGAGGGAGCAGGCGCACAGCCGTCAATCGGGTCTTCCAGCTCAGCGCGGGTCGAAATGAAGGCGGAAGCGGGGACTGCGGCGAGGGATGCAAACCATAAAGCGAAATCCCGCAGCGAACCAGGTCGTAGCGCGCCTGGGGGTAATTCAGTACGGCTGCGGAATTGCTGGCGTGCAGCCAGTGCGGGCGAATACCGGCGCCTGTCAAACCTTTCACCACCTGGTTGAAAAGGCGGATCTGCTCGTCTGTCGCAGCATGGCCTGGTTCGTCCGCGCGAGCAAAGTGGGTGAACACCCCTTCGACCTGCAGGCCCTCAAGTCCGTTCAACCAGCGAATGAATTCAAGCGCTTCGTCTGGTAATACCCCCAGCCGGTTCATACCGGTATTTATTTTTACGTGTACCAGTAGTGTCAGGCCATGCGCTGCGGCCCGGGCTGCCATGGCAGCGGCATTATCGCGGTCGAATACAGTCAGGCGGATACGGTCTTTGGCGGCCGCGGCCGCATTTTCCGGCGGTGTGTATCCCAGCACCAGCAGGTCGGTGGAAATCCAGTTCTGACGGACTAAAAGCGCTTCTTCGTAGCGCGCCACACCCAGCCAGCGGGCGTGGATCTCACTGAGTGCCTGGGCGGTCTTCACCAGCCCGTGGCCATATGCATTGGCTTTTACGATCGCCATCACCGGGCGCTGGCTGATGCGCTGCAGCTCGCGGTAATTGTCTTGTATCGCCCCCAAATCAACTTCAAGCCAGGTGGAATGCCCCTCGGGATGCATGCGGATATTATAAGCCATGATGACACCCTGACAAGCCAAATCCCCGAATCAAGACAAATCGGCTATAATGCGGAGATTACGCGAAGCAGTAATCATAGCAACCATGTTTTCATTTGATTTAGAAGCCAAAGATAAACGTGCCCGCGCAGGCATGTTCCACACCCCGCACGGAGATATCGCCACCCCCATATTTGCGCCTGTCGGCACACAGGCCACCATCAAAGCCCTGACTCCCGCGCAGGTGGAGGAACTGGGCGCGCAACTGATCCTGGCTAACACGTATCACCTCTACCTGCGCCCTGGGGCAGATCTGGTGGCCGAGATGGGCGGACTGCATGCTTTTATGCGCTGGCAAAAGCCAATCCTGACGGATTCAGGTGGTTTCCAGGTGTTTTCACTGGCCGATATGCGCAAAATCGACGCCGATGGGGTCACCTTCAAGAGCCATATCGACGGTTCGCAGCACCGCTTCACACCTGAAAAGGCGGTCGAAATTCAGGAACTGCTGGGGGCGGACATTATCATGGCCTATGATGAATGCGCGCCGCCCCACGACCGCGCCTACAATGAACGCGCTCTTGAGCGCACGCATCGCTGGGCAGAACGCTGCCTCGCCGCCAAGAAAAGGCAGGACCAGGCCTTGTTTGGCATCGTCCAGGGCGGTGTGTTCGCGGATTTACGCGAAGAATCAGCCCGGTTCATCACCTCGCTGGGGTTCCCTGGACACGCCATTGGCGGGCTTTCGGTCGGTGAAAGCAAGGATGAGATGAACGCCATGATCGAGGTGGTGGACGCGGTTTTACCAGAAGAAAAACCGCGATACTTGATGGGGGTCGGCACGCCCGAAGATCTCATTCATGGGATCCAGCGCGGAATCGATATATTCGACTGCGTCCTGCCAACGCGCCTGGCACGCCACCAGGCTGCCATGACTCGCAACGGCAGAATGAACCTGATGAATGCCGCCAACGCGCGTGACCCGCGTCCGATCGACGAATCCTGCACCTGCTACACCTGCCAGAATTTCAGCCGAGCTTACCTGCGCCACCTGATCGTTGCGCGCGAGATGCTGGCCGCCACACTGATCTCAATACACAACATAGCTACACTGCTGAACCTGGTACGCTCTGCACGCGAAGCCATCTTGAATGGGCAATTTGAAGCCTTCGCGCAGCAATACCTGACCAACGGCGACTCAAAGGAGAAATAAAGCATTCATGGATATCCTGCAGGCAGTGATTTTAGGCATCATCCAGGGCATCACAGAGTTTTTACCGATCTCCAGCTCTGCTCACCTGGTCATTGCCCCGTTTTTTCTGGGATGGGAATTTCCCGAAGCGCAAATATTTCCATTCAATGTGCTCGTGCAGGTAGGGACACTGGTTGCGGTGGTGGCTTATTTCTGGCGCGACCTGATCGTTATTCTGGCAGCCGTGGTCAGAGGGTTGATTACCCGCCAGCCATTTGGCAGCCAGGATGCGCGCATGGGCTGGTACCTGGTGCTTGCCAGCATCCCAGCCGGCTTGGGTGGTTTATTTTTGAAAGATACCGTTGAGGCAGCCTTCAAAAGCCCGCAGGTGACGGCGGGTTTCCTCTTCGGGACAGCAGCGCTGCTGATCGCCGCGGAACGAATCGGCAAACGGACGCGCGATTTGGCCAGCCTGCGCTGGATGGATGCCCTCTGGATTGGTTTGGGGCAGGTGCTGGCGCTCTTCCCGGGTATATCCCGGTCCGGCGCCACCATCGCCGCCGGTATGTCCCGTCATCTGGAGCGAAAAGCCGCCGGGCGTTTTTCATTTTTAATGATGGTACCGGTAATGGCCGCAGCCGGCGTTTTCAGCCTGATTGACCTGCTGGAAGTTCCTGACCTGGCTGCGTTCTTGCCGGTAATGGCGGTGGGTTTTGTCACTGCCGCGATTGTTGGCATCCTGGCGATCCACTGGTTGTTGAATTTCCTCTCCCGACGCAGCCTTTACCCCTTCGCCATCTACTGCATCGGGCTGGCGGGACTGACCTTGATCTTGACCTATGGCTAAAAAATTATGGCTTGCTGTGGCTCTGCTATGGCTTGTTGGCTGCCAGCCAGTCAACCCTGTTATACCAACTGAACCCAATCCCGAGGTGGTGACTATCCAGATCACCCCTGGCTTGGTCTGGATGCTGGATTCGATTTCTGTTTGCGCGCAAGAGAACCCTGGACTGGGATTGGTGGTCGACACCGTTCCGGCGGCAAATCAGGACTTATCGGCAGCCGATATGTTACTGCGTTGGGACGCTCCCCCGCAGCAGAATCCTTACACCTATGAGCTGGGACAGGAAGAACTGCTGCTGGTTGTCAATCCACAAAATCCACTCAGCGGGCTGCGCCAAAAAGAAGTGGTTGACCTGTTCAGTGGAAATATCCGCACCTGGGAACAAGTGCTGCCGGGGTCCTCTCTCGGCGAGGTCAGCCTGCGTGTCTATTCAGAGCAAAACGAAGCCTGGGTGCTTTTTGAAAAATCCGTTTTTTTTACCACCCGGCCTTTTTTTGGCGCCCTGCTGGTACCCGACCCGCAAACCATGCGCGAGGAAATTGCTTTGCACGTCAACAGCCTTGGACTGCTGCCCGCGCGCTGGCTGGACGATTCAGTCAAAGCGGTCGCCATCCAGGATCTGGCAGAAGGAATGAAACAGCCCATCATCGCTGAGCTGCGCGGCCAGCCAACCGGGAACCTACATGAGTTGCTGCTCTGCCTGGGGGCAAATGCCGCTCCCTGAGAATATGTTACAATAACACTCCAATTTCGGAGGTAGCTTATGCCCGTCAGGCTGATCCTGCGTAAGCAGGTCTTTATCCTGGATGGCACCATCACGGTGAAAGAAGCCTTTCAGCAGTTGTCGCTCTCGTCCGAGTCGCACCTGATCGTGCGCGATGGGGAGCTGCTGAACGAAAACGACGTTTTGCGTGACGGCGAAGAAGTCAAAATCATCCCGGCAATTTCCGGAGGTTGACCTTGACTTCCATGAAATGCCGTAAATGTGATCAAAAAGCTGTCATTCGTATGCGCCAGCACCGGCTGGCGTTGTGCAAGACGCATTACATTCAGTGGTTCCAGGAACAAACCCAGCGGTTCATCGAGAAATACCACATGCTGACCCGCACTGATCGCGTTTTGGTGGCGGTCTCGGGGGGCAAAGATTCTCTGGCGCTGTGGGATGTGCTCTCCCAACTGGGTTATCAGGCGGAGGGCCTGTACCTCGACCTGGGCATCCAAGGGGAAGACCATTATTCACAGGAATCCAGAGCCTACTGCCAGCGGTTCGCAAGTGAACAAGGGTTATCCCTTCACATCGTGGATGTTTTTGAAGACCACGGCGAGACCATCCCGCAAATCGCGCGGCGGACAAAACGTGGAAAACAGAAACCCTGCGCGGTTTGCGGCCTGGTTAAACGGCACGATATGAACCAGGCTGCGCTTGAGCTGGGTTTTTCTGTGCTTGCGACGGGTCACAACCTGGATGATGAAGTCTCCTTCCTCTTTGGAAACACCCTCAGCTGGAATATCAGCCAACTGGCACGTCAATCTCCCCTGTTGGAGGAGAAAGAAGGTTTTGTGCGCAAGGTCAAACCCTTTATACGTTTCACAGAAAGGGAGACCGCCGCATATGCCATTTTACGCGGCATCGCCTACATTGAAGAGGAATGCCCCTTTGCAGCCGGCAGCAAGCAGCTTCAGTACAAGGAGTTCCTCAACAAGCTGGAGGAAAAACAGCCCGGAGTGAAGCTGCGTTTTCTGGTGGGGTTCCTCGGCGCGCGTGAACAGGGCTTGATCCAACCTGTGGAGGGGGGTGAAGAAGGCATCACTTTAAATCCCTGCCCGCAATGCGGGCAAATGACCTCCACAGGCGGGTTGTGCGCTTATTGTAAAATCTTCGCCTGAATTTTTAAATTTCCTGGCAGAGAGCGGAATTTCTGGCCTAACGCTCCCTGCCTGGTAGTGTGTCATATTCCCACAAATAATCAGGCGGTCTCCAGGTATCGCTCGAGCTCCCAATCGGTGACAAAAATGCGAAATTCGTCCCACTCCGCCATTTTGGCGCGCATGAATGCCTCGTAAAGAGAGGCGGGCAGCGCCCCTTTGACGACCTCGTCCTTTTCAAGGTATCCCAGGGCTTCCAGCAAGGAACCCGGCAGTTCCGACACGCCTAACTCTTTGCGTTCTTGAGAAGTTAACTCATAGATATTTACATTGTTTAGCGGTTTGGGGGGCTTTAAACCACGGTCAATGCCGTCCAGGGCGGCAGCCAGCATAGCGGTAAAGGCCAGATAGGGATTGCAGGATGGATCGGGGCAGCGCAGTTCAGCGCGGGTAGCCTTATCCATGCCCTTGGTGTACCTCGGTATACGGATGAGCGCCGACCGGTTGGTCTGCGCCCAGCCAACGTAAACCGGCGCTTCATAACCGGGAACCAGGCGCTTGTAGGAATTCACGGATGGCGCAATGATGGCCGCCAAGGCGCGGGCATGCTCCAATTGACCGGCGATGAAGGCATACGCCGTAGGAGAAAGGTGGAAACCATCCTGCGCATCGAAGAACAGGTTGTTGCCGTCCAGGTCGAAGAGAGACTGGTGAACGTGCATGCCGGAGCCATTGATGCCAAAGATCGGTTTGGGCATGAAGGAAGCCACCAACCCGTTTTGAGCAGCTATTGCCTTAACGGTGTACTTGAGTGTCATGACATTATCCGCCGTGCGCAAGGCTTCCGCAAAGCGAAAATCGATCTCGTGCTGACCGAGGGCCACCTCATGGTGGCCGACCTCCACTTCCAGACCCATCGTTTCGAGCGCAGACATCAATTCGGTCCGAACGCGAACGGCATCATCGTTGGGAGAAAAATCAAAATAGCCGCCCACGTCGTGCGGCACAGGCCGGATGCTTTCAGCGCCATTGCGTTTGAACAGGAAAAACTCGGGTTCAGGACCAACGTTATAGATCCAACCGCGTTTCTTGAGCGCTTCCAGCGCGCGCTTGAGCGTCCCACGCGGATCCCCCAGAAATGGAGAACCGTCCGGATAGAAAATATCGCAGAAAACGCGCGCGCGGCGGCGCTCAGGAGAGGTCCACGGCAGCACGGCGTAGGTGGCCGGGTCAATGCGCAGGTGCATATCCGATTCCTGAATGCGGGCGAAACCCTCCACCGAGGAACCATCAAACCAGACTCCGCTTTCCAGCGCGCCGGGCAACTGCGCAACAGGCGCGTCGACGGATTTGACGGATCCCATGACATCCACAAACTGGTAGGAGATGAATTTCACGCCATCTTCTTTAACCCTGGCAAGAACATCTTTTGCATCCATTTTTCCTGTCCTCCATCAATTAAATAAAATAGGGCATGCCGGGCATGCCCAAGTATGGTCCGAACTTCGGCCGCCCTTCCAATCAACAACAGAAATGACCTGGCGGTATTTCTGGTCACTGCACCTGCTTTGTCGCCCGCGTCGCCGCGGGGTTTTCAGCCAGGGGCTTTTTTTGGAAGGGAGAAACGAGCCTGTGACCGGGCTCGGGAGGCATCCGCTGATCTATCGATTTTCCTCTGTGGTCTCACAGAGTTAACACTCTCCTCGCGGAGAGGAACCTCCACCTCGTCACCACATGGTTTCATGAGGCGCAGCCGCTAATTCTCCGGTATTCAGTTTTCAAAGTCACCTTCAATATTGCAGTCTATACTAACAAGTTCAAGGTGTTCCGTCAAGAGGGAATTTGATGATTAACTTGACCAATTGAACAAATGTACTATAATTGGTTATATCTGCTGCAATGGCAGTGATCGGATTTTTGGATATAATCATTGTACGCAATCCCGATAGGAGAAACCCTCATGGCGCGAAAAAATACCCCACCCAACCAACCCTTCCCTGGCGACGCCAGCATGGATGAAGGCCGGCGGGCGATGCTGGACAAAGCCCTCAGCGACATCATTAAACGCTACGGTGAAGGATCGATAATGCGGATGGGCGAAGCACAACAAATGGCGGTCGAAGCCATCCCCACCGGTTCCTTATCCCTGGACATCGCTCTGGGAATCGGCGGTATACCGCGCGGGCGAGTGACAGAGGTTTTCGGGCCAGAATCTTCCGGAAAGACCACCCTATGCCTGCATATCGTGGCCGAAGCGCAAAAGTTAGGCGGCACGGCTGCTTTCGTGGATATGGAACACGCCCTCGATCCGGCCTACGCCACCCGCCTGGGTGTGGATATCGAAAACTTGCTGGTCTCTCAGCCGGACACCGGCGAGCAGGCGCTTGAAATCACCGAAACGCTGGTACGCTCGGGCGCGATCGATGTGATCGTGATCGACTCTGTGGCTGCCCTGGTGCCGCGCAACGAAATCGAAGGCGATATGGGCGATGCCACCATGGGCATGCAAGCGCGCCTGATGTCGCAGGCGCTGCGCAAGTTATCCAGCGCCATCAACCAGACCAAAACCGCGGTTATTTTCACCAACCAGCTGCGCCAAAAGATCGGCGTCATGTTTGGCAACCCTGAAACCACGCCTGGCGGTCTGGCGCTGAAGTTTTATGCCTCTGTGCGTCTGGATATCCGCCGCATCCAATCCATCAAAGTCGGCGCTGAACTTATTGGCAACCGTGTGCGGGTACGCGTGGTAAAGAATAAAGTGGCGCCGCCTTTCCGTTCAGCAGAATTCGATCTGATGTACAACGAAGGAATTTCCAAGGTTGGGGATATCCTCGACCTGGCTACTGAACTGGATATCGTCGCCAAACGCGGCGCGTTCTTCTCCTACGGTGATATCCGCCTGGGACAGGGGAGAGAGAATGCCAAAGAATTCCTGCGCCAGAATCCCGACCTTACCCTGGAAATTGAGAACGCAGTCCGCCAGCGCGCGCTCGGCGGCGAAATCCCGCTGGTGTTCGACAGCGGCGGTGAAGATGGAGATTACGAAGAAGCCTGAGCCGGAATTTTGCCATGCCCTTTTCCACGCGACACAGCCCTGAAGCAGACGGTATGGCCGTGAGACCCGTGTGCGCGTGGTTATCCATGATCGTTTTCGCAGCCCTGGTGGTTTTCCTCCAGGGCTGTACCTTTACTGGCGTGCAGCGTCCCGCTGCCGACAGCAAGCTGACCACGCCGTTCGTCCCTCCCAGCGCGGTACCGCAGAGCACAGCCACCAGCGCAGCCATTCAGGTTACCCCCGCCCGACCAACTCCGACTGTCCCCTGCCAGGATGGGCTGTCCTATGTGGCTGACCTGACCATCCCGGATGGGAGCGTTATCGCACCCGGGGCATCCATCGATAAGCGCTGGGAAGTAAAAAACACCGGAAGCTGCAATTGGGAAGTAGGATACACCCTCAGGCTGATCGCTGGTGATGCGTTTGGTGCAGCCGTGGAGCAGGCGCTCATCCCGGCCCGGGCGGGCACCAATGCGGTTATCCGCATCCTTTTTGAAGCGCCGCTCGATCCTGGCTCATACCGCAGCGCCTGGCAGGCCTACAACCCCGGCGGTGACCCTTTTGGCGACCCAATTTATATGGAAATTACAGTAGAAACGCCTTAGATACCGGAAATTTCTTGACCGCTCATGGCACAATCCACCCAAAAAGGCAAGCCAAAAGAAACCTGGTTGTTGAAAATCTTTCTGCTGGTCATCAGCCTGGTAACCCTGGGTTTTTTCCTTCTACTGGTGATTATGTCCTACGACATATCCGCTGCCCTGCTGGGTACACCGCGCTCTCAGCCTTCCTTTGCAGGAGAAACCCCGGCCATTTCGGTTCTGACGGCGGGGCAGGTCAGCCTCTCCGCCAGCCTCACACCCTTTCAGCCCCTGCCCACCGAAACGGCCACCCTGCCCGCAAGCCCCACCCGCACCAGCAGCCCTACAGTAGAAGTTACCCCCACGCCGACCGAAACGTACACACCTCAGCCAAGCCCGACCCCCTGGCCGCCTGAAACAGCTTCGATAAAAAATATTTTCGGCTACGCGCAAACTCTTAACCTGACCTGTGAATCCCGCTCGGCGGTTGATTGGGCGCGCTATTTCGGGGTAGAGATCGCCGAACTGGAATTCTTCGCCAACCTGCCGCGCTCCGACAACCCTAACAAGGGTTTCGTTGGTGATGGAGACGGGCTTCCAGGGCGTACCCCGCCAGAATCCTACGGCGTTCACGCCTATCCCGTCGCCGCCCTCCTGCGCGCCTACGGTCTGCCGGCGGTCGACCGCACAGGCATGTCGATGGATGAGATTAAGAAAGAGGTTGCTGCCGGGCAGCCAGTCATTGTCTGGGTCATCACCGGTACAGTTCCCGGGACATCATATTTTTACCGCGCCCTGGATGGTGAAGAAGTGCTGGTCGCCCCATATGAACACACCGCCATTGTCATTGCCTATGACGCAGGCGGTGTGACCCTTCTCGACGGCGCGGTTACCTACTGGCGCAGCTGGGAAATTTTTCAGCGTTCATTCGCCGCGCTCGGCAACATGGCGGTCATCTTCCATCCATCGGGGCAGTAAGGTCTATGTGCCTTCTTCCCATGAATTAAGATAATTTTGCTGCTCCAGTGTAAGCACATCGATGTCGACACCCATCGCCTGTAGTTTCAGGCGCGCGATTTCGGCATCGATGGCTTCAGGTACGCTGTAGACCTTCTTTTCGAGGTCAGCGGCGTGTTTTACCATATACTCAGCGCTGAGCGCCTGGTTGGCAAAGGACATGTCCATCACGCTGGCAGGGTGCCCCTCAGCGGCAGCCAGGTTGATCAGGCGACCCTCTCCCAGCAGGAAGATTTTGCGCCCATCCCTCAACTCGTACTGCTCTACGAAGGGCCTTACCAGGCTTTTTCCTTTGGACATTTCTTCCAAAGCCGGGATATTGATTTCAACATTAAAGTGACCGGAATTGGAGACAATGGCACCGTCCTTCATGTTCTCGAAGTGAACGCGGTCGATGACGTTGATATCCCCGGTCAGGGTGCAGAAGATATCGCCGATTCGGGCAGCCTCCGCCATGGGCATAACACGATAGCCGTCCATAACCGCCTCAAGCGCTTTGAGAGGGTCAACCTCGGTGATGATAACATTGGCGCCCATGCCGCGTGCGCGTGAAGCCAGACCGCGCCCGCACCAGCCGTAACCGGCTACCACGAAGATCTTCCCCGCCAGCAGGATATTCGTTGCCCGCACAATACCATCCACAGTGGATTGACCTGTGCCGTAACGGTTGTCGAAGAAGTGCTTGGTCAGGGCATCATTTACCGCAATAATGGGGAAATTGAGGGCTTTATCGGCTGCCATGGCGCGCAGACGGATCACGCCAGTGGTGGTTTCCTCAGTGCCGCCAATGATATTCGCCAGCAGTTCGCGGCGGTCCTTGTGCAGGGTACTGACCAGGTCAGCGCCGTCATCCATGGTCATGTGCGGTTTGTGGTCAAGGGCGGTGTGGATGTGCTTGTAATAAACGGTATTGTTTTCGCCCTTGATGGCAAAAACCGGGATCTCCGAATTGGACACCAATGAAGCGGCGACATCATCCTGGGTCGAGAGCGGGTTCGAGGCTGTCAGAACCACGTCCGCCCCACCCGCCTGGAGGGTTTCCATCAAATTGGCGGTTTCGCTGGTGACGTGCAGGCAAGCGGAGATGCGGATTCCAGCCAGGGGGCGCTCTTTCTCGAAGCGCTCCCGCACCATGCGCAGCACTGGCATCTCACGCGCAGCCCATTCGATGCGCCGGCGACCGCCTTCCGCCAATTTGACATCCTTAATATCATAATTCGTCATGCAAGTCCTCCAAAAATCTACCTAAGATTGGCTTAACAGGGCATCCAGGACGCCCTGGTCATCGAAATGCTGTCGGTAGCGCTCTATATACTCAGGGATCGTGTAGGAATGCGCCTGGGTTCCGCGCTGTTCAAGGCAGTAAGCCGCGGCCAGAGATCCCATCCGCCCGCAGGTTTGCCAGTCCAGGTGCAATTGCATGCCGCGAATGAAACCGCCGCGGAAGGCATCCCCAACTCCGGTCGGATCCACAATCTTTTCGACCGGGACAGCCGGCACGAAGAACTCTTCCCCATTGTTATAAATGGCAATGCCCCTCGCGCCTGAGGTTACCACGACCAGTTCTACCTGATCCAGAATTTTAGCGGCGCTCAAACCGGTATGTTTCTGCAGCAAGCCCCATTCATATTCATTGCAGAATAACGCATATGCGCCTTCCACGCCGCGGCGAAGTTCCTCCCCGCTCGAGCGCGCTACCTGCTGGCTGGGATCGTACAGGTAAGGAACACCCAGCTCCTGGCATTCTGCAACATAACGGTCCATGGCAAGCGGGTCATTTGGGGAAATCACCACCAGGTCCGGCTTGCTGCCGCTGAAGGTGTGCAGGGACAAGTCACGCGCGTGCGCCATTGCGCCGGTGTAAAAGGAGCAGATCTGATTGTTGGCGAGGTCAGTATTTGCGAAGAAAGAAGCAGTAAAAACGCCGGGAATGGTGCGAATATAATCGGTATCAATCCCGCGCGCTTCCAGCCAGCGGCGATAGTCCTCGAAATCTTCGCCGACAGTCCCAAAGACAATCGGCCGGTCGCCCAACAGCGCCAGCGTGTAGGCGATATTCGGAGCGATTCCACCGCGCTGCCGCACCATACTGTCCACCAAAAAGGAAACGCTGATCGAATCCAGTTGCTCCGGGACAAGGTGGTCCTTGAAGTAACCCGGATAGGTCATCAAATAATCGTATGCGATCGAGCCGGTGATAACAACAGACATAAAAACCATCCTGAATGAACGGAGACAACAGTCAGCTCTGCCTCCTGCGGTTGTGCCTGCGCGGGTCGACAATCAGGCAGAAAACCGCTCCCGGTTGGGAGCCTGAAAATTATACCATCTAATAGCCGATCCAAAAATTTCTGCTGGCATTCGCCGGGACTTTCTGATTAGAAAAGGGGTTGTCCTGACAAGGCTATCCGCAGGGATTGACACCCACGCGAACATCCGGTATAAGGCAGTATGCCTGTGAATAGAAAATTATGGGCCGGGCTGCTAGTCGCGCTGGTTGTTCTTTCCAGTTGTAATTTCCCCGGCTTCCGTCAGGATGACAGCCCCAATGAGCAAGGCGTCACCCCGATCCCGGGTTTGACTTCAGCCCCGACGCCCAGCCAAACTCCCCCACCAACGCCAACACCCCTGCCCGAAATACGCATCGAGCAGGGTGATGCAGCCTTGCTGGAAGGCAACCCCCAACAGGCGCGCCAGGAATACCAAAGCGCCGCCATCAATACCAATGACAGCGAATTGCAGGCTGCCGCCCTGGCTGGGATTGGCAGGGCATACCTGCAGGAAAAAAACTATGAGCAGGCCATCGAAACGCTCAAAGCCTTAATAAACGAACACCCCCCCAACCGCTCCCTGGCAAATGGCTACTACTTCCTGGCTGAAGCTCACCTGGCGCGTGAGGAATACGCCCAGGCAGCCGAAGCTTACGGCAAATACGTGGAGCTTAACCCCGGGGTTCTGGATGATTTGATGTATACACGTCAGGCTGAAGCCTTAATGTCCGCCGGGTTATATTCCGAGGCCGTTACCGCCTTTCAATCAGCCGTCCAGGCTTCTGGAAATGCCGACACAGGTGAATTGAAGATTCGAATCGGTCAGGCTTACGCGGCCCAGGATGATTTGTCATCCGCGATTCGCACCTATTTAGAAGTATATGAAACCTCAGCCAACGATTTCAGCAAAGCCAAAGCCAATTTCCTGGCTGGCCAGGCTTATCTGGCGCTGGGATTCCCTGAGCAGGCGTACGCACGGTTTCAGGATTCGGTCAACAATTTCCCGCGCTCTTACGACAGTTACTCCGGTTTAGTAGCGCTGGTCAACGCCGGGCAGCCGGTAAATGATCTCAATCGAGGCCTGGTGAATTATTTCGCACGCCAGTATGGTTTTGCCGCCGAGGCGTTGCTGCGCTACATGCGCGACAATCCGGAGCACGACGGCACACCGCGTCATTACCGCGCCCTCGCCCTGCGCGCGAGTGACAACCCGCAGGGGGCCATCGACGAGTGGCGGCTGCTCATACAAAATCACCCCGGAGACCGCTTTTACGCTACCGCCTGGCAGGAAATCGCTTACACCCAATGGGCGTTTCTGGAAGACTTCGAAGCTGCGGCCGAAACCTATAAAAATTTTGTGACGCTGCTGCCAAATGCGCCAGAAGCACCCGGCTACCTGTTCGCTGCTGCCCGAATTTTGGAGCGAGCCAACCGCCTGACGCTGGCAGCCCAGACCTGGGAAAGGTTAATCGAGGAATACCCGAGCTCAGAGTTGAGCGCGCGCGGGTTGTTTCTGGCCGGGATAACCTATTACCGCCTGGAAAATTACCCCAAAGCCCTGGCGACCTTTCAGCGTGCGCTGGTCCTGGCGAGCAACGCCTTCGATCAAACCTCGGCGCTGATGTGGGCCGGAAAAACTCACCAGGCTATGGGTGACCCGCAGGCTGCGCAGGACTCCTGGCGGCAGGCAGCAGAGATTGACCCAACCACCTATTACAGCCTGCGCTCCGCGGAGCTTCTGCAAAACCAGCCCCCTTTCCATTCGCCGCGTATGTTTGACATCGGCATCGACCTGCAGGCAGAACGTAAAATCGCGGAAGAATGGCTGCGCGCCAGTTTTTCACTCAATGAATCAACCGATCTGAACAGCCTGGGTGATCTCATCGCCAATCCAAATTTTGTGCGTGGTAAGGCATTGTGGGATATCGGACTGTACCAGCTTGGCAGAGGCGAATTCGAGCTGGTGCGTGAGCAGATCCAGCAGGATGTGGTGGCCACCTATCGCTTCATGAATCATATGGTGAAAATTGGCGCATACCGCCCGGCTATTTTCGCTGCCAGGCAGGTGCTGACCCTGGCTGGAATGAACAATTATCAGACTTTAAACGCGCCAAAATACTTTAATTTCATCCGCTTCGGCACTTACTTCCGAGACCTTGTCCTCGAGGAGAGTAACCGGTTTGGGTTCCATCCGCTATTTGTTTTCAGCGTCATTCGCCAGGAAAGCTTTTTCGAAAGCTTCGTCTTCTCGGGCGCCGGCGCGCGCGGGTTGATGCAGATTATGCCAGCTACCGGAGAGGATCTGGCGACTCGTTACAATGATCCAGTTGGATACAGCGTGGATGATTTACTCAACCCGCGGGTGAACATTCGTATGGGGGTGCGTTACCTCGCCAACCAGCGGGATTACTTTGGCGGCGATCTTTACACCGCGCTGGCGGCTTACAACGCCGGACCGGGCAACGCCTACTACTGGCATGAAATCGCCAACGGCGATCCGGACCTGTTCCTCGAGGTGATCCGTTTCGAAGAAACCCAGCAGTACATTCGCTACATTGCCGAGTTTATGAACCTTTACCGGATATTCTACGAAAGGTAATTCCCAGACCATCGAAAATAAGATCGGGATTGGTTGATTTGCCAACCAATCCCTTCATCCACAAAAGCAACGCAGCGGGGTTGACAGTCTATCAATAAAGGACAGCGTGGATGCCCGCTGTTTCGATTTTACTCAGCAGCCCTAATCCTCACAACAACAACCGCAGAGGATTATGGATGAACTCTCCCAATACCTTCATGAAGCGGGCAGCCTCAGCGCCGTCAGTAATGCGGTGGTCAGCCGAAATGGTGGCTTTCATGCGTGTGCCAACCTGAACCTGGCCGTCAGCCGCCACGGGCACCTCTTTAACCGACCCAACCGCCAGGATTCCCGCCTCGGGCGGATTGATGATGGCGATAAAATGATCGACATCAAACATCCCCAGGTTGCTGATCGAGAAGGTTGAGCCCTCAATATCCTCAGGTCGCACCTTACCCTGACGGGCGCGCGCAGCCATCTCCTTGACTTCCTGAGAAATCAGGCGGATCGGCTTTTGGTCAGCGTCCTTACAGACGATGGTCATTAAACCAGATTCCAGGGCAACTGCCACGCCGATATTGATGTGTCCGTGGCGGGTAATCTTTGTACCTTCGAGGGAAGCATTCAAGTTTGGGAACTGCCGCAGCGCCAGGGCAACCGCCTTGATAATAAAATCGTTCAGCGACAGCTTGTTCTCGTCTGGCAATTGCTGATTTATTTTGGCGCGCAATTCAACCAAAGGTCCGGCGTCATATTCACTGGTGATGTAGAAATGGGGTAATTGCGTCTTGGATTCAAGCATGCGTTTGGCGATGATGGTACGCAGCTTGTCCAATTCAATCTGCTCGTCCGCTGGCACGGGCGCGCCGGGCACCCAGCTGATAACGGGCAGGACGCCGGCTTTTGGTTCGGCGGGAAGGTCAACTTTGGGCTGTACCTCGGGCGCTATTGGTTTGGCCGCCCCTTTAAGGGCATTTTCTACATCGCGCTTGACAATTCGCCCGCCGGGGCCGGTCCCGACTACCGATGAAAGATCCAGCCCTTTTTCCTCAGCCATGCGGCGCGCGATGGGAGAAGCCTTCAGGCGGTCGTCTTCGCTGCGCCCAGGTTCGGTTACGGCTGTATCCTCAGCCAGGGGTGCCTTTTCCATTTCTACTTCTTTTTTTGCAGCCGGTTTATCGCCGGCCGCTGCTTCAGGTGCCTGGGCTTCAGAAGTATCCGGGATCTTTTCGCCAGGCTCGCCCACGATCGCAATCGGCGTCCCTACGGGCACAACCGCGCCTTCCTCAACCAAATGCCGCAGTACGACCCCTTTTGCGCTGGATTCCACCTCAACCGTGGCTTTATCCGTCTCGATTTCTGCCAGCACCTGGCCTTTGTTGACCGGCTCGTTTTCAGCAACCATCCAGCGGACAAGTGTCCCTTCGGCCATATCAAAACCGAGCTTGGGCATGGCAATCGTTTCAGCCATCAGAGCACCTCCTTGACTGCCTTAATGATATCCTCCACCTGCGGAAGCGCCATCTGTTCAAGAGTGCGGTTGTAAGGCAGGGGAACCTCAGCCTGAGCCACGCGCTTTACCGGCGCGTCGGCGTAATCGAAGGCTTCTTCGTATATACGGGCAGCGATTTCTGAACCGACACCGTAGGACTTCCAGCCCTCCTCCACGATGACGGCGCGATTGGTTTTCTTGAAAGATTCGATCACCGGATCGATATCCAATGGACGCAGGGAGCGTAGATCAACAATCTCCACTTCGATGCCCTCTTTTGAAAGCTGATCGGCAGCCTTTAGGGACAGTTCGAGCATTTTGCTGTAAGTCACGATGGTGACGTCGTCACCCTGGCGTTGCACCGTGGATTTTCCCAACGGCACGATGTAATCGCCTTCAGGGACCTCTCCGCGGGTCTGGTACAGGGTGGCATGCTCTATAAAAAGGACGGGATCCTGACTGCGGATTGCGGCTTTCAACAGGCCTTTGGCGTCCGCTGGTGTTCCGGGAGCAATGACTTTCAAACCCGGGAAGTGCGTGAAAACGGCATCCGGCGTCTGCGAGTGCGTGGCGCCCAATTGACGCCCACCGCCGCCCACAGCGCGGATAACCATCGGCAAAACCATCTGCCCGGCAAACATATAATGCAGTTTTGCCGCCTGATTGACAATGTGGTCCATAGCCGAGAACGCGAAATTGATGGTCATCAATTCGGCCACCGGCCGGAGACCGGTCAGGGCGGCCCCAATCGCGGCGCCAATGATAGCGGCCTCAGCGATGGGGGTATCCCGCACCCGCTCAGATCCGAAATGGTCGTAAAAACCCTTGGTTACGGCATACGTACCACCCCAGACACCAACTTCCTCGCCTAGGATGAACACGTTGGGATCACGCTCCATTTCTTCCCATAACGCCTGGGAAATAGCTTCTCGCATCGTTATTCTCGCCATATCGCTGCCTCTACGCTTCTTCTTCGAAGTAAATGTGTTTAAACAAATCCTCGGGAGCCGGCTCCGGGCTGGATTCAGCAAAGGCGGTAGCTTCCTCAACCTCCTGCTCAGCCAGGTCAACCTGATGATTCAATTCTGCCTCCGAGCCGATTTTATTTTCAATTAAATAGCGATGATAAATGCCAATCGGATCATTATCTTCCCACTGCCGCACCTCGTCGGAGGAGCGGTAGCGCTCTGGGTCGCCCATGGAGTGACCACGAAAACGGTAGGTGACGATTTCCAGCAGCTGCGGGCCGCCGCCAGACCGGATTTCCTCCATCACGCGCCCGGCAACTTCGCGCACTTCCATGATATCCATGCCGTTGACCTGCTCGCTTTTCATGTTGTAACCCGCAGCTTTTTGGCGGATTTCAGTTACCGCCGAAGCCCGGTCAACCGCTGTGCCCATGCCGTACTGATTGTTCTCGCAGACCCACAGAACCGGGAGATTCCAGACCTTAGAGAGGTTTAATGCCTCATGAAAATAGCCAATGTTGGTAGCGCCATCTCCGAACATGCAGATTGTGACAGCGCGGTTCTGCTGATAGACATCTCCCAGCGCCAGACCTGCCGCGATGGGAAGGTGCGCGCCGACGATCGCATGCCCGCCCCAAAAATTCTTTTTTACATCCGCCAGGTGCATGGAACCACCTTTGCCGCCCGCACAGCCCGTGGCTTTGCCCAACAATTCTGCCATGACCTCTTTGGAGGTCAGTCCGCAGTTTATCGCCACGCCATGATCTCGGTAAGCAGTGATGACGCGGTCCTCAGGCCGGCGCACGGAAATCAGGCCCGTGCTGACGGCTTCCTGACCGATATACAGGTGTAGAAAACCGCCAATTTTGCCCTGCTGGTAAAGTTCAGCCGCTTTTTCCTCTAAACGGCGGATAACAACCATTTGATGATACAAATTCAGGTGTTCGCTTTTCTCCATTGGTGGAGATCCTCCTCGATGTCATTCACAAATAAAGAACCGCTATACTGGTTCTTTATATTGGTCATTAATATAATTTTTCTCAATATTTTGAAGATTATACCAGAATCACATGCCGGCTGCAGTTACCAGGGCTCTTGTGTATACATTTAACCCGCGATTCTTGAAATAGGCGCACCATCAGCCGTCCGTATGGAACGCGCCATTCACTTCAGGCTGAGAAATATTGCTCAGCCATTGGTTTGAAAGCCACCCGTGTATCTAATCAAGCGTCGAAGGCGCTTTTACCAGCCCCTCGGTTGTGTCCTTAGGCCGCGGTTTGCACCTGGACTGCCAGCGGTAAAACCCAAATCCGCTCAAGCATAGGGCTGCCAGAATCAGCAAGGTCTGCCAGGAAAAGTAATAAAAACGCACAGGCTGGATAATAGTCAACAAGATACCCAGTAGCAGGAAAAATATTGCTCCCCCGCCAAGGAGACTGATTACAGGTAGACCCCCAAATCGGGCTGCAAAAATCCCCGTGAACCTGGAAAACCAATCCGGCTGGCGCCAGGGCAGAAGAGTGAAAGCAAGCAGCGGCGGGAACAGCGCCAGGCCAAAATACAGCGGGAAATTCACCCAGCGGGTCACCTGCCCGCCCTGAAGCTGGTCAATTAAACCGGCCTGGGCCAGGATGGTAACCAGCAGGAAGGCAATCAGCGGTGTATTCGTGCGGGCATAGACATGCCCGAACCACCGCGGGGCAACACCTCCGTCTGCCCAGGCTTTGAGAATGCGGCTGAGCGCGAGCAGATAGACTTTTACCATGACAAGCAACAGGTAAAACCAGAATATTCCTATAACCACGGCGTAAGCGGGGCTTAACCCCGCGATGGAAGCATAATAAGGCAGCCATGGTTTTATAACACCAGAAATGACTATTCCTTCAACACCGCGCTGATATAGAAAGGATTCCGCAGCCAGAAAGCGCCAATCTACCGCGCGCTGCAGCACGAGTACGGTCCCAAAAATCAACAGTCCGCTAAGCAGTAACCCCAGAAGACCGGATCTGACATAGCGCTTTTGATTCTTTTGGATTTCAGCCGCCAGCATGCCCGGCAAAGCCGCCCCAAAAAACAGGCCAAGGCCAGCCTGCAACCCCAGCAGCAGGGTGGCGGCGTGGCGCGACTGGCTGCCCCCCAGACCAAACTGGTAGGCGATATCGATGTGCGACTGGTAGGTTCCCGCGCCGGCAAGGGAGTCATAGCGCGCCGCGAAGGCATCGGGATGAATGCCGAGGAATTGTCCCAATAAGACCAGCCAGGAAATCACCAGTAAAACAAGGCCAGTATTCAATATCCTGCGAATCATGCGGGCAGGGAAAAAATTCAGGCTGAAGACCAGGATAAAGAGTCCGCTGCTGGCAATGGCAGCAATCTGCGCAGATGATAATGCTTCACCGAGGTGGCGAACTTCGTCGTTACTATAACCAATCGAAAGTGTTTGCAATAAATCCGGCAAGAACTGCTGGCTGATGGACCCCGCCACCCCGCCTATGAAGAATGCCGCGCTTATAAGGAGCAGCCAACTGGATATAAATCCCAGCGGTGTGTTGAAAAGCCGGCTTGTGAGAACGAAATCCGGCGCACTCTTTTGAACCAGGCGGCCCATACTGAATAACGTCAGGAAGATGACCAACGCTGCCAATAACCCGATCAACACGATTGCGGCAAGGTCAGCTCCGGGATAACGGCCCGGGACTTCGGCTACCAATACCTGCGTTACCCACACGGTGCCGGTAGCGGTCGCTGTCAGCGCTGCCATGGTGGTCGAATTTATCCAGCGCGACAGGCTGCCAGTGCTGGAAACGGGCGAAGATGAAAGAGCATAGATTGAACCAGAATTGGGATCAGACAAGGAAATTCTCCAGCCAGCAGAGGTCAAGACCTAAGATTACCCCTGGATAATTTTTCTTGCGGCAGGCAGATGCTTAATAAATTATACCGATGCGTGCCGCGAATAACCTTTCAAAAGCGCAAAGCCTGAGGTTAAAAAAAGACTGGGCGGCCAGGCCGCCCGTCTTTATTTCATTCAGGATAGGTAATTTCGCAGCTCTAATGGATTTACTTTGCTGCATGTTTGAGGGCCGCATGGGCGGCGGCCAGCCTGGCAACCGGCACGCGGAACGGCGAGCAGCTGACGTAGTTGTTGCCTACCAGGTGGCAAAACTCGATGGAGGCAGGATCACCACCGTGCTCACCGCAGATACCAACTTCCAGGTCAGGGCGCGCGCGGCGGCCGTCTTTGACAGCAATGTCCATCAGGCGGCCAACACCGTCACGGTCCAGGGTCTGGAAGGGATTGTTGGGCAAGACGCCGCTTTCGACGTATTTGACCAGGAAGGTGCGCTCGGCGTCGTCACGCGAGTAGCCGTAGGTCATCTGGGTGAGATCGTTTGTCCCAAAAGAGAAGAACTCGGCCACGCCGGCGATCTCATGAGCGGTGACACAGGCGCGCGGGATTTCGATCATCGTGCCAAACTTGTAGGGGAACTCGACCTTCTTTTCTTCCATGACGGCTTTCGCGATTTCGATCAGGCGCGGCTGAATGACTTTGAGCTCGTTGACATGTCCGGTCAGCGGGATCATTACCTCCGGCTTGGCGTGCACACCCTTCAGGGTCACATTGGCGGCAGCTTCAAAGATTGCGCGCACCTGCATCTCGACGATTTCGGGCATGACAATGCTGAGACGCACGCCGCGCATACCCATCATCGGATTGCTTTCGTGCATGGTCTCGACGGCTCCCAGGAGAGCTTCGAGATCGTGAACTTCTTTGGGCTCGCCCTTGCCAAGCAGGTAACCCGCCAGGGCTTCGACGCGTTTGGTGATGATCTGCTCCTCCAGGTCTTTGGCGGCCGGCAGGAATTCGTGCAGCGGCGGATCAATCAGCCGGATGATGACAGGGTAACCATCCATGGCGGTGAACAAACCTTCAAAGTCCGCGCGCTGGAAGGGCAGCAGTTCATCCAGGGCAGCCTTGCGGTCCTCGCTGCTCTTGGCCAGAATCATACGCTGAACGATAGGCAGGCGCTCCGGTTCAAAGAACATGTGCTCGGTGCGGCACAGACCAATCCCGACTGCGCCGTAAGCGCGGGCGCGCTGCGCATCCTTGGGGTAATCGGCGTTCGCCCAGACCTGCAGACCCCGTGTCGGGGTGTTGTTCTCGCCCTTGCGCGTGCCGGGACGTGCGCAGATTTCATCGGCCCAGGATAGGAGCGTCATCAGATCGGTTTGTTCTTCCAGGGACGGCGCAGTCATGTCCAGTTTGCCGAGGAACACCTCGCCGGTCGTGCCGTCCAGGGAAATCCAATCACCTTCCTTGACGACCACGCCGTTTACTTCCATTTGACGCTTGTCGAGGTCAATGCGGATGGCAGAGGCGCCAACCACGCAGGGAACACCAAACTGGCGCGCGACAACCGCGGCGTGAGAAGTGGCTCCACCCTCGCTGGTGAGAATGCCCTTGGCAGCCAGCATACCATGCACATCATCAGGCTTGGTGAAAGGGCGCACCATGATGACATCCTGCTTAAATTCTTTATTCATTCTTTCTGCCGTATCAGCATCGAAATAAACCTGCCCCACGGCTGCCCCAGGGGAGGCGTTCACCCCGCTGCCCAGAAAGCTTTTATTGGCTTTCGCGGCTTTGATCGTTTCAGGGTTAAATTGAGGGTGCAGCAGGGTATCCACATTCTCCGGGCTTACGCGCAAAACAGCTTCGTCCTTGCCAATCAGCCCCTCTTGGACCATGTCTACGGCGACTTTCACGGCGGCCCTGGCTGTGCGCTTGCCATTGCGTGTCTGCAGCATCCATAATCGCCCGCGTTCGATGGTGAATTCAACGTCCTGCAAATCTTTGTAATGAGCCTCGAGCTTGTCGCAAATCTCCATAAACTGGCGGTAGGCTTCCGGCAGATCATTCTTCAGGTTCTGTATCGGTTCAGTGTTGCGGATACCGGCAACCACATCTTCTCCCTGCGCATTCAACAGGTAATCCCCATACATGACCTTTTCGCCTGTGGCAGGATTGCGGGTAAAGGCAACCCCAGTACCGGAATCGTTGCCCATATTGCCGAATACCATCGTCTGAATGTTGACCGCTGTTCCCAGGTCATCGGGGATGTTGGTCGCGCGGCGGTAATCGACTGCCCGCTTGCCAAACCAGGATTTGAAGACAGCTTCACTTGCCAGTCTGAGCTGCTCGTAAGGATCACTCGGAAAATCAAACCCTTTTCCCTTCTTGACCACCTTCTTAAACATGGCGGTCAATTCCTTAAGATCCTCAGCGCTCAGGTCGGTGTCTGATTTGGCACCTTTCTCATGCTTGTACTCTTCAAGCACATCCTCAAAGTCTTCATCATCCATGCCCAGCACCACCGCGCCGAACATCTGAACCAGGCGCCGGTAGGAATCGTACACAAAGCGCTCGTTATTGGTCAGTTTTATCATCGCCTGGGCAGTTTCATCATTCAGGCCGATATTGAGGACAGTATCCATCATACCCGGCATGGAAAATTTCGCCCCTGAACGGCAGGAGACTAAGAGGGGATTTTCGCTGCCGCCAAACTTTTTACCAGAGAGCCGTTCCACCTCTTTCATGGCGGCCAAAACCTGATCCCACATGCCCTCCGGGAATTTATTCCCGGCAGCCAGGTAGGCATTGCAGGCTTCCGTCGTAACGGTGAACCCGGGCGGGACCGGAACTCCCAGGCGGGTCATGTCAGCCAGATTAGCGCCTTTGCCCCCCAGCAAAGCGCGAATTGATTCCCAGTCTCCACCGACGTACTTTTCGGCTTCATCCAGCTCATTGAATAAAAATACCCACTTTTTCATGATTGTCTTTTCTCCTGAAAGGTTCTTTATTTCAACCCACGAGGTGGGATGTCGGTTAGGGATAAGCAAACAATCCATTCTACCATATTCGCCTGCATCGCAACAGTTGTTTAATCATCTGAGCAGGTTAATAGATCATTAATTCATTCATAATGCGGGCGGTTGGAGATTCTTGCGATTGCCAGAAAAAATCTGGCACATATTTTACCGCATTTCTTTTCGGGTACACAGTGAAGATGTACGCCATTCAACCAAAATCATGATTTTCTTTTGTAAAGCAGTTGCAAGGAAAAATCACCGCAACATGATTGATAATTGGATTACACACACAGAGGAGGCAGGAATGATTATCCTGGTCATCGACGACGACCCTGCAATAACCGAATTACTAAAAGAAATCCTGCAGTCAAACAACACCGTTGTTTATACCTCCAACCGTGGTGAGGAGGGCATTGAACTGGCCCGAAAAATCAAACCAGACATCATCATTTTGGACCTGATGATGCCAGAAATCGACGGCTGGCAGGTATGCAAGCGTTTACGTGAATTCAGCAACGCGCCTATTCTGATTCTATCAGCCCTGGATAATCCTAAACTCGTCGCAGCCGCCCTGGATGCCGGGGCTGATGATTATATTATCAAGCCGGTATCCAGCAGCATTCTCATCGCTCACGTCAATAATCTTTTAAGGCGCAGCCGAACAATTCAGGGGCTCTCCCAGGCAGCCCTGATATAAATATCTTTTGGTAAATTTCCAGGAAAAAAATAAAATTGTAGTAAAATCCTGATATCTGCTGGTGATCACTACCTTGCTGCGGGGGCTATCCCCCTTTATTCACCAGCCTTAATTCTCGCCTTCCCTCAGGAGGGTTTCATTGCAAACCTGCTCGCAGTGCAACACACAATCTCCCGACGAAGTCCTGGCGTGCACGAACTGCGGTGCAAACCTGAAAGAATATTCCATCAGTGCTCAGGCTTTGAAAAAAATGCAAAACAACCCACGGGTCAGGCATGTGCGTCTGGTCGTTGCCCACGACGCCTGCCCAGCCTGCCTTGCATTCGAAGGCACCTACGATAAACACCACGCACCAGCTCTACCCATCGCAGGATGTTCGCACGAGCACGGCTGCCGCTGCTTCTACGAGCCGATGCTGGATGAAATCTATCCCTGAGCGCTAGCAGCCCGCAGCCGCGCAAACTAGCTGCTGCAGGGCATCCGCAACCTGCCGCGGGGCTTCCATCATCGGCATATGCCCGGCCTGGGGTATCTCCAGCAGCCAGCTTTTACTAATCATGCGGGTAAAACTGGCTGCTCGTTCTTTTGAAATCAATTGGTCCTGCCCCCCAATGATCATTACAGCCGGGACTTTGATAGACGTCAACCAGGGGTTGGCGTCTGGACGTTCAGCCATTCCTTTCAATGATGCGATCAACGCCTGAGGCTTGCCTGCCAGAATGATATCGTGCAATTTTTGTTGTAACTCCGGGTCGGCAGTCAGTTTCGATGGCATGCCGTCCGCTATATATTTGATCCCGCGGCTGCGAATTTCACGCGCTGTGATTAAGCGAGCCTGGCGCCGCTCAGGGGTGTCTGCGTCAGCCTGACTGGCAACCAGGCCCAACCCTAGCAGGCGGGTGGGATAAGCATGCGCAAAAGAAAGCGCCACATAGCCGCCCATCGAATGCCCGCAAAGGATAACTTTCTCCAAACCCAGGCGGTCCAATAAAGCAGCGACATCCGCAGCCAGGAGGCGCATGGAATGGATTTCCTCGCCATCCGGGGATTGCCCGTAACCGCGCAGATCTGGCATGATTACGCGAATAGAACTTTCAAGGTGTGGCAGGATGGGAGCCCAGATGGTATGGTCCAGGGGAAATCCGTGCAGGAGTACAAGCGGAACCCCCTGGCCAGTTTCTTTATACCTCAATTCAACCGTTTTCAATTCCATCCTCGTCCCTTTCGTCCTGCCAGCTCTCCTGCGACAGGATTTTTCTGGCATACGCCATTGCCTGCGAAGGGGTGCTGATTTCACCAGCGGCCTGCGCTTCTTGAATTTTTGCCAGCAGCAGTCCAATACGCGGGCCGGGTGATAAGCCCATCTCTGCCATCAACTCATCGCCGCTGATCAGGCGCTTTGGAACAATGACTTCCTGCTGGTGCTCGAACCAGGCGGACAAAAGCTGCCGGCATATGGCCAGTTCGGCCTCCCAGATCGATGGAGATATTGTAACACCATAAGTAGCCAGCGTATCCGCCAGCGAGAGCAGGCACAGATCAACCCCAGCGGATTTCAAGGTATTAAAGAAGCGGTAAATTGCCCGGCGGCTGATTTCTCCGCGTCCGCTTGCCAGGTTATGGATGCGCATGTGATGGCGCACAAGCATGGTTACCCGCTCGACTTCAACCGCAGAAAGTGCCAGATACCTTGCGCGCTCATTGACCAGGCTCGCGCCGATGTCTTCATGCCCGTAAAAGCGTACCTGCCCATCAGTCGTTTTTTCTGCTGCGACAGGCTTCCCCACATCGTGGTACAGGGCAGCGAATTGAACAAGAGCAGGCAGGCTTCGGTCAGGGTTCAGTCGCGAGCGATAATGATCTATCAGCATTGGGCGAAATCGACCCAAATGCAGGCTAGCCATGCCAATAATCAGGTTACTGCGCCTGTCTTCATCGAAATCGGCGGCTAACAGGTCGAAGAGCGCTTGCAGTTCATCATGCATCCGCAGGGTGTGCGTCCAGGCGTCATAAACGTGCGGCCTTGTTTGCTCAACTTTTTTCAACCCGGCCAGCTCGGGCAGCAAGTGACCGAGCGCCGATAACTGATCAAGGACTTCAACGGCCGCTCTCGTATGGCGGCCATCCAGAATACGAAAAAGTTCATCCCGCCGGCGTTCAACCGAGGTTTTCCCCAGCAAAGGACTGGCGGCCCTGACCTGAGCAAGAGTATCGGGAGCGATTTTGAAATTCCAATCGAGTGAATGCCGCACGCAGCGCAGGACGCGAATGGGGTCATCCCGCATGGCCTGCGCGTAACAGCTTCGCAGGACCCCCGCCCGAATATCTTTTGCGCCGCCCAGCGGGTCAATCAACCTGTCCGGGAATTCCAAATCCAGCGCCATCGCATTTACTGTGAAATCGCGCAAGCCAAGGTCCTGTTCAACGCGAAAACCGCGCAAGGCGGCAAAATCCAGCAGACAGCGCTGACCATCCGCGCCGGTGTAGATTATCCGCGCGGTTTGATGCAGCTCATCCATCATATAGAATGGCGCTTTGAGCGCATTGGCTGCGTTGCGGGCAAGGCTGCGCACGTCCCCAGAAACGGCGAAGTCCAGGTCGTGCGCGCGAGCCCCCATCAACGCGTCTCGCACAGCGCCGCCCACCAGGTAGATTTTTTGATTTGCATGAGCCAACTGCCTGAGCACTCTCAGGATGTCCGCTGAGGGGAACAACTCCTCGAATGTCAGCAGCATCAATTATCCCGCTTAAGGGTTGCTGTATTTTTGCTCATCCACCACCCCAACAAAGGGCAGGTTGCGGTAGAGCTCGTCAAGATCCAGGCCGTAGCCAAAGACGAATTTATTCGGGATGGAGAAACCGACATAACGCACCGGCACATGCACCTCGCGGCGCTCGGTTTTATCGAGCAGGGTGCAGACATACAGACAGCGCGGTTTTCTCGCGGATAGAAGATCCAGCACCGATGCGAGGGTGCGGCCGCTGTCGATGATATCTTCGACCAGGATGACGTCTTTATCATGAATGTTCATGTTCAGGTCCAGGGTGATTCGCACCTGTCCAGTAGTCTCACGATTGCCAGCCCCATAGGATGAGACCGCCATAAATTCGACGGCGTGCGGAACACTGATGTGGCGCATCAAATCCGTCAGGAATAACACCCCTCCCCGCAGGATACAGATTAACACCAGCCTGTCTGAGTCCTTGAAATCCTGAGAAATCTGAGCGCCAAGCTCGGCAACCCTTTTGTTGAGTTCATCCGCGCTGATCAATACTTCAGATAGAAATTCTCGGTAATCGCGCATGTTGTTCTCCTGATCAATCTCGCGGGACTTCATGATGCAAACGGCAGCGAGCTTCGTACATCTCCGCCGCGCCAACAATAATGACCGGGTCGTTGTACCGCGCTGGTTTTCCATTTACAAGACGTTGTGTGCGTGAGGCAGGTTCTCCGCACACCATGCAAATTGCCTGCAGTTTATCCACGCGCTCCGCAATGGACATGACCACCGGCATACAGCCAAAAGGTTCGCCGCGAAAATCCGTATCTAAACCAGCGACCAATACCCTTATACCGCGGTCCGCCAGCGAATTGACCACCTCGACTATATCCAATTCGAAAAACTGAGCCTCATCGATGGCGACCACGGTGGTTTCAGGGTGTAAATAATCGAAGATCTCACGCACGTGTTGAATTGGCTGGGCATTGAAGGCAGTCCCGGCATGTGAGGTCACCTTTTCGACCTGATAGCGGTTATCGATAATGGGTTTGAATACCTGCACTTGCTGGCGTGCAATGGTGGCGCGCCGCAATCGGCGAATCATTTCATCCGTCTTGCCGCTGAACATCGAGCCGGTTATAACCTCTATTGAGCCGGAATGGTGCTTCATAAGTGCCCTCTCTAGTGAATTTATTGAAAGGATTCTACCCCAAGTTCTACGCTGTACAGATGAAAAAATGAGACGGATGACCGGCATCCGTCTCAAAGCTGCTCGAAATTTTTGATTGGATCAGACCACGATCTCTTCAGCCGCGCTGGGCAGGTCATAGCCGAACTGGCGCAGTCGTTTCTTGAGATCAATCAGGGATTTGCGCCCGAAACCATCGATCTCCAGCATGGCGGCTTCGCCTTCAGCCATCTTGTCGAGCAGTTGCCCAACCGTAACCAGACCAGCCTTAGCGAGAGCTTCCGTCGGGCGGGTTCCCAGGTTGAGTTCAGCCACCGGCCGTTCCGGTGAAACGCGCTCGTACTCGCGGGCTTTCTTGGTTTCCACGTATTCCTGGCGGGCCTGAAGACGCTTGTAAAAGCGGTCGACCTGGCCTTCCATATCCAGAATACGCTGTTGCTGCCCGGTGAAAAACGGGTGGCATTTTGAGCACACTTCGGTGCGGATTTCTTTTCGGGTCGATCCGGTTTTCCAGGTATTGCCGCAAGCGCAAACAACAACCGCATCGGGGTAATAAGTCGGGTGAAGACCCTTCTTCATAGTCGCTGTACCTTTCGTTATTTTTTGTACCTTTCCTTCCGTTCAGCTTCTGTGGACCGGCGGTGGAAAGGCAAATGAGACCATTCCCTAAGCCTCAACCGGCATCACGCTGACGCGTTTCCGGCCGTTTGGCAGGGTCTCGTAAACTACCACACCGTCAGAGGTCGCGAAAAGAGTATCGTCCTTTCCAACCCCGACATTTTCACCTGGTTTGATGCGCGTGCCGCGCTGGCGCACCAGGATGTTGCCAGATAATACGACCTGACCAGCGAAGCGTTTTACACCCAGGCGCTGGGCGTTGCTGTCTCGGCCGTTACGACTTGAACCACCACCTTTTTTATGAGCCATTGTTCTTACTCCACACGAATAGTATCCACGGTAAGCCGAGTGTACTGCTGGCGATGGCCGGTCTTTACACGGATGCGTTTCTTGGGGCGGTAGCGAAAAACCACGATCTTGGGACCTTTGAAATGACCGGCAACCGTAGCGCTGACGCTGGCGCCCTTGAGGGTTGGTTTCCCAACGGAAACCTTTTCATCCTCTACGACCAGCAAAACTTGGTCCAATACCACCTGCTCGCCAACTTCGTTCTGCAGGCGGTCCACCTCGATGGCAGACCCTTCGACGGCTTTGTACTGCTTGCCGCCACTTTCGACAATCGCGTACTTCATTCCTGTTCTCCAATCTTCACTTCGCCGCTTTTCCCGCGCCAGCCGTTGCGCGCTGTAGAGCGGGGAAGTTGGGAATACAATGTTTTGCCCCAGCGCAAGCATGCCGGGGCGACAGCGAACAGTATTATACAGGGCTATCCCTTAACTGTCAACCATTATTTTACCGTCAGGCTGGGTAGGTGGGTTTTCCAGGCTTTTGGCACGGCGTATAAACCACAGGGCAGCAACGGCAAATATCAGCACAGCGATTTCCGGAATCCAAATATTTACACCGGTCGTAACAAGCATGACGGAGACGAAATTCACGAGTGTATGCGCCAAAACTGCCAACCAATACCACACGGCTCGCTGGTTACGCACCGACAGGTACACCATCACTGAGAGGCCAATTTGAATGGCAATGGTCAAAGCGCGTTCAACCCCGCCTACCAGGAATGTCGTTGGCGGTAAATCGACCAACTGGCTGCGGACGTAGGCGGCGACATCCGGTCCTAATTGCGGCGCGAGGGTACTTTCGAAGGTGCCATCGTTGATCATCAAGCTGTAGACCAGGTTATTGATGTAAGTGAATCCAACCAGGATGATGGCTTCGAAACCACCGTGTCCGATCCCATAGGCGATCGCATTCTTATGGGCTAATTTATTTCGAAGCAGGTAGCGGAAAGCAATCCAGCGGCCCGTTTCTTCGAACAATCCGGCGGTCACACTGAGAAACAACACCAGCACCGCGGGTATGGCAGCCAATGAACGGTAGATCTCGGTTTGCGCCAGGACTCCCAGCGCAGGAATGCGGGTCAAAACCTGGGTGACCAAAAATCCCAGCACCCCTATAAAGACGGCCAGAAGGCTGATCCGTTTTGTGACGAAGAAGTAAACCGCAAGCCCGACAGGCAGAGCAAAACATATCACCAGTGATATCGTCATAAAAATGAGAGAAGCGCTGCTAACCATTGATCACCCTTTCGATTTATGCCTGTCGGGCAATTTAGCCATGCTTAGAAGGTAGTATATTGGGACGAATTTTCCTTTGAGTATACCCGCTTTTTGTTATCTGCGATCCGCGGTCCGGCAGCGCAGGTGCGCCATCAAATCCTCTCCCTTGCCTTACGAATTGCCCGAAAATAGATCGAGATCAGGCTTTCTCTGGTTCCACTGCGGAAACTTCAACAGCGGCGCGCCTAATGTCACCTCGTGATTTGCTAAGGTAGACCGCCAGGACTGCGCAGGCAATCGCCGACAAACCTAGCCAAATCAGCCCACCGGTAATGTCCAGAGGTGATAGCGCAGCCAGCACCCCAACCGTATTTACCAGCGTGTGCAACCCGACCGCCAGCCAAAACATGCCCGCTTTGCCATCGCGAACACCCAGGTAGACGAATACGGAAAAGGCGATGTGGATAGTGATCGCGAAGACCCGTTCGACGCCTGAAAGTCCAAAATGGTAAGGTGGGGTTTCTATCAGCAGAGACTTCATGGTTTCAGCGGTTGCGCCCAACTGCGGTGCCAGGGTGGTCTCGAATGTGCCGTTATTTATCGCCAGGGAGGAGATCAAATTGGTAATATACGCCAGCCCTACCAGGAAAATTGCCTCGAAACCGCCGTGCCCAACCCCAAACGCCACTGCGTTTTTAATATTCATCCTTGGGCGCACCAAAAAACGCATGCTGATCCAGCGGCCGCCCTCTTCCACCAGCCCAGCGGTAAGCCCTAAGAAAAGCGCGAGCAGAACGGGGGTAAGTAATAACCTCTCGTAAACGGGTGAGGTTGAGAAGAGGTTAAGCAGGGGTATGCGGATGAGCCCCTGGACAACCAAAAAAGTCAGTGCCCCAACCAGCACAACCAATAAAGAAGCCTTCTTTTTCACCGCCAGGTAGATCGTCAATCCAATGGGTACACCAAAGGTAACCACCAAAGTAACGGCCATTAAGATGATAGACAAATCAGTCACCATGAGAGCGATTCCTTTCAGACTTTTAGAGTTGATGTTGCCTGCTGAAAGGATATCAAACTTGCGCCCCTGAAATACCGACCGCCTGGGCAAGCCCCGATGGATATTCAGTCAATATCAGACTGTCCAGTTGGACAGCCGCTGTTGGCGCATTAATGTCGCAGTCGCCGGTATTCACCCTCTCGAATGGTGATATTGATTGAATCCAGATACTCCAGGAAGGCCTGGGCGTATTTACGGGTGGTATTGAACCGGTCGCGGAATTGCGCCAATGTGAGCGACCCCTGCTGCTGGATCGCGTCAATTACTGCTGCGCGCATCTGGCTGACTTCCTCCTTGCGGAAAACCACATCGGACGAGACCTGAACCAGCGAACCAGATTCCAGCAGAGAGGCGTATAGGTCAGGGGGCACCTCAGCAAGGACTTCCTTGACAGAGGGCGGTGTAAACGGATTGGCGGCAAAACGATCCAGCAGTGCGTTCACCCTGGCTTGCTGCTGCGGGGAGTATTGCACCCGGAAACCCGGTCTTTTGATAAAACCGTCTTCTTCCTGTAAATCCCCTGTTTGCATCCAAAGCTTCAGGCTTGCGAGGTATTCACGTTGCTGCATCTTCATGCGGCTCTTTAAAACCTCGCGCGGCATGCCGCGCTTAAGTGGGTTAGCGTGATGAAAAGCATCAACCTCGGCAGCCGCCTGCGCGGTTAATCGCTGCCAGTATTGGCGGTCAACGATCAAACGATCACTGCCAGGAGAAAGGTCAGACGGCTCAAGCGATATGAGCTCGCCCGCACTGACCATTTCATGCAGAGCAGCGCGGGCAGCAGCGCTGTCGAGGCGGGCCCTGGCAACCAGGGCATGGATCGGGGTAATCCCCATGGATCGGGCAGCCTGTACCAGAACCTCGCTGTCAGACCCTCGCTCCAAAGCGCGCAAGCGTTCTAAGACCTTTTCATCGAAACGGCGATGTCTGCGGCTGGGTTGGGGGTCCAATACAGACCCTCCGCCGAGGGTTTCAGCGGGGGAAGGCCGGCGCAGGATGTAGCGGTCGCCCCGCACAGCCACGACCGGGGCGCGCAGCTCGAGTTGAAGCCAGCCGTCCATGCCTGGGTCGAGATGGTCTGCACCCAGGACGCGTACCCGGGCGATGACTTCGGCTGCCCCTATGAAGAGTTTTGCTTCGCTGCTATGCTTGAGCGGACCGCTGGCGTCAACGCTCAGGCGGAAGGATACATCCAGCACTCGAGTTGCCTGATAAACCCCCGGGGAGACGACCACATCGCCGCGCTTGATCTCGCTTGCATTCAAACCGCTGATATTTATCGCTGTACGGCTGCCCGGCGAAGCGATATTCTCTTTTCGTTTGTGAGTTTGCAGCCCGCGGATTCTGCCGCGCAATGTCGCAGGGAGAATTTCGACTTCATCGCCAATCTGGAAGTGACCGTCTAAAAGGGTGCCGGTAACAACGGTTCCAAAACCAGCCATGCTAAAAACCCGGTCTACAGGTAGCCTCGGCCGCCCAAGATCCGCGCGGGTGGGTGTATGCCGGAGCACTGAGGCAAGCGCAGCCCGGAGCTCATCCAGCCCGCTATTTGTGCGAGCAGAAACACGCACGATCGGCGCATCCTCCAACACGGTCCCCCTTTTCACGTCGCGAATATCTTTTTCCACCAACAGCAGCCAGTCCGGATCATCGATGAGATCGATTTTGGTCAGGGCAATGACACCTTGTTCCACGCGCAGGATATCAAGGATCGCCAGATGCTCGCGGGTCTGCGGCATGATGCCTTCATCGGCGGCAACCACAAACAGGGCAGCATCGATCCCGCCAACTCCCGCCAACATATTTTCGATAAAATCCCTGTGCCCGGGCACGTCCACGATTCCCACGGATTCGCCACCAGGCAGTTCCAACCAGGCGAAGCCCAGGTCGATGGTCATTTCCCGCTCACGCTCCTCTTTCAGGCGGTCCGGATGGATACCTGTCAGCGCCGCTACCAGGCTGGATTTTCCGTGATCGACGTGACCTGCCGTACCAATTACATGCATACTATCCGCCGCTCATATCAGCGGCCGCGCCCGGCTGCCTGCTCAAGCTGTTCGTTCCATTCACGCACCAACGCCAGCAGTGAGCGCAGGCGGGTGAGCGTATCGCCGGTGATCTGGTGGGTGATGTCCTGCAAATCCTGACTCAAGTCCTCAAGATAGACAATTCTTTCTTCCACTTTATTTACCTGACGCCCGATCTCTCGCTGCTGCTCTTCCTGCGCGAGGGTGTAATTGGTCCACCTTTTCTGATCGTCCGCCTTAAATGACACCCATTCCTGACGGAAGCGGTCTTCTACCAGACGCTGCATTTCAGTCAGTTCATTGATGCGCCGCTCGAACCGGGCTGTGATTTCTTCGAAGGCTTCTTGTGAGCGTTTGACCGCCCGGTGGGTCGCCTCCAGCGTTTGCAACTGCGCCTCGATGTTGGTGGATTGATCCTCGATCTGGTCAAAACGGGTCTGCCATTCCTTCCAGATACGGTCGCGCTCGAGCGCCGCCATGTTCTGCTTTTCCATAAAGGTCACCTGGCTTTGGCGGCGTTCACTTTCGGCCGCCTGGAGCTCGCTAATGCGCATTTCAATTTTACGCATTGAATCCTGGCTCAGGTCAATCTTGCCGCGCTGCTCCTCCTGTCGTTTACGCAGCGCGCTGACCTCTGCCTGCAGATCCGCCAGCCTTTTTGCGTCCTGCCGCTGCCCCTCTTCGAGCAGTTTTATCTGGCGTCGATACTCCTCATCCGAGCGCCGCATGGTCAGGACTTTTTGCTCGACCTCTTCTATCTCGCGCCCAAGCCGGTTTTCTCCCTCGCTGCGTGCCTGCAGGGATTTTCGGATGTCCGGTAAACCATCCAGTGTTTTCCGAATTTCCCCAAAGGATTTGTTAATCGATTCCATGTCCGCGAGGCGCACTTTCTCCATATCACGCTCCCGCTCCGCGCGTAATTTTTCAATGTCCTGGATATTCCGCAGAATGTCCTGACGCAATTGAGCCATGCCGGTTTCAATCTGGTCAAACCGAAGCAGGGTCGTGCCCACCCGTACCAGTTCGGATTCGACCTCTTTGATGCGTTTATCGACTGGGGATAACTGCTCTTCCAGGTCGGCAATGCGGTCTTGCAGGGTGCTAATCAGCAATTTATCCTTGCGGCGTTCTTCATCCAGCCATTCCAACCGTTTTTCAAGCTGCTCAATATCCATGGAACATGAATCCTCTCGAAGGGGGATAAAACAAAACTAAAAACGATCTTTTCAATTATAAACAATCTTCTAGCGCTTTATCGGCGCTTAATTCACCAGAAACACGGCCGGGGCAACGCGCAGCAGGGATACGATACTGTCGTAAAAAACACCCGGTAAAAGCCCAAATAAAAGCAGGAAAAGAACGCCCGCCAGCAGCAGAAAGCGCTGCGGCCAGGTTTCTTCGACCCGGGGTTCGGAATTTGTGCCCCTGACCATCCAGGACAATACCCTCAGGCCGGCAACCAGAAATCCAGCGCTTCCCAGGAGAACCCAGGAGGTACTGGTGATGGATATTCCCGCCAACTGCTCCATAATTTCCAGCCTTACAGGAAATCCGGCCAGTAACGGAAAACCACCCATAGAGAAGAGCGCGCTCAGAACCGCCACCGAGGCATACGGAAAACGACCGAAAAGCCCCGAGATTCCATCCAGACGCGTACTCTTTCCCTGGTTGACCAGAACCCCCAGCGCCAGCGCCAGCACAATCAGGCCTAAAAGACGGGGCAGGAAGGATATAGCGAAAAGTGTAAAACCGGGTGTGGAGCGCAAGCTCAAAGCGATGAGTGCGAACCCTGTTTCCACAATAACGGCATAGCCTAGCATCCGCGACAGATCATTCTGAAACATGGCCCATATCCCGCCAGTCACAACCATGAGGATGCCAACGAATTGCAATATCTGGTACAGTTCCACAGAAGTACGCAGCCAGGTGAAACCGTTGAGAAAATCAAGTCCTAACAAAAGGGCAGACATTGGCAGCAAGCTGAGGACAAACCCTGCCGGGTAGGGATGGGTTTCGTGGGCAAGCTGAGGGACCCAGGAATAAAACGGGAACACAGCCAGCCAAAAAGCGAATCCCAGTCCGAGGAGCAATCCGGCGCGGATCAGGATTTCCGGGTTATTGGGATTCGCTTCGCCTAAACCCAGCAGCCAGCCAGCAAAAAGGATAAAAGGCATCGCCAGCGTCTGGAACAGCAGAAAGCGCTGAACGCCGCTTTTCACTGCCATTCCGGGCGGAGCCAGAATAGGTATGCAGAAAAGCACCGCAACCTCAACCAGCAGCGCCGCGTACAAAAACGGTTCAACCGCCAGGGCGGCCACGAGCATGGCGATCATGCCCATCCCAAAGGGGGCGAAAAATCGGTGCGCCCAGGTTATGCCCGCCCCTAAAAACCAGGCTGCGGCCAGGCTGAAAAGCAAAACCAGGAATGTTCGTTCATTATTGGTGAGAATAAAACGCCGCCCAAGCACAGTCAAGGTGCTGGAAATCTCCAATTCCAGGCTGCCGATGTTGAAAGCTTCCCCAATCGGCACTGATGCTGCCAGCAGAGCGAGGATTAAACTGACGAACATGCCTGTAATTAATGTGGTCAGCCGGTAATTGCGCAGGAAAAATAGCAGCAAGGCTGCCAGCAGGGGGACAATGATCCAGATCAGCGGAGCATTCATGTATGCTCCTCAAGGACAGGCGCGTTCATAAGGTAAGCGCCTGCCATTGCCAGCCCAAGGGTAACCAGCGCCAGCAGACCGGTCACCAGGACTGAAGAAACTACCGCTGCATAGATCAATTCAAAACCAGATAATACCGTTAGCAGTCCAATCGTCGCGCGGAAAGGCAGCGCGGTTAATCCAACCTGCAAAAGCCCCATAAAAATCAAAATCAATCCGCTCAGTAAAAACGAAGCATTGGCCGGTATCCATTCCTGGAAATTCGGTTGAATGGAGAAGACAACGATAAAAACCAATAGCGCAGCAAAGAAACGGAAAATGCGTCCAGGCAAGGGGGAATCGCTGACGTTGTCTTCCGCTGCTGGACTGTGCGAAGCCGCAAGCACCGCTCCAGCCATCCAACCCGCCACCAGTTTAACGGCGGCCAGGCCTAACGGCCATAGTTGCGATATCAACAGAAACACCGCCAGGTACTGGGCAGCCAGCGCCAAAACCGTCCAGCGCCAGTGGAGGTGCAGAATCAGTATTATACTGGCTGCGCCAACCAGCACGACCGGCAGGATGGAAATGAAATCGGTCATATGCTGGTTCCAGCACCAAGAATGGTAAAAAGAAGAGCCAGGAGTAACAGCGCCCACAACACCCCGCCCTGTCCTTCCAGTAAATCGATGCTTGCAAAAACAAGGCTCTGCGCCGCTTTAAACAGCGTCTCCCCCAGCCGCGCCAGCCAGGTTAACTGCAGCAGGTTAATTATCCAATCACCCGATTCACGCACAAATATCGCCAGGGGAATTGATTTCCAACGATCCGCCCAGTTGGCAGCCAAGCCGCGCCGCACAGCCAGCCCACCCGCTGAGAGAATCAGGATCAGAATCAACGCCGCCCACCAGCCTCCCATTACCAAGCCTGGCTGCAAGCCAAAATAGACCACCAGCCAGCCAGAAAGGAGCAACAAAAAGAGGCCAAGAAAATATAGCCCCTGCCCCCAACGCTCCATGGCTGCTAGCGGCTCCGCTGAACGGGCAGCATGACGGATAAATCCAAACGACAATATCACCAGAACAAGCAGATAAAAAATTAACCACAGGGGCGTACTGGCAAAGGCGAGCCAGGTTGAGGATGCCGGGGTGAATGGCATTCCCGTAAAACCAAGCAAGGCCAGGGCAGGTAAGAAGCGCAGCCGGTCAGAGCGTGCCGAGTACAGGAGTAGCAGACCACCGCTGACCACTATGCTCACTGCCCAAACAGGAGCAGAATCCCCGTGCCCGTTGCTGGCCGCGAGGAGCGCCAGAGCACTGAATGCCAGGAACCAATACGGCCGTCCACGGACCTCGTCTCGCGCGACCAGCCACATCAAAGCACCATAGGCAGCGCCGAGAGCGATGAGTGTCACCCAAAAGGGGCTTATAGCGCGGAAAAAAAATTCCGCGGGTAAGCGTGCCAATATCACCAGGGCGGCGATCATTCCGGCTGAACGTAGCGTATTGGTAAGGCCGTGCTGCAGCGGTAGTTGTGTCAAATATGGAAGGTTGAGCGGGATGATCCCCAGCCGCAAGACAACCGAGCCAAAAATAAAAAGAGCAAAAGACGATTGAATATTTTCAAAAGTAAGCGCTTCGCCTTCGGAGCGGGCAATGATCATTGCCGCAAGCAGCAGCGCCGTGCCTAAAAATCGAGCAATCAGGGCAGCGATCGCCTCGCGGCGGAAGCGCGTTTCGGAGATAAACCCGAGCACAAAAGCCAGTTCAACCAGGTCCAGGATTGTCCAGGCGATTACCACGCTCAGGGGGGTCGCAGCCAGAATAGCGAGCAAGCCAAAGCCTGAGAATGCCAGGTTGGCCGCCCAGGCTTGCGGATTACTGCTCTGGGAAAATCTCGCGGGTGCGGTAAAAATTACCGCCAGGCCGAGGCTGACCATCAAGAAAGCAAACGGCCAGGAAATACTATCCCAGCTGAACATGAACGCATCGGCAGAGGAAGGATCGTAAGGGCGCCAATTCTGAATTACCAGCGGCTGGGCTGGATACCAATGCATCGCCAGCACCCCTAACCAGGCGATGAGCGCTGCCAGGAGAGCAGTCAACCAGGCATAACCCCGCCCGCGCGGGAACAGCCGCATCAGGTAGATAGCGAGGGTCGCGCTAATCAGGAAAAAGAACGGCGCGAGCGTCAGCATCTAGCTCATACCAGACCAGAAAATGGCTGCCGTTTGATGAAACGCCCCATCCCTGGCTTTCCCAGCCAGTTCAATTTATCCACGATCAAATTACCCCGCAGGAAAACCTTCTCAGGGAACCCTTTTAATTGCCAACCCTCGAAAAGGTTGTAATCCGTGCGGTGTTGGGCTACAGAGACACCGTAAGTGATTTCCCATTGCGGATCCCAGATAACCAGATCAGCATCCGCCCCTGGTACCAGGCTGCCCTTTTGAGGGTACAGTCCAAAGATTTTGGCAGGGTTGGTGCTCGTTAATTCCACGAAACGGTTTTCGCTGATACGCCCTTTTACCACGCCTTCTGTCCACAGGACAGGCAGGCGGTCCCCCACTGCTGGCAAGCCGTTGGGAATTTTTGTGAAATCATGACGACCAAGCTCTTTGCCCGCTATCGCAATGGGCTGGTCTTCATACACGATCGGGCGTGTGCCGTCGTAGAAGAAGGGGCAGTGATCAGTCCCAACCGTTTGCAGGGTGCCGTCTTGCAGTCCCTGCCACAGCCGTTGGTTATCTTTTGTGGAGCGCATGGGAGGCGAACAGATCCATTTAGCGCCGTCTGGTCGACGCAGGTGATCGACCGTGAAGAACAGATACTGCGGGCAAGTCTCGCCCATAACAGGAAGACCCTGGGCGCGCGCATAAGCAAGCTGGTCAACCTCACCGGCGGCGTTCATGTGCACTATGTACAGCGGAGCTTCTGCCATGGCCGCCAGGGCTGCCCCACGAGCGACTGCTTCGACCGCGCTCCAGGCTGGACGGGTCAGGGCGTGCCACTCAGGCGAGGTGTGTCCCGCAGCCAACGCCTCGGCGACCAGCAGTTCAATGATATCACCATTTTCTGCATGGAGCATGGTAAGAAAACCATGTTGTTTTGCTATGCGCATTACACGAAAGATTTCCTCATCTTGCAAGCGCAGGCGGTTGTTGTAGGCGGTGAATACCTTTAAGCTGCTGATGCCCAGTTGTAACAAGGTGGGGATCTCTTTCTCGATCTGGTCGTCCAGGTGAGTTATATTCATATGGAAGCTGAAATCTACGGCGGCCTTTGGATCGGCTTTTTCACGCCAGATATGGACGCTTTGTTCCAAAGATCCCTGTTCTTGAGGAACAAAATCGATAACCGTGGTGGTACCGCCAAAAGCAGCCGCTTTGTGCCCGCTGTAGTGATCGTCGCTGGAGACAGTGTCAAACATGGGCAGATCGAAATGGGTGTGAACATCAACCCCGCCGGGCAGAATCAGCTTTCCGGCTGCATCCACGACCTGAGTATCAGCCGAAAGCGGCAGATTCACCCCAACCAGTTGTATTTTTTCACCTTCGATCAGGATATCGGCCTGGTAGGATTCAGAGGCGGTAATCAGGGTTCCTCCACGAATCACAATTTTCATGGTCCACTCCTGTCAAAACAGAATATTAAGCCCTGTTATCGAGCTAAATCACGGATTGTATTGTGACGGATCATCACTTACGCCGGTCAACTCGCCCAGCATCGCCAGCAGCGCCGGGTCAAGCTTAAAGTGGGTTTCAGGCAGGTCGTTTGAAAGGTATGACCCGCTGTTCAGGGCGCGCTCTCTCAGGCCGCGCCACAGCAGCGCCCTTTCCTCATCCCTGACCACCAGGTCCGAAATGCTCGCTGCCCTGCGCAGCAGTTCCCCGGTTGTATAGAAGAAAGAAATCCGCTTCCAGCCCATTGCCTGGATAGGTCTGGGCAAAGACTGCAGCGGGCCAACCTGGATCTTATAATACTCTTCCTGAGCGCGCGGGTGGTCTGGCTCATCGCGCAGCAGATCAATCCGGCGGGTTAATTCATGCCCACGGACTGGCAGGAGGTAATTGATCTTCCAGCGCTCCTGCTCACCAAAGGCAGCAGTCTGGTAAAGCGCCAGGTAATCTACATCAAGTAATTTCGGCGCAAAACGCATCGGAATGCGGTACCAGCCCAACACCCGGGCGATTTCGAGATCACGCGGCTGTGTTATTACGGCGACCAGCAGGATGGCACTGTCGGGTGGATAGCCGGTCAAGATCGGTTTCTTCTGTGGCAACATCTGTGAGTTATTATAGCCTAAGCATGAGCTTCAAAACAATCCGCAGTCATGATCTGAATCACGACTGCGGAAAAGATAGAAAAATTCAGGCAGACGCTTTATAAAACGCCAGTGCGGTGGTTGAATTCATCAATCAAGGCATCAATTTCGTCTACCTGACCCTGGATATCCGTCCAGTAGTTCGGGTCATACCATTGATCCATGATTTCCTCATAGGTGCGACCCTGCTGCTCGACCCAGGTGTAGTATTTCAGGTTGTGAACGCGTTTGCGCTCGGCATACGTCAGCTCAAGCAGATGATCGGTGGATTCGCCGTGCAGATCACGGGCGAAGGCTTCGGCCGCATCAAAAGCCGTAAATTCGCCGAACTCATCGCGGTATTCCTGAATGCGGCTGGAGTAGAGTTCCATCGAATCTGTCAGCACAAAAAGCATGACATCGTTTTCACCCATCTCGTAATACTTGGCTGCCTTGATGGCAGACAGCATGTTGGCGATACCTGAAAAACCGAACAGGTCAAGTTGTGCCACCAGATCAGCAGGCACGCCCTTCTTTACGAGGTATTCCCTGCCAGTGGGCTCATTGAACAGGCGCAGGATGTTGACGACCGAATTGTCGTCAATAGCCACGACCATGTCGGTGTTTTTAACATTGTGAATCCAGGGCACATGTTTATCCCCAATACCCTCGATGCGGTGAGCACCAAAGCCGTTTTGCAGCAGGGTTGGGCATTGCAGGGCTTCGCTGGCCACGATGACACTCTCGGGGAAGAGTTGCTTCATGTAGTCGCCGCAGGCAATCGTACCGGCTGATCCGGTTGTCAGAGCCACGCCGCGGTAAGTGTCCTTGGGGCCTAATTCTTTCTTGAGGACCTGTTCCATGGCGTGCCCGGTAACATCATAATGCCAGAGATAATTCCCGAACTCCTCAAACTGGTTGAAAATCATCAAATCCTGGCCAGATTTCCGCAGTTCCCAGCACTTGTCGAAGATTTCTTTCACATTGGATTCAGAGCCAGGAGTGGCGATGACTTCACCAGCAATTTTGGAGAGCCACTCAAAACGCTCTTTGGACATGCCCTCCGGTAGAATCGCGATCGATTCGCACGCCAGCAACGCTGAGTCATAAGCGCCGCCGCGGCAGTAGTTGCCGGTGGACGGCCATACCGCTTTCTGACTGGTGGGATCGAACTGCCCGGTGACCAGACGCGGGACCAGGCAGCCAAAGGCTGCACCCACCTTATGCGCGCCAGTCGGGAACCATTTTCCAACCAGCCCGATCATGCGAGCGGGTACGCCCGTCAGACTGGAAGGAAATTCCACATAATTGACGCCGCCAAACCCGCCGCCCTTGGCGACAGGTTGGTTCTGCCAGGTAATGCGAAACAGATTGCGCGGATGCACATCCCACAAACCAATCGAAGCCAGTTCTTCTTTCACCTTGGCGGGAATTTTGGACGGATCCTTCATCTGGGCGAAAGTCGGAATGATAATATTGCGCTCCCTCACCCGCTTAATTGCCCGTTCCTGCCTTTCAGCCATTACTGTTAAATCGATTTTTGCCATGAAATCACTCCTATTAATTAATTATTATTGGTTTTTTCAAAATCCTCAGGACTCTCGCTGACAATATACAGCGGCCTGCCTTTGGCTTCGTCATAAATTCGGCCAATATACTCTCCCAAGATACCCAAACAGATTAATTGCACGCCGCCAAAAAAAAGCACCGCGATCAGGGTCGTGGCCTGGCCTAAAAATGCCTGGGTTTGAACAGCTCGCAGGACGATTACCACCGGAATTCCCAGAATGGCGATACCGGCGGAAATAAAGCCAAGGTAGGTTGCCATTTGCAGGGGGAAGTAAGAAAAACCGGTGATGGCAGTAAGCGCCAGACGCAGCATTTTCTTGAAAGGGTATTTGGTTTCACCGGCGTACCGCGCGGCTCGCCGGTACTCCACACCGGTTTGTCGAAAGCCCACCCAGGCGGACATGCCGCGCAGAAAGCGGTGATGTTCGCGCATCTTGTTGAGTACATTGACGACTTTGCGGTCCATCAAGCGAAAATCGCCGGTGTCCATTGGAATTTTTACATCGGTGATACTTGCGATGATTCTGTAGAAAAGTGAGGCGGTAAATTTCTTGAACCATGTCTCACCGGCTCTTTCCGCCCGGACAGCATAGACGACCTCATACCCCTCGCGCCATTTGGCGATCAGGTCTAGGATGACCTCGGGTGGATCCTGGAGATCAGAGTCGATGATGATGACCGCTTTTCCACGGGAATAATCCAGCCCGGCGGTTACCGCAATTTGGTGGCCAAAATTACGCGCGAACATGACGGGACGCACGCGCTCGTCTTTACGCGCCAGGCCGCGGATGAGTTCAGGCGACTCATCCACCGAGCCGTCATTAATCAGGATTAACTCCCACGGTTCTCCAGTGCTGTCAAGGACTGTCGAAACGCGTTTATACAGCTCTTCCACGCAGCAGGCTTCATTGTAGATCGGAGCAATGATTGAAAAGGTCGGCTCCATAGATCTTCCCATTTTTCAAATGTTTGCCTATTAATGCCTCTATACGCCCAGGTGTTCTTTGAGGGCGCGCATGGTAGGCTCAATGATGGGCGCGGCACTGACCGCCTGCATGGCAGCACGGATATCCTTCAACCCGCTGCCGGTGTTAATGAGCAGGACCGGATCTTCGGGGCCGATTTTCCCCGCCGCGATAGCCCTTTTGAGACCAGCCAGGGCCGTCGCCCCAGCCGGTTCGGCAAATATCCCCAACGGCCCCAGTTCCGCGATCTCAGCAATGATTTCTTCATCCGGTACCGTGATGTATTCACCGCCGGTTTCACGCGCTGCGCGCACTGCCCGCACCCCATCCCGCGGCAGGTCAACGGAGATACTATCGGCAATGGTGGTTGCCTGCACCGGTTCGATTTCTTCCGTGCCTTTGAAAAAGGCGTTCGCCACCGCGGCGGATTTTTCGGACTGGATGCCAAATATCCGCGGCATCTGCTCCAGCCACCCCAAAGCCTGTAAGTCTTTGAACCCTTTGTGAATGCCTGAAATGATATTGCCGTCCCCAACTGAGACGAAAACGCATAAAGGCGGGTAAATTCGGCGCAGGTTGATGAGAACATGCTCCCAGATTTCGAAGGCGGCGGTCTTCTTGCCCTCAGCCGTGAAGGGATTGTATCCGGTGTTGCGGCAGTACCAGCCAAACTCTTCCGCAGCCTGGATCGTCAAATCGAAGGCTGAGTCGTAATTTCCATCCACCAGGATGACCTGCGCGCCATACACCAGGAGCTGGGCGACTTTGGCTGGCGGGGCAGTTTTGGGCGCAAAGATGACCGCCTTGTGCCCAATTGCTGCCGCCATACCCGCCAGGGCAGCGCCGGCGTTTCCGGTCGAAGCGGTAACAACCACTTCAGCAGAAATCTGCCGTGCGCGGGCAATCACCACAGAAGAAGCACGGTCTTTGAAAGACGCGGTCGGATTGCGGCCTTCGTCTTTTACCCACAGGTTTTTCAAACCCAGTTTTTCAGCCAGGCGGGTCGTGTTGTACGTCGGCGTCCAGCCAGCCATACGCAGGGGAGTACCCTCTCCGCCAGGGTCTTTTACTGGCAGCAATGGCAGATAGCGCCAAAGAGAAAAATCTGAGCGCGAAACGATATCGTTGATCTGGTACTTCTGGCGTATAGCGGCATAATCGAGGATAACATCCAGATTGCCGCCATCCTTTGGGCAGGTGTAGGTGACCTGTCCGGGTGCGTATTCGGTCTGGCATAACGAGCAACGGTAACCAATGAATTCTGACATAATCGTTTTATTTTATCCTTTAATGGTCAATTTAGAAGGGCGATATTACTCATTCTCGAATGGTACACCCAATGAGGCCGGAGGGGAGGTGCGCAAGGAACGCAGAAGTTTCGCCAGAAAGTGGCGGGTCTTATCCGGCAGGGCTGCCAGCGTCCGGTCCACCCACTCGGCATTGCCGATATTAACCAGCAGCAGGGTCAGGATCATCAACGGGAATGGGGCAACCTGCAGCACCTGCGAGGGAATGTTCGGGAGAGAGGGCTGCAAAACCAACCCAAGCCATTGAAGCAGCCCAAACAGGTAGGCGCCGAAAGCGGCTTTCAGCGGGTTCCAACCCCCAAAGATCGTGATCGCCAGTGCGATCCAGCCAAAACCATCCAGACCGGAAATGGTGCCTTTCCAACCTGCTTTTACGCTAAGAGAATAAAGCGGCCCAGAGAGGCCAACCAGCGCCCCGCCGATGATGGTATACAAGTAGCGCATGCGGTTAACATTGGCGCCGCGCACATAGGCGGTTGCGGGGCGTTCTCCAATGCCCTGCAGCATCAAACCTGGCCTGGTTTTGAAGACGAAGATATACGCGATAAAGATCACCACAAAGGAGAGGTAGGTGGGTAAGTCATGCTGAAAAAAGAGCACACCAACAACCGGGATATCTGCCAATCCAGGGATCGGCAGGGTGGGCACTCGGGGTCCCTGCAGGCCCATGTAAGGATTCCCAAGGAAGTACGCCAGGTCGCGGCACATCAGCGCCAGGATGAAGCCCACGGCAACCTGTGATTGCTTGAGGGTGATGCTGGTAAATGCGACCACCAGAGCGATCAACGCGCCGATCACTGCGCCAGCGATGAATCCGAGCAGGACATTGTTGAATGTGACCGCCACGGCGAACCCGCCCATGGCCGTCAGCAGGATCGTCCCGTTGAGAGAGAGGTTGATAACCCCCGCCCGCTCGGTGATGGTCTCGCCGATGACCGCGAAGACGATAGGGGCCGAAGCCGCCAGGATACCCGCGAGACCTATGAGTATGAGCTGTGTTTCCATCCCTTTACCTCACTGATCCCGAACTAGGCGCCGCCGGACGCCTTCCATGATTAGGACGAATAAAACCAGGGCACCTTGCAGCACGCCGGAGAGGGCCGAATCCAGTTTAAGGACGATGGGAAGTTGAATGCTGCCAATGTTCAAGGCAGCGAAAAAGAGCGCTACTGGCGCCACCCAAAGCGCCTGATAATTGACCAGCATGGCAACCATCAGGCCAAGAAAGCCGTAACCGGATGAAATGGCGGGAATCAGGCGGTGATAAACAGCCAGTACCTGCGTCGCTCCCGCAAGACCAGCCAATGCGCCGCAAATCAAAAATGAAAGCATCAGATAGCGGGTGGTCGGGATGCCCATCAGAAACGCCGCCCTTCCGTTCCGCCCGACCGCTTTTAAGCGCAGTCCGAAGTAGGTGCCTTTCAACAAAAAGTACACGATGATGATGGCTACAATACCTATTCCTAAAGACCAAAGACTTAATCGGAAACCTGGCAAGGAGGGAAACCATAATTCGGTCGGGAATGGTTCGGTGCCGCTCATCGAGCCTACCCCAGGGCGCTTCCAGGGTCCGAAAATGAGCCAGATGGTCAACGCGGTAGCGACAAAGTTCAATCCAAGACCGCCAAATATCTCATTGACATTACCAAAAATTTTCAACAGCCCAACCAGCCCAGCCCAAAACATGCCGCCCAGCGCGCCAGCCAGAACGGCGGAAAACATAATCAAGGCGGGCGGTAAATCGCTGCCTTGCAGCAAACGCAGCGCCCAGGTCGAAAATATGGCGCCCAGTGTGATCTGACCTTCAATCCCGATGTTCCACAACCCGGCGGTGAAGGTCATTAATAAACCCGTTGTTGCCAGCAGCAGCGGCGTCCAGGCTACCAGTACATCCGCAATTTTGACCATCGAACCCACCGAACCAACGATGATATTCTGATATGCCTCAATCGGTGGCGCTTTGGCGATGATCATCACCACGGTGGTGAACAGCAGCGCAGCCACAATGGCAAGGGCTCGAAACCCAATATTTACCCAGGTCGATGTCGTTTTTAGCATAATTGCTCCTGGTCTGTTGACCGTTAAAATCCCTTTCCGCCGATCAATTGCCCCAATTGTTCAACTGTGGTGGTATGCGCATCCAAAGGCGCCGAGACCTTACCGCCAAAGAAGACCAGGATACGGTCGCTGTAATGGAGAATTTCTTCGAGATCCGCCGAGATAAAAATGATGCTGGTGCCTTGTTTGCAGCGGTCCTTAAGTTTTCCCCAGATCCAGATGGCGGATTCGATATCCAGGCCTCTTGTGGGATGTTCCAACAGCAATAGTTTGACTGGCGTGCGCAGCAGTGCCAACAAAGCGCGCTGCTGGTTCCCCCCAGACAGGGATTCGACTGTGCTGGCAGGAACGCCTTTGATATTAAAATCCGTGATGCGTTGGCGGGTGACCGAGAGCGCTTTATCGCGGTCGATGAGGAAACCGCTTTGTTCTTCTGCCAGGACGAAATGCTCGGTTAGCGACAGTCCTGGGATCAGACCTTCTTCTAAACGCGAGGCAGGCACATAAGAAATGCCCGCTTCCATAAATTGGTGATACGGTTTTCCAGTCAACCTGCGCCCTTCCAGGTTGATTTCACCTGCCACAGGGCGGATGATACCGGCGCAGGTGCGCAAGAACTGCAACTGGCCTGAACCTTCCATGCCTGCCAGGCCGATCACCTCGCCACAATTAACCGTGAGGTTAATGTCTTTGATTTCAAGACGGGCATCTTCTATTGTGATGTTATGCAGTTGAAAGGACACATCGCAACTCTCAATGCGTGACTTCTCTTCCAGGTTGATAACCCGCCCAAACATCAGTTCGACCAGTTGATCAGTGACATACGGGGGTTTCGTCAAACCCACGAGCTCACCCCGGCGGAAGACCGCGATACTATCGCATAGAAATTCAACATCCTCCAGTTTGTGAGAGACAAATATGATCGTCATACCCTGGTCTGCCAGCAGGCGCAGGGTCTCGAATAATTTTTCCTTCTGGCTGGCGCTGATACCCGTGGTAGGTTCATCCAGAATGAGGACACGCGCGCCCAGCCACAACAACCTCAAGATTTCCAACTGCTGGCGTTCGCCAACCGTTAATGTGTCTACATATCTATCCGGGCTGATGTTGAAATGAAATTTTTGCTGGAGCGCATTAAATTCGGTTTCGACCTTTTTTTTATTCGGGAAAATGCTGCCATGCTGCCCAACGAGTAAATTATCCAGGACGGTCATGGGTGGAAAATCCAGCGGATCCTGGTGCAGCATTCCAATCCCATAATTGATAGCATCCGATGGTGAATCGATTTTGATTGGCTTGCCGTCCAGGCGGATCTCACCTTCATCGGCGTGGTAGTACCCCGATAGAATTTTCATCAAGGTGCTCTTACCTGCGCCGTTCTCGCCCAGGATTCCCTGGATCTTGCCGGACTCCATGACAAGGTTAATCCCGTTATTGGCATGCACGACCCCAAAGCGCTTATGGATGTTGACCAGCTCGACTTTCATGCGCTAATCCACCTGAGCTAAAAAAATATTTTTTGAGGTAGGGGCGGTTATTAACCGCCCCTACGAATTTTGGAAATCTGTCCGTGCGAATCAGGCAACCTTCGCTCTACCGTACAGAGCCTAGTTGCTTGGAACGCTCTGACCTTCCATACCTTCAAGCAGTTGTTCCAGATACCAGACCTGAAGATCCGTGGCGACCTCGCCGTCGGCTAGCCAGGGGGTTCCGTCCTGCAGATTTAACGGACCAACGAAGAGGTTCAAACCGCCAGCCAGTTCAGCGATAAATTGCTCGACTGAAGCTTTAGCTTCTGGGCTGATGGCATCGCCAAACTTGAAACCAATAGCCGAAGTATCGTGGTTATTGATATCGCTCCAGTCAGGGGGAAGCCATTCAAAATAGGATTTGAAAGTTCCATTCATGACTTCCTGAACTCGCTGCACGTAGGCGGGTCCCCAATTGAAATATGGCACACCCAGGCAAACCTCAGGCGCTTCAGCACAGGCGTCTTCATAATCATATGGTATCGCCCATACGTCCTTACCAGCGGCTTTCTGTTTACTGGCCTGCACCAGGGCTTCAGTAGTATCGATGCCGGAAATTACCACATCGAAACCGCTGTTGAAGAAATCATCCGCGACCTGGGTGGGATCGGCTGTAAAGCCAGGGATGTTGAACCAGAAACCAATCCAGGTAACCCGGAATTGCAGATCGGCGGGATCTTTTTGTGCGTATTTTTCATAGCAGTATTTGGCGCCCAGGTAAGCCGAGGCGGTCAGGCGGCGGGTCTCGTCATTGATTAGAGGTCCGAGGTAGCCGATTTTACCCGTCTGGGTTGTCAACGCAGCGGCGCATCCGGCAATCATCTTTCCGTATTCCATTTCTCCCATCGTGTTGCCGAAATACGGGAACTCGATATAGTTTACGCCTTCCTTCCAGGATGTGTCCCCGGAAGCATGGATAACGGGAACATCGGGATGAGCACGGGCAAAGTCAACCGCGCTGTCTTTCATGTCGTCGGAGTTGAAGATGATCAGTTTTGCGCCTTTGGACAGCAAATCTTCTGCCAGCTGCGCCGGGGTCGTGCCGGGGCGGTCAGCTGGGTTGACTTTGTCGATGTAGATCATCTTCGTGCCCGGGATTTTCTCCTCCACGTACAGGCCGGCGTCGTAGTGCGCCTGGCTCCAGCCGCGGTCGTTATACGGACCTACCAGCAGCATACCGAAGACAAACTCTTCGGGTTCTTCGGCTGGCGGTTGAGCCGGTTCTTCAGCCGGTGGTTGGGCGGGTTCCTCTGCGGGCGGCTGCGCCGGCTGCTCCGCTGGCGGCTGCGGGGCCGCGGTAGGGGTGGCTGCAGGCTGGCAGGCTGCCAGGGCTAAGGCTGAAATGATCAGCAGGCTTGCAATGAACCACAAGCGTTTAGACATTTTTTTCTCCTCCATCAATTTTTTGGTGCTGGGTGAAATTGAGATAAACGGCCAACGGTAAATAGAATTCAGTCAAGCAGATGTCTCTCGTTACCTCCTTTCTTGAAATCTACCTAAAGGATACGTTTGTCTCGAAGATGGATCCCGCCTGTTTGAGAAAAGCAGCCCTGAATCGGCGAGAAAACCCAAGGATTATTCTATTTTACTCGAATCCAGTCAAGTTACAAAAAAGAACATGACGTCCCATTGCTGAGTCCACCATATTTCCTTAACCAGATTCGGAATCCATTGGAAAAAGAGTTGGGGCGGTTGAACAACCGCCCCAAAAGTCAGCCGTAGAGATTACGGTACAATCCAGGTACCGGTTTCGCCCTTGAGAGCGCGGCCGATGTTCTCCGGATCTGTGATCAGAGCCTGTTTTCCGCCCGCCTCCAGGAACCAGATAATCGCCTGGATTTTGGGTGCCATGGAGCCTTTCGCGAAGTGAGTACCTTCGGCCAGATACTGCTTGGCCTCGGCCAGGGTCATCCTATCGATAAACTTCTGGTCGGGTTTGCCAAAGTTCAACGCCACTTTCTCGACCGCGGTCGAAATGACCATCAGATCGGCGTTGATCTCGCGCGCCAAAAGGCTGGAGGCGTAATCTTTATCGATTACCGCAGCGGTACCGACCAGGTCGCCCTGCTCATTGCGGATGACGGGGATGCCGCCGCCGCCTACCGTAATGACGACCACGCCCGCATCGATCAGAGTTTTGACTGCTTCGAGCTCAACAACCTCTTCCGGGATGGGGGACGCGACCACGCGCCGCCAGCCGCGGCCCGAGTCCTCGACAACTGTCCAACCCAGCTCTTTTTCACGATGCTTGGCTTCAGCTTCATCCATGAACCCGCCAATGGGTTTAGAGGGGTTTTGAAAAGCTTTGTCATGCGGATCCACGCGCACCTGGGTAACCACGGTGGCAACGGATTTTTCGATGCCGCGTTTTCTCAGCTCGTTCTGCAGATTCTGCTGAAGAGCGTAGCCAATGGCGCCCTGGGTGTCGGCGCCGCACACATCCAGCGGGACTTCGTGCATGCCTTCAACTTTATGAGCAATCTCCGAGCGGCGCAGAATAAAACCAACCTGCGGGCCGTTCCCATGCCCAATGGCCACGTCCCAACCAGCCTCGATCATATCGACGATGTGATAAGCGGTCTCTTTCGCGGCTTCATACTGATCCTCAACTGACTGCCGGTTTTTATCCTTGATCAGTGAGTTCCCACCAATCGCAACAACTGCAACCTTCTTTTCCATGGATCTTTTTCCTCTTGATATTTATAAATTGATTAACCCATCGTCAGGGCCATAACGGCCGACTGGGCATGCATGCGGTTTTCGGCTTCGTCGTAGACGACGGACTGGGGTCCGTCCATGACGCCGTCGGTAACCTCGATGTTACGATCAGCCGGGAGCGGGTGCATGTAGATCGCGTCCTCTTTCGCCAGCGCCATCTTGCGCTCATCCGTGATCCAGTGAGCGTATTTCTTGATGATTTCTGCGCCCTCATTGGCGTCCGGTGTGTGGACCATTGCGCCCCAGGATTTGGCGTAGATGATATCCGCGTCCTTGAAGGCCTCTTCCATATCCTCGACAACCTCAAAACCGGTGCCGAATTTCTTCGCCTGCTCGCGCGCCATATCCATGATCTCAGGCATGAGCTTGAACTCCGGCGGGTGCGCAAGGACGACATCCATGCCAAAGCGCGGCATCTGCACGACCAATGACTGCGGTACCGACATCGGTTTCTGGTAAGAAGCGGCGTACGCCCAGGAAACGACCATTTTCTTGCGGCGCAGATCACGGCCTTTTTTCTCGATGATGGTCATCAGGTCTGCCAGACACTGGAAGGGATGGTAAATGTCGCATTGCATGTTGAGCACCGGCACGCGCGAGGCTTTGGCGACGGCGTTGATGTAACCGTTACCCACACCCCAATCCACGTGGCGGATAGCGATGCCATCGAAATAGCGGCCGAAGATTTCACCGATTTCTTTGGGGGTATCGCCGTGTGAAATCTGGGTGGTGCGGCTCTCGATGAAAGCGGCGTGACCGCCCAGATGCGCCATGCCAGCCTCAAAGGATCCGCGCGTGCGCGTGCTGCTGAAGAAGAACAGCATGGCCAGCACCTTATCGCGCAGGTAGGGAGTGAGTTCATTTAAGGCGCGTTTGCGTTTTAGATCGAAGGCGACGTCCAAGACGGTTTCGACTTCTTCTTTAGAGAAATCCAGATCGCCGATCAGGTCGCGTCCATGAAGAAATGTTTGCATTTTTCCTCCTACGAATATCCGGCAGCCCGGATTTACTCCATCTTGCCCAGAACCAGCGCAATAAGGGTCATGCGCATCACGACGCCGTTGTAGGCTTCCTGCCAGTAGCGGGACCAGCGGGTGATATCGACATCGGTCGGGATTTCATCCATGCGCGGCAGCGAGTGCAGCAGAATGGCATCCGATTTGGCTTTGGTGGTCAGCAGTTCGCGGGTGATCTTGTAATTGGACGGCGTGCCGCCGACATCCGCGCCGCGTTCGTCACGGGCTTTGGTGTAATCTGGCTGCACCACCGGCTCGACCAGGATGACATCCGCTTCAGCAATGGCCTGTTCCACGTGCTCGACCTCACGGAAATTGACAGAATACTGTTTTAGCTCTGCTTTGAATTCCTCCGTGAGCGACATGTTGGGGGGAGAAACGAATGTGATCGGGCAGTCAAATTGAGACATGGCGTAGCCCAGGGAGTGCATGGTGCGCATGCGCATATCACCAACCGCCAGCCAGTTCAGCCCATCGATTGTGCCTTTCTCGCGCAGGACAGTGTACAGGTCAGTCAGGATCTGGGTCGGGTGCTCACCCCAACCGTCGCCGCCATTGATAATCGGCACAGATGCCCATTTGGCAGCCTCATGTGGTGCGCCTTGCTGGAAATGGCGCATGACAATCAGGTCACCGTAGAACTCCAGCATTTTGACGGTATCCTTGATCGATTCCTGGTACCAGTCGCCAGCGCGGGTCATTTTGGCGTCTGAGAAACCGGTCACATGTCCGCCCAAACGATGCATGGCAGCTTCGTGGGCCAGGCGAGTGCGGGTGCTGGGCTGATAGAAAGCCGTTACCATGGTTTTGTCCGCGCACATGTCGATATTCTTTCGCGCTCGCGCGATGTCTTCCATCTGCCGCGCGATTTCGAAAACGTGCATGAACTCCTGACGCTCGAACTCTTTCAAGGATAAAATGTCACGACCAGCAAAACTACGCATTTCTTAAACCTCCAGTGATTGTTGTTTCTTTTGTTTGATCCAGGCCGTCGAATTGACAGGCCTGTTTTTAACTTTTTTTCGACCTCGCGATCTGATTCCGCTCAGGCATTGATCATATCTGCTCTTTCCACCTCCTTCTTCACCCATTCCCTTTTGCTGCGCCCGACAGCGTGCCAATACGGCGCACAACATGAAAACGGAAATACCCGGGCAGGAAATAGCTCTTCGAAAAATCCACCACCCGGCCGGTATCATCGTATAAATGAGCCTGGAACATCAGCAGGACATCGCCGCGCTGGATTTGCAGCATACGGGCAATATCGGATGGAGCCGCCACGGCATTGATTTCAGTGAAAGCGTTACTGAGATTTATCGTCCCCCGGCGAAGCAGTAAATCCAGGACGGAACCGGTGAAACCTTCTTCAAGTTCATCAGGCATGAGAACATGATCGGGGAGCGTATCCACCAGGAATGCTACCGGCCGCCCTTCGGCATGAATGACGCGCTCGACCTTGACCAGCGCAGCGCCCTCCTCCACTCGCAGCGCTTCCGCCTGGGCCGCATCCGCGGTTGCCTGGCGAATTTTAAGATCGCCCATGGATACTTCCAGACCGATCTTTTCCGCCAACGACTCAATGCTTTGCAGCACTTCCAGCCCGCTTTCAATGACCTGAGTATGGCTGACCACAAATGTCCCGATCCCCTGACGCCGGCGAATCAACCCCTGTCCTTCGAAGGCGCGCATGGCTTCGCGCAGCGTGGCCCGTGAGACGCCTAACTGCTTTGCCAGGGCGGGTTCGGAAGGCAGGCGTTCTCCCGGTTCCGTGCGGGCGATCAGGTCTGCCAGCTCAGCTGATAATCGTTGGTAGGGATGAATCGTTTCTGCCATCATTTTTCTCCTTCACCATCATTTTCAATTACAGGGACAAACGCAAACCGGGTGACATCCACCAGGCCAAGATCGGATATGCGCAATTCGGGGATCACTACCAGCGCCAGCAAACTCAACTGCATGTTCGGGTTATTCAGGTCACAGCCGCAGGCTTTGAAACCCGCCAGCACAGAGGCGGCTTGTTCAGACACCACTTCTGCTCTGCGGTTTGACATTAACCCGGCAATAGGCAGTTCCACCTTCCCGATTACAACGCCGTCTTTGATTACAATCTGCCCACCTCCACAGGCAGCCAGTTCATTGGCGGCCTGCGCCATGTAGCCCTCGTGCGTGCCGACCACGATCATGTGATGGCTGTCGTGAGCTACAGTCGTGGCAATCGCGCATTTTTCGCTGAAACCAAAACCCGAAACCAGACCTACCTGCAGCCTGCCCGTGCCCTGGTGCCGTTCGACCAGCGCGATTTTGGCGAGATCGCGCCCTCCATCAAGAACAACCTTTTGATCTTCAACCCGTACTTTTTCACGCAGGTGCCGAGTCGGCGCCTGGTTTTCGATCACGCCAATGATATGGGCTGGCGTTAATCCAGGCTTTACATCAGGAACGATTATTTCAAAATCGGCAGCCGTCAGAGGCCGCTTAAGGTGAATTGAACCAGTCGCCCATTCCGGGTATGTATACTGCGGCAGTTCTATCAGTAGTTTACCTTCCTGGACAATGACAACGCCTTTGGCGATAACCACTTCAGCGCGAAAATCTCGCAGATCCGAGGTGATCACAATATCGGCGTACCGCCCAGGGGCAATCATGCCTAGGTCGCGGCTGAGACCGAAATGCTGGGCTGTGTTGATGGTTGCCATTTGAACAGCCAGCATCGGGTCCAGACCTTCTGAGACTGCGTGGCGCACCACGCGGTCCATGTGTCCTTCACTGATCAGGGTGGCTGAGTGCGAATCATCCGTGCACAGAATGAACCCGCGCGGATCAAGGCCTTTTTCGGTTACGGCGCGCACCTGCGCAGCCACATCGTGCCAGGCGGAGCCGTAGCGCATCATTACCTTCATGCCCTGGCGGGCGCGCGCGACCGCATCCTCCAGGGTTGTGCCTTCATGATCATCCTCCGCGCCGCCCGCAGCATAACCATGGAAGGGCAAACCCAGATCAGGCGAGGCGTAATGACCGCCAATGACCTTATTGGCTTTGCGGGTCTCCGCCAGAATGGCATGCACGCTGGCATCACTGTTATACACGCCAGGAAAATTCATCATTTCACCCAGACCGATTATCCCGGGCCAGGTCATGGCTTCAGCGACTTCTTCAGCCCCGATATTTGCTCCAGGCGTCTCTAAACCGGGGGCAGATGGCACGCAGGAAGGCATTTGCACGAAGACATGGATGGGCTGCAGGGCAGCCTCCTCCACCATCAAACGCACGCCTTTTAATCCAAAAACATTCGCTATCTCATGAGGATCGATAAACATGCCGGTCGTACCCCGCACCGCAACCGCGCGGACGAATTCGGTTACGGTCAGCATGCCGGATTCGACATGCATGTGAGCATCCAGGAGACCGGGCGAGAGGAAGCGCCCGCCAGCATCCAAAATGCGTGTATTTGGGCCAATGGTATGGTTGGCATCGGCGCCCACGAAGGCGATTCTCTCATCGATGACGGCGACGTCCGTTCCGGGGATGATCTCACCAGTCTGGACACACACCCAGCGGCCATTGCGAATCACCAGGTCAGCCGGCTCGCGCCCCATGGCGCAGTCCACCAGCCTGCGGGTATTCTCAATGCTGCCCTTACTGCTCATTTATCCTCCAGTTCAGGATGGAAAAACCTGTTTCATTAATCGAAACAGGTTGAGTGTAATTTCTCAAGAGACCAGCCTCTTCGCGGCCTGGTTGTGAATTTCAATCTGACGGTGCAAATCGAGGCTGGTCAGTTGACCTTGACGGACGATCATATGCCCATGCACAACGGTGTAATCCGTGCTGCGTGGCTGGCAGAATACGAGCGCTGCCAGGGGATCGTGAAGAGCGCCAGAGTAATCCAGGTTGTTCAGGTTGAAAGCGATGAAATCGGCGCATTTTCCTGGTTCAAGCGAACCGATATCATCGCGGCCCAAGACGGCTGCCCCACCCCTGGTAGCCAGTTCCAATGCTTGGCGGGCGGTCATCAACGGCGGCGCTGGCTGGCTGGATAAGGACGCCCCCGCCAGACCAGCCGAGAGCCGGGCAAGCAGCATAGCCTGACGTGCCTCTGCCAGCATGTGCGAACCGTCATTGCTGGCCGAGCCATCCACGCCCACACCAACCTTAACACCCGCCTGTAGATAGGCCATGACCGGCGCGATGCCCGAAGCAAGGCGCATGTTCGAGGACGGGCAGTGCGCCACGCCGCAGCCGTGCCTGGCAAAAACGCCAATTTCCTGCGTGTTGACATGCACTGCGTGGGCGAACCAGACATCGCGCCCCACCCAGTCGAGCGATTCCATGTAGGCGACGGGCTTGAGGCCAAATTTTTCTACACAGAACAAATCCTCATCCTGCGTCTCCGCGAGGTGCGTATGCAATTGCACCCCGTATTGACGGGCCAGGACAGCGCTCTGGCGCATCAATTCGCCTGTAACGCTGAAGGGCGAGCAGGGCGCCAGGACGATCCTGACCATCGCGCCAGGGTTCGGATCATGATAGGTTTCAATCAGGCGCACAGAATCTGCCAGGATGTGTTCCTCACTGTCGACCACCGAATCTGGCGGCAGTCCACCCTGGCTTTCGCCAAGACTCATTGAACCCCGCGACGCGTGGATGCGCAGGCCGAAGTCTCGCGCAGCAGCGATTTCATCATCCAGCCGCGAACCGTTCGGGAACAGGTACAGGTGGTCTGAGGCAGTCGTGCAACCCGAAAGCGCCAGCTCAGCCAATGCCGTCTGTGTGGAAATATAGATATCCTCGGGTGTCAACCGCGCCCAAATTGGGTAAAGGGTTTTCAGCCAGTTAAAGAGGTTGGCGTCCTGCGCAGCCGGCACAGCCCTGGTTAGGGTCTGATAAAAGTGGTGGTGCGTGTTGATCAACCCGGGCAGAACAATATGGTTGCGCAGATCAAGGACTTCATCCGCCTCTGCGGGCAGTTCCGCGGTAAGTCCAACCTGTTCAATGAACCCATCGCGGATAAATAAACCTCCACCGTGAATTTCACGGCGAAGGTTGTCCATTGTGACCAGAATCGCGGCATTTTTTACTAAGAGGGTTTGCGCCATGGGAACTTATACCTGGGTTTGCAAGCCTGATTAAAACATCGCGAGGGACACTTGTTTGATCATCAGACAACTAATTTTACGATAAATTTAAACACTTTGTCAATTGTCAGACAACATGATTTTTGTCATGACTTTTCGGCAAGCTCCGCTGCGCGCAGGGTGTTGCGCAGCAGCATCGCGATGGTCATGGGACCCACTCCGCCAGGCACTGGCGTGATGTGACTGGCAACTTCTTTGACCTCGTCAAAGGCCACATCTCCCACCAGCCGAGAGCCTTTCGGGTGGCTGGGATCCTCGATGCGGTTAATGCCCACATCGATCACCACCGCTCCGGGCTTTACCCAATCGCCGCGCACCATCTCCGCGCGGCCCACCGCTGCCACCAGTACATCCGCTGAGCGGACCACGGCTGGCAGGTCTTTGGTGCGTGAATGGCAAATCGTTACGGTCGCATCTGCTCGCACCAGCAGCAAGGCGACTGGCATGCCAACGATGTTGGACCTGCCAAGAACCACAGCGTTAACGCCGCGCAGGCTGGGCAGGGTGCGTTCGAGCATGTAGATACAGCCAGCCGGAGTACAGGGCACGAAGAGAGGCTCGCGTCCCTTCTGCGCCAGGCGGCCGATATTGACGGGGTGAAAACCGTCCACATCTTTGGAGAGGCTGATGCTGTTCAGGACGCGCTCTTCATCCAGCCCGTCCGGTAACGGCAGTTGGACAAGGATACCGTTGATGCGGTTATCCTGATTGAGCTCTGTCACCAACTGCTCAACTTCAGCCTGAGAGGCGGTCGCGGGCAGCTCGTAACCAAAGGATTGAATGCCCGCTTCTTCGCAGGCTTTGCGCTTTGAGCGCACATAAACATGGGAGGCAGGATTATCTCCCACCAATACTGTCGCCAGCCCGGGAGCAGGTTTTCCCTGAGCCGTTCGCGCCGCCACCTCAAGGCGGACCTGTTCGCGCATTTCTGCGGCAAGCGCTTTTCCGTCGATCAGTGCAGCAGTCATTCCACGCTCCTCCTTATTTAGTTTATCGCGGATGTTGGCGGATATTCTGGGAGAGGTTGTTCAGTTATCTGACAACAACTTGTCTGACTTAATTATACACATAGCGCGCAAATTGATCAAAATTATGGGTGGGGAATTTTTCCTTTCCACCCCGGTATGGGCTATAATTCGCCCATATTAGGAGGATAGCGAGGATATGAGTAAAATTTGCGTTGTTGGAACTGGATACGTTGGTTTGGTCACTGGCACCTGCTTCGCCGACCTGGGTAACGAAGTATTTTGCCTGGATATCGATGAAACCCGCATCGAAAAATTAAAAAATGGAATCATGCCGATCTATGAGCCCGGGTTGGAGCAGCTGGTCAGCCAGAATGTCAAGGCGGGACGCCTGACCTTCACTACCGATGAGCAGCAAGCTCTAAATGAAGCAGAATTTGCCTTCATCGCCGTCGGTACGCCGTCCGGTGTGGATGGAGAAGCTGATTTACAATATGTGCGCGCGGCAGCTGAAAAAATCGCGGACCTGGTCAACCACCCCATTATTGTTGTCAATAAATCCACCGTCCCGGTCGGCACCGGCGATTGGGTGGCTGACATCATCCGCAAACGCCGCGCCGGTCAGCCGCTTGAATTCGCAGTGGTGTCAAACCCTGAATTCTTGCGCGAAGGTTCAGCCATCAACGATTTCATGTTCCCCGATCGTGTGGTGCTCGGATCGGTTGATCGGGAAGCCGCTTCCAAGGTAGCGCAGCTTTATCTAAGTCTGCGCTGCCCGATCATGATCACCGACCTGCGCACGGCTGAGATGATCAAGTACGCCTCGAATGCCTTTCTGGCGACCAAAATCTCGTTCATCAACGAAATCGCCAACATCTGTGATGAACTTGGCGCGGATGTGCGCCAGGTTGCCCAGGGTATGGGCATGGACAAACGGGTGGGCGCCGCATTTCTGGATGCGGGCCTCGGTTGGGGCGGTTCGTGCTTCCCCAAGGACGTGAAAGCGCTGGCGCATATGGCTGTGCTGCACGGCAGCAACCCGCAGTTACTGCAGGCCGTCATGGACATCAACCGCAATCAGCGCCGCCGCGTGGTGCTGCGCCTGCGAAAAGCCCTGGGCGGTCTGGATGAAAAGGTAATCGGCGTGCTGGGATTGTCTTTCAAACCCAACACCGATGACATCCGTGAAGCCCCCGCCCTGGAAGTCATCCACCTGCTGGAGGTTGAAGGCGCGATCGTCAAAGCCTATGATCCGCAGGCGATGGAACTGGCCAAACAAATGCTGCCAAAAACCGTGCTGTGCAAAACCCCCTACGAAGTGGCGGAAGGGGCGGATGCGCTCATCCTGGCGACCGAATGGAATGAGTTCAAACAACTCGATTTTGAGCGCGTGTACGACCTGATGCGCAATAAAATCATCATGGATGGCCGCAACCTGTGGGACCCCGAACGCATGCGCTGCCTGGGATTCACATACTTCGGCATCGGGCGTCCAAACAACAACGATAGCGAGTGTTAATGCTTTTGAAATAAAAGGACGGCGCTGATCGCGCCGTCCTTTTTTGAAGTTTGCGTCAAAATGCCCTCAGAATCCTGGCTTGATACCATACACAACGAAGACGCATTATCCGGAATGGCGAGGATTCCGGATGAGAGTATCGATCTGGTCATTGCTGACCCTCCTTACGGACTGGGAAAAGATTACGGCAACGACTCGGACCGCCTGCCGGCAGAGTCGTTCCTGCCCTGGACCGAAAGCTGGCTGAATCTGGCTATCCGCAAGTTGAAGCCTTCCGGCAGCCTGTACATCTTCACCACCTGGCGTTACAGTCCGGAAATATTTTTGTTTCTCAAGTCTAAAATGCTGATGCTGAATGAGATTATCTGGGACCGTAAGGTTCCCAGTATGGGTGGCTCCACGCGCCGCTTTACTTCCGTTCACGACACAATTGGTTTCTTTGCCAAGGGCAGGGAGTATTATTTCGACCTGGATGCGGTCCGCATTCCTTATGATCCGCAAACCAAGAAAGCGCGCTCGCGCTCGATATTCGAAGGGAAAAAATGGCTTGAAATCGGCTACAACCCCAAGGATGTCTGGTCAGTCTCCCGCCTGCACCGCATCCACGCTGAGCGCGAAGATCACCCCACTCAAAAACCCCTTGAAATCATCCAGCGCATGGTGCGCGCCAGTTGCCCGCCCGGCGGGGTAGTCCTGGACCCCTTCGCCGGTTCCGGAACCACTGTGGCGGCCTGCCTGCTCAACCAGCGCCACTACATCGCGTTCGAGATCAATCCCCAGTATTACCAGATCATTCTCGAGCGCATCGAGCGGTTGAAATCCAGATCACAGTACGACTGAAAGGAGAAAAATCATGGATAACTTTTTAACAACCCTGGCCTGCATCATCGGACCTCTTATCATCATTTTGGTTTTTCTGTTTTTTAGCTCTGTGAAGCAGCTTTTTCAGTATGAGCGCGGGGTTGTCTTTACCCTGGGACGCTATACTTCCACGCGGAACCCCGGCCTGACGTTGATCATCCCAATTCTGCAGACCATGCGCAAGGTCGACATGCGTATCAAGACAGCGGACGTCCCTCGTCAAGAAGTGATGACCAAGGACAACATCCCCATGCTGGTCAATGCTGTGGTTTACTTTAAAGTGGTCCGACCAGAAGATGTGATCATTAAAATCGAGGACCATGTCTACGCCATCCGTCAGTATACCCAGGCGGCGCTGCGTGATGTCATCGGCAACCACGAGCTGGATTTCGTCCTCAGCGAACGCGAGAGCATCGCTGACAGCATCAAACAGATTGTGGATACGGAAACGAGCGGCTGGGGTGTGGACGTTGAATCGATCAAAATCCAGGAAGTGGAACTTCCGGCTGAAATGAAACGCGCGATGGCCAAGCAGGCTGAAGCCGAACGCGAGCGCCGCGCCATGATCATCGCGTCTCAGGGTGAACTTTCGGCCTCAGAAAACCTGCGAAAAGCCGCTGAGACCCTGGCGCAATCCGCTGGCGCGCTGCATCTTCGCACCTTGCAGACCATTCGCGATATCGCCGCCGATCCTTCCGAAAAGATCGTGCTCTTCATCCCCTCGGATATCAACAACGTGGTCTCCTCGATCATGAGCAAGAAAGAATGAGCCAAACTATTCTCGATTCCAAGGTTCGCTACCTGCAGATTGCCTTCAACTATGACCGTGGTTTGGTGCGGCGAATCCTGCCGCAACTACCCAGGAATGAACGCATCCTGATCGAAGCTGGCACGCCCTATATCAAGTACGAGGGCATGGCGGGTGTCCGTGAAATCAGCCGCTTTTGGCGCGGCCACCTGGTGGCAGACATGAAGGTGACCGACGGCGGCAGGCAGGAAGTGGACATGGCGCATGCAGCCGGTGCAACTGCCATTACCGCCATGGGAAGTTCGCCAGTGGAGACGCTGGACAGTTTTGTCGCCCGCTGCAAGGAAGTGGAAATGGTCTCCATGATCGATATGTTAGGGGTGGATGACCCGCTCGACCGTGTGATGCATATGCGCCAGCCGCCGGATGTGGTAGTGCTGCACCGCGGGCGAGACGAAGAAAGCACGCGCGGCAAAGTGATTCAATACCGCCATGTCAACCGCCTGCGCAGCAAATTCGATGTCATCATTTCGGCCGCAGGCGGCGTGGATCTGCGCGAAGCGCGCAGTGCCATTTTCAATGGCGCTAACATCGTGGTGGTCAACCTGGTGAAACCGGAGGATATCTGGCAGGGTATCGCCACCGACCAGGATGTCAGCGCGATCGCACGCGAATTCCTGGCGACCATCGAGTAACCCGCCTGTGCGCAGTCCGCTTCAGGACTCCGCGCACGACAAGAGGTGGTGCAGTTCCATAAATTCTTTTAGAAACTGCCCGGTGAAAGACTGCGGGTGACCGCAAATTTCCTCGGGTGTGCCGGCGGCCACCAGCTCACCACCGCGGTCTCCGCCCTCCGGGCCGAGGTCGATGATGTAATCAGCCACCTTTATAATATCCAGGTTGTGCTCAATGATCAGGACGGAGTTACCGGCGTCAACCAGGCGCTGCAGCACCTCGATCAACTTGTGGACATCCGCGGCATGCAAGCCTACCGAGGGCTCATCCAGCACATACAGGGTGCGCCCGGTGGCGCGCTTGGATAATTCGCGTGCCAGTTTTACGCGCTGAGCTTCTCCACCCGAAAGGGTGGTGGCTGGCTGCCCAATGCGGATATATCCAAGCCCAACATCATTGAGCGTGCGCAGCTTGTTTACAATGGCAGGAAAGGCGGAAAACAGCTCGATCGCTTCGCTGACCGTTGTATCCAGAATTTCAGCGATGTTCAGCCCCTTGAAGCGCACCTGCAAGGTCTCGCGGTTGAATCGCGCGCCGTGGCAGACATCGCAGGAGACGTACACATCCGGCATAAATTGCATCTCGATGCGCAGCTGGCCTTGACCCTGGCAGGCTTCGCAGCGCCCGCCGTGGATGTTGAATGAAAAGCGCCCGGCTTTATAGCCGCGCATCTTGCTCTCGGGCAGTTCGGCGAACAATTTGCGCACCTCGTCGAACAGGCCGGTGTAGGTGCCCGGGTTCGAGCGCGGGGTCCGGCCGATCGGTGATTGGTCGATGTTGATGACCTTATCCAAAAACTCGATGCCCTCGATGCGGTCAAATTCGCCTGGCTGCGTGTGCGCGCCGTTTAAGTCCCGCGCCAGAGCTTCGTAAAGCACATCCACCATCAACGTAGATTTTCCTGAGCCAGAAACCCCCGTGATGCACACCAGTTTGCCGAGGGGAATTTTCACGTCCAGATTTTTCAAATTGTTGGCGCGCGCTCCAACCACCCTTAGAGCTTTTCCGTTGCCGTTGCGCCGGACCGGCGGAACCGGCACCTGTTCTCGTCCGGAAAGGTACGCGCCGGTCAGCGATTTCGGATCTTCAAGAATTTGTTCAGGCGTGCCTTCAGAAACCACATAACCGCCATGCTCTCCCGCGCCGGGACCAAGGTCGATGACCCAATCCGCCGAGCGGATGGTGTCCTCGTCGTGCTCGACCACCAGTACGGTGTTGCCAAGATCACGCAGACCCTTAAGGGTTGACAAGAGGCGGTCATTATCGCGCGGATGCAGCCCAATGGAAGGCTCGTCCAGAACATACAGCACGCCCATCAGGCGTGAACCGATTTGAGTTGCCAGGCGAATGCGCTGCGCCTCCCCGCCGGAGAGCGTGCTGGCCGAACGCCGCAGGGTGAGATAATCCAAACCGACATCCACCAGGAAACCCAGGCGCGCCTGGATCTCTTTCAGAATCCTGGCCGCGATCGTGGCTTCGCGCTGCGTGAATGGCGTTTCAGGGCTGGTTAACCGCTCGATCCAGGCGAGCGTGCGCACCACCGGCCAACCGGTCACCTCGACGATGTTATAGCCATCCACGGTAACAGCCAGGGCCTCTGCCCGCAGGCGGGCGCCGGAACAGGTTGGACAGGGACGGTCGCTCATGAACTCGGTAATCTTGTTGCGGATGAACTCAGATGAGGTTTCGCGGTAGCGCCGCTCCAGGTTGGGGATCACCCCCTCGAAACTGGTCTGGTAAGCTGCCTGGCGGTTATCGCGGCTCTGGTAATGGACGCGAATTTCCTCTCCGTTACTGCCGTACAGGATTTTATTAATTTTTTCCTGCGGGATGCTGCTGATGGGTGCGTTGAGATCGATGCCGTAATGTTTCGCCACAGCCTGGACCATCTGCCAGTAGTAGCCGCCCTGCTCACGAGGGCCGTTCCACTCCATGGCGATGATAGCGCCTTCATTAAATGAACGCTCTTTATCCGGGATGAGCAGGTCAGGATCAATTTCCAGCTTGCTCCCCAGCCCCTGGCAGTCCGGGCAGGCGCCATGCGGGGTGTTAAAGGAAAATGTGCGCGGTTCGATTTCCGGCAGGCTGACGCCGTGCTCCGGACAGGCGAAGTGCTCGGAATAAAACAGGTCTGCTGGCGGGTCCGCGCTGAGATCCTGAACGATGAGGTAACCTTCACCCACCTTGAGGGCGGTTTCGACTGAGTCGGTCAGGCGCGAGCGGGCAGCCTGCTCGTCTTCGCTGCTCTCATGCCGGCCCAACACAAGCCGATCGACGACCGCTTCGATATTATGGATTTTGTAGCGGTCCAGGCTAATTTCCTCATCCAGGGAATAAACCTTACCGTCAACGCGCACGCGCACAAAACCAGCTTTGCGAATCTCGTCGAAAACCGCCTGGTAGGTCCCCTTGCGCCCGCGGATAACCGGGGCCAGGATCAGCAGGCGTGTTCCCTCCGGCATACCTTCTATTAAGTCAACGATCTCCTGGGCGGACTGTTTAACGACCTGACGTCCGCAGACGGGACAGTGCGGGACGCCGACGCGGGCGTAAAGCAGGCGCAGGTAATCATACACTTCGGTGACGGTCCCGACGGTTGAGCGCGGGTTGCGCGAGGTAGCTTTCTGATCGATGGAAACCGCGGGAGAAAGCCCTTCAATCGAATCGACATCCGGTTTTTCCATCTGACCCAGGAACTGGCGTGCGTAAGCAGAAAGCGATTCGACATATCTGCGCTGCCCTTCCGCAAAAATAGTATCGAACGCCAGCGAGCTCTTGCCTGAGCCAGACAATCCGGTGATGACCACCAGTTTATCGCGCGGGATTTCCACAGTAATGTTCTTCAAATTATGTTCGCGCGCGCCGACCACGCGAATCTGATTTTGTGTCATTTACTACACCTGTTTTAGAATATATTTTCCATTATAGCACAGGCACCTTCGATTCGGAACACCTGTTCTGTATTGGTTTCTCAGCAATCTTTAATTCTACCCCAAACCGAATTGATTGAAAGACTCTGCCTGTCAAAATCCTGTACAAAAAATGGAGGATTGTTTTTCGCAAGCGAATGGCTATCCTGATTAACAATAGGTAGATAATATGGATGAATATTACTTTTTTTTATTTTCAATCACCCCGCTCGATTTCACAATGCGGCCAAATCCAGCACCAGCAGAAGGACATGAGTGAGCGCTATTCATTACCAATGGCAGAATGGTTTTTTGTTGAAGTCCATCTATCCCAGGCGTGAATGGAGAAGATCTGATGCCTGCGTTTCGAGACGCTACATATGAAGTCATCCACGATGGCAGCGCCTATCAGCGCCTGGTAACATTTCAGGAAAGCGGACCAGAGGGCGAGAGAATGCACACGAAACGCCAGTGGCTGCGCTGGATGCACGAAGCCATGACCGCCAGGACGGCTGAGACTTCAGACGGACCGATCGTTTTAACCTTTGAAACCTCTCTCCCGGACTCAGACCGCAGTCTATCGACCATCGGGGTCGCGAAACGCGCGATTACCGACCTAGTCTGGCGCGCCAGCGCGGCTGATATCGGCGGCTGTCTGGTTGGTTACGTTCCCCCACAAGAGGTGGATATCGCGGCGCTGAAAGATGTGATGGATTGGAACAAAATATTAGGGCGCAGGGTGTTTGCCAAATCCGACCTGAATGCTTACTGGCAAAAAGTGCTCCCGCTGGCGGAGGAACAGGACTGCCGGGAAGCCGCGGAACCCCTCTTTGAGGGGATGGCTGACGGCAGAATCCCTGCCTGAAAAACATTGACAACCCGTTAAAACCCATTAGAAATTCGCAGGTGCAATATTGAGCAGATTTAAACTGCCACCTGTATAATCCATATTATCCTGAATCTGAGGGGCTATACATGGACATAAAACAATACAAGCGGGTGGTAAATTCGTGGGCGCTGTATGACTGGGCGAATTCAACTTTCGCGACCACGATCATGGCGGCTGTCTATCCGGTTTACTACACCTCTGTGGCGGCGGCAGGATTGGCGCCCAACATTGCCACCGCATATTGGGGATTTACCTCCTCGATATCAGCTTTGATTGCCGCGGTTATCAGCCCCATCTTGGGAGCAATGGCAGATTTCAGCGGCGCCAAAAAACGCTTCCTCACGATTTTCATGCTCATAGGTGTGACCGCCACAGCTCTGCTTTACTTTGTACGCACCGGGGATTGGCTGTTAGGATCTTTGTTTTTCATTTTTGGGAACCTGGGTTTTGCTGGCAGCCTGGTGTATTATGATGCCCTGCTTCCGCATGTGGCTAAACCGGAAGAGATCGACCAGGTATCCTCGCGCGGTTACGCCCTGGGATATATCGGCGGAGGCGTTCTGTTGGCGGTCAACCTTGGGATGATCCTCTTTGTACCCAGCCTCTACCCGGCCGAACAGGAGGGGCAGATTACCGAACTGATGACCCGCCTGTGTTTCCTGACAGTGGCGGTTTGGTGGTTTGTTTTTACCCTGCCATTGCTGCGCAACGTGAAGGAACCTCCCCGCCGAATCCTGCCGGGTGAGGAAAATTTCAATCCACTGCAAGCGAGTTTAACCCGCCTGCGCAAAACCTTCAGCGAAATCCGCAATTACCGCGACCTTTTCACCTTCCTGCTGGCTTTTTGGATCTACGCCAACGGAATCGGTACCATCATTGTGATGGCCACAGCCTATGGAAATGAAATCGGCATCGGGCAGACCACCCTGATCGGCACCTTGTTGATGGTCCAGTTTGTGGCAGCCCCCTTCGCCTTTCTTTTTGGATGGCTGGCCAAGAAAATGGGCACCAAACGCGCCATTTACCTGAGCCTGTCAATTTACACGATGATTTCCATCCTGGGTTACTTCTTGCAGTACGAGTGGCAGTTTTGGGTGCTGGGCGCGATGGTTGCCACTGTCCAGGGCGGAAGCCAGGCGCTTAGCCGCTCTCTGATGGGCAAGTTGATGCCCAAAAGCAAATCGGCTGAATTTTTCGGGTTCTTCAGCGTATTTGAAAAATTTGCCAGCATCGCAGGACCGCTATTGTTTGGCGTGGTTTCAACCATAATGGGCGAAAGCCGGCTTAGCATCGTATCCCTGGTCATCTTTTTTGCCACCGGGATCGTTCTGCTCACCCGGGTGAACGTTGAACGCGGCATGAAGACGGCGCAGGAAGCCGAGCAGAAGCTGATCGCGCAAAACAGTTAGCTCCCCTGCAGTGTTCCGCTTTGCAGAAGGGCGAACCAAACGGCCGCAATTACCACCACCAGGGTGATGATAATTGCCAGGGCAAGCGCGAATTTTTGCCGCATGACTCCTCCGTTTATACCAGGTCAAAGCGTTCCGAGTGCAGGTCGCCGACATAAATGCCGGCTGTGACCAGAGCATTTTCCACGGCATCCATCATCGGCGCTGGACCGCAGATAAAAATCTCAAAGCTGTTTTTGACACGCATGGGCGGCAGATGCCGGTCAAGAATCTCGCGGGTGATGAAGCCCGTTTCGCCTTGCCAGCCTTCAGGCGGAACTTCCAGGACGTGAACGACTTTCAGGTTCATTTTTTTCGTCAGCGCATCGATCTGGTCCCGCATGATAATGCTGTCCCAGTCGCGGTTGGCGTAGATCAGGGTGTGTTTGCGCCGATCACCACGGTCAGCCAAGGTACTCAGCATGCTCATCATGGGGGTGATGCCCACCCCGCCGGCAATGAAAACATACCCCTCTGCGTGTGGATGTCGATCGCAGCTAAACGCGCCGTAAGGACCATCCAGATAAACACGCTGTCCAGGCTGTAAATTTTTGATCGAAGCGCTGAAATCGCCGAGAGACTTGATTGTCAGGGCAAGTCGGTCTTTCTGTTCCGCACTCGAGGAAATCGAGAAGGGGTGTTCCGTATCCTTGAAAGGTGATTCCCAGGCGGTCAGCCAGGCAAATTGACCGGGTAAAAAAGAGAAACCGCGGTGACCGTCCGGAGCCAGCCAAACCGTCCAGGTGGAGGCACGCTCAGGCACCACCTCTAAGACTTTCCAGGGACGGCGCAGCAGGTAGAAAGGTTTTAACACGCGGGTGTAGAAGAGCAGTCCAACGAAAAAGATAGCGTAACCCGCCCACAGGATGCGCTTGGCGGGTGTGTTGATATAGATGCCTACGCCAACCGCGTGCGCCATCGCCAGGGCAACCGCTGCGGTGGCCAGCAGACCGTGCCAGATGCGCCAGCGGGTATACTCAATCCGCAGCTTTTTCCGCCAGACGGAAGTCACCACCAGGCCGGTCAGCGCTAGAATTGAGACCGTGGCAAAGCGCGCCCGCCAGGGAGTATCGGCAGCAAAAATATTTAACAGACTGAGCGGATGCATGTCCGCGATAAATAAAATCAACGGATGAGCCAGGATTAGCATAAAGGATAAAGTAGAGATCTGGCGGTGGAAGTAATAAACAATGTCACTGCCGTATGGCCGGTTTACGAACTTGATGCGGGCTGTGAGGGCAAATTGCAGGGTCATCATCGCCAGGCCGACAAAACCCAGCGCGACAGAAAATTCACGCCAAAATTCCCGGCCCTGCGGGCGTGGTTCTAGCATCATAAACCCAATGGGAGCCAGAACCAAAAGCAAATATAGCAGGATCCAGAAAGCACCTGTTAAAACGCGGCGTAATCTCATTATTAGCAGCTCCGGCAAAATTACTGGCGACTCAATTGTAAACCAAAAAAATCGCGCTCACCTGTGGACGTATAACCCCCCACAACAAAAAATAAGAACAACCAGGCAGCACCTAAAAAGAAATATTCACTTTTCGACAGGCGGATAGGTTCAGTCGCTGCTGATTTCGTACAGTTCTACCAGTACACCGCCGGTACTTTTCGGATGAATGAAAGCCATCTTGCGGCCCGGAAGTTCCAATGGTGTTTCATTGATCAGCCGCACTCCCTTGCCTTTCAAATCCTCAAGCATAGCGGTGATGTCATCCACCTCAAAACACAGGTGGTGCATCCCGCCGCCGCGCTCAGACAGGAACTTTGCCACGCCGGTATCCTCACTGGTTGGGCGCACCAGCTCAACTTCACTTTCACCAACCGGAATAAAAACAACGGTGGCTTTCTGGCTGGGAACATCTTCGATGTGGTCAACCGCCAGTCCCAATGCGTCTCGCCAGAAATGCAGTGAAGATTCCACCTCTGAAACAGCGATGGCAACATGGTTGATTTTCTTTATCTTTGGCATTTTTGGTTCTCACTCCTCTTTAAATCCAGGCGGGCGGGTGATATTCTCCCCAAACTCGACGCAGTACGCCGCAGATTTCACCCAGGGTGAGGTCATTTTCAAGACAGGTGATAAAGAGCGGCATCAGGTTATCAGAACCCCTGGCGGACTGCTCCAACTGGCCCATCAATTCGGCCACTTTGGCTGAATCTCGGCTGGCGCGCAGCTCCGCCAGCCGCTGGCGCTGCTCGATTTCGATGGCGGGATCAACCGCCAGGGCATCGAGCTCAAGCTGCTCATCCACCTGGAAGGCGTTAACCCCAACCACAATCTGTTTTTTGGCTTCGATTTCTTTTTGGTAGCGGTAAGCCGATTCCATGATTTCATTCTGCATGTAGCCTTTGTCAATGGCTGCCAGCGCTCCCCCCATGGCATCGATTTTTTCAATGTATTCCATCACCCTGGTGCAGATCTGATCGGTCAGGTATTCAATCACATAAGATCCAGCCAGCGGATCGATGGTATCCGCCACGCCGGATTCGTAACCAATAATTTGCTGCGTCCGCAGCGCCACCCGCACCGATTTCTCGGTAGGCAGCCAGAGCGCTTCGTCCATCGAGTTGGTATGCAGAGATTGCGTCCCCCCCAGCACCGCCGCCAGCGCCTGAATAGCCACCCTGACGATATTGTTCTCAGGCTGCTGGGCGGTCAGGGTTGAGCCGCCTGTCTGGGTGTGGAAACGCAGCATCCAGGATTTGGGGTCTTTTGCCCCGAAACGGTTGCGCATGATCTGCGCCCACAGGCGGCGTGCTGCGCGGAACTTGGCGATTTCCTCCAGAAAATTATTGTGGGCGGCAAAGAAAAATGAAAGCTGGGCAGCGAAACTGTCCACCTGTAGGCCTGCATCGATAGCAGCCTGAACGTAGGCGATGGCATCAGCCAGGGTAAACGCCACCTCCTGCACAGCGGTGGAACCGGCTTCACGGATGTGGTAACCTGAGATGCTGATGGTATTCCAGCGCGGGACATTTCGCTCGCAGTATTTGAATACATCCGTGATCAGGCGCATGGACGGCGCAGGTGGGAAAATGTAAGTCCCGCGGGCAACATATTCCTTCAATACATCGTTCTGGATCGTCCCGCGCAGCCATTTCTCATCCACGCCCTGGCGGCGGGCGACGGCGATATACATCGCCAGCAGAATGGAGGCGGGCGCGTTGATGGTCATGCTGGTGGAAACCTTATCCAGCGGTATTTCTTTGAACAAGATCTCCATGTCGCGCAGGGATGAGATTGACACACCTACTTTACCAACCTCCCCGCTGGCAATCGGATCATCGGCGTCATAGCCGATTTGGGTGGGCAGGTCAAAGGCTACCGAAAGACCTGTCTGCCCCTGCTGCAGCAGGTAGCGGTAGCGCTGGTTAGATTCCTGCGCGGAGGCGTAGCCTGCGTACTGCCTCATGGTCCATAATCGCCCGCGGTACATGGTTGGCTGTACGCCGCGGGTAAAAGGGTACTCGCCGGGGAAACCGAGCTGCTGCATATAATCACACTTAAAGGGCATTCCCAGACGCGGAAGGGGTATTTGCGAAGGTGTTAAAAATTCAGGAGATCGTTCCGGGTATTTTGAAATCAAGGGAATGAGAACTTCTTCTTCCCAGCGTTTATATTCTGCATCCAGATTCATAGCTTAGCCTCAACCTTTTGATATTCATCGTGTGCGGCGGTTAAAGTATAACCCAGGCGTTTTAAAATCGTACTGGATGAATTTATGGTAAACTACAAACGAAAATACTTTTAAAAACCTGCGCGCCAGGAAAATATGTGGGCTTTACATTCGTTGGGGAGTATTGTTTTTAAATTTCTAACCCAATAGAAGCAGGAAAGACGTTTCCTTCTCTGCCCATGTCCCCCTTCTTACAACTCACCTTTGTCCTCGCCATTATCCTGTTCGCCGCGAAACTGGCCGGTTACCTCAGCACCAAAATCGGCCAGCCAGCCGTGCTGGGAGAGTTGCTGGTTGGGCTGCTGCTTGGGCCTTCTCTGATCGACCTTACCCACCTGGCCTTCATCACTGACCGCCATCTGGGGGAAGTCGTGGCGGAATTGGGAGAAATTGGCGTGCTGGTGTTGATGTTCATGGCCGGTCTCGAGTTGCACCTGTCTGAGCTGGCGCGCAACACGCGCGTATCCGCTTACAGCGGCATCCTGGGCGTACTCGTTCCCGTCGGCCTGGGATATCTTGCGGGGGTCTTATTCGGTCTGAGCCAGGACAACGCCATCTTCCTCGGCCTGACCCTGGGTGCTACCAGCGTGAGTATATCGGCGCAGACTTTAATGGAACTAAAAGTGCTGCGCAGCAAAGTTGGTCTGGGTTTACTGGGCGCGGCAGTTTTTGACGATGTCCTGGTAATCCTTTTGCTTTCGACCTTTATCGCCGTTTCTGGCGGCGGCAGCGCAGTGGAAATCTTGGTTGTCATTCTGCGGATGATCGCCTTCCTGGGTCTGGCAGTTGGATTTGGCCTCTGGATCCTGCCGAAGGCTGTGCGCCTGGTCAGCCGCCTTCCGATCAGCCAGAGCATTTTGACCTTTGGGATCATCATCATGATGGTATTTGGCCTGGCGGCGGAACTGATCGGTGGCATGGCAGCGATCACCGGAACGTTTATCGCCGGATTGATGTTCGCCCGCACGCCAGAAAAAGGCCTGCTGGAAACCGGCATGCGCACACTGGCCTACAGCTTTTTCGTACCCATTTTTTTCGTAAATATCGGCTTGAGTATCGACCTTAATGGCTTTGACTACAACTCACTGCTCCTGATCGCGGTTATTTCACTGATTGCGGTTCTCGGAAAAATATTTGGCTGCGGTGTGGGCGCGCGCCTGGGAAAATTCACCTGGCGTGAATCGCTGCAACTGGGGATCGGCATGGTATCACGCGGGGAGGTCGGTTTGATCGTGGCTGCGATCGGACTGCAATCCGGATACCTGTCCGCTCCCGTTTTTTCTGCCATCGTCGGCATGGTCTTGATTTCCACATTGATCACGCCGCCCCTACTACGAGCATCCTTCCGAACAAGCGCCCATGCGGTTATAGAAAATCCAGCCAATGAAGCTGGTGTTTGAATGGAGGAAACAGGATGTACCTGATACTGTTTGTGCTGCACGACGCTGCTATCATTGATGATATCCTGGATGCCTGGGATGAAGCCGGTGTGGGCGGGATCACCATATTTGGGAGCACTGGTTTGGCGCGAATCAGGGCAAAGGGTGCCTGGCGCGACGATCTGCCGCTGATACCCAGTTTGGATGATTTTCGTAAGCATATCGAAAACCTAAACCGGACTTTGATAACGATCGTCGAAAACGATGCCATGGTTGAAAAAGTGGTTAAGGCCACTGAAAGCGTCACTGGCGACCTGAATAACCCCAACACAGGTATCCTGGCCATATTACCCGTCATCAAAGCGTATGGGTTGAACAGGGTCAAAGAAGATTAAGCGTAACCCATTGATTTGACGGCGTGGCTATCCTTTGGTACAATCCATGCGCTCTGGACGTTGTACCCTTCGTCCAGGCTGCCAACAGGCAATCTTATCCCTCGAAAGGGCTTGAACCATGAAAGTGTTGCTCATTAAGGACGTTTACAAATTGGGGCATGCCGGTGATGTGAAGAAAGTCGCCAACGGCTTTGGAAGGAACTTCCTGATCCCCCAGGGTCTGGCAATTCTTGCAACCCCTGGTACCCTCAAGCAGGTCGACCAGATTCGCAAGAAAGCCGCTGAACGCCGCGCTGTGCTCAACAACGAGCTTAGCGGCGTTGCCAGCCAGATTTCCGGCAAGGTGTTCACCTTTGCCTCGAAAGCCGGCGAAACCGGAAAATTGTATGGGTCGATCACGACCCAGATGATAGCGGACGCGATCAATCAAAAACTGGGCACCAACATTGACCGCCACCTGATCGAAGTTGAACCAATCCGCACCCTGGGCGAACACAAAGCCCGCGTACGCCTGACAGTTGATCTGGTACCTGAAATCAAGATCATTGTCCACAGAGAGGGCGAAGCGGTGGCTGTGCAGGTCGAGCAAGAGGCACCCGCCGCAGAGCCGCTTCCAGAAGCACCTGAAGAAGCAATGGAAGAACCGGCTGATGCGTTTGCCAGCGATACGGCCGGTGTTGCGGATGAGGATACGGCTGCCTGATCGGGAAGTAAATCGTCACTTTTGGATGGTTCTACCGGCCCAGACAGTCTCAAGCCTGTCCGGCCGGTTTTTTTCCGCCTGAACATTTCCCCCGGGTTGTAGATGCCAGTAAGCGTTGGTTCATACCTGAAAAGAATGCGCGAAGAACGCAACCTGACCATCGATCAGGTTGCGCAGGCTACCCGTGTCCGCCCGATTTATCTGAAAGCGCTGGAAAATGATGAACCTTCTGTCCTGCCGTCCAAACCTCAGGCGAGGGGCTTTATCCGCCTGGTCGCGGATTACCTGCAGATCGATCCCCAACCGCTGTTGGATGTCTGGCCAGATCAACTGCTCGCGGTCCCCGATTTTGAGGATGAATTTGATGCCTTACTGATCGAAGAATCCAGTCGCAACGAACAAACAGAGACGAAATCGTCAGCGGATCTCCACGATCAGCTTGAGGAGCCGGCCAACGAGACGGCGGAAGAACCGGTGGAGATCAACGCTCCGTCAAAAAAGCCCCAAGTTAAAGATTCGCGCACGATTTTTAAGCAAATCGGGCAAGACCTGCGTTCGCAGCGCGAAAAATTAAATCTATCCGTAGAGGATGTCGAACGCTTTACCCGTTTGCGAGCGCATCATATAAAAGCCCTCGAACTGGGCCGCTTTGAGGACCTGCCGTCGCTGGTGCAGGGACGTGGGATGTTAAGTAATTACGCCTCCTTCCTGGATCTGGACAGCGAAGCCATACTCATGCGTTTCACTGACGGGCTGCAAACCCGCCGAATTGAACGCACTTCCACAGCAGCAGAAACCAGGCAGGTACCTTCTACCACAAAGACGAAGAAGGAACCAGGAAAACAGGCAGCCTGGCGAAGGCTGCTCACCCCGGATCTGTTGATTGGTGGCAGCCTGTTTATCTTATTAATCGGGTTCATCATCTGGGGAGCAGCGCGTATCGTAGATCTTCAACGCCAGGAAAGCCTTCCGACCGCTGTTTCAATTTCTGAAATTCTGATGAGCACTGAGGAAGAAGAATCTCTTTCCGAAATGCTGACCCTGACTGCCGAGATTCCCACGGTTGCCAGTAATGGTTTGGGGGGACCGCTGCCTTTGCCAGAGGGCGGTGAAAATCTGGAAGAACAGGAGGAGCCTCTCGAGCCATTACCTGTCAATGATGATCCCATACAGGTTTATATAATCGCAAACCAGCGCGTGTGGATGCAGGTCGTGGTTGACGACCGGGTTGCCTTCGAAGGGCGGGTGGTGCCAGGCAATGCTTACCCATTTTCTGGTAATCAACAAATCGAACTGGTGACTGGTAACGGGGCAGGAATACAGGTGATATTCAATCAAACCAATCTAGGCGCGCTTGGCGTGAGCGGCGAAGTCGTGCGCATGATCTTCACAGAAGAAGGCACCCTGGTGCCCACGCCCTTGTTCACCCTTACCCCAATTCCAACGGCGACCCCCAGCCCAACGCCCACACCGACACCGACGGTCGCCACGCCGACGATAACGCCGTTCGTCCCTTAGAGGTTGCATGAACAGTAAAGGTTTTTATCTGGTATCCCTAGGCTGCGCCAAAAATGATGTCGATGCGACATCCATGGCAGCCCTCCTGCAGCAGGCTGGCTATAAACCGGTTAATGCGCCTGGAAAAGCCGGCATTTTGATTGTCAACACCTGTGGTTTTATTCAACCCGCGCGGGAGGAGTCCCTCCTGAACCTGCGCAATCTGGCCAGGCGGAAGAAAAACGGACAGGTTCTCATCGCTGCTGGCTGTCTGACCGAGCGCTACCGTTCCCAGGTTATCGAGCAGGTACCGGGTATTGACGGCATCCTTGGAACCCGCCGCTGGATGGACATCCTGGAAGTGATACAGAAAGTCCGACAGCACCCGCCTAAACCCCTGTATCACATCCCGGAAACCCCAACTGTAGGCAGGGATGAACGCGGGGTGCTGCGCGCCGCGCAGCATGGCGCCAGCGCTTACCTGAAAATCGCCGATGGCTGCCGCCGACCGTGTGCTTTTTGCGCCATCCCGCTCATCAAGGGCACGTTGGTCAGCCGCCCGAGCGAAGTCATTCTGCGGGAATGCCAGGTATTGGAAGAAAAGGGGGTTAAGGAATTGATCCTGATCGCCCAGGATACCACTGATTATGGTCACGACCTGGGTATTCGCGATGGGCTTCCCGATCTGCTGGAAAAAATCCTGGCGGAAACCTCGATTCCCTGGATACGCATTCTTTACGCTTACCCGGGCTATGTTACCGACCGCCTGATCGAAGTCATGGCAAGCAGCCAGCGCATCCTGCCCTACCTGGATATGCCGCTCCAGCATGCCCACCCGGCTACGCTCAAACGCATGCGCCGCCCGGCAAATGTGGAATGGGTTTACCGGACGCTGGAAAAGATGCGCGCTGCGATGCCTGCGCTGGCCTTGCGCAGCACGTTTATCGTTGGCTACCCGGGTGAAACGGAAGAGGAATTTGAAACCTTGCTGGATTTCTTGAAGGACATCCGTTTTGACCGGGCCAGCGCGTTTACTTTCTCTTATGAAACCGGAACCGCCAGTGAGCCGTTAGGTGACCCAATCCCGGCAGAGATAAAACAGGAACGCATGGCCCGCTTGATGGCGCTGCAGGAAAGCATCTCTTTGTCTCGCAACCAGTCATTCATCGGAAAAACCATGAATGTTCTCATTGAGGGATGCAATGACGGTATTTCAGTCGGACGCTCCTATCGCGATGCTCCCGAGATCGACGGCATGGTGTTCATTGAAAATATCGCCCCTGTCGGAGAGATTGTGCCGGTCCTGGTTGGCGGCGCCCTTCCTCATGACCTGACCGCCAGTTTGGTAAAAGCAGCCTTCTGACCCGCGTTTATTATCATGACCCGATTCGACCGCCTGGCGCTGCTCCTCAGTATCGTCACCCTGGCTGTGGTTTATTGGGTCACCACCCGCATCTACGAAGGCGTCCCGCACATCGAGGATGAGGTGGCTTATTCATGGCAAGCCTCTGTGATGGCACGCGGCGACTTGGCGCTGGATTCTCCACCCTGTCCGCAGTGCTTCCTGACGCCGTTCGTGGTCGATTACAATGGTCTGCGCTTCGGCAAGTACCCGCCAGGCTGGCCAGCCGCGTTATCGCTGGGGGTTCGTCTTGATGCGCGTGATTGGGTCAATCCGTTCCTGGCAGCTTTGTGCGTCTGGTTGACTTACCGGCTGGTCAAACGGCTGTTGGACGAAAAAACCGCCCTGCTGGCCAGTCTGTTAACCGTCACCTCGCCTTTTTTCCTCTTAAACGCCGGTACCCTGCTTTCACACATCTGGTCTTACTTTCTGGTGTTGGCCTTTATCCTTGCCTGGCTGGAATTGTGCGATGCGGGCAGTAAAGTGCCCGCCTGGGTGACGGTCTCAACCGCCGGTCTGGCGCTGGGGTCGCTAGCCCTCACTCGGCCTTTGACAGCGGTAGCCGTGGCGGTCCCTTTCATGGTCCACGGCTTGACCCTGTTGGTACGGGCTAGTGGTCGTGTCAGGCGGCGCATCCTGGCTGCAGGCGCGCTCACTGCCCTGATTGCCGCCCTGCTGTTCGTCTGGCAGTATGCCGTCACAGGCGATCCGACTCTCAACCCCTACACCCTGTGGTGGCCGTATGACCGCATCGGGTTCGCCCCCGGGGTAGGTGTGCAGGAAGGCGGGCATAACCTGAACTGGGCGCGCATCAACACCCGTTTCAGCCTGCGGGCGGGCAGCAGCGATTTATTTGGCTGGGGGAACATCTCCTGGCTGTACCTCCCGCTGGGGGTGATAGCCATCCGTAAAAAACCCCTGGCATGGCTGGTCAGCCTGGTGTCGGTATCTTTGGTTCTTCTCTACGGTCTATACTGGATCGGATCCTGGGTTTTTGGTCCGCGTTATTACTTTGAAGGCCTGATCAGTGCAACCTTGCTGAGTTCCGCCGGCATCCTGTGGGCGGCCGGCAAACTAAAACCGCCAGAGGAAGGCTGTACGCGGGTCTGGCTATCCAGAATTCGCCTGTTCCTGACGGCATCGGTAACGGTGTTATTGATGATCAGCAACCTGCTATATTACCTGCCCGTGCGTGTCGGCGGTATGCACGGCCTGTACGGCGCCACCAGTGCGCAGATGGAACCATTCAAGTCTCCCCAGGCGCAGGAACTCACGCCAGCGCTTATCATCGTCCACCGCATACAGAACTGGCGTGAATATGCCACCCTGCTGGAAATCAGCAGCCCTTACTTCGACACGCCGTTTGTTTTCTCGTACAACCGTGGTAGCGAATTAAATCAGCTGGTGATCGATGCCTTCCCCGACCGCTCGGTGTGGCACTATTACGCGGATACCCCTTATCGTTTTTACTCAGCCCCCCGGCTGGATGCTGAGCATTAAGTACATTAACTGACGCGAGCCAGAGCCGTTAAAAGTAAGATGATAACCGATAATCCCAGGTTAATCTTAAGCGCGAGTGCCTCCTTGCGCTGCAGGGCAGCCTGCTCGCTCGGGTTAACTTCTTTTCCGGCAGCCTGCAAAATTGCGAGCCGCCGCAGCCTGGGCGTCAACCCCCAGGTAACATAAATGCTACTGGCGACCATCAAACCGATTACGGCGTGCTTGGCGAAAATCGCCACCGCCCAGGAATTATTGACGGCCAAAAACCCTTCATAAGCCGGGTGTTCGCTCATCTGGAACATGCCTGTTCCAGTCAATACCGCCAGGCTAAACCAGCCAATACGCTGCAGCTTTAACTGAACGCGGCTGAGAAAGTCAGCATAAGTATTATCTGGCAGCGATGTTCGCGCTGCCGGAATGACAAACAAAGCCAGGGCGACCAGGCCACCCAACCATACGATGGTTGCCAGCATATGCAGCCAGTAAGCGACAGCCAGCGACCAATCAGGCATTCCAGTGGTTATCCTTCGTCACCACCAGCGCCCTGAGTAGCTTCGGGCGTCGGCGTGACACCGCCCGCATCTCCTGGCGGGGTGCCGTCAGTGGGTGGTGTGGCGGTTTCCGCCGGAGGAGGGGGTTCCTCAGTTTGGGGCGGGTTTGCGCAATAATCAGCCGCCTTCACCAGAGAAGCCGATGCGCCGGGATCATTGGCAATCGCCAATGCGTTTTCATACTGCTGCTGAGCATCACACCACTGTTCCTGAAGCATCAATTGATCGCCATAGTGTATGGATGCGATCCGGAACCGCTCCGTTGCGGTCATCCCCGATGAATCCCGCAGGTTGGGGAGAGCCGGATAGATATCCGCAAATCTGCGCACCACCAGGCCCCAATCTGCCGCCCAAAAGCTGGCGGCGGAGAGATACAATCGCGCCCAGTTGCGGTAATTAAGCGCTTCAATATCCAGTGGCGCGAATCGTTCCGCCAGCGTTAGGTTGTATATGCCAACCTCAAGCTGTCCCTGGCTGAGGATGTTATCCACACCCAGGAAGCGCAGCGCGATGTAATACATTCCGTCCACTTCGATGGCGCGGTACTCCAGGTTTTTATCGCGCAGGCGTTCGATAGCGCCGATTGCGCCGGCCCAATCTCGCTCCATCAAGTGCTGCTGGATTTCAGTGAAGATTTCTTCCTCGCCGCGCAGGTCAGGCGTCGGCTCAATGGTTGGGGTAGGTTGAGGCGTCGGCGTATAGACGATCGCCTGCGCCATCATCGCCTCGGTTAACTTTTCTCTGGCGCCAGGAAAATTCGGATTAAGAGAAATGACAAATTCAAATCGCTGACGCGCCATATCGTAGCGTCCAGCCGCGAGATCAACCACGCCCAGCTCATACTGCTGGACAGTGTTCATGACAACCTGGTCAGCCTGCGCCTGACGGCGGATCTCCAGGCCAGCCTGATAACCGGCGAAAATTCCTGCCCCCGCTCCAAGCAATACGATCGCAACGCCGATCAAGATATACCACCATTTCAGGCGTTTTCGGCCTGCCGGCTCAGGTGTTTCCACCGGTATTTCTTCCAATTGGGTTGGTTTGGTTTCTTCGATGTCGTTCTGTTCAGTCATGCGGGCAATTATACCTTACTCCATTACAGCCGCAGCAGCAGGCGCAGTTCTGGCAGAATAAAAGGAACGGCTGCCAGGCCGCCAGCAGCAAGCGCGACACCACTCTGTAACAGCGGATTTAAACCGGATAACAAGGACATGCCCAGCCAGACGAACAGCCCGCCCGCCAGAGAAGCCAGCAAAGCCCTTAGCAGGCTTCCGCCGATCGAGATCGACTTGATTAATTTTCTGTTTAAAAGGAACAACAGTAGGGCCGCTTCAGCAGTAAAGACGATCGAATCCGTCAGGCTGATGCCAGGGGCACCGACGACCCGAAAGAGCTGGCTGCCGATCAGGACATAGGCGAGGAACGTCAGGCCGGCTGCGATCAACGGGGTGATGGCGTTCTGGCGAGCATAAAATGAACGCACAGAAATTTCAACCAGGCTCTGACCCAGCAGACCTGCCATATACGCACGCGTGACCCACAGCAGCAAATCTGTACCTTCTGGGCTGAAACCAAAGGCAAGCGCTAAAAGTGGGCGTAAGCCAAAGGAGACCACCACTGCGACCGGGAGGCAGATGGCGATAAGCACCCGTGCGGCGCGGTTGATACTCTCCTGGAACGCCTGCCACTCTTCGCGGGCATATTGCTCCGATAATGTGGGCAGCAGAGCCGTGGCGATGGTCGTGCCGATCAGGGTCTGAGGAACCTGGAAGACCATCCAGCCGTAGGTCAGCGCAGTGACGGCGCCTTCTTCCAGGCGTGAAGCCAGGTTGTCACGGACGATAAAGATTAACTGGATGAACATCATGGTGGCGAGACGAGGCCCCATCAGACGCAGGACTTTACGCACCGCTTCGGTCTTCAGCCCCAGACCGGCATGCCATTTGAACTTATAGCGGATCAATCCGGGCACCTGGATACCCAGGTGCAGCAAAGCCCCGCTGATCACGCCGTACACCAGCCCGTGGACCCCCAACCCGAAAGCCGGCAGTGTCACCGCTCCAAGCTGGTAACCATTTTCCGGTGAGAGGATAACCGCGCCAAATATCTGGCCGATGTTATAAAGCAAAGGCGCCATGGCAGGCAGCAGGAAGTGCTGGTTCGCCTGTAAGCCGGCCATTACCAGTCCGCTGATCGAAAAGATCATCGTGGCGATCAGGTTCAGGCGCATTAATTCCGCAACCAGGTCCTGCTGCTCGGTGTGAAACCCAGGCGCGATACCCAGTTCCCAGCCAACCAGCGAATCGGCGAAAATCGCCACCAGGACGGCGAATCCAGCAGTCACGAGGAAGGCCAGGTTGGCGATCTTGGAGAACAGATCCCAGGCTTTTTGGCGCCCGCCTTTTGTTATTTGTTCAGCCAGAACGGGGATAAAAGCCATGGCCAGCGCACCGCCAGAAATCAAAGCGAACAACAGATCAGGCAGGTTGTTGGCCACATTGAAGGCATCCAGATCGGCGGAGAGGCCAAACTGGCGGGCGATGATCACCTGGCGAATAAAAGCAACGACTTTGTCAAGCGCAAAAAAGGTCACCAATAACAATGTAACCCGGCTGACGTGAGAGAACCGGTTCAGTAATTCCATTTATGGTTTATCCTAAGGCAACATCCAGCAGCATCATGACCGCAAACCCGATCATCAGGCCGAGGGTCGCGAGGTCAGAATTTTCGCCTCGTTGGGCTTCGGGAATCAGTTCTTCAACGCACACATAAATCATCGCACCGGCAGCAAAAGCCAGCGCGTAAGGCAGAATTGGCGAGATAAAAATCACCGCCGCCGCCCCAAGGACACCGGCCACCGGTTCTACCATGCCGGAAGCCTGTCCAAGCAGGAAACTTCGGCGCCTGGAGAGGCCCTCACGGCGCAATGGCGCGGAGACAGCCAGCCCTTCCGGAAAATTCTGCAAGCCGATACCGATGGCCAGAGCGACTGCTCCGGCGATGCCGGCCTCTCCCATACCGCTGGCGGCTGCACCAAAAGCAACACCAACTGCCAGCCCTTCGGGGAAATTGTGCAGGGTGATCGCAAGGGTTAATAATACGCTGCGCTGCCAGGAAGTTTTAACGCCTTCGACATCTTTAGCTGGCGCGCCGATGTTTAGATGGGGCAGGGTTTGATCGACCAGGTAAAGAAATGCGCCGCCCAACAGGAAACCCGCCACAGCAGGCAGCCAATTGGGCACGCCAGAACCGTCCGCCATATCAATTGCAGGCGCGAGCAGAGACCAGAAACTGGCCGCGATCATGACGCCCGCTGCAAAACCAAGCATGGTGTCAAGCACACGGCGATTAATCTGGCGGGAAAGAAATACACCCGCCGCCCCCAGGGCAGTCACACCCCAGGTAAAGAGTGTCGCAAACAATGCCTGAATGACCGGATTGAATTGTTCTAACGCTGCAATCATGATCGAATCCTGATCCGAAGGTCAAGAATGAACCGTGCCAAAAATTTTTTCAATCAATAGGGAAACACTGGATTACCCTGCCCGCCATCCCCGAGACGATTTCCCGTATAATACCACTGATGAGAAAAACAGGGAAATTGTATATTGTTGCCACGCCGATTGGAAATCCGGATGACATCACCCTGCGCGCCTTAGATGTCCTGCGCAGTGCGGATGCGGTCATCTGTGAAGAACGCCGGCCCGGCAGCACTTTGCTGAAGAAGTATGGCATAACCCCAAATGAGCTGATTCCTCTGAACGAGCACAACGAAACAGGTGAAGCGCAAAATATTGTCTCACGCCTGGTCAAAGGCGAGACAATGGCTTTGATTTCGGACGCCGGAACCCCATTGTTTGCTGACCCCGGCGCGCAATTAATTCAACAGGCGGTTATGATGGGCGTTCCCGTTTCACCAGTACCGGGCGCGTCCTCGCTGATGGCGGCGCTCAGCATTCTGGATGAAAAGCTGGACCGCTTCGTCTACGGCGGCTTTCTGCCGCGCAACCCCGACCAGCGCCGTCTGGAATTGAAGCGGCTGCGCGGGTTAAACATGCCTGTCATCCTGATGGACACGCCCTACCGGCTGCCCGCCCTGCTGGAGGATATCGAGCGCGTATTTGGCAGTTCACAGCGCATCACCCTGGCGCTTGACCTGACTCTGCCGGGAGAATTGATTCTGAGGGGTTACCCTGAGGATATTAAGAAAGGTACCACAGGGCGCAAAGGAGAATTTATCCTCGTGCTGCATCAGAGAATCTAAAGTATCCTGTGCCCCCACGCGCAGCATCCCCTTGGGGACGGGGATTCGAAAAGCATCCCCCTGTGGGACCCCGGTTTTAGCCTTTGCATACCTCGATGGTATGAAAGGGCTGAAAAATAGAGACCCGCTTACGCGGGTCCTCGAATTTATCTGGTGCCCCCACGGGGATTCGAACCCCGGTTTTAGCCTTGAAAGGGCTGCGTCCTGGTCCCCTAGACGATGGGGGCGGCAACGAGCCATATTCTACCACCCTCTGACAGGCGGGTCAAGATAATTGCTGCCAGCAATCAAAGCGCAGCGATCACCGCTGGGTGATCATTTTTCGGGTCGTTCACCGCCCTGCTGACCGGGTAGAACACCATTTCCTTTGCAGGAAACGGCTGCAGCATGCCCAGTAAATCGTGCTGCGAGCGGTTCTGCAGCCACTCCCAGCACACCTTGGGTGAAAAAATAACCGGCATACGGTCATGGATTGGCGCGACCGCGTCATTAGCCTCGGTTGTCACAATCGTACAGGTCTTTAAAACATCTCCCTCAGGAGAGTTCCAGATTTCCCATAAACCAGCCATGGCAAAAGGCCCACCATCGCGCAGCCGGAAGAGATAAGGGGTCGCGGGTTTACCCGCCTTTTTATCCGGCTTGCTCCATTCGTAGAATCCGTCCGCCAGAATGAGGCAGCGGCGGCGTGCCAGGGCAGACCGAAATGAAGGCTTCTCAGCCAGTGTCTCGGCGCGGGCATTGATCAGGCGGTTTCCGATGGAGATATCCTTTGCCCAGGACGGCACCAGCCCCCAGCGGAAAAAATCCACATCGCGGCTCTCCAGATCATGCACGACGGCTACCGGCTGGCTGGGGGCGACATTGTAACGCGGCAGCCATTCGGGTGGAAACTCCCCCAGGTCAAAAGCTTCCCGCAATTCAATCGGGTCGAGCGTCAGTATAAATCGCCCGCACATTTGATCCTCCTTTCGCAATGCGAGGCACCTGCAGTAACGATTATAATTTATCTATCCCATCCACAAGAGGTGAACATGGCGTCCCCCCTGGTTGAGTGTATTCCAAACTATTCCGAAGCCCGCCGTCCAGAAATCGTCGCTGAGATCATCCAGGCCATCCAATCCGTGGAGGATGTCCACGTGCTCGACCGCCACTCCGACCTGGATCATAACCGCACCGTGGTCACGATCGTTGGCCCACCGGACAAGGTCGAAGAAGCGGCATTCCGGTCGATCGCCAAAGCAGCCCAACTGATTAACCTGGATGAACACAGCGGCGCTCACCCGCGCATCGGCGCAACCGATGTGGTGCCCTTTGTGCCCATCAGTGAAATCAGCATGCAGGAATGCGTTGAGATGGCTCGCCGGCTTGGAAAACGCGTGGGTGACGAACTGCAAATCCCGGTTTACCTGTACGAAGAAGCCGCCACACGCCCTGACCGCACCAACCTGGAAAACATCCGCCGCGGGCAGTACGAAGGATTGAAGGAAGAGATTGGAGTACTCCCCGAACGCCAGCCGGATTTTGGCCCGGCCAGACTGGGCACCTCCGGCGCTACTGTGATCGGCGCGCGCCAACCTCTCATCGCATTCAACGTATACCTGACCAGCAACGATACCGCTGTCGCGCAAAAAATCGCCAAAGCCATCCGCCATTCCTCGGGTGGCCTGCGGTATGTCAAGGCCATGGGTGTATTGGTCGAGGGCCGCGCGCAGGTATCCATGAATTTAACCCATTACCGCCAGACCCCCATCGCGCGGGTGGTCGAAATGATCCGCAGCGAAGCTGCGCGTTATGGCGTAGGTGTGCATCACAGCGAACTGGTTGGGCTGATTCCTCAAGAAGCGCTTAACGACGCCGCCATTTGGTACCTGCAACTGGATCAATTCACGCCCGACCAAATCCTTGAGCAGCGCATGATGGAATTGATGCGCGCCCAATCGGCTGCACCTTCTCAGCCAAAAGAAATAAGTTTCCTGGATGATCTGGCCAGCGCAAACCCGACCCCAGGAGGCGGTTCGGCTGCCGCGCATACCGGTGCAGCAGCCGCGGCCCTGGTAGCCATGGTCGCCAGAGTCACACTTAACAAGAAAAAATACGAAGCAGTAAAAGAACGCATGTGGCAAATCCTGGAAGCCGCTGAACGCTTGCGAGCGGAACTGAGCGCAGGCGTTGAGGAGGACGCGCGCTCTTTCGAGGGGGTGATGAACGCTTTCAAACTCCCCAAAGATACGCCTGAACAGGAAGCTGAGCGTAAACAGGCCGTCCAGCAGGCCACTTTACAGGCGGCGCGCGTCCCGCTGGAATCGGCAGCCAAGGCGCTGCACGTGCAGGAACTGGCCCTGGAAGCCGCCAAAATTGGCAACATCAACGCCATTTCCGATGCGGCTTCAGCAGCCACGCTGTCAAAAGCCGCTCTAACCTGCGCTGCTTACAATGTGCGCATTAACCTATTAAGCCTGGAAGACGAAGATACAAAAGCCTCCCTCCTTGATCGAATTTCCAGGCTCGAAAAGGAATCCCAGCGGCTGGACGAAAATCTGCGCGCGCTTCTCAGCGAACGCGGCGGTATGAATTTATAAAAAACTACGGAGAATTTACTGATGGGACTGAAACCCGACCACTGGATTCGCAAGATGGCCGTCGAGAAGCGGATGATCGAGCCGTTCATCGATCATCAGGAACGCGGCAAAGTAATTTCGTATGGCTTATCCTCCTACGGTTATGACATTCGCGTGGCGGATGAATATAAAATTTTTACCAACGTGTTTTCCGCGGTGGTTGATCCAAAGGACTTCACGCCCAAATCGATGATCGATTTTAAGGGAGATGTGTGCATCATCCCGCCAAACTCCTTCGCCCTGGCGAAAACCGTGGAATACTTCCGCGTCCCGCGCTCGGTGCTGACCATTTGCGTGGGGAAAAGCACTTATGCGCGCTGCGGTATCATCGTCAATGTGACCCCTTTCGAACCAGAGTGGGAAGGTTATGTAACCCTGGAAATATCCAACACCACCCCTCTGCCAGCCAAGATTTATTCCAATGAAGGCATCGCCCAGGTCATTTTTCTGGAAGGCGATGAAGATTGCGAAATATCCTACGCCGATAAAAAAGGAAAGTACCAGCACCAGCAGGGCATCCTGCTGCCGCGCTTATAAATCCGTTTCCGGCTGGCGGCGCTGCGCCAGCAGCCAATCCAGCAGTTCAGGCATGCGGTAAACGGTGCGCCAGATATCATGACCGCCGTCAGGGACAACCGTCAGGCGGGCATAACCGCCGGCATCGTTGAGTTCCTCAACCAGAACAGCGGACTCACGCGGCGGGATGATGGGATCCTTTTCCCCGTGAAAAGCCCAGACCGGCGTCCTCCGCAATATTCGCACCCGCCGCGGGAAGCCGTAAAACCAGGTGCCCCCGCCGCACAAGGGCACCAGGGCTGCAAAGCGGTCTGGAAAATTGACCCCCAACTGCCACACGCCGTATCCGCCCATGCTCGAGCCCGTCACCAGCACCCTGTCCAGGTCCACCGCGAAGCGGTCGCTGACCTCTTTAATTAATATATCCAAACCAGGAATGTGATCCGCCCACCAGGTATCCTCAGGGCACTGCGGGCACAGCAGGATAAAGGGAAAATCCTGCGCCTGGCTGACGATCGACGGCAAACCGGATGCCAGAAGCAGGTTTGGGTCATTCCCACGATCGCTGGCCCCATGCAGATAGAGCAGCAGTGGCCAGGATGCCAGCCCGCCTCGCCTGTACGCCTGGGGCACAAAAATCCAGTATGGCAGGGTGTAAGTGTGGGGTATGACTGTTTGAAAGGTGAACAATTCAGGCTTCATGGATTCCTGGCTTGATTCTAATGCATGCTAAGATATTTTCAACTAAAATGACTCTTTAAAATCCTGCCATTTAAAACGAGTCTGCTTATGTACATCCTCACTGGCCAGCACGGCCGCCTCGAAATCGATCCACTCAAAGGAAAATTTAATTTGCTGCCGATAGAAGAAAATTTTCCGGCAGTGAAAGAGGCATCCCTGCAGGTGATATACCGACACAGCGATCGAACCGAAAAAATCCTTAGTCAATCCTGGCAGCCACTGACAGCAGAAGAAGATCTGCTGGAAGAAGGGCGTCTACGCCTGATAACAGGACCTCACCCGGGAGATTTGTGGGTCACCATCGAATTTGCTGCTGGGGGGAATCATCCTTTGCCCTGCTGGCGCTTGCGGCTCGAGAACCAAGGAGCACACTCTCTGACCATAAACCGCCTGGAAATGTTGAACAGCGGCGGCAGCAGGGACCATAGCGGTTTTGCATTTCCGAATGCAGCGCGGCCAGATGAACTGAGGTTTTTCGGAAACGGCTGGCAGTCGTGGTCCCCAAGCACTTCTTATGCGGGGCGGGAGGCAATGCGCACCTCCCGTCTTGGGCGGCTTCAATTTCCCATGATTGTTAACCCAGGCACGCCTTACCTGCGCATGCGCGGGTATTTCAGCGCGGACTTTTTCGGTACCCTGCACAGCAGTTCAGCTCAGGCAGGCATGCTGCTGGGCTTTTTATCTCAAAAAGAGCAGTTTGGCAGTCTGGAAGTGGTTTTATTCGACCGTCCCAGCCTGCGCCTGTGGGCGAATGGCGATGAGGTGCTCCTGCCGCCCGGTGGCAGCCTGAACACCGATTGGGCGGTTTGGATGCCGTTTTCAACCCGCACCGCCGACCCCCTGGCGCCGTACCTTGAGGCGGTCACGCTGGAACATAACGTGCGCCTGCCGCCAGAGGTGCCCACCGGCTGGTGTTCCTGGTATCACTTTTTCACAAACGTTACAGCCGGAAATATTCGTGAAAACCTGCAGTCTCTCTCGGCTATGCGAAGCCAGCTTCCGCTGGAATTGCTGCAAATTGATGATGGGTTCGAGCGGCAGGTCGGAGATTGGTTCGATTTTAAAGACACCTTTCCTGAAGGGGTCGCCGGCCTGGCTGCTGAAATTCGGTCAGCCGGTCTGACCCCTGGATTATGGCTGGCACCCTTTATCGTCCACCCTCGATCAGACCTCGCCAGAAGCCACCCGCAATACCTGCTGCGAACGGCAAAAGGAAAGCCTGTCAATGCCGGTTTTGTTTGGAACACATTCGGGCAGGCGCTGGATTTGACCGTGCCGGAAGCCCTTGAGCACGCAAAAAAGGTTGTCGCTACTGCGGCCCATGAATGGGGGTACCCTTACCTTAAATTGGATTTTCTCTACGCCGCGGCGCTGGCTGGCAGGTACAGTGACCCAACACACACGCGCGCGCAGGTGCTGCGCGCAGGGATGGAAGCACTGCGCCAGGCAGCCGGCTCGCAGACATTTCTACTGGGTTGCGGGGCGCCGCTTGGGTCGGTCCTGGGCCTGGTAGAAGCCATGCGCGTCAGCGCGGATGTCGCCCCTTACTGGCACCCCCAGTACGCCGGACTGCAGGCGCCCTTCAAGCAGGAACCTGCCATGCCCAGTGCTCGCAACGCCATTCACAACACCCTTACTCGAGCACCCCTGCACAGACGCTGGTGGCTGAATGACCCTGACTGCCTGCTGGTCAGGCCTGACTCTAAATTGACCCTGGCCGAGATCCACAGCCTGGCAACCATCATTGCCCTGACCGGCGGCGCAACGCTGCTTTCAGATGATCTTCCCAGGCTGCCCGCCGAGCGCCTCAGAATCGCCCAGGTCCTGCTGCCCGTGATCGGACGCCGCGGCGAGGTTATTGACCTGCTCGAAAATAATCCGCCTCAGTTGATTCGGCTGGATTTGGAAGGACCAGCCGGAAAATGGCACCTGGCAGCGCGCATCAACTGGAATGACAGGCCGCTTGAGTGGAGCTTTAAACCGGCAGATTTCAACCTCGACGGCCGGGACTATTACCTGCATGAATTTTGGACCGGTCACGTGGACACCTGCCGTGCCGACAACCCTTGCCGCCAGCCGCTAATCCCGCCGCATGGAACAGCCCTGCTGGCGGTGTATCCCCGGCAGGCAGGAAGAACCGCTTACCTGGGCAGCAACCTGCACGTGTCACAGGGAAGTGAGGTTGCATCCCTGAGGGAGGAAAACCAGCAAATCACGCTATTGCTGCGATTGGAGCGCGCTTTTTCAGGTTACTGCGACCTTACCCTCCCCCACACACCCATTGCTGCGAACCTGGAAGGCAACCCGGTGCAGTGGGAAAAATTACCGGATGAGCGGTATCGGTTTTTTGTGCAAACCGATACCGCCCAACCGGCAAATTTACGGATCAGGTATTAGAGCCGCTTAGTCCGGCTTGCTTTCCTGGGATGCTTCCGCCTTGGTGCCAACCGTGGTGGCTTTGCGTTTCCGCCGCCAGCGGATGACCGCGCGTACAACGAAGAACAGCACCAGCCCAATCGGCAGGGCGATTGGCAGGCAGAACAGCGCCAACCAGATGACAGCGTTCGCAATCCACTGGTATGCGGAAATCAGCGCCTGCAGCGCTTCGCGCGCCACGCCCTGGGGTTTCCAACCCGCCACCGAGAGCGGGGCAATGGTTTCCTGAGCCTGAATAAACACGCTGATGGCAGACATGGCTGCCGATTCCTCGTAGTATTTAATCTGACCCTTGAGGATCTCGATCTGCTCATTGACATTCTTTAACTCATTAAAGACTGCCAGGACATCTTCAGGCCGCGTGGCGCTATCCATAATTTCCCGCAACTTATCGGCGGCGTCCTCTAAATTGCGCAATCGTGACTGCAGGTCGGTGTATTCCTTGGTCACATCCTGTCCGGTGACGTTTTCGTTCAGCACATCCGTTGCCGGGTTATCGACCAAAGCCTTGATTTGATCCATGGCCTGATCCAGCCGGTCGGCTGGTACACGCACAGTAACGCGCGCTTCCTGTACCTGCACGCCTGTCGGAGTCTGGCGCTGGTAAAGGCTTGAATCCACCACAAAACCACCCATATCGGTGGCCATGCGCATGATCGCATCCAGCGATTCAGCCGGGCTTTTCACCACAATGGATAGATTGGCGTTGCGAATAACCAGCCGCTCCACATCATTCAGGCTGGAATCAAAGGTGTTGGAAACAGCCGCTGAGCGGGCTTCCATCGGCGCTGCCTCAGGCATGACACCGGCTTCTTGCGACATGGAGTCATTCATCTCATATGGCATTGGAGCGCTGGCTTTGGGAGCGCAGGCGCCCAATAAGAGCGCCACCATCATAAACATAACAATTGCGCGCTTCATATTCTTCCTCCTTGAGTTGTTGGGCTTAATCCTCAGACGCCCCCCGGCGAAGATTTGTTCCGCCTACCAGCCCTCATCCAAGCGAACAGCATGACGCTGCGGTAAACCGGCTTCCAGGATTCTGGTTTGAACCGCGCTAATATCGTATTCTATGCGCTGTAATTCCCAACGCTGCTCCTCTGGATAGTAAAAGGCAAAGGACGCGCGGGGGTCGCGATCACGCGGCTGCCCAACAGAACCAGGATTGGCAATCACCTGGTAGGTCAGCAATACCGGCTCCCCGGGTCGCGGGACGTGCCAGTCGACATGACCATTGCCGTTATAGGCGTAATACACAGGAATGTGGGTATGCCCGACGAAGCAGTAGGGGGTATCAAAATAAGAAAAATTGCTGACCACGGTATGAATGTCCAGCAGGTATTCCCATATCGGGTTGCGCGGGCTGCCGTGGCTTATGGTGACCTGGTCAATTTTGGTTTTTTCAGGCAGTGAAGCCAGGAAATCAAAATTTTCCGCTGTGAGGACTTTCTTGGTCCAATTGATGGAAGCAAAGGCTTCGGGATTAAAAGCAGCCAGGTCCAGCTTACCAAGGACAGCCGCGTCATGGTTGCCAATCAGGCATTTCAACCCTGGCAACTGCCGGACGCGGTCGATACATTCGTTTGGGTCGGGACCATATCCGACCAAGTCGCCCAGGCACCAGGCACTGTCGAAGCTTCCCGCGGCCTGTAATACGGCTTTTAAGGCTTCGAAATTCGAATGAATATCAGAAATAATCAGTATCTTTGTCATCGTTCCCCCGTGGGAATCTACAGTACAAAGTGTATCATCAATTCGCAATTACGGGGCCGGGCTTCCCGCACGAATATGTTCAATTATCTCAGCCGCGTAATCAAAGCGGTTGAAAGCCGGCATAATATAGATCCCCTGGGCGAAATCCTTCATTTGTTCGATTAGCTCAATCGCAATCTTCACGCCCTGCGCCGCGCCCTGCTCACCCGCCTCCGCCATGCGCGCATGTATGGCTTCAGGGATATCAATGCCGGGCACCTCATGCTGCAGAAAAGCAGCGTGGCGGGCTGAGACCAACGGCAGCACACCAACCAGGAGTGGGGTGTGAAAATCCTCTATCGCGTCTCGAATGCGCTGGAGGAACCGGCTGCCTACCTGTGGGTCATAAATTGGCTGTGTGAGGATAAAGTCCGCGCCGGCGCGAAGCTTGCGCTGCAGGTTTTTGATCTCGCTCTGCTCATCCGGCGGGTTCAGGTTTAATGCGCAGCCAACATAGAAAGTAGTCGGCTGGCCAATATCCATGCCGGCGTGGTCAACGCCAGCGTTGAAACTCTGCTTAATCAACTTGATGAGACCGGAAGGAACCAGATCATAATTGTCCATCGCGTCCGGGTAATCACCGATTGCGGTCGGATCACCCATGACCACGAATACATTGCGAACTCCCAGAGCATGAGCAGCAAGCAGATCTCCCTGTACCCGCAGCAGGTTGCGGCCGCGGGTTGGAAAGTGAACCACAGTTTCGATCCCGACCTTTTCCTGGATCAAACGGCAAACCGCCCATGGACTCATGCGCATGCGCGCCATGGGATTATCTGCCACGTTGATCACATCTGCGCCTGCCTCTGCCAGCAGGCTGGAACCAGCCAGCAGCTTTTGGGTGGTCAAACCGCGCGGCGGGTCCATTTCGACGGCTATCGCAAAGCGACCCTGGGCAAGCCGCTGGGCGAGCTGGGTTGGCGCCTGGCTCTCCTCACTTGTCTCTTCTTTCTCAACCACCGAGAGAGAGAAACCATTGGCAATCTGATCGCGCGGGGCAGTATCAATCGCTTTACGCATGACCGCGATGTGCGCGGGCGTGGTGCCGCAGCAGCCGCCAATCATCCTTGCGCCTGACTGCCAGAAGGCCAGGGCGTAATCGCCAAAATACTCCGGGGATGCCGGGTACATGATCCTGCCGGAGACCTGCTCAGGCCAGCCCGCGTTCGGCATGACAGAAAAGAACCCATCCGGCACAGCATTGTGCATCAGTTTCAGGATTCGCAAAATCTGGTTGGGACCGCCCGAACAATTAACGCCGATCACTGTCGCGCCGGCCTCATGAATTTTTCGGGCAACCTTCATAGGATCATCCCCTAAAAGTGTGCGATCATCCCGGGTAAAAGTCATCGAAGCCACAACTGGAAGCTGTGCATCCACCTCGCGGGCTGCATTGATGGCTTCGCGTATTTCGTACAGGTCGGTCATGGTCTCGATAATCAACAGGTCGATGCCGGCCTGCACCAGCGCTGAGATCTGTTCCGCAAAGACCTGGCGCGCCTGCTCCGGTTGAACGCGCCCAAAAGGCGCCATGCGCACCCCCAGCGGACCGACATCCCCGGCCACAAACACCTCACGAAAAGACGCCATCACCACGCGGTGCGCCAGCTCAACGCCAGCCTGGTTGATCTGCTCAACCTTATCCTCCAGCCCGTGCTGGCTGAGCTTGTAGCGGTTCGCACCGTACGTATTGGTCTGGATAACCTGGGCACCGGCATCGATATATTCGCGGTGGATGGCGGCCACCTGAGCCGGGTTAGTGATGTTCAACTCATCAAAACAACGGTCGAAACCAACTCCGCGCTGGTTGAGCAGCGTGCCCATAGCGCCATCTGCAAGGATCGGGCTTTGGCTCGCCAGTAATTGTAAAAATTTATCGCGACCGTCCATGCTTATTCCTTCATTAACTGAGCAATGCGGCTCTCGCCGACGTTAAAATATTTTGCCTGGGGGTGATGCACGATCATGGCAGCGGTGGACTGCTCCGGCACAAGCTGGTAGGCTTCTGTCAGGGACATGCCCAGTTCAGATTCCGCTGGTAAAAGGAAAAACACCTTTTCATGATCTCCCAGTTCCGGCACGGCCGGGTAACCCCAGGAATAGCGCTTACCCTGTCCTTCGGCCAGCCCAAGCTCGCGGCGGATGTGGCGGTGCAGGTATTCAGCAGCCGCCTCAGCCATTTGGACTGCCAGGCCGTGCGAGAAATAGGCCTCACTGTAATTTCCAGCCGACTGCAGCGAGTCGAACCGTTCGGCTGCCTGGTGACCGACAGTTACAATCTGAAAAGCCACCACGTCCATCACACCGGAATCGAGCGGGGCGAAGTAATCTGCCAGGCACAGAAATTCTCCGGCAGGCTGCCGCGGGAATTCAAAGCGCACCAGTTCGGCTGGCGACCCCGCCTGGACGCTGCCGGGCTCATAGACGACCAATTCCTCGCCGTCGGACTGCGCCGGCCAGTATCCATATACGCCCTGGGGAGCCAGCCAGCCATCCTGAAGCGCCTGACGCCGCATCGAGTCCAGCCGCTTTTCAAATTCCACCTTCAATTCTTCCCAGGCCTCCCCATGGGTGTTTTTTGCGCCCCAGGATAATCGGAACAGCTCATTTTTGGACAGACAGGCAAAAACCGCTTCAAGCGGCATACTGCGTACCACCCGCGGCCCCCATGACGGCGGGCGCGGGATTTGTTGAGCCATGGACAAACGCGATCGCTGCCCTGTTCCGGTTATATTCCTGGCTAATTTGTCCTTTCCCAGCTCAATTTCAGCTTCACGCTGGATGCGTTCTCGCAGCGCAGCAGATTTACGATCATCCGTCAGCGCGTCCATGGTTGCCAGCCCCTCAAAGGCATCCTTGCAGTAAAAGACGCCTGCCTGATAGTAACTGCCGTCTTCGGTTTGCAGGATTCGGCGCCCGAAACGCTGGTTAATGGCTGCTCCGCCGATCAAAACCGGGATGCGCAATCCGCGCCGCTGCAGCTCATTCACAATCAGGGGCATCTGCTTGCTGGTGCTGACCAGCAGCGCGCTCAATCCAATGGCGCTGGCACTGACCTCCACAGCTTTGCTGATGATGGTCTCAGCCGGTACCTGCTTGCCCAGGTCGATGACTTCATAACCATTATTAATCAAGATGGTTTTCACCAGGTTTTTGCCAATGTCATGCACATCGCCATAAACTGTAGCCAGGACAATCAGGCCTTTGCTCACCCCATCTTTCTTTTCGAGGAAATTCTCAAGATAAGCAACGGATTTTTTCATCACTTCGGCGGACTGCAGAACGAAGGGCAAAATCAGTTCGCCGCTGCCGAATTTATCCCCTACTTCCTTCATAGCGGGCAGCAGTACACCATTGAGCACCTCAACTGCCCTGTCATGCATACGCTGTTCGGGTTGAGGCGCCAATAATTCGTCGATATCCCTCTCCACGCCTTCCTTCTGGCGGTGAAGAATGCGCCAGTGCAGGCGTTCTTGTGGGGGCATGCTTTCGAGCAGTGCGGCGTTTCCATCTCTTTTGCCATCGCGGGCTTCTGGTTTTGATTTTTCGAGGATTTCAATGAAATGCTGCAGCGCATCCGCTCTGCGGTTAAACACCAGGTCTTCTGCGGCACTGCGCTCCTCAGCGGGGATTTCTGCGTAAGGGGTAATATGGGCGGGGTTGACAATGGCCATATCCAGGCCCGCCAGCACGCAGTGATACAACATAACGCTGTTCAAGACAGCGCGGGCATGCGCCCCTAACCCAAAGGAAACATTGCTGACCCCCAGCGAGGTTAAAACACCGGGCAGCTCCTTCTTGATCAGGCGGATGCCTTCAATCGTCTCCACAGCAGAATTATTGAACTCGGCATCTCCGGTCGCAAGGGTAAAGGTGAGGGCGTCGAATACCAGATCGTGGGCTTTCAAGCCATATTCATTGACAGCTATATCATGGATGCGGCGAGCAATCTCCAGCTTTCGCGCAGCGCTTTTTGCCATGCCATTTTCATCAATGGTCAGCGCGATAACAGCAGCGTTGTATTTTTTCGCCAGTGAGAACACCTGATCGGCGCGCTGCCTGCCGCCCTCAAGGTGAGTGGAATTAAGCAGGCAGCGCCCAGGGGCTGTCTGCAAGGCGATCTCCATCACCTCAGGTTCGGTGGTATCGATCACCAGCGGCACAGCCACCAGCGGCGCCAGCTTTTTGACAACCCTCTGCATGGTAGCCGCCTCGTCACCCCGTTCGGTGAGCGCCACACATATATCCAATCCGTGAGCACCGGCGTCCACCTGCTGACGGGCGAGCTCGATAATTTCATCGTAGCGTTCACCCAGGATCAATTCCTTGAATTTCCGCGATCCCTGGGTATTCAAGCGTTCGCCGATTAAGAACGGGCGCGGTTCCTGATACATGGGTTGGACCAGGATCGCTGAGGCCAGGCGGGGGACGGCCACTGCAGGCCGGGTGGGGTGCCCCTCGCCCAACAATTTTTCCACCAGCCGTTTTAAGTGCTGCGGGGTCGTCCCACAACAGCCACCCACAACACTGATGCGGTTCTTGTGCACAAACTCCGCCAGGGTTTCGGCAAACGGCTCTGGCTCGAGCGGGTAAACGGCCTGTCCATCCACATTGAGCGGCAGCCCGGCGTTCGGAATACAGGAGATCGGCAGGTTGGACTGCTCACCCAGGTAGCGGATTGGCTCCCGCATGTGCTCAGGCCCGGTCGAGCAGTTCAACCCGAGCACATCGATCGGCAATCCCTCTAAAATGGCCTGAACAGCGCTGATATCCGTCCCCAATAACATGCGGCCGGTGGTGTCCAGCGTGACCTGCGCCTGGATCGGAAGGTACACTCCACTCTGCTCAAAAGCGGTTTGAATGCCGATAATGGCAGCTTTGACCTCCAGTATATCCTGCGAGGTCTCGATCAGGATCAAATCGACTCCGCCCTCAATCAGACCCAAAGTCTGTTCTCGAAAGACATCGCTAAGTTCATCAAAGGAAATATTGGACAGTTCAGGGTCGTCCATCGAGGGCAGCTTGCCGGAAGGACCGATTGAACCGGCCACAAAACGCGGTTTTTCCGGCGTAATGAACTCATCCGCAATACGGCGAGCCAGGGCTGCAGCCGCACGGTTGATCTCGAGTACACGCTCCTGAAGATCGTACTCCGCCAGGGTAATACGATTGGACCGAAAGGTGTTGGTCTCGATCACATCCACCCCGACCTCTAAAAATGAACGGTGCACCCGCTCAACCGCCTGCGGGTAAGAGATCACCAGGTAATCGTTGCAGCCGTTGGTTTTTTCGCCGCCAAAATGGTCGGCGGTCAGGTTCATTTGCTGAAGACTGGTGCCCATCGCACCGTCAAAAATGAGCACGCGTTTCTGCAATTCATCCAGGTATTTTCGGTTCGTGTAAATGCGCTCCATCATCCTCTCCGATAAGAAAAAACCTCTCTGGACGAGAGGTACACTTTTCAAGAGTTGTAACTCTCATCTCTCAGACCCCTTGTCTGGGCTCTGCCGGAATTGGCACCTGCTGTCTTGCAGCGGTTGCCGAGGTATCAACGGGCCGGTCCCTCCACCTCTCTCGATGAGCGCCGGGATATTCCCGACATAAATTGTTGGGCAGAATTCTACCACAATTGGTAGAAATAGCAATCAATTTACTATAGACAACACCCAGGTTTTTCCCGCCGACAGTCAGAGATTTGCTGAATTTGAAAATCGAGAAATACATCTGTGTGTGTCGGTTGGTCGAGAAATTGCACAGTGCATGGAAAAGATGCTGCGATTTTCAACCAGTCAGACAGGCAGGATGCGATATAATTTTTATAGAGGAAGCCTTGGAAAACACAAAACTCCCGCCCTTCACCCCATTTCTGGCAACCAGTTTAATTCTTAGCGGAACAGGCCTGGCCGGGCTGTACCTGCTCTTCGACCTGACGCTGCCCACTCTGGGACCTCGTTTTTTGTTTTTCTTCTTGAGTACCGCAGCGATCAGCGGTCTGGCGCTGCCGGTAGTATATTTTTTTCACCTGCGCTTTCCCAGCCCTACGCCGGTCACGCTTGGGATAATTGTGCGCCAGGCGATCTGGGCAGCAGTATATTTCGACCTGCTTGCCTGGTTCCAGTTGGGGCGTTTTTTGAGCCTGCCCCTGGCGCTGGCGCTGGCAGCCGGTATCGTGGTGATCGAATTCGCCCTGCGCCTGGCTGAACGGGCTCGCTTTTCGCCTAAAGAATCTCCGGATGAATGATCTGCGCAGCCTGCCGTCGGTTGATAAACTTCTGCGGCGGAACGAAGCTGATCAATTGATTGGCCTGTACGGCCGCCAGCTCACCCTGGCCGCGATCCGCACGATCCTGGACAGCATCCGTCAGCAGATGTCAGAAAACCGGTCGCTCCCGGATGAGGATGAAATCCTGTCGCGTGTGTCAACCCAACTGGCGGGTTGGGTGAGCCCCACGCTGCAGCCAGTAATCAATGCCAGCGGGGTGATCCTGCACACCAACCTTGGGCGCGCCCCGCTTAGCGCATCCGCGCAGCAGGCCATGGTCGAGGCGGCCAGCGGCTACAGCACATTGGAGTATGATCTCGAGCGTGGAAAACGGGGCTCGCGGGAAATCCACGCCCAAAACCTGTTAACGCGCCTGACCGGCGCGGAAGCTGCCCTGGTGGTCAACAACAATGCCGCAGCCGTGCTGCTGGTCCTTACAGCGCTGGCGCGGCGCAGGGCGGTTGTAATTTCGCGCACGCAGTTGATCGAGATCGGGGGCGGGTTTCGTTTGCCCGAAGTGATGAAACAATCCGGCGCACGCCTGGTCGAGGTGGGCACCACCAACCGCGTGCACTTGCAGGATTACACCCAGGCTCTGGTTTCCGAGCGGCCTGCCCTGGTTCTGCACGCCCACCATTCCAATTTCCGCCTGGTGGGTTTTACCGCTGAGCCTGATTTGCCTGATCTGGTCGGGCTGGCTCACCAGCACGACGTTGCGCTGGTCGACGATCTGGGCTCCGGTGCGCTGTTGGATACCAGCCGCTACGGCCTGGTTCACGAACCCACTGTGCAGGAATCCCTGCTGGCCGGCGTGGATATCGTCTGCTTCTCGGGCGATAAGCTGTTAGGCGGTCCGCAGGCCGGCATCATCGTCGGGCGCAAAGTCTGGCTCGACAAGATCAAACGACACCCGCTCATGCGCCCGCTGCGCAGCGATAAGTTGTGCCTGGCGGCTTTATCAGCGACGCTGCTGCATTATCTTAAAGGCGAGGCAGAAGACAGCGTGCCTGTCTGGCAGATGATTTCACGCAGCCTGGATGAAATCCGAACAGAGGCTTCGATCTGGCAGCAAAAATTAGGCCTGGGAGAAATCATTTCTGGCTATTCCACCGTGGGCGGCGGCAGCCTGCCCGGTGAAACCCTGCCCACCTGGTTGTTGGCACTGCAGGTGGAAAAACCCGATCGGCTGTTGCGCCGTTTAAGGCAGGGCACCCCGCCGATCATCGCGCGTATCCAGGACGCCCGTCTGGTTTTGGATCCGCGTACCGTCCTGCCCGGGCAGGCAGAACCCCTGCTGGCAGGGGTAAAGATCGCCGTCGATTCCGCTTAACTCAAATCCAAAAGATCAGGAGAAACCTGGCAGATGAAATCAGAAATAGATGCCCTGATGAAGGAAAATGAAATCGACGCTTTGCTGGTGACCGGCGATGCTTTTCACAACCCGGCCATGGTATACCTGACCGGCGGAGGGCACGTCACTCACGCCGACCTGAGAAAACCACAATCGCAGGAAGCAGTCCTGTTTTGCAACGCCATGGAACGCGACGAAGCCGCAAAAACCGGGCTGAAGATCCGCTCATTTTCAGACTACCCTTATAAAGACTTGCTGCAGGAAACCGCTGGCGATGAAGAGAAAACCATGGCAGCGCGTTACCGCAGGATGTTAACGGATCTCGGCATCACCCAGGGACGGGTTGCGGTTTACGGTCAGGTCGAAAGCGGACCTTTATACGCCACTCTGGAATATCTAAAACAAATGCTGCCCCGGCTGCATATCACGGGTTTTGTGCGTGACCCGATCCTGCTGCCAGCCATGATGACCAAGGACGAGCAGGAAATTGAGCGTATTCGCAAAGTGGGGCGCATCACAACCGAAGTGGTCGGACGTACCGCGGATTTCCTCACCAGCCACGCGGTCAGGGATTCCTTCCTGGTGAAGAAGGATGGGCAGCCGCTGATCATCGCCGATGTCAAACGCAATATTGATCTTTGGCTGGCAGAACTGGGAGCAGAAAACCCCGAAGGCGCTATTTTTGCGATAGGCAGGGATGCTGGCGTTCCGCACAGCAGCGGAAACCCGAACGACCGCCTGGAATTGGGCAAAACTATCGTCTTTGATATTTTCCCCTGCGAGAGCGGCGGAGGCTATTTTCACGATTTCACGCGCACCTGGTCGCTGGGTTACGCCAGCGATGAGGCCATGCAGCTTTATGAACAGGTTTACGGCGTTTATAAGACGCTGGTGGCAGAGTTAAAAATCGACACGCCCTTCAAGCATTACCAGCAGCGCACCTGCCAGTTGTTCGAGCAGCAGGGTCACGCCACCATCCTTTCTGATCCCAAAACGGAAGAGGGGTACGTTCACAGCATAGGTCATGGAGTCGGGCTGCGGGTCCATGAAATGCCCTTCGCCGGGCAAAACGCGGGTGAAAAGGACGTCCTGGCAGCAGGAACCGTCTTTGCGGTGGAACCAGGCCTGTATTACCCTTCCCGCGGCATGGGCTTTCGAGTCGAAAGCACCTTCGCGACCCGCGCCGACGGCAGCTTCGAGAACTTGAGCGACTTCCCGTTCGATTTCGTTTTGCCGGTCAAGGGGTGAGGTTTTCGAGCAGATATGTTATAGTATAGGATATGTCCGAGAGAAACCTGACTGATTTACCGCCAGGACGAATCCTGGGGATTGAAACTTCATGCGATGAAACTGCCGCAGCGGTTATCGAAAACGGGCGGGCGCTGCTTTCAACTGTGGTAGCCACGCAGGTTGATATTCACGCCCAGTACGGCGGTGTTTTTCCAGAAGTGGCGTCTCGCCAGCATATCCGCACCATTTACGCCATCGTGGACGAAGCTTTACAACGCGCCCACCTGGGTTTGGGCGATATCGACGCCATTGCTGTGACCCGCGGTCCAGGCCTGCCGGGTTCCCTGGTCATTGGCATGAACATGGCGAAAGGGTTGTCATTGGCCACCAATATTCCTCTCATCGGGATCAATCACCTGGAAGGCCATATTTATTCGGCCTGGGTATACCCCGCCGATACTCCCGCACCGCCAGAGCCGCCCAGTTTTCCCCTGCTTGCCCTTCTGGTTTCGGGCGGACATACCGAGTTGAATCTGATCAGCGATCATCTGGTTTACCGCCGTCTGGGCGCGACCCTGGATGATGCTGCCGGCGAGGCGTTCGATAAAGTCGCTCGTCTGCTGGGACTGCCGTACCCTGGTGGACCCGCAATCCAAAAAGCTGCCCGCGATGGCAATCCCGCGGCTTTTAATTTTCCACGCGCGCGTCTGGAAGGAAGCTGGGATTTTTCATTTAGTGGTTTAAAAACCGCTGTGCTGCGCACCGTCCGCGATCTTGAGTCGCGTGGCCGACCTTTGCCCGTCCCAGACCTGGCAGCCAGTTTCCAGGCTGCGGTGGTGGAAGTATTGGTTCAAAAAACCATCCACGCCGCCCGTGTTTTCCAGGCTGGTGAAATCCTGGTAGCAGGTGGTGTCTCTGCCAACCAGGCCCTGCGCGATGCTTTTCTCTCTCAGCGTGAATTTCCAGTGCATATCCCGCCGCTCTCGCTGTGCACCGATAATGCCGCCATGATTGCAGCCGCTGGTTATTTCCATTATGCGTTTGGCAAGCGCGACCCCCTCGATATGGACGTGCTGCCCACCTGGCCGCTTTCCTGAAACCGCCGCAACCTTTGGCTTGCCAGAACATCTAATGGAATACCAGAACTTTACCAACGAGCAGGCATTTATCGAAGCGCTGAAGGCGGGGCAACGTGAAGCCTTCGCCAGACTGGTGGACCGCTACTCCAGCCAGATTTACCGGCTGGCGCTAAAATTCACCAACGACCCCCACGATGCTGAAGATGTCCTTCAGGAGACGTTTATCAAAGCCCTGCGCGCGCTGCCGTCTTTCGAAGGCAGATCTAGCCTTTCTACCTGGCTTTATCGTATCGCGGTAAACGAAGCCTTGATGCTGCTGCGCAAACGTAAAGTGGAACTCGTCCCGGTCGAAGAGAGCGCTGACGATGACGAAGACTTGGCCGTCGGTAATTTTGTGCTGGCGGATTGGTGCTGTCTGCCCGAAGATGAGCTGCTTTCGGACGAATCACGCGCCTACCTCAACGAAGCCATCCAACGTCTGCCGGTTTCACTGCGCTCGGTTTTCCTGTTGCGCGATGTCCAGGGGTTGTCGATTCGTGATACGGCTGAGACCCTGGGATTGACCGAGACCAACGTCAAGACGCGCCTATTGCGCGCCCGCTTACGGCTGCGAGATGACCTCTCAAGATATTATGAAGAACGTATGGCGGAGAAAAATACCGATGAGTAAAATCCATGCCGGGCACGATTGCGGTGTCATCCTTCAATCTCTTTCCGATTACGTTGACGGTGAATTAAGCCCCGAACTATGCACTGAACTGGAGCGTCACCTGCATAGTTGTGAAAACTGCCGTATCGTGGTAAATACCTTGCGAAAGACGATAGAGCTCTATCATGAGACAGCCGCTGAAGCCCAGCTTCCGGGCGATGTGCGCCAGCGCCTTTTCCTGCGTCTCAACCTGGATGATTTCCTCAACCAGCGCACTACGTAAAATGCAACTTTACGGCAGCATCGACATCAAAAATGCAGGTACAAGTCAAACCCCTGGCGAGTTTATCCCAGGGAAAATTTTTGAAAAGGTATGATTGAGGAACCGATACTTATAACGCAAGAGCATGGCGAAACAGCCTGCCAGGCCGGGCCGGACAGCCCCTGCCCACACTGTCAGAGCGGCCGGCTGGAGTATAACGGCCTGCTGGAACTGGTCTGCCCGGTGTGCGGCTACAAAGAGACCGGCTCCTTTACCTGATAGATCAGTTATCCCATCTCGGTGAGATGGTTATATTCGAAAGATTGGAGAACTCGCATGTCACAACTGCTTGATGAGAATATTAAATCCCAGGTACGGGATGTTTTTGCCGAATTAAAATTGCCGGTTGAAATCCTGTTTTTTGGAGACGAACCGGATCGTTGCGATTATTGCGAAGACACCGCCATGCTGCTTGAAGAAGTTGCGGCGCTGTCCGACAAAATCAACCTTAAAAAATTTGACATCAAGAAAAACAGCGCTGAAGCCAATGCTTACCACATCGATAAAGCGCCTGGAATCGCCATCCTCGGTAAGGTAGATGAAGACGTGATTGACAAGGGAATCCGCTTCGCGGGGATCCCGGCGGGTCATGAATTTACCTCGCTTATTAATACCATCCTGCTGGTCTCGAAAGGTGATTCCGGATTGAGCAGCGAGACGCGCCAGTTCTTGAAAGAATTGGATAAACCTGTCTTGCTGCAGGTTTTTGTCACTCCTTCTTGCCCCTACTGCCCGCGCGCCGTGGTTCTGGCTCATCAGATGGCTTTCGAAAGCCAGTTTGTAGAGGCAGAGATGGTCGAAGCGATGGAATTCGACCAGCTCGCCAACTCTTTCAACGTCTCCGGCGTTCCCCACACGGTGATCAACAGCGGCAAGAGCGAGGTGGTCGGGGCTGTACCCGAAGAGTATTTATTGGATAAAATAAAACAGGCCCTGGCCTGAGTACCCACCATCAGAGAGGAGAATGCATGGAAGCAAAAGTAGTCTGGAAACGAAATCTGGCCTTCACCGGGACAGCCGATTCGGGCTATGTGCTGGATCTGGATAGCAAGAAGGAAGTTGGCGGGGATGAAAGCGGGTTTCGCCCAACCGAGTTGATCGCCATTGGCGTGGCTGGCTGCACAGCCATGGATGTGATTTCGATACTGAAGAAGAAACGCCAGGAAGTAACGGCTTTTGAGGTTTTGGTACACGCCAAACGTGCCAGCGATCACCCGCGTAAATTCACCGATATGACCATCGAATACGTCGTGACCGGCAAGGATATCGATCCGCAGGCAGTCGAACGTGCGGTTCAACTCTCGGAGGAGAAATACTGCTCTTCGATCGCCACCATCCGCGGTAATGTCAACCTTGACCATAAAATAGTGATTCGCGAAGAATAAGTTTTAATCAACCTCCGCTTCGCCTGAAAATCCAGTTCTCATTACTATAAGGACTGGATTTTTTTATGCCAGCAGCCTGCGGAAATTAAACCTGGTCGGGTATCAGTGCTTCGACGTTGCGAATGCGTCCGATACTCGCTCCTACGATGCCAACCAGCAGCACACACAAACCGGACAGGCTCATGATCAAGGCCATACCCGATCCAAGGGACTGACCGTAGATTCCTCCCAAGCTTAGGGAAAGCCAACTTTCTGGATTCTGCATGAGCGGTTCGGCAACTTTATCCGCCAGCGGTCCGGCCACCAGCATAGAGACCGGGGCGGATATCTGCGCCAGCACGCGCCGCACGGAAAATACCCGCCCCTGGATATCTGGCGGGATTTTCGACTGCCAGATGGCCTGGTTGGAAGAATTGATGATAGGTCCTGCCAGGGTGCCGAGGATGATTGCAGGGATCCAAATCAGGGGTGTGCTTCCCATCCCGTAGAAAAACATCCCCAGCCCGGAAACCATCCAGCCGCCCAGAACCCCAACAATCTTGCGCTTCGGACCACCTGTGGCTGTCACCAGCAGGCTGCCAGCCACTCCGCTGGCACTGGTCACCGATTGAACCAATGCCAGGGTGCCGGCATTGTTGCCGCTGCGCGCCAGGATCATTGGGTTGATTTGAGTAAACGCTATGGTGGACATCAGGTTGCCAAAGAAGAAGACCAGCTGCAGCCCCAACAGGCTGGGGCGTTCGAGAATATACCTGAAACCGTACAGCGATTCCTTGAGAAGGCTGCCTCTCCCTTCCTTGCCAGCCTGGCTGGCTTCTGGTTGGGGTATCACAACGATCAAAAGCGCTGTCAAAGCGATGAAAAATGTCAAAATGTCAAGGATAAGTATGCCGGCGATCCCGATAGTGCCGATAAACACGCCCGCCAGCGCCGGAGAAAGGATGCCCGAACCCCATTCCGCCAGCGACATCATCCCGCTGGCGCGCGCGAATTGCGTCTTGGGTATCATGGTCGAAATTGCTGCCGAATACGCGGGCCATTGAAACGCCTGGAAAAATCCGGAAAATGCGCCTGCGATGTAAAGATGCCAAATTTGCAAGTCGCCAAAAGTGTAAATCAACAGGATTGCCACGGTGGACAGCACGGCTGCCAGATCGCTGAGTGCCATTACCAGCTTGCGGTTCCAGCGGTCGACCAGCGCGCCCGCAATGGGGCTGAAGATGATTTGTGGCGTGAAGCTAAAAAAACCGACCAGCGCCAGGCTGGTGACCGAACCGGTCTCCTGCCAGGCCCAGATTGTCAGGGCAAAACCTGTCATGGCTGAGCCGACCAGAGAAAGGATCTGGCCAGCCCAAACGGTTGTGAAAGCGCGCATACCTTGGGGACGTTGAGGGGACAATTTCAAACCTCATTTACCAGGATGTGATAACTACAGGTACTGCCAATGGCGTTTTATGGTCAGCTACGATTTTTATCACGCCGCTCTGGCGATAATCTATATCTTACAGAAAAATATAAATTTGTCAAGATAATAACTTAAATTTATTAAATTAATATTGAATTATTTTTATTATGAATTTTATTTTTTAAAATGCATTTGTGTTATTGGTTGTAACTATAAATTTGGTTAGCGCAGTGCTGCCTGAATCTGGCTGGCGCGGTCTGAGCACACGCAGGCGCGCACAGTGCGGCCAAAACGAGAAAGGGTACCCTGGTAAGGTTCACTTCCATTTTCGGCAATCCAGCCTTCCAGGTTGAAAGCCAGCGGCCCAGCCGCTGGAATCCATTCGCCGTTGTATTTACGCGCGATATGCACATGCGTGCCGGTGGAGGTGCCGCCTTCGCAAGAAGGCATTCCAATCGGGTCGCCGGCTTTGAGCTGGGTTCCTACCACGGGCAGGCTGTCGTTGGCGAGGTGCAGGTAAAACACCACCCAGCCGGTACGCTCGTCGCCGTCCCCATCCAGGTCCAGCAGCACATAAGCATCTCCGCTGCGGGCGATGATTCCATCCGCGACTGCGGTGGCAGGCTCTGCGCTGGGACGGCAGCCGCCAACCACGTTCGAGGGAGCAAAATCGAGGGCGGCCAGCGGTTCACCGCTGCCCCAGCCGGTATGCGGGCCGCCTGTATAGGCCCAAACCCGCCCCTCCGCGAACGGCAGACGCATTTCCGGCTGTACCAGGCTTCCGGGGATGTGCGGCTGGTCATTCTGCCAGGGATCGCCGAACAAGTCACTGTAAACCGCCAGTAAACCATCGCCGCTGACCGCAAGCGCGAAGTTCTCCCCCGACAACACCTGTGAATAATAAAAATGCAGCGCCACAGTGGCGGCGTTCTGCCAGGGATCCGGACGCTCGCTGCGGCCGTCCAGATGTGTGAAGGTGTCAAAACGCCCGATACGCCAGCCGTAATACCCATTGTTAAGCGTGTTCGCAGCCCAGATCAACTGGCGAGCAATCCCGCGGCTAAACTGGCTGCGGTATCCCAGGGGGTAGACATCCACATCTGCCGGCGGTTCCGCAAGGGTTAATGCGCCGGTCTGGTACTCCAGAATCGCCAGCAGCAAGCGCGGGCTGAGACTGTAGTTCTGAGCGATATAGTTGACGATCTCTCCACCGCGCCGGTTGCGCTCACCCAGGTAAAAGCTGTAATTTTTAAACCAGCCGGGCATGCTGTCCACGTAGGTTACGGCATCGAAACCTACCTGCAGTGGTCCGTTGATAAAATGGCTGTCCGGCAGGATCTGGAACGGGCTGCCCCAAAGCGGGCGGTAATAGATGGGGATTTTCATCGGCATGCCGGGCGGCATGGTGGTGGCATCCCGCGGGATGAAAGTATTTTCCTCCAATATTTCTTCCACGCTGGTGTTGAAGCGCCACGCCAGCGCGGGCAGGGTGTCCCCGGTCTGGACGGTGTAATCCACCAGGGTTCCGGGCTGGTAAGGCTCGCGCGTGGGAAGCGGTGTGGGCAAAGGCTGCTCTTGAAAGGCTGGTGGTAAGCTCTGCTCACTGCTGAGCGCCTCTCCCGACGATGAATCGCTCTCGATGGGAACACAGCCCGCTGCCAGCAAAGCGAACAACACCGCGAGGTGCAGCCAGGGTTGAATTTTAATTGCTATCGGTTTTTTACGGCCCGCTGCGCGGCCGCATGATGCGCGTTTCGAAAGAGCCGCAGGTACAGGCTTCAATAACTTTATCATCTTTTACCAGACTACCTTCATAAGGGCGGCGGCCAGCCTTCGCCTGCCAGCCGTCGAGGACAAAAGGCAGGGGCCCGTCCGCCAGGACCCATTCACCGTTGTACTTACGGGCGATATGAACATGCGTTCCGGTGGAGGTGCCGCCTTCGCAGGAGGGATGCCCGATCAGGTCACCCTGCATCACCCAGGTACCGGCTGCCACCCGCCCGCGGGCAGCGACATGCAGGTAAAGGATCACCCAGCCGGTTTGTTCGGAGCCGTCACCGTCCAGGTCCAGAACCACGATGCCGGTACCGGTGCGCAGCACCAGCCCATCCGCCACGGCCGTGATCCATTCATCCGATTGGACGCAGCCGCTTTCGACCGAGGAGGGGGCAAAGTCCAGGGCGGCCCGCGCGCCATCCGGTCCCCAGGCGGAGTGCGGTCCGCCCGAATAACTCCAGACATGCCCTGGTAAGAAGGGCAGGATCAATTCCGGCTGCGTCAGGTTAACCGGCAAAAGCGGTTCGACTGTTTGGGCGCGCAGCCAGGGGTTATCATACATGCGTTCATACAGGGCTGTGAAACTCTCGGTGCCGTACAACACCCCATTCCACAGAATCGGCTCGTACAGCCGGCTGAAGAAATACTGCAGAGCAACCGATCCGGCGTTTAACTGCGGGGCGAGGCGCAAGCGTGTGCCGTCCGCAAAAGTGATTTCCATCAAGACCGCGTCCCGCCAGCCGTAGTAGCCGATCGACAGGTGCTGGACAGCCCAGGTCAGCTGCTTGTAAAGCCCTTTTCGCTCTGAATTGATATAACCAAGCGGATAATCCGTCGCCGCGAGGCTGGCAGGGCTGCCGTACACCCAATTGGACTGGTACTCGACCAGCGCCAGCAGCAGGCGCGGGTTAATGGAATTTTCCGTGGCGACTTTCATGATTACCTGGGCGGCGCTGTTCCAGCCGTCCGCCAGGTATTCGCGGTAGGTGCTCATATAACCGCCCGCTTCGCGAATAAAGGCGGCAATATCGAAATCAATGGCTGAGGGTGAGAACACGACCTCGCTGTCAGGCAGCAGCAATCCACCCGGGCCGGTCGGTCCCAGCCGGTCAGGGATAATCAGCAGCCTGCCAGCATTGATCAGGCCGGTGGGCGGGATAACATCCGTGGAAGAAATATCTTCGACCGGCACGCCAAAGCGCACAGCAACTGCCGGCAGAGTATCCCCGGCCTGGGTGTAATACAGGATGGGTGGTAAAGGTGTGCTGTGAGTCGGCAGCGGGGTGAACTCGAAAGCAGTGACCGTCGCGGTTGGATTTTCAGGCGCAGGGGTTACCAGCGGAGCCGCGGGAGTATCCAGCAGCGTTTGCTCGGGTTCAGGCGTAAGGGCAGCAGCTTCGACCACCTCGGAACCGCCCACGCCGCTGTTTGAAAACAGCGCGGTGGCGGTCAGATCGTATGTCGAGACATACCCCTGCGAGCAGGCCAGTGTACTGACCAGCCAGGCGAGGAAAACCATGCCGACCGAAAAGCGTCTAGCGCGAGATCTGGTTTTCAGGTACGACCCTGTCCCAAGCTTCAACTATGACTCCATTACGAACCAAGGTTCCATTATATTCTACACCGCTGCCAGTGGAAACCCAGCCCTCCAGGTTGAAGGGCAAATTACCATCCGCGGGGATCCACTCACCGTTGAAACGGCGGGCAATATGCACATGCGTTCCGCTGGACTGCCCACCTTCGCAGGAAGGGTGTCCGATCCGGTCGCCGGGCTGAACATAGGTTCCAACTGGCACGCGGTCATTGCTGCCGATGTGCAGGTAAAGCACTGTCCAGCCGGTTTGTTCGTAACCGTCGCCGTCCAGATCGAGCACCACCACACCTGTTTCGGAGCGGATCACCAGTCCAGCGGCGACCGCCGTGACCCAGGCTTCACTTAACACACAACCCATACCGCCATCAGGCGGGGCAAAATCAATCGCCGCCCAGGCCGAACCGTCGCCCCAGCCGCCATGCGGACCGCCAGTGAAGGACCAGACCGCGCCCGGCTCGAAGGGTAGTTGCATGACCGGCTGCACCAGCCCAACCGGAATTAACGGTTCGATTGCGTAATCGAAAGGATACCCGAAAAACCGGTTGAACACGCTGAATACGCCCTCGCTGCCCACGGCTCGTTCCCACTCGCTGCGTGGATATAACCAGCCCATCAGGTGTTGGATCGCGGCTGTACCGGCGTTGATGGTGGGATCGGCTGGCGCAAGGCCTCCGTCGGTCAGCAGCCAGTGGGAAACCGCATTGGCTTTCCACAGGTAAAACCCACGGTTGAGGTTGTTGGCCGTCCAGGAGAGCTGGCGGTAGAGGCCCTTGCGGTTCGAGTCAAAGAAGCGCATGGGATAATCGTAGGTCAACACATCCGGATTCGCCTGGGTGACCCAGCCGCTCTGGTATTCCAGCACAGCCAGTAAGATGCGCGGGTTGATTGAATATTCACGCGCCACTTTCAACACGATTTCAGCGCCGCTGTAAGTGGTGTTGTCCATATCCTCGCGGTATTCGAAAAGATAGCCGCCCTGCTGTTTGATGAAAGAAAACAGGTCAAAGGGGATACTGGGAGGAGAGAAGACCAGCTCGGAATCAGGGATGATTTTGAAAGACGGTCCAGTGGGCTGCGGAGTTGGGGCCGGAATCAGGATGACCTGACCGATATCCACGATGTTAGGATTGGCAATCTGGTTGGCTTCGATCAGGAACTCGAGACTGACCTTATATTCCTGGGCAACTTTTCCGAGGGTGTCGCCAGCCTGGATGATGTACTGCTCATCTTCGACCCGCATGGTAGGCAGCAGGCGCGGGGGGTCAGGCGTAGGGGTAAGAATTGGCGTGCCCGGCTCGCGCGTAGCCGGCAGGTATAAAGAAAGCGGCAGCGACGAAGTAGGCGTTGCCTGGGGCGTCTGCCCGCCATTTCGCGCGCCTGCCGCTGGCCGCCATAAATCCGACTGCGGAGCGGGCTGCACACACCCCGTGATGAGCATTACCACCACCATCAGCCAGAATACCAGCACCCATCCTTTCCGAATCATCCCACTTCCCTCCTGGTCAATCGAACCGCCAGGGCATCCGCCGCCCCCCGATCAGGTGTAAATGAACATGAAAGACGCTTTGTCCGGCGTCTGGGCCGGTGTTGATCGCCAGGCGGTAGCCGCTCTGGTCGATGCCATATTCGGCCGCGAGCCTGCGCGCCACCCCCGCCAGGCGTCCAATCAGCGATTCATCCTCCTCCTCCAACTGGTTGAGCGAATGGATATGGCGGTTGGGAACAATCAAAATATGCACCGGCGCAACCGGATGAATATCTAAAAATGCGGTTATTTCATCATCTGAATACACGATAGAAGCCGGGGCCTCACCCGCGATGATTCGGCAGAAGATACAGTCTGAAGCCATCACGGCTGGCTCCCTGTCTCTGCCGCGGGTGTGGCCGCGATGGGCGGGCTGTCCGGGCAGTGAGCTTCGTACCAGGCTAACTCCTGGGAGCGCGCCGCTTGTGCGTAGGCAGATGCCTGTTCCGCCAGCGCGACAGCCGAATCGAGGTTTGGAAAAAGCGCCGTGCTCCAGTAGCGCGGTAAAACGTACAGGGGATTGTTCATTTCCCGTTCAGGTTCGCCCAGCGGGACCCAGTTGTACATCAGTGGTCCACGCGCATAAGCCGTAAAAGCCAATTCATAACCTGCCCGCTCGGCTTCCTTGACGCTGGTTGAATTGAAATTCCCGCCCGGCCAGATAAAGATGCGTGGCAGCACCCCCAGATGCTCCTCAAAGGCATTGAGCGGAGCGTAGATCTCCTGGATGATAATTTCCGTCGGGGTATGGTCGGTGATGTACGTCTGACCGGAATGCAGGTAGCCATGCGGCTGAATTTCAACGCGACCGGTTGACAGGACTTCTTTGATTTCCTGCCACTCGCGTTCGTTAATCACGCCGGTGATGTAGGCCATAACCAGGGTCCAGTTATTTTTTTCCAGCAGAGGTAAAAAATGGTTTTTGACCGTACCCAATCGCCGGTCATCGATAATAAGAAAAAGTGAGCGTGGTGGGATGTAGGTGTTATGTTGCAAGAAGTCGACCAGTTGATCGACTGTGATGGTTTCGAAGCCCAGACGTTGGGCATACGCCAGTGAGTCTTCAAAATATTTCTGACCAACGGTGATATTATCAGGGATGACTCCCCCTTCGCGGCGCACCCCGTGATACATGACCGGGACCACGATGGTGCCTGGCGCGGCTTTTTCTGGATGCCACCGATCGTATAAGTAGCGGCAGGTATCAGCCAGGTAGGTAACAGGGCGAACATTCGCTGCCAGGCGGGGACTAAAAACTGCCAGCGGTTCTGGTGTGGCTGTGGGTAAGCGGGTTGGCTCGATCGCCACAGGCATTTTGCTCTTTGTTGGCGTTTCTACCACGGCCCGCACGGTCGTAGACGGCACCTGAATGGGAATACTGCTCTGGGTCGCAGTGGGGGTGTCAGGTTCAAAAGGCTGAGCTGTGGCGGCAGGGGTCGCAGCGCAGGCGGGCAGCAGCACTCCCGCCAAAATCACGATCGCCGCGTACAGAGAAAACCATCGGAACATCACGGTGTCAATAATAAAGATGCGCCGAGACCGAAACTGTCCCGGCACATCTATTCTAACCTAAAAAACTTACCTTCATAAACGTACCTGCATATCCGGCGCGCTGATCTGCAGGCTGATACGCGGCTGACTTATTCGTTCTCGCCGCGGATAAAGCCCTCGGTCATTTCGCGCGCAACCGAGTCTCTGAATTGTTTGGGCGGGGTTTTCATGAAATAAGAGGAAGGTCCGTACAGGGGACCGCCGATTCCACGGTCGAGGGCCAGCTTAACGCAGCGAATGGCATCAATGACAACGCCGGCTGAATTCGGTGAATCCCAGACTTCCAGCTTGACTTCCGCGTTTAACGGGACTTCACCAAAGGTAGTCCCTTCCATGCGGATATAGCACCATTTCCGGTCCGTCAGCCAGGGCACATAATCGCTGGGGCCAACATGGATATCATCTTCCGGGAGGGAATACGGAAGCATGGAGGTCACCGCTCCCGTCTTGGAAATCTTCTTTGATTCCAGCCGTTCACGCTCGAGCATGTTAAGGAAATCCGTATTGCCGCCGAAATTCAACTGGTAGGTGCGGTCCAGGCGCACGCCACGGTCAACGAACAGGCTGGTAAGCACACGGTGCATGATGGTCGCGCCAACCTGCGATTTGATATCGTCGCCGATGATGGGTAAATTGCGCTGGCGGAATCGCTCCGACCAGTACTCTGAACTGGAAATGAAAACGGGGATGGCATTCACGAATCCGCAGCCCGCCTCGAGGACCTGCTCCACATACCATTTTGTGGCCATTTCTGAGCCCACAGGCAGGAAGCTCACCACGACATCCGTGCGGGTGTCCTTGAGAATCTGAATAATATCATCTGTGGGTCCAGGCGCTTTTTTGACAACCTGGCTGAGATACTTGCCCAGCCCATCATGCGTCATGCCGCGGCTGACCGGGACATTCAGTTTGGGCACTTCGCAGAATTTGTAGGTGTTGTTAGGGAAGGCAAATATCGCTTCAGACAGATCCTTGCCGACCTTGGTATCGACAACATCAATGGCTGCGCTGAATTCGATATCGCGAATGTGATAACCGCCCAGGTTGACGTGCATCAGGCCTGGCACACGGTCGCTCTCGGCAGCCTCTTTATAAAATTGCACACCCTGCACCAGCGATGAGGCACAGTTGCCAACACCAATGATAGCAACCCTTACCTTTTTTTCCTCGCTCATATTTTGATCAGGCTCCTTCGCATAAGGTTGATTGAATGGTCACACTACGCCAGAGGGCATGTAAACCGCGATCCAGCCAGCCTCCATCCGGGACCATGCAAAATCACACATAAAAACTTGTCGGTTCATTGTGGGGGTTATAGATGGCGCCAGTCACATACACGCGCCCAATTATACCGAGGATGGGCGCATACCGCCAGTAAGAATATGATTCCTCCATTGTTCTTACATGGCTTTTTTAACTCCTTCCTAATAGGTGTGACTTAACAAAAATGCAAAAAACCCCCTGTTGTCTAGACGGACGGCAAAAATTCATTCACCTCTTTTAAAAATCAGATATAATAAACAGCAGCCTGTTCAGGAAAAAACCTGTTCAACTCAACCGTCATACCGGGCTTGTCTCCTGGCCGCGCATAATTACTCTCAACAAGGGGGAGAGCCACCGATGCCAATCTTACAACCGGTATTTATAATAATTACAGGGCTGTCAGGTTACCCATGACCAATTATTTAATGTCCAATGAATCTTTCATCAATCCTTCGGTGTACAAACCGAGGTTAAATTACCGCGTGTTTGTATATACGCAAAGTCCGGATGAAGGCAATGAACTGGCGGAACAGATCGGTTATTTCGGGTACCAGGTACAGATTTTTTCTGACCAGGAAGAACTGCGCGCAGCCACGCGCTGGTCTTCACCCAATGCCATCCTTTTGTTCGTCAATCAGGATAATCTGGCGGAATTTGAAAATATCACCTCAAATTTCCAAAAACAAACTCACAACATTCCCATTATCGTCATCAGCCCGATCGATGATTTCTCCATGCGGCTGAAAGTGGTGCGCGCTGGTGGAACAGCCTTTTTCAACTATCCGGTCGATATCAGCGCGCTGGTCGGCGCGTTGGATGAGATTTCGAACCCGAACACCAACGCGCCTTACCGCATCCTGGTGATCGAACACGCCCTCACTCAGGCCAGTTACTATGCCATGCACCTTGAAAAAGTGGGCATGGAAACACGCATCATCACGGATCCAACGCGGTTGATGCAGCCGCTGCTGGAATTCAATCCCGACCTGATCTTGCTGGAGATGTACCTGCCGGACTGCACGGGGGTTGAACTGGCACGCGTCATCCGCCAGATGGAGAATTTCGTCACCGTGCCGATCGTTTTCCTTTCCGCCGAAACCGACAAGGAAAGACAGTTGGCGGCCATGTTCACCGGCGGAGATGATTTCCTGATCAAACCCATTAAACCAGAACACCTTATCGCCGCCATAACCTCGCGCGTGGAGCGCTACCGTAAGCTGCGCAACCTGATGATCTACGACGGGTTAACCAGCCTGCTGAACCACACCACCATTAAGGAATGGCTGGTCAAGGAACTGCTGCGCGCAGAACGCGAAAAACTGCCCCTGGCGTACGGCATGATCGACCTGGACCATTTCAAGGATGTCAATGACCAGCACGGGCATGCAGTTGGCGACCGTGTATTAAAAAGCCTGGCGCGTCTGCTCAAACAGCGCCTGCGCCGCACCGACCTGATCGGCCGCTACGGCGGCGAGGAATTTGCCATCATCCTGCCCAACACCACCGCCGTGGAAGCCGTTTCAGTGGTGGATAAGCTCCGCGAGGGTTTCTCTAACATTCACCACCACGGCACAGCGGGGCCGTTTTCCGTCACCTTCAGCTGCGGAATCGCCGCTTTTCCGGATTTTAATACCGCTGCGACTCTGACGCAGGCGGCCGATAAAGCCCTTTACCAGGCCAAGCATCAGGGCCGCAATTGTGTGATGAAAGCGCGCAGTTAACGGCGCACCGGCACCTCGACGATGATCTTAAGCGCTTCATCCTCAACGGTGATCGATTTAATCACCGCATCACTGTCCGCCTGCCGCACCTGCTCGCGCATCAATTCCGAGAGAGTCTCGTTCGCCTTCTGGATCACATCGCTCGCCAGGTCCAGACCGGGGATATTGACGCCAGTGATCTCGACCTTGGGTTGATCATTGACCACGCTGAAGGTCAAATCAATTTCGCCCTCAACCTGTATGCCTGAAAGCGTATAGCGTCCATAAGCCCGGATTTTATCCGGCTCGATGAAATCAAGATCCTGGACCTCAACCATCACATTGGTCTGCGAACCACTGGCAGCCACAGACTGGGCGCCAGAAATGAGGCGAATCAGGGTTTCTTTGTTAAGGGTAATGGGAATGGTGAGTTTTCCATCATTCAGGCTTAAGCCGCAGGCCAGGGTGACCATGGCCAGGGTAAGGAAAACCGCCACTATCGCTACCTTCTTATTCATTAAACTTTTTCTCCTATCACAAAATCGAACCAGTATTTTTCATTTAGTCGCTATCCGCCGACCCCCCCTATTGTAACCAATAAAAAGCGGAGCCGGGAAGGTACCCGGCCCCGCAGCAAAACAAGGATGACTTAGCTTATGGCAGGTATCCCACCACATCGAAAGTGGCCAGGACTTGATCCAGGGCGGCGTAATCCTCTTCGTACATGATGTTAAACAGGATAGTGACCAGCATGGAGGTCTTATTCGCTATCGGGCGTGCGGAAAGCACCACCATGGTGTTCTGGCTGCCAGCGCAGTTTTTATAGACATCATAAGAGCCTTCGAACGCGCTGTCTTCGTACTTAAAGCGGCCTTCAACCCGGCAATCGCCCCGGAATATCTCGCGGTAGGCATCCAGCAACTGGATATAACCAGCCAGTTTGGCCACTTCATCCGAAACGCCAAAAAAGATTCCGGATTCATCGTAGTAATTATTGAAACGGTCCAGATCAGCGGCGGCCGAGATGCTGGAACCAATGATCTCTCCGTCCGACACCCATGGCGAGCCGTCCACCTGGGTCCAAATGGTCGGGATGGCGACCTGGATGGCGGCGTAATCATCCTGGACCATCACGTAATCTTCATAAGTGCCAGCCTCGGCGGCAGGCTCGCCGCCCAGTTCCTGCGCGAAGGAGAACTTGGTCTCCAGCGTGCGCCCATTGAGCTGCCCGGTCAGGTATTCCTGGCTGGCGTAGCGCAAAACCTCGATCGAAAGGGTATCCGTCGGTTTATGGGTGCGCAGGATATCGCAGTAGTCGGCCATGGAGCCGTCCGTGGCCAGTACCAGACCTTCCATGCGGGTGATGATGTCACCGCCCTGGATGCCAGCTTTGTCTGCGGGGGACCCGGATTTCACCGAAGCCACCCAGATACCGGAAAGCGTGCCGTCTTCAGACATGACCGCCTGGCCGTTGATGCCAATCGATTCGAAATCGGAGCCGGACCGCAGCGTCTCGATCACCGGCTGGGCATCCTTGCCGCGGATGGCGAAATTCTGGTCATAAATGTCGTTGCCAGCGTAATTGATTCCCACGATGCGGCCCTGGGCGTCCACCAGCGGCCCGCCGGAGTTTCCGCCGCGGATGCGGGCATCGTGCTCGATCACCGCCCCAACCGACGCCCAGAAAGATACCCCGTTGGCGTTCGCCTTGGAAACAATCCCCTTGGTCAGGGTGTATTCCGGATCCCCCAACGGGAAGCCGGCTGCGTACACCTCCAGCCCGGGGGTAACCTCACCCTCATACCAATCGAGGGTAGCGAAGCCGTCACCGGAAATATCGATCACGGCCAGGTCCCAGCATTCTGAAACACCCAGTACGGTGGCGTTGCGTGATTGCGTTTCACCGGCCACCCAAACTTTTACTGTGGCAGCCCCGGTGACCACGTGATTGTTGGTCACCACGATGCCAGCAGGGTCGATAATCACGCCGGTGCCGCGTCCAGCCACATTGTAAAGGTTGCCGAGCTGCGGATCGATAAACGAGCCAGTCGCCTCGATCTGCACGGTGGCGCTGCGGATCTTCTCCAGCGGAGAAACCTCAGGGGTGTTGGTTGCCGCTGGCTGGGCAACCTCCTGGGTAGCCTGCGTTTGGGGTTGGGGTGTCGGCTCGCTCTGCCCCCCGGTCAGGTTACAGGCCAGGCCAAGGCTTAACACGAGGATGACGACGATAAAGATTTGTAACCGTTTCATGCTGACCCTCCAATTGGCCAAATGTTGGTGTTACCTGCATCCAGGTAAAAAAAAAGACCCGGCAAACCAGCTAGGATTATTGAATGGGGATGGAAAGAATCAATCAAACCTTTAAGCGCTGTTTCGCGGGTTTTTATATACGCACATTTTACCATAGGGGATTCTAATTTGATCACATCCATCCAATTTTCTTAACCAATTGTAAGGATTCTGAGATTACGATAAAATCAACCCAGAAGTCCCCAATTTCAACGGCGATCCACCTTTCATACGCCAAAACCTCTTATGTCATTGCGACAGGCGCGCTTATTGAATGCCAGCTTTCTTCAAGATAAGGAAACAGATTGCATTAAGCGATGCCAGTCAGGCAGCCCGCTGCCGGCAATGACACCTGCTTTTTATCTACTCACGATGTGTGAGCAGCCCCAATAGCACCCCAATAAGGAGAGAAAAATGAAAAAAATGATCGTTATTTTGATGCTTGCCGCGCTGTTGGTAACCAGCCTGGCAGGCTGCGCGCAGAGCCCGGCCGCGGAAACCGAGACCACCCGCGTGGTTTATTTGATCAACGGCGCCCTGGGTGACAACGCCTTCTATGATTCGGGCAAAGCCGGCATCGATCGAATTGCCAGCCAATTCGGCGTGGAAACCCGCACCATCGAGTGCAACTTCGACGCGGGTAAATACGAACCTTCCCTGCAGGCCGCCGTGGAATACGCGGATGTTATCTTCGTCATCTCCTACGGCTTCGAAGACCAGTTGATGGATTATGCCAACCGATACCCGGATAAGATCTTCGTCAACATCGACACCGTGGTGCAGAATTCCGGTAACACCATCACATCCATTGATTTTATCGAGGAAGAGAGCGCATACCTGGCTGGCGTTGTTGCCGGTTTGCTGACCACGGAAACCAGCGTGGCGAACATCAACCCCGATAAAATCATCGGCGTGGTTGGCGGGGATGTCGATCCGGTCGTCAACGCCTTTATCTACGCCTACGAGAATGGGGCAAAATCCGTGGACGCTGATATCAAGGTCGAGAAGAAGTCCCTGGGCGGCGCCTGGGATGATGCTGCCCGCGGTAAACAGGCTGCCCTGCAGCTCTACGATCAGGGCGCGGATGTGGTCTTCCAGGTGGCAGCGGCCGCTGGCATTGGTGTGCTGCAGGCAGCGCGCGAGCGCCAATTGTACGCCATCGGCGTGGATACCAACCAAAACGACCTCGAGCCCGGTTTTGTCGTCGCCAGCGACATCAAGGATGTCGGAAAAGCCATCGAGGATGTCTATAAAACCATCCAGGATGGAAATTACACCCCCGGTCAGGTGCTGGAATACGGCATCAAGAGCGGCGGCGTGGACATCGTCTTTGATGCCCAGGTCCAGGTTCTGCCCCAGTCCATCATCGACCAGGTTCTGGCGCTGCGCCAGCAGATCATCGACGGCGCGCTTCAAATCCAGCTCTACGACGGATCCAACGTCTGGTAAGTTATCCTCGTAATCATGGCTGGCCGCGGTGGCTGATTTAATCGCTCTGGAGAACATCGTCAAGGTCTACCCTCCCGACGTCCTTGCGCTGGATGACGTCTCGGTCGCATTCCGCGAAGGCGAAATTCACGCCCTGGTGGGCGAAAACGGGGCCGGGAAGAGCACCCTGATGAAGGTCCTCTATGGGTTGGTTCCCTTCAACCAGGGAAAAATCCACTATCGCGGCCGGCCGGTGCGGTTTCACGAACCCGGCGAGGCGATCGCGGCCGGGATCGGCATGGTGCACCAGGAAATCCTGCTCATCCCCGAGTACACAGTTTGGGAAAACATCGTCCTAGGCAACGAACCTGTCGACCGCTGGGGGCGTCTGGACACAAAACGCGCCCGTCAGCTGGTGCAGGCAAAGATCGATGAATTTCAGTTCAACCTCGATCCCGATGCGCAGGTCGAAAACATTTCCATTGCTGCGCGCCAGAAGGTCGAGATCCTCAAACTGCTGTACCGCAACGTCTCCGTCTTGATCCTGGACGAACCCACCGCCGTGCTCACGCCGCAGGAAATCCCAATGCTGTTTGATGAGCTCAGGCGCCTGCGGGACAGCGGGCACACGATCATCTTCATCTCGCACCGCCTGGAAGAGGTTCTGGCGCTCTCGGACCGCATCACAGTCCTGCGAAAGGGTAAAAAAATCGACACTGTCGAGGCTGCCAGCACCAACCGCAAAGAACTGGCGCGCCTGATGGTCGGCAGGGATATTATCTTCCTCTCACGGCGCACCGCCCAGGCTCCTGGGGAGATTCTGGTCAATATTACCGGCCTGAAGGTCAAGAACAATCACGCCCAGCGCCATCAGCAGGGTATAAACCTTCAGGTGCGCGACGGTGAAATCGTAGCTGTGGCTGGAGTGGAAGGCAATGGACAGCTCGAGCTGGTCAACACCATCATGGGACTCAGCCCGGCCACATCCGGCAGCATTCAGGTCGCCGGCGCGGACATCACCCGAGCGGATATCCTGGAGCGCAGGCGGCTGATCTCTTTTGTCCCCCAGGATAGGGGCAAGATGGGCGCCAGTCTTAACGCGAGCATCCTGGAAGATGCCATCATGACGCATCACCGCCTGGACCCAAAATTCAGCCGCTGGAGCGGGCTTTTATTGAACTACCGCCATGCGCGCTGGTTTACCGATGCGCTGGCTCAGAATTTTTCGGTGGTAATGTCATCCAAACTCGCCCCGTTCCGCTCGCTTTCCGGAGGTAACCAGCAAAAGGTTATTCTCGGCAGGGAACTGCTGCTGGACAGCCCCTTTATTTTGCTCGACCAGCCCACCCGCGGGCTGGATGTGGGCTCCATCGAGTACGTGCACGAACACATTCTGCGCATGCGACAGGCAGGCAAAGCCATCCTGATGATCTCCGCCGACCTGGAAGAGATCTTCCTTTTGGCCGACCGCATCGTGGTGCTGTATCGCGGCGAACTTGTGGCTGACCTGCCCGTCGAAAAAACCAGCGTCGAAGAAATCGGACGCTACATGCTGACCGGGAAAGCCGCCGCCGCATGAAACAGAAATTTCTCAACGGCTTCCTGGGCATCGTGACCGCGCTGATGATCGGAGCGCTGATCATGCTGGTGCAGGGTTACGATCCCCTGGCCACTTACAAGTCCTTATTCGATTTTTCACTGTTCAGAAGTTACAGCCTGGCAACGACATTAAAGAACTCGGTTCCGCTGGTCCTGACCGGTCTTTCGGCTGCTATAGCCTTCGCCTCCGGGGTGATCAACCTTGGGCAGCCGGGACAGTTATTGATGGGCGCGTTATTCGTGACCGTCGGCGGCCTTTACGTTGATCTGCCTCCCTACCTGATGATTCCCTTCCTGGCGCTGCTGGCCATAACTGGCGGTGCGCTTTGGGCTGGGCTGGCGGCATTTATGCGCCGCGCATTCCACATGAGCGAATTCATCGTCACGCTGATGCTCAATATGATCGCTGATTTCTTCACCCTGTGGGCCATCACTTACCCGTTTAAGGATGCTACAGCCTTCTCACCCATGACCCCGGCCATTACCCGCAACGGTTGGCTGACGGAAATTGGCGGTGTCAACAGTTCGGTCCTTTTCATGCTGGCGGCCGTGGCGCTCGCCTGGTTTATCTTCAACCGCTGGACCGCCGGGTACGAGTGGCGCATGTCCGGCCAAAATTCGCTCTTCGCCCGCCTGGGCGGCTGCAAGGTGGATAAAAACTTCGTCACCATTATGCTGGTCACTGGCGCGCTGGCAGGGCTGGCGGGCGGCCTGGTGGTCATGGCCGGACCGCACCGCTTCCTGCGCGGTCTGGGCGCCAATTACGCCTGGGATGGGGTCATGATCGCCATCGTGGCCAACAGCGGGCTGATTGCCGTCCTGCTGTACGGGTTTTTCTTCAGCGCCATCCAGACCGGCGCGCTGGGCATGGAACTGATCACCAACGTGCCCAGCGAAATCGCTGTCGTTTTACAGGCGGTGCTGGTGCTGGTGATCGTCGCCAGCCGTGAGTTCCTCAACACCACGCTGGACAGGCTCGCTGCCCAGCGTCGGGCGCGGGAGCGGTTTTGATGAACATCCTGAGCGGCTTAATCAAGGGCATGATCTCAGGCGCAACGCCCATTCTGCTGGCTGCGCTGGGCGGCTCGTTCACCTTCTACGCCGGGGTGTTCAACATCGCCATGGAAGGTATGATGCTGACCGGCGCCTTCTTCGCCGTGCTGGGCTCGTACTACACCGGCTCCTGGCTGGTGGGCGTGCTGCTGGCGATTCTTGGGTCGCTGCTGCTGGCGCTGATCTTCATCCTGTTCGCGGTGGTGCTGAAAACGGACGAGTTCGTCACCGGCATCGCCCTCAACCTGTTCGCAGTCGGGGCGACCACCTATATGCTGCGCCAGATTTTTCAGGTCAAGGGTGTCTTCACCAGCCCGGGTATCCGCCCCATCCCTGCAGTCGATATTCCCCTGGTAAAAGAACTTCCATTCCTGGGCGAGCTGCTCTCCGGGCAGAACCTGATGGTCTACACCGCCATTCTGGCAACCGCGGTGTGTTACTTCCTCATCTTCCGCACACGCTTTGGGCTGCGCCTGCGGGCGGCGGGCTACAACCCGGCCTGCCTGGCGTCCTCGGGGGTGCCTACCGATCGCATGCGCATCTATTCACTGCTGCTGTGCGGCGTGCTGTGCGGGCTGGCCGGGGCGTTCCTATCCCTCGGTTATGTCACCCTTTTCTCAGAAAACATGTCAGCCGGACGCGGCTGGATCTCCCTGGCCGCCATCATCCTGGTCAACGGCAACCCGCTGGGTCTGGCGTTGATTTCGCTGCTATTTGGCCTGTCAGACGGCCTCGGCCTGCTGCTGCAGTCCTACCAGGTACCGGCCCAATTCACCGCCATGGTGCCGTACCTCGCCACACTGGTCGCCCTGTTCTTCTACGCCCGCCGCGAACGGAGAAAGAAACGCTTTGAAGTCATCTGAACCCAGCCTTAACCCGAAAAAAGCCTGGCAGATCGACCGCGAACTGCGCCTGTCGGCCGTGCCGCTCGACCGGCGCGAGCATCCCTCCAACTGGTATAGTAGTGAAACCACCTTTCCTGAGGGCGACGATCTGATCATGCTGTTCTGGAATGCCACCGTGCCCGGCTCCGGCGCGCCGGAAATTCCGTATGTCGAGATGGCGCAATCGCTGCACAACCAGGGCTATGATGTCAGCCAAGCAGAAGCCTTAATACCAGAAGGCCTTCGCCTGGCAAAAGAGAACCGGCGCGACGATCTGCGCAGACTGACAGCCGAGCTGCTGGCAGCGCTGCGCACTGCGCCCAGAATCCCCGATCATCCTTACTGGGCTTTCCAGTACCCGCAGCCGAATTGGGAGCAGGTGGTAGCCGCCATGGACAAGCCGGAGGAGGGCCGTTTCATTACCCACCTTACCGGTTTGGGAGAACAAACCCTGAACGGCTGGTTGGGGCAACTGGCGGGCGGGGCTTTCGGTACCGCCATCGAGGGCTATCACAGCGACCAAATCCAGAAAGTTTACGGCGTGATTGACGCTTACATCACTGAACCTGAAACGATCAATGATGATGTCGTCTATGAGCTGGTTTTCCTGGACGTGTTCGAGCGCTGCGGCCGAAAAATGACATCGCAGCAGCTTGGCCTGGAATGGGTGCGCCAGATTCCCTTCGGTTGGTCAGCGGAATGGGTAGCGCTGCGCAACCTGAATATGGGCATCCTGCCGCCAGAATCCGGCTCCTTCCTGAACCCGTATTCTGACTGGATTGGAGCGCAGATGCGCGGGATGGTGTGTGGCATGCTTGCGCCCGCCTGGCCGCTGGAAGCGGCCCGCCTGGCACACCTGGATGCAGTCGTATCGCACAGCCGCAACGGCGTGTACGGTGAGATGTATGCCGCGGTCTTAACCTCGCTGGCTTATGTGAGGCGCGACCTGCGCGCCATGCTGGTTGAAGGTCTGCGCTATCTGCCGCAAGGGAGCGAATATGTGGCGGTGGCGCAGGAAATTTTGGACACGCTGACATGTGAGGTAGACCCCGCCACCGCCTGGCAACAGCTTGACCGGCGTTTTGAGGAATACAACTGGATTCACGCCTACCCCAACCTGGCGGCCGATCTGCTGGCGTTGTGGCACTGCGGCGGCGCCATGAGCACCGCCTTCCGCTGGCTTGCGCACGCCGGCCTGGATGTGGACTGCAACGCCGGGCTGGTTGGGACTGTGCTGGGATTGATGCACGGCGCACCCAAGAAATGGGCCGATCCGCTCCAGGATATCCTGGAAACTTACCTGCGCGGAAAAGAACACCTATCGATCCGCGAATTGGCTGCGCGCACCACCCGCCTTGCCCAAACCTGAGGGGGACAGCGGTTTACCCTTTCCTTCGGAGGACTGTATTCTGTGGGTAATTCTGCCGTTCCCTTGCGCATAAGCGAAACGCCCTGAGCCGTGCCTGTTTTCAAAGACCCGCACACGAAACAGATCTTCAAAACCTGGTGGCCGCTGGCCGCCAGTTGGCTGTTGATGGCGGTGGAAATCCCTGCTTTAAGCGCCGTTATTGCGCGCCTGCCGGACGCGCGCGTAAACCTGGCTGCCTACGGCGGAATCATATTCCCCTTGTCATTGATCATTGAAGCGCCCATTATTATGCTGTTGGCAGCCTCGGTGGCGTTGTCCAAAGACTGGCCTTCCTACCTGAAAATCCGGCGTTTTATGATCACATCCGGGGCAATCCTGACCGGCCTGCATATCCTGGTCGCCTTCACGCCTTTGTATGATGTTGTGGTCGGGCAGGTGATGGGCGTGCCGGAAGAAATCATCGAACCTGGTCGGCTAGGCCTGCGCATCATGACCCCCTGGACCTGGGCAATCGCCTACCGCCGTTTTAACCAGGGTGTGATGATCCGCTTCGGGCACTCGGACGCTGTTGGGGTTGGCACGCTGGTGCGGCTGTCCACAGATGCTGTCGTCCTGGCAGCTGGTTACCTGCTGGGTGGGCTGCCGGGGGTGGCTGTTGGGGCGGCTGCCCAGGCTATGGGTGTGAGCACCGAAGCCATTTACACCGGCCTGCGCGTGCGTCCGGTGCTGCGCAATGAAGTCCGCCCAGCTCCGATACTGGAAGCGCTCACCTGGCGCAGGTTCGCGTCATTCTACATCCCGCTGGCCCTGACCACCCTGCTCACCCTGTTGTGGCAGCCCATCGGCAGCGCGGCGCTCAGCCGCATGAACCTGGCGCTGGCGTCCCTGGCGAGCTGGCAGGTGCTGGCTGGATTGACGTTTATGCTGCGCAGCCCGGGCACAGCCTACAACGAAGTGGTGGTCGCCATGCTGGACAGACCGGGGACCTACCCGGCCCTGCGCAGATTCACCACCCGCCTGTTTCTGGTGGCAGGAGCGCTGCACTTGATCATGGCAGCCACGCCTCTGGCGCGCCTTTGGTTCGAAAAAGTCTCCGCGCTGCCGCCAGATTTAACCGCCCTGGCAGCCACGGGTTTCTGGTTGGCGCTGCCGCTCGCGCCGGTCACCGTCCTGCAGAGCTACTTTCAGGGCGCCATTTTACATGGTAAACAAACGCGGGCAATCCCCGAATCGGTGGTGGTCTTTTTCCTTACGGTGTCAATTTTGTTGGGAGTTGGATTGTTGTGGGGTCAGGCTGTACCCGGACTATACCTGGCGATGGGCGCATTCGTGTGCGCCAATCTGACACAGACCGGATGGCTGTACTTGCGCAGCAAAGCCATCCTAAATCGCATAGCCGCTAGCGACCAATAAACCCACGGGGCTGATCAGAAGCAAGGGTTAATGCTGTTTATCCATTCTATCTTTCTTATCAGCTCTGACCCTATAAGGGGAGCAGCGCACGATATAACCATGCGCTACTTCCACACCTGCTCAACCGGTAAAGGAGACCTGAGGAGATTTCTCAGGCACTGCGGTTCAGGTCAGCGTTCGAAGTACCCGTCTGTCAGCGTCTTCAAGAACGCGAGGATATTGGCCTGGTCCATCATGCTGAAGTGCTGCATGGGAGCCAGGTTCAAATCAACCTCTGGTGGGGGAAACAGGTTCTGCATTTCTTCGCAGGTCATGCCGGACCCCATGCCGCCGCCCATACCTCCGCCCATTCCACCGCCCATGCACTCTTCCATGCCTGAGCCCATACCCTCGCAATTGCAGCCATTTTGCATCATGCCGCGCCAGGCATAAAAGCGAATGATATCCTCGAGCGATTTAAAGAACCCGTTATGACCATAGGCTTTGACGAAATCCTCGCTCGGCCGCTGGTCCACGTTGCGCAGGCTGGGCACTTTGAACTTGCCCAGCTCGGGCTCGTACACCTCAGGATCGAAGCCGGCGCTGCGCAGGAAACCTCCCAACCCGTAATCGATCCAATCGGCGCCGTCCGGGTTCCAGATGGGGGGCATGGCGTAAAACGGGTTGTCCGGGTTGCGGGGCACGCCGACATTGTCATAACCAAAGTTCGTGAACAGCGGGTAGCCGGCGCTGCCGGTTTGCAATGAGTGGCAGGAAGCGCAGTTGGCCCGGTTGGGGTCATTGAAAGCCGCCAAACCCTGAAGCTCTTCGTCCGTCAGGCCCAGGCCGCGGTAGGCCTGCCAGCGATAGGGGTCATTCATCCCTCCGCCGCCGCCCATTCCGCCGCCTCCCATTCCTCCGCCACCAGGCCATTTGATTTTTGAGACATCTTTGCCTGCCGCCTTGGCTCGATCCCAAAACAGGTCAAACTTACTGGTGAAGGCATCTGTGCTGCGCTCATAAGCCGCTATGGCGTGGGCAATACGCTGGTAACAACCAGCGGCATCCCGCGCAAAGTTCAGACTGCCAGGCCCCCAAACCTGTCCAAACAATCCTGAATAGAGCGACTGAGACACCCGCTGACAAACCAACCGTTCATTGGGCATGGCCTGCTCCAGCGGATTCAGGAATGGACCCATGGCCTGCTCAGCCAGGGGGTCGCCCAGGGTCCAGCCCGTGGCTCGGCCGTCCCAGAACATCCCGCCAACCCACTCACCGGCTTCCTCATCAAAGTACAACACCGGGCTGTCACCCACATACTGAGATGAAGGCGGTTTACGGTTGCCGAAGCGGTCTTCGAGCGCTCCCTGATAGACCACAGTGGTTTGATTGATCCAAGAATCCGGCCCGGTAAAGCCTGTTTCGGGTGCGTGACAGGCCGCGCAAGATTGAGTCTTGTTGACCGACAGGTTGTGATCGGAGAACAGAGCTTCACCCAGGCTTACCATGGGATCCTGTTCCTGCGCCTGCACGTTGACATAAACAAGCCCACCCAGAACGAGCAGAACCAGCACTATTCCAGATAATAAACGTATACGGTTTGGTAACATTTTCTCATCCTCCCTTCAAATAGATGGGTTAAAAAGAGCAGGTCGCGGGGAAACCATTTATTGTTTCATCTGGCGGCTGCCGATCTCCCACGACCTGTAAGGCGATTCTTACGAGTAAAGGCTACTGGCGCTGGCATAATGCCAGCGCCAGTAAGGTTGAAACCGTTATGGAGTGGTGATGATGAAGATGTTGGACCAGGCCGAGACGCCGCTCTGGTTGACCGCCCGCACCCGGAAGTAGAAGGTCGTATTGCGAGCCACATTCCCGGTATTGAAGCTGGTCACATTCGCTCCGACGTTACTGGTCACCAGACCGGTGGTGAAGTTCAGGTTGGTCGCACGCTGGATGGTGAAGCCAGTTTCATTGTTTGAGTTATCCATCCAGGTCAAAGTCACACGGGCGTTGTTGCCCTGCCTGACAGCAGTGCCGCTCAACATCGAAGGAGCCGCTGGCAGCGTTGGCACCGTGATGCTGACCACATTGGTGTAGGCGGAGGATCCGCCTGCATTGATGGCTGCCACCCGGTAGAAGTAAGTGGTCCCGGCGGTCACAGTCGTGTCCACGTAGGTGGTCGTGTTAGCGCCTGTGGTCGCGATCAGGGAGAAGTTCACCCCATCCACTCCGCGTTCGACAATGAAACCCGACTCGTTGTTGCTGTTGTCGCGCCAGGTAAGCGTCACCTGAGGACCGCTCTGCAGGCTGGCTGCCAGGTTGGTCGGAGCGTTCGGTACCGGCGGTGCTGTCCCGACCCGGATGGTGTCGGTGAACTCGGAGTCGATCGCCATGGTCGGGAAGGCCGCGCCTTCATTCAGGTTGGGGTCGGAGTAGTCCCAGGTGTCGCCGATCAGGTTGCGGGCGAAAACGCGGTAGAAGTACGTCTGGTTGTTGCGGATGGTGGTATCCACATAGCTGCTGGTGTTGGCGGGCAGCTCGATCTGCACCAAACCAGAGGTGAAGGTTCCATCGTTTGCTCTCTGCACGAAGAAACTGGTCTCGTTCAAAGAATTATCCGTCCAGGTCAGGGTCGCGCGGGTTCCCTGGACGCTGACCGCCAGGTTCAATGGTGTCCGTGGCGCGACGCCAATCACCTGCGAGCGCATCATATCCATTTCCTCATGGCTGAGGATGTGGCAGTGCCAGACATATTCCCAGCCGAAGTTGATGAAGTGGTTGATGATGTCGATCGGCTCACCATTGGGGTCCCAGGCCAGGGGTGCCATGCCCATCTGTTCCGCCAAGGTGGTGTTTGCCAGCACATACCCTTCGGGCATAGATGGATCCAGCAGGCGGATGCTGTTGGGCAAGTCCCACGGCAGGGTGGGAACCACCGGGCGCAGGGCGACGATGGTGTCCTCCAGCGGACTGATGCGAACTGTGTCTTTCCAACCCAGTTCATTCGGCTCTGGCCGGCGGATGATCCCATCCCAACCGACCCGGTTGATCAACTGCACTTCATACAAGTGGAAGTGGATGGGATGTGTATCCACGCCGTTATGGGTGATCTTCCAAATCTGCGTCCCATCGTCCGCTGAAGCAATCGGACTGACCTTGACCGGCTCGGGGAATTCAAATTCTGGGAAGGTCACTGCTTTGATAACCTCGGTTGGGGGGTGGACGAAGGCATACAGGATCATATTTTGCAGTCCTGCCTGGGGGTTCGGTGTTTCTACGCCCAGGAAACCGCTCATACGCCCGTACTCGGCTTCAAAAGCTTCGCCCATCTCATCCTGGATTTGCTTTGGCTGCAAGGGCATGGTCAACTGCTGCCCGAGCAGGGTCAGGAAGGTCTTGGAGGTCTCGAAAATCTGCACCAGGCCAGCCAGAGGGCCGTTGTTCGGGAAGCTGGTGCCATAGGCGCTGTTGTAAGCCCCCTGCCCGACGATGATCGGGTTCTGGTGATCCTCGAAGATGCCGCCTCCTCCCAGGCTCTTGGATTTGAAGGCATTTTCCAACGGGGCCAGGTTGTAAGCCGCTGCGGGTACCGCATCCGCAACCCGGATTTGCATGATGGTGCGCGTGTTGGGACCGTAGCCGGCCGGGATAGTTGGCACACCACCCGTATCGGTCAGATCAGGCGAGCCGGTGTAGTAATCGTAGCGCGGATCGCGCGCCGGGAAGGCGGCCGGGGCATCGTTGTACAGAATGAGGGTTTGGCCGGCAAACTGCGAGAAGTCCACGATCACATCCGCCCGCTCGGCGGGCGCCAGCAGCAAGGAGTGCTGGTCAACGTTTCCGGCGTTGAACAGAGTCGGGTCATTCACCCAGGTGATCGGATGCGGAGGGATGACCACGGGCGCCGGCAGGAAGCCGCCCTCTGTCCCGATCTGGATCCAGCTCGGGCCTTCAGGGGCAACTGGTGTCGGGAAGATGGTCGGGTCATCCAGCGCCGCCAGGACTTCGTCTGGGTTCAACTCCACTTCGGTACCGCTTTCGTCCGCCACATACAGCGACAGGTTGAAGAAACGGTCATTGGCGGCGTTGAGGATGCGGAAGCGGTACGCTTTCGGATCGACCACCAGGGATGGATAGGCGGTCCCGTTGATCACCGGCGTGTCCATGAAGGCTTCCATGCCCATCGAGTTGAACGGCGTGCCGGGCATGAGCGGCGGCTCGCACCAAGAGACATCGTGGTCGCACTCCGGATCAAAATACGGGTTCGCTATTGGACCGTACTCGATATTGTTGGTGGGCGGCCAGAACCAGGGACCGTACATCCAGCGCCCATACTGGTTGACGCCTGAGCTGTCGCCCGGGTTTTGAGCGGGTGAATACACGTGCGGCAGCCACAGGCTTCCTTCTCCGCCCCAGCGCTCCATATCCCAGGTGGGATCCTGCCAGGCCAATTGCCAATCTTCCGGCACAAAAGTCTTGTCCTGGATCACCAGCGGAATTTGCTCTGCCGGCACAATGCCGTTATCCTGCAGCCACTGGTCAGCCGCATCGGTCAATAGATAGCCAGCCGCTTCACCCGCGTACACATTCAGGCGGGTGATGCCCCAGGCATGGTCGTGGTAGAACATAAGCCGCGCGCTCTGCTGGTTGGTGTAGAAGAAGGTCATCGCCCCTGGACCCGGGTCGGGCATGTCAGGAACATTCACCACACTGACGCCCTTGGGGTAAGGCGTGTTCTCATTGGCCGGGGTGATCCACTGGTGCGGGGTTCCATCGCTAATCCAGGGTGTGATGCCGCCGTGCAGATGCAGGGTAGCGCGGTTTTCGGTGTAACACTCATACGGCTTGGGCAGCGTGCCGCACATAGGGTTCTGCGGGTCATGCTCTTCCATGCCGGCCATCAGCGGACCCATACCGGAGCCCATCACGGTGGTGTCTACCGGGAGGAATAGATTGCCGCCAGCGCCGATGGGCAGCAGATTGCGGAAAAGAATGCGCACAGGTTTGTCCTTCTCGGCCACGATGGTCGCTCCCAGGTAGTGCGGTTCGTCAACGGCCAATGCCTGCGACCCATTCGGGAGCAGGATCGGCGTCACGCCATCCAGTTGATAGAGGGGCACCTGCTTTCCGGGAACAACATCTGTGGATAGCTGAACATAGCCGCGGATTTTGGTGGGCGGCAGGTCGCGGTGCATTTTCTCCCAGAATTCGATCACAGCGATCTCGTAGTAATCCGCGCCGGAGTAGGTCGTCGTATCCGGGACCGCCACTGAGATATACTGACCCAGGTCGTTGGCGCCAGCCTCGCCCAGTCCAGGCAGGGCGTTAACGAACTTCTCGATGCCGGGTGTAACGTAACCGGAGCCGCCATCCATCAGGTTCACCGCTGTCACCTGACCGAAGGTTTCGGAGGTTTCATCCAGGTCGACGACGGCCTCGGCCATGGCACCGGCACCAGCGCAGTACGCTGATAAGTGGCAGGAGATCATGACCATGGGGGCTGAACTATAGCCCATGCCGCCATCCAAAAGCTGGATGGCGAGAACCTCACCGGTCTGCAGGTCGACATCTGCCATCGCCATGGCTGGATGCGTTGGATCACCACCCATGAACTCAACCATGGCATCCGCAATGCGCAGCGGGCTGTTGGCGTAGTTTGGCACGCTGAAGTAATGCGGCGCTTCGCCAGGGGTCATTTCACCCATGCCTGGCATCATCATCTCGAAGCCGGCTTCTTCAGCCCGTGCTGCCGCGGCCTCGCGTTCTGCCTGGGTGACACGCCGACCTTGACTCTGGCCGTTGTTCCCGCCTGGAGGGTCAGTTTTTGCCGTAACCTGCCGGCCGCCTCCCAGGATTAGGGTTGCCAAAAAAACGAAGGCAACCAGGCTGTGGATAATTCTCTTTGGATTCATTTTTATCTCCCTCTGACCTAAAATCTATAGGTAAACGAATTGATCGTGTGCCTGCCCAATACGGTAGCCCTGCGGGTGCACCCTACCCGGCAGGGAGAAGACAAAACCTTCGAGATTTTCCCTTACGCATAAGCATTCTCCTTCCTGAGCCGACTTTACATTACCAAAAAGACTCATATCATCCTTAGGTGCCCTGACGGTAACTGGAACAGTGCAGACAGCCCGGTAAACGCCACTGAACACCGTTGTCCGTGACGCGGTACTGCTCCTCCCACAGCCTGGATAGATGCTTAATTTCTGGGCGATCAATTAAATCGGATAATTGATCACATTGGAGCGCGTCCAGCAGGGTAAAAATATCGGCGCCAAGGGTGTTGGCATCCATCAGCGAAACGCTGGTCTCTGCACCTGGCAGCCCCGGTGCGCGGTCAGCAGTGTAATGCGCGTACCAGTGGGGAAGCGCATGCGCGCGCAGCCATTCCGGCGAATCGGACACCAACAGTCCCAGGGCATTCTTCATGGCGATATGCAGCATAGAATAGCGGGTAATTTTACAAATGGTGAATAAGACCTCAAGCGGTTCAAGATTTCCGCATGCGGTCCTGCCGTATAACCCCCGCGAAGCCAATCCATTCAGGAGAAGGCTGAATTGATGGATCGCTCGAGGTGAATCTTTCATGTTTTGGCGGAAATGACACAGTGCCAGCGCGGAGATTCCCGGGTGGTTGAGCGGCAGGTGCAGCGCGTATTTCCAATCCATCCGTTTATTGACCGCTTCAGATGCGGCCATATCGGCAAGGTTTTCAGCGAACTGGAATGCCGTTACCAGGGCCGTGTGCATGATGTTGTCCTTTGTCAGGCTGGATGTAGGGTCTAGGTATTCGATCTGGATACCAGCCATGATCTCTTCCAAACTATCTCCGATCAATAAATACACATTTTCCAGGTTGTAGACTTCTCGCGCAGCCTGGTAGGTATCAAATGGGATGGTTTTGACAGATGAGGCACCCTGGTTCACTGCCCGCCCCTCTCCAGCAGAATAAATACCTGGATATACAATAGCCGTATCCAGGTATTGAAAAAAGCGTAAATATTTCTGATTTTAGTTCAGAGAAAATACGGAAAAATTATCAGGGTATCAGTACCAGCTACGTAAGTTGTCCGTAATAAATACCAATAGATCAACCCTGATTTCCATCCTTGATGTTGATGTATCCATGCCGGACAGCATAACGCACAAGGTCAACCCGGCTGCGCACATTTAACTTTGTAACGATATTTGAGCGGTGGCTTTCTACCGTTCTGACGCTGATACTCAAGGCATCCGCGATCTGGCGGTTGGTGTACCCTTTCACGATCAACTTCAATACTTCGATTTCTCGAGCAGTCAAAGGTTCATCCTCCGCCGGTGGGCTCGGAACCGGTTGTTGTTTCGGTGTAATCAACGAGGTCATCAACGAGGGGTGAATATAAATCATACCCCGCCAGACAGCGTAGATGGCATCAATCAGCTCGGATTCCGCTGCTCGTTTTATGATGTACCCTGAGGCGCCGGAGCGAATAAATTCCTGGACCAGAGCAGAATCTTCGTGCATGGTCAGGATCAGGATTTTGATGGTCGGGAATTGTGAGCCAAAAATTTTGACAGCCTCCAGGGCATCTACCCCAGGCATGCCAATATCCATAAGAACAATATCCGGAAGGGTATCTCCAGCAACCTGGATCGCCTCATCCGCGGTCTTAGCCTCAGCGACGACTTCTAAATTTTGATCGGTGGTCAAAAGCGTCCTTAGACCCGCTCGCAGGATCTGGTGGTCATCTACGATCATGATTCGGATGGACATGGCACCTCCAGAATAACGCTCGAACCCTGTCCGGGTGAACTTTCGATTGTCAACCTGCCGCCGAGCATATCCGCTCGTTCCCGCATCCCGAGTATACCAAGCTGGTCAACCAGCGGAACAACGGGATCGAAACCGACACCGTTATCCTCAACCACCACAATCAGCAGGTCATCGCGCCTTTCGAGCAGAATATCCACCCGGCTGGCATTTGCATGGCGGATGATATTGGTCAGCGTTTCCTGGACAATGCGGTAAATGGCTGTTTCCATATCCCCTGAGAGCCGCTCAATTTTCCCGACTGTTTCGAACTGGACGGTTAGATTGTGCTGCAGGCTGATATTCTCCGCATGCTGGCGCAGCGCAGGAACCAGTCCCAGGTGATCCAGGGCAGCAGGACGCAGGTGAATCGCCAGGCGGTGCAGGTTTTCCATCACATTGTCGGTAATTTCTTTTAATTCCTGGCAGCGCGCCAGCGCAGCCGGATTATCTGAACTCTCGCGCTCCAGGTGGCGCAGCCCGATCATCAACGAGGTCAACGTCTGGCCGGCTTCATCGTGCAGCTCCTGGGCAATGTAATGACGCTCACTCTCCTGGGCTTCTACCAACTGGCGTGAAAGCGCCTGCAGGTGCTCGCGCCCGTCGCGCACCTGTTCAAACAGCCAGGCATTCTGGATGGCGACGGATGCCTGGCTGGTCAGGACGGTCGCCCACTGCACCATCTCTTCATCGAAGAATCCCGGGCAGGCGTGCTCCAAAAAACAAATGCCAATTACCTGCTCCCCTGCCTGCAGCGGGATGGCCAGCCAACTTCGCACGAACTCGTCATTTGGAAGGAAGCTCAAACCATCGTACAAGAATGTATCCGCAACGAGAATATGCCTGCGTTCATATAACAGGGGATAATAAAAGGAGCTGTCGGAGATATCCACCCGTCGGCCCGCCAGCCGGTCTACCGGTTGCCATTCCTGTTCTCCGCGCGCCAGGCGAACAATCAGGTGTTCCTGATCATCGAGCATATAGATGTGCGCGGAGGTGTAAGGGACAACCTGGTTGAGATGATCCAGCAGCAGTTCCAGCACGATGGTGCTGTCGAGCGAACCGGAAAAAGCCAGGATGGCATTGCGCAGGGTTTCAGCCCGCTGGTGCGCTTGTTTTTCAGCCTGATAGAGCCTTTTCACCTCCTGCTCACTCTGGCGTAACGCCTGCTCGGAACGGATGCGTTCGGTGATGTCACGGGCTTCATAGATCAGGTGGCTGGTGATACCCTGATCATCCAGCAAAGGCTTTATGGTCACGTCCAGGATCGCCTGCCGGCTATCCGGCGTGCGCACCGTCTGCTCGAACCTGACCACATCTCCGCTGGATGCCTGCTGGATAGCCTGTTTGATCCGATCGAGCGTGCCAACAATGTTTCCATCCTGCGTATCCCACCAGGGCAGCTCCCATAAAAACTTGCCGGCAGCCACCTCGAGCGGGATGCCGCTGAAATCAATGGTGGTCTGATTACCCAGGATGATCTCGCCATCCGGCTTAAGCAGGCCGATATGCTGGAAAGTCTGGTTAAAAACGCCCCTGAAGCGGCGCTCGCTTTCTGAAAGGGCGAGCTGCGCCAGTTTCCGGCTGGTGACGTTGGACAGAACCAGGATCAGCGCAGTTACCTGCCCGGCAGGGTCTTTGACCGGCAGCAGGCTCCAATCCCAATAGGTCACCCCGCGCTCTGGATGCCCGGCATATTCAAACGGCTTTTCGACCGCATAATAAGGATTGCCTGTTTTGACGACATTTTGGAAAATCATCCGGTTTTCCTCATTTGGGAAGAGTTCGAAATGGTTTTTTCCGACAAAATCCTCAACAGGCCGTTCATCCGTTCGGGCGTAAGCCTGGTTTACCCGAATGAAATTAAAGTCAGTATCCAAATAAGCGATCAGGATATCGCTGATCGAAAAAAAGCGTTCGAGAATCTCATTGGATTTGCTTAAGGCGGCATTCGTGCGGCGGCGTTCATCCAACTGATCCGCCATCGGGCGAACAATGAATAAGTAATTCAATGGGAAAAGAATGGTGGCCAGCACAAGTCCGTCCACAAAGACCACCACGGGTTCGGGCAGAAAGAGAATGAACTCCAGAAAGACCATCAGGATGGTCTCGATGCTGAACACAACCACGGTGGTCATCAATAGCATCCGCACCACCAGGCGTAAGCGTTCGCGTTTGTAATACCCCTCGCTCTCGGATAAATTGCCGTTATTAAGCGCAATTTGAGTTCCCATACTTGCTCCCCTTCCACCTGGTAAGATGCGGGCAATAGCGCTAAATTATTAAGCCACTTGATTTGATTATATATATTTTTTGACGGTTTTCTGTTGGATTGAGCGGTCGGCTTTCTACAACATCGGACCTGCTGGTGAAAACCATGTTATAAAATACTCGTGCAAACATAAAAACGTCCAAAATTTTTACTGGAGGACATCGATTGAACCCAACGATAGCCAACCAACCCGGTCCGCACCAGGGACAGCCCGTGTACACCGCAGGCGCCCCCCTGGAAAGTGCCAGGGCAGCCATGATTATGGTTCACGGGCGTGGCGCGCGCGCTCACGACATCTTGATGCTGAGCGATTACCTGAACAGGCCTGGGCTGGCTTTTCTGGCTCCGCAGGCAGCCAACAACACCTGGTATCCCAACCGCTTTCTGGCGCCGCTGGAAAGCAACGAGCCCTGGCTGACCTCAGCACTCGAGCGAATCAGCGCGGTGCATGCACAGGTCATTTCCGTCGGGATTCCTCCAGAAAGGGTTTTCCTGCTGGGTTTCTCACAGGGTGCCTGCCTGGCGCTGGAATACGCAGCCCGCAATCCCCGCCGCTATGGTGGTGTGGCAGGCTTGAGCGGTGCACTGATCGGCCCGCCGGAAACACCGCGGGATTATCCCGGCTCGTTCGACGGCACGCCAGTGTTCCTGGGCTGCAGTAATATCGACTCCCACGTGCCTGAGGCGTATGTGCACAGCAGCGCCAACGTATTCGAGCGCATGGGCGCGCAGGTGACCACACGCATTTACTCGAATATGGAGCACAGCATCAACCAGGATGAAGTGGATTTCATCAACCAGATGCTAGCCGGAGTAATCTCCGAATAAAGAAGGTCAACTTTACAACGGGGATTTTATGATCCGCGGCTAATCGATCCAACGGGCAATGTTGGATTCCGTGCCCAGGATCTCGGAAATTTCGACCATACGGTCGATTACCGCATCCATGCTGGCGAGATCCTCACCCTCGACGATGGCAATGGCATCCAGGGAGCTGAAGAGCGCGTCCGCTCTCACCACCCCCGGCATATTACGCAGTAATTGGACGACCTCGCGCGGGTGGCGCGTGGTGATGAAGGCGTACACCCATGCTTTCATCGGGTACCTCTTTCATCGACAGACACTTGACCTTGATTAAGAGTATGAACCATTAAGGCCGGTCACCAGGATGTTCTTAATAGATTTCAACCTCATCCACATCAGAATTGAATAAGCAGCCTAAGTCATCCTTCTAAGGGAGAAGCGCCGACAAAAAAAGAGGACGCCGGGTAACGTCCTCATTTACTGTGTGGGGGCGGGTCGCGTAGCACTCGCTTGCGAACTGGATTTTGCATCCCCCCCTGTGGGGAGAAGCGCCGACAAAAAAGAGGACGCCGGGTAACGTCCTCGCTGGATGTGTCGGGGCGGGTCGCGTAGCACTCGCTTGCGAGCTGGATTTTACATCCCCCCTGTGGGGAGAAGCGCCGACAAAAAAAGAGGACGCCGGGTAACGTCCCCATTAATGTGTCGGGGCGGGTCGTGTAGCACTCGCTTGCGAGCTGGATTTTGCATCCCCCTTGTGGGGAGAAGCGCCGACAAAAAAGAGGACGCCGGGTAACGTCCTCGCTGGATGTGTCGGGGCAAGGTGGATTTTGCATCCCCCTTGTGGGGAGAAACGCCGACAAAAAAGAGGACGCCGGGTAACGTCCTCGCTGGATGTGTCGGGGCGGGCGGATTTGAACCGCCGACCTCACGGACCCGAACCGTGCACTCTAACCGGGCTGAGCCACGCCCCGAACACTGGCATTATACCGCACCCGTTCTCATTCTGGCAAGATGTCAGGTTGCTACCGCCTTCCTCCCACCATGTCCTGTAATCCGGGCTTTTCGGTTATTTTTTCCTGATATAATACATATGTTCTATCATTTTTGCCCTGGAAACCATTTTGATCGCCCTTATCCAACTGCTTTACAGTCTTTGGCCCTGTCTTTTTCTGCTGGTGCTCATCCCGCAGGCAAGCTTTCGCAGCCGCGTCATCCTTTACCTGTCAGGTTGGGTTCTTTGGGCAGTATTCGGAATGGCTCTGCTGTTCTCCGCCAGGCCGCCGCTGGGGTTGATCAACGAACCGGTCAACAGCCTGCTTTTCGCTGCCAGTGGGCTGCTGGCGGCGGCCATCCTGGCGGCCCCACCCTTGCTGCGGCGCCTGCGCGAGCAGCACGCGCTCAAAAATGCGCAGCGCATCGACGACCTGCGGCGCCTGTCGCCGGAACAATTCGAAGCCCTGGTGGCGGCTTACTTCAATCAGTATGGCCACAGGGCGCTTCAAACCGGTCGCAGCGGCGATCACGGCATCGACCTGGTCGTCCAATCCAGGCAGGGAGAAAAATGGATCGTGCAGTGCAAGCGCTGGCGTGGATCGGCCGGCGAGCCGCTGGTACGCGAACTGTTCGGCGCCATGCACCATGCCGGAGCGCAGCGCGCTTTCCTGATGACCACCGGGACGATCACGCCGCAGGCCAGGTTGTGGGCAAAAGATAAGCCGCTCAGCCTTTACGACGGGGAAAGTCTGGTAAGATTATTTCGACGCCTTCATAAAAAGCGGACCTTGAAACACTAACGAAAAGAGGGTGAGCATGCCAAAATTTTCCCGCTGTCCGGCCTGCGGAGCACCCCTGCCAGCCCGCTGGGGACTGAAAGGAGTAGCCTGCGAATATTGTGGGTCTTTTTTACCCAGGGAGATCCTGGATGAAAGTCAACCGCACCAGGAACAGGACCAGGAACTTCCCCGCATGTTTACGCCTGGGCAGGGACCCCTGGCAGAATCACTGCCGCAAAGCGCCCACGATCAAAACACTTTCCACATCGATCCGGTCGTCCTGCAGCCGGCTGGACCACCGCGCAGCCGTCGGCCTGGAATGCGGGTTTTCCTGGTGATCGGAATCATTGCGATCCTGGTGCTGTGTTGTTTGGCCTGCTCTGCTTTACTGGCCGGCCTCGATATACTGAGCGACCCCATTAGGGATTTTTTCCCACGCTAAAGGTCAATCGACATCATTTTTAATTCATCCCGCGCATACCAGCCCGTGCGCTGCCAGAATTCCAGCGCATTCTGATTGTTTTGGTAAACAACAATATGCACCTTATCGATCCCCTGGCTGGCCATGACTTGCAGACAGCGGCTGGCAAGCTGCCTGCCAATCCCCTGACCGCGATACGCGGGGGCAACCGCAAGGTGGTGCAGGTAGCCGCGGCGTCCGTCATGCCCGCACAACACTGCCCCGACCAAGCGCTCCCCATCCCAGGCGGTGAAGCTGGAACCGGGGTTGCGCTCCAGATAAGCCTGAATTCGTTCGGGCGCGTCTGCGGCACTCAGACCAATCCCTTCACAATTGCGCCATAATTCAATTACCCTGTCATAATCCTGCATTCCGAATTCACGCAATTCTATTGTCATCATTATCCATCCGTTGGTCATTTAGGCCTGGCACAGGTTTTTCTGCATGGGCAGGACCGTTGTGCCGTCCGGACGAACCTGCGCTTCACCGCTGATGCGGTATCCCATGCGCTGCCAGAATGCCAGAGCTTTCGGGTTGTTGACCTGAACGTGCGAGTAAATACGCTTGACGCGCGTATTTTTGCAGATTTCAGCCTCGATCAGGTTGACCACCACGCTGCCCAACCCCAGGCTGCGGTAAGGACGCGCCAGCATCAGCAGTTCCAGGTATGCTGCTGCCGGATCGCCCTGGTACCCTTCCGGGATGAAATCCACCACCCCAATCATTTTCCCCTCGGACCGGTAGATACCGCAGTAAATCCCCCCAGCCTGGCGAGATTGTTCCAGGTCTTTCAGCACCATGGCTTCACTGGCTTCAGGTTCGGGTCCCAGAGACAGAAAATCCTCACTTAATTGGTAAACCTCCAGCAAGGCTTGCAGGGCTTCCTCACCAACCGGCTGGATGATTAAGCCCGCGCTTTCGATAAATAATCTTTTTATGGCCATCTTTTCCCCTGTCAGAATAAAAAAAACGACTATTGACCAATCTGCCAGTTCAACACAAAACGAGCTTGCTCGAGTGTCTCTGGCGATGGACGGGCGAAGGGGATTCCCCGGCGCAGCACCGCCAGCCTTTCCAGAGCTGAAGCTCCGTCCAGGCCGTGGCGGACCAAATAGCAGCCTACTGCGGTGCCTGTGCGTCCGATACCTCCCCAGCAGTGCAGGTACACCCTTCTTCCCTGCGCAAGCGCGCGGTCGATCGTGTCCAGGATTTTCACCATCTCTGCCTGGGTAGGGATCGAGAAATCGGTAACCGGCAGGCGGTTGTAATGGATCTGTCTTCCACGTGCCTGGGCCTCGGAAAGCACCAGCAATTCATAGGGATCCAGCTCAGCCTCACGGGTAAGATCAATAAAAAAATCAATACCCAGGTTCAACAGGCGGGTCAATCTCGCCCGCGCTTCATCTTCCAACGCGGCGCCAGGATATTCGCCAGCCAGGAACTTACCAGGAACAACCCAGTAGCTGTCCGGATACGGCAGTCCCAAAGGATTTACAACTGCATCGCTCACGGCACCTCACCCAATTTAATTTTACCGCATGCCCGGGATCAGTCATTGGCTATGGCGGATGCCAGGGGACGTTTTTCCCGCTGGAAAATCAACGGCAATAGTGGCAGAGCCAGCAGGTTAAGCAAAGCGATAATGACAAAACTGTTAGCATAATTGACCGCGTCCACCAATGCACCGCTTAGCGCCAGACCGATGCCGGTGCCGATATTGGCGACCGCCATGAGAATCGAGAACATCGAGGCGGCGATGCGCGGATCGGTTTTATTCATTGAGACGGCAAAATAAACCGTCTCATAGAATCCGAAAGCCAGCCCAAAAATGATCACCAGCGGCCACACCAGCCAGGCCTGGCCGGTAAATGCCAATGCCAGGATGGCTGCCAGCGACAGCAGCATAGCGCGCCACACGGAAGTGCGCTGACCCCAGCGGTCGGTCAGGCGGCCGCCGGCCAATGAGCCCAGCACCACGCCTACCCCCCAGACTGTGGTAACAAAACCGGCTGTCGCGTAGCCGATACCAAACTGCTGTTGTAAAAAAGGATTGACAATTTGGTTCGCGCCGTTGATGACCAGGGAATACAACGCCCCCAGGACACCCAGCGCGATGATCGGACGGTGAGCAAAAGCTTTGAAAGCTCTCCTCTCGAATTTTTGATCAGGCCGGCGTTCTCCCTCACGCACCAGCAGAACCAGCGGAATGGGCAACGCAGAAAGAACCGCCAGGCTGTAAAACACCGCTGACCAGGAGGTTCGCTCGACCAACAGCCCGATGACTCCGGATATGACAACCACTCCCAACGCCCTGCCGGCCACCATGATGCCCTGGATTGTGCCCTGTTCATTTTGCGGGGTCGTATCCAGCGCCAGGCCGTCCGTGCAGGTGTCATACAGCGCCATACCGCTCATCAGGATGAATGCCAGCAGCGCGAATAACCAATACTGGCTTCCCGGGTTCACTCCAGGGACCACCAGCAGACAGATGATCTGCACGGACAACCCCAGCAGAATGTATGGTTTTCGATGTCCGAGCCTGAAGAAATTCACCCGATCGCTGAGGATGCCCATAAAAATTTTGAGCACGAACGGGATCAGGCCGATCGCGCCAACCAACCCTACCTGGCTCATACTCAGGTCGAAACTCAACAGGTACAGCGCATTCAGCGCGGTAAAATAACTGAGAACAGCCCCCTGGGCGAAATACAACAGACCAAACATGAGATAGCGCAATTGTCTGGGCATTTTCATCCTTTTATAATTTGACTGGCAATAAAATGGCTACTCAAAAGTATAGACACCGCCGCGCAGTGTGTCAATGCAAAAAAATTAAGACCTGACGGGGATAGATGCATCCGCTCTCTGAGCAATACATTAGCAGTCTGTTGGTGCTCCACTTGTCAGAAACAAAACTTTAAAGTATAGTCAACTCTGCATTTCCGCCTGAAGCAGGCACAATTCAGATGATCTCATCTTAAGAATAAACCAGCCGCCCTGCGCATATAACGACTATGGATCACACAAGCGAATCTTCAATTGCTCCTTCCTGGTTAGACCACCCAATAATTACATCCATCCCGAGAATCAAGGTTGAAACGCTCCTCATCAGCGTGATTCTCATCCTGGCAGTGATAAGCCGCTTCGCCATCCTGGGTGAGCGCGTGATGAGCCATGATGAAATCAACCACGTCATCCCGTCTTTCGAGTTGGCGACCGGAAAAGGTTATATTCACTCCCCCATCACGCACGGTCCGGTGCAATTCCATCTGATCGCGCTTTCTTACTTCCTGTTTGGCGATAACGACTTCTCTTCGCGGGTGCCATCGGCTCTATTCAGCATCGCCACGGTGGCCTTCGTCATTTTCGCCTTTCGCCGTTATCTGGGGCGTATCGGCTCCATCCTGGGCGGGTTGCTTTTCCTGATTTCCCCATACCTGCTTTATTACGGGCGCTACGCGCGCAATGAAGCCTTTGTCGCCCTCTACGGCGTCATCACCCTTTACATCGTCCTGCGCTACCTCGAAAAGGGTGGAAACGCGCCTCTCTTAATTCTCTCAGCGGTGACGGTCCTTCAATTTGCTACCAAAGAAACGGCATACATCTACACAGCCCAACTGTTAATCTTCCTGGCGTTTCTCTTCATGGACCGCATTGCGCGGGCGCATTGGCCCAGCGAGACGCAACGGCGGTCCTTTTTATTGTTCTCATCCGGCGCCCTGATCCTGCTGCTGCTGACCTTGAGTCTGGCTGCCTGGAACGCCATCGTCAACAAAGACGCTCCCCCGCCCCCCCCAGGCAGCGGGTTGTCCCCAATTGAAATGATCGAACTGGGCGGCGTCCTCATCGCGCTGACGCTGGGCATTTTCGCGGTGGTCATCTTACTGCGCTCGATCGGCTGGAATACCCTCAAGCAGGAACGTTCTTTTGACATGCTCATCCTGGTCGGCAGCTTGATCCTGCCGCTGCTGGTGGCTTTTCCAGTTAAGATCATCGGCACGCTCATCGGTCAGGACTGGAACCCGCTGGACTACACTCCGCCGGGTATCACGCGCACGGCCATCTTCCTGGTATTGCTGACCGTTATATCCTTCGTAATTGGCTTTTTATGGCGCCCCAAACTATGGCTGGCAAATTTTGCCCTATTCTACGGCATCTTCATTGTTTTCTACACCACAATCTTTACCAACGGCTTTGGCTTTTTCACCGGAATTGTCGGGTCGCTGGGTTACTGGCTGGAGCAGCAGGGCGTACACCGCGGTGAGCAGCCTTTCTACTATTACGCCCTGATCCAGATTCCTTTGTACGAATTCCTCGCGCTGGCAGGAACGCTTCTGGCGGTTTATTTTGGCGCACGCTACAACCGCTTTTCGGCTTTCGCCGGCAGGTGGCTCTCGCGGGATAACCCGCCTTCTGAGGAGATAATCGCAGCGGGCAGGTCTGATTCTTTGGAGAATGAGCCAGGAGACAGTGAAGGGGATGTCGCGGCACACATCGGTCTGGAACCAACGCCGCCAGTAGAAAAAAGAGAGGCACTGAGTGAGCCGGTTTTCTCCCAGACGCAGCCGCTGCCTGTTTTGGCGCTGCTGGTATTCTGGTCGCTGACCAGCCTGCTGGCATACACCGCTGCTGGCGAGAAAATGCCCTGGCTGACGGTACACATCGCCATGCCCATGCTGCTGACCGCTGCTTGGGGATTCGGGTTTCTGGTCGAAACCACCCCCTGGGGGAAACTCAAGGAAAACACCAGTTGGCTGGCATTGATTTTGTTGCCCGTTTTTCTGTTCAGCCTGGGTGGCGTACTTGGGTCTTTGGGTGGAGCGCAGCCCCCCTTCCAGGGTAACAGCCTGGAGCAGTTGCAGGTCACCACAACGTTCATCTTTTCTGTAACGGCGGTGGTTCTTTCTGGCTGGGGAATCGCGCGGCTGCTGCGCGACTGGCGGCAGCGAGAAATCCTGCGTTTGTTCATTGCTGGCGCAGGCGTGTTCCTGGCAGTTTTGACCGCCAGGACAGCAGCCACAGCCTCTTACATTAATTACGACAACGCCAAAGAATTTCTTGTCTATGCGCATGCCGCGCGCGGACCCAAAGATATTCTGGCGCAGGTCGAGGAAATCAGCCGGCGTACCACCATGGGCAAAAATATCCAGGTGGCTTATGACAATGATGCCAATTACCCCTACTGGTGGTATTTCCGGGATTACCCCAATAAGCGTTACTTCACCGACAACGTCACCCGCGATTTCCGCGACCTTCCCATCATTATCGCTGGCGAGAAAAATTGGGGCAAAATCGAGTCCATCACACGCGGCAATTTCACCTCTTTTGAGTACATGCGCCTTTGGTGGCCCATGCAGGATTACTACAACCTGACCTGGGAGCGTGTTTGGGCAGCGCTCTCCAAACCCGAGATGCGCGCTGCCCTGTTCAAAATCTGGCGCGACCGCGATTACAGCGATTATGCCCGCTTGACCAATAATCCCAACCTGACGCTCGAAACCTGGCAGCCCAACCAGCGCATGCGCATGTACATTCGCAACGACATCATCGCTCAGATTTGGAATTACGGCGCTGCCCCTGCCATTGCCGCTCCTGAATTTGTCGATCCATACCAGGAAGGCATGCAGCTGCTGATGCCCGAGCAGGTTGTCGGTCAGCCCGGCAGCGATCCAGGCCAGTTCCAGGCGCCGCGCGGGATCGCCTTCGCTCCGGATGGGTCATTCTACGTGGCGGACTCTCGCAACCACCGCATCCAGCACTTCGCGCCAGACGGCACCTTCCTGAACATGTGGGGCTCATACGGTGATGCTGTCAACAATGAAGCTCCCGGCGGCGCGTTCAATGAACCCTGGGGAGTCGCCGTGGCTGAGGATGGGTCCGTCTTTGTGGCTGATACCTGGAATCACCGTATCCAAAAATTCTCCCCGGATGGACAATTTATCACCATGTGGGGGTTTTTCGGGCAGGGCGTAGCGCCGGAAGCTTTCTGGGGACCGCGCGATCTGGCGTTCGATTCAGAGGGACGCCTGTACGTCACCGATACCGGCAACAAACGCATTGCGGTATTCAACCAGGACGGCAGCTTTGTAACCGATTTCGGCACCCCGGGCATCGATCCAGGGCAGTTTGACGAACAGGTCGGGATTGCTATCACCCAGGATAACGAGATCTACATCACTGATACCTGGAACCAGCGCATCCAGGTATTCGCGCTCGATCCTGTCACCGGGCTTGCGCGCGTGCAGCGCACCTGGGAGATCAGCGGCTGGTTTGGGCAGTCCTTGGAAAACAAACCCTACATCGCGGTCGATAACCAGGGCAATGTCTATATAACCGATCCGGAGGGCTACCGCGTACTGCAATTCACCGAAGAAGGTCAGTTTGTGCGCGGCTGGGGTGATTTCAGCACAGCCATCGACGGCTTCGGCCTGCCCTCAGGCATTGAAGTGGATGCGAACGGAAATGTGTGGGTGAGCGACGCAGCCAACAACTGGCTGCTGCGCTTCACACTACCGGTTCAGGCTGAGCAGCCTTGATTCTGATAAAAAAATCGGGCAGTGAATGCCCGATTTTTTTATTAATGATTGATTACCTGCGACCATCCTTGAAGATCTGGCTGAGAACATAACTGACCACGCTGACGATCAAAGCGCCCAAAAAGGCGCCCCAAAAACCGCTGACCTGAAAACCAACCCCGAATTGGTCGCCAATCCAGCCGACCAGGACAAACAACAGGGTATTGATCAGCAGAGTGCCCAGCCCCAGGGTCAGGATAATCAAAGGGCAGCTCAGGACCATCAGTATCGGGCGGATAACCGCATTCACAATGCCGAAGATCAGCGCCAGCCAGATAAAGCTCAACCAGTTATCTGAGCTTGGAAAAATGTGCGTGTCCTGCAGCAGGGCCACGGCAACGTATAGGGCGACAGCATTGATTCCCAGGCGTATCAGGAATTTTGGCATTTGTTACCTCCTCTCGTTTTAAAAGGTTTTCCGCATCCAGATCAAAGTTAAGTGCGGATATAACCCACAAAATTCTAACACATCGCTTAACCGACCCGCTGGATAATTGAGAGACAACGGTCTCGACCGATGGTAGTGGCGGGTCATGGTGGTCAACAAAGCGTTGGCTGCGCGCTCCTCGTAGCGAGGATCACAGGCAAGCCAGATGTTATCGGCGTACAGAGAGGTCGCTTGCCAGCTTAATACACCGATCAGGCTGCCCTGGTAACGGGCAGCAAGTTGCCTGTCCTCATCGCCCATGAGAAAGCGCTGTAAGGCTGCCATTAAACTCGGCCGCAGGCGGTTTTTGTCGATGGGCAGGTTCCAGCGCATTTCGCTGGGATAGGTTTCATCCAGCCAGCGTTCTTGCAGCGTCCAGTCTTGGCGCGTGCGGCGGCCCACCTTGATACCAGGTAAATCCAGAGTTGAAAAATTGCGTAGTTGAGGTTCCCACATCCACTGCGTGCGGCGAAATCGTTCCTCAAAACCCAGAGACAGGTAAAGTTTTATCGCTGCCGGGTTATCGTCACGCACATGCAGCCAGGCATCCGCCAGCCCGCGGCTCTGAATGACATCCAGCGCTTTAAGCGTCAATTCCCGTGCGATGCCACGCCGGCGGTAATCCGGATGGGTCGCCACGTTAGCAATGAGCGCGTACCGTCTGCCGGAGCGGAAGAAATACAGCAGCGTTAAATTACCAACGATTCGACCATCTTCCTCCCAGACGAACCCGCGTACCGGCGGCGGTGTTCTGGTTTCGAGCGCGGCGGCCGAAAAAACCGAGTAATCAGTGCCCGATGCCAGTTTTCTCAAAAAACGCACATACTCGCGCCCGTCGCTGTCCATGGTTGTCGCAAAGCACAGCTCAATCAAATCTGCTACCGCCGCGATGTCACGACGGGTGCGGATCTGGCGGATATGTGTCGGAGACACGCTTAGTGTTCCTTCCATTGGCTCAATTTTACACTGGAAGAGGACTAGTGCTGACGGCTAATGGTGGTATTTTTCCTGATGCGTTAACCATAAATTAACTCCCGGTGTGTTGGAATTTGCATTACAATCTTTTACAGAAAGTCGATCCGCGGATCGAATGAGGTGTGCTTTGACAGAAAACTCACTCCTATTCCAAAACGTCAGACTGCTGACCCCTCTCGAGGTCCTTGAGCAAGGCTGGCTGCTGGTTGAAAACCAGACCATCACACGAACAGGCAGCGGTACCCCGCCGCGCATCGATGGCTTGAAAAGCGAAGCTGTCATCGATGCTGGTGGATTCACGCTGGCCCCAGGGTTGATCGACCTGCATGTCCACGGCGCATTCGGGCATGAAGTCATGGATGCCAGCCTGGAGTCAATCCATGAGATCGCCCGTTTCCTGGCGCGGCACGGCGTGACAGCCTTTCTGGCAGCCACCTGGACTGCCGAACATACCAGAATTATGGCTGCCCTCAATGCAGTGTACAAAGCCTATGGAAGAATCAACGGCGGGGCATCCCTGCTCGGGGCCTACCTGGAAGGCCCGTACTTGAATCCGAACCGCGCCGGAGCCCAGGCTATGGACCTGATCCATCCCGCTGTCGACCGGGCACAAGCGCTGGAACTGCTGGACACCAACATGGTATCCATTTTGGTAATGGCACCTGAATATCCTGAGAACATCTGGCTGATGGATGAATGCGCACGGCGCAGCATCTCGGTTTCCGCAGGACACACGGCTGCCACTTACGAACAGATGCGGGTGGCTGTCGAGCGCGGCGTTTGTCAGGTGACGCATTGTTTCAATGCCATGAATCCCCTGCACCACCGCCAGCCTGGCGTGGTCGGAGCGGCAATGACCATGCCCGAATTACGCTGTGAATTAATCGCTGACAATGTGCATGTGCATCCGCTGGTCCAGCGTATCCTGTACCAGTTGCGCGGCGCTCAGGGCATTCTGTTGGTGTCCGATAGCACGCGCTGCACCGGCCTCCCAGACGGCGAATATGACCTGGATGGGCGCAAAGTCACCGTCAAAAACGGGGCTGTGCACCTGCCGGATGGCACCCTGGCTGGCAGCGTCCTGACTCTGGATCAGGCGGTGCGCAATTTCATGGTTAATGTGAACACCTCGCTGGGTGAAGCACTGGCATGCGCAAGCCTGTATCCTGCCAGGGCCGCCGGCGTTGCTCACCGCAAAGGCAGCCTGGAGCCCGGCAAAGATGCCGATATGATCCTTTTGGATGCAAACCTGCAGGTCAAAATGACCGTCGTAGAAGGCGAAATAATATACAAATCCTGACCTGCTGGCTTGTTCGGCAGCCCAATACGGGTAAAATCAATCGGGGAAAGGGTTTACCAACCGAGCAGGCAGGAAAGAGATTCTTATAAAAGTTTTACACCTCACCCGCCAGCGGGATGCTATAATGACAGGGCATGGTACAAACCCCATCCGTGTAGATTGGTCATTACTGTGTTTGGTTAATAAGGATTGACACCATCATGATGCGATTTGACCGTTTTACCGAGCGCGCCCAAGAGGCCGCCCAACGCGCTGCTGAGATTATCCAGCGCTATGGGCACAACCAGATCGATACCGAGCATATCCTGCTGGCATTGATCGAGCAGCCGCAGGGCGTGATCACCCAGATTTTGGAAATTTTAAAAGTGGATCCGAACACGCTGGCGGAAAAACTTGATTACATCCTGCGCACCAGCCCCAAAGCCAGTATTTTTGGCGGCGGCGCCGGGCAGATTTTCATCACGCCGCGGGTGAAACGGATCGTTGACCTTGCGAATGAAGAAGCCAGCCGCCTGAAAGACGAATATATTTCCACCGAGCATATTTTCCTGGCAATCATGAGCGAACGCAACACCCCGGCTGCGCGCTTGCTTGAATCGACTGCCATTACCCGCGACCGTGTGCTGGACGCCATCATGCAGCTTCGCGGAGGGCAGCGCGTGACCGACCCGCAGGCTGAGACGCGCTACCGCACGCTGGACAAATACTCGCGCGACCTGACTCAACTGGCCCGCGAAGGGAAACTTGACCCGGTCATCGGGCGGGATAATGAAATCCTGCGCGTGATGCAGGTGCTCTCACGCAGAACCAAGAACAACCCCGTCTTGATTGGTGAAGCCGGGGTTGGTAAAACCGCCATCGTTGAGGGGCTGGCGCAGAAGATTGCCAGCAATGACGTACCGGAAATCTTGATGGGCAAGAAAGTCGTTTCCTTGGACCTGGGCGCCATGATTGCCGGCAGCCGTTTCCGCGGCGAGTTCGAGGAACGACTTAAAGCCGCCATCGAGGAAGTGCAGCGCTCCGAAGGGGAGATCATCCTCTTCATCGATGAGCTGCACACCGTCGTGGGAGCAGGCGCAGCACAGGGTGCCATGGATGCCTCCAATATGCTTAAACCCGCCCTGGCTCGCGGCGAGCTGCAGTGCATCGGCGCGACCACGCTGGATGAATACCACAAACATATCGAGAAAGACTCAGCCCTGGAACGGCGTTTTGCGCCTGTTTACGTGGATGAGCCCAGCATCGAAGACACCATTAAAATGCTGCAAGGGCTGCGCGACCGCTACGAGGCTCACCACAAGGTTCATTTCGCGGATGATGCCCTGGTGGCGGCGGCGCGGCTTTCCTCGCAGTACGTCACCGACCGGCACCTGCCGGATAAAGCCATCGACCTGATGGATGAGGCGGCCGCCAAGCTGCGCGTGGCGCTCTTCTCGCTGCCCGCTGATTTGAAGAAAATGAAAACCGAACTGGATAAATTGATGGCAGAAGAAGAATTGGCTGGCGTGGAGCGCGATTATGAACGCGCTGCCCGCAAAAAAGCCGAAAGGCTGCGCCTGGAAGAGGAATTCAACACCCTGCGCGATCAGTGGGAGCAGGAGCACAAGCTGGATGAGGTGGTGGATGTGGACGATATCGCCCAGGTCGTGGCGCAGTGGACTGGCATTCCCGTTTCTCAAATGATGGAATCCGAGGCCGAACGGCTGCTGGCAATGGAAGAACGCCTGAAAGAGCGCGTCATTGGCCAGGAACAGGCGATCGGTGCCATCTCGGATGCCATCCGCCGCGCCCGCGCCGGGTTGAAAGACCCCCGCCGCCCGATCGGTTCCTTCATCTTCATCGGTCCTTCCGGCGTGGGCAAGACCGAGTTGGCCAAAGCCCTTGCCGAGTTTATGTTCGGTGACGAAGAAGCCCTCGTCCGCCTGGACATGAGCGAATACCGCGAGCAGCATACTGTCTCGCGCCTGTTCGGCGCCCCGCCCGGATACGTTGGGTACGAGGAAGGCGGTCAACTCACCGAAGCAGTGCGCCGCCGGCCCTACCGGGTCATCTTGTTCGATGAAATCGAAAAGGCACATCCTGAAGTCTGGAATGCGCTTCTGCAGATCCTGGATGACGGACGCCTGACGGACGGTCAGGGCCAGGTCGTGGACTTCCGCAACACCGTGCTGATCATGACGAGCAACCTGGGCACCGAATTTGTGCGCCAGGGAGGCACGCTTGGCTTCCTGCAAGAAGCCAGCAGTGATGAAGACCGCGCGCAGCACGAAAAGATCGAGAAGGCGCTCAAAACCACCTTTAGACCGGAATTCCTCAACCGCATCGATGAAATCATCATGTTCTCACCCCTTTCACTCGAGCAGATGTACCAGATTGTCGACCTGCAGATGAAAGAGGTGCGCAGCCGTCTGCAGGAGCATGGTCTGGATGTCGAAATTTCAGACGCGGCGCGCAAATGGCTGGCAGATGTCGGTTACGATCCGGCCTTTGGCGCACGCCCGCTGCGGCGCGCTCTGCAAAAGCACATCGAATCACCCCTCTCGATCAGCGTGCTGGCCGGTCAGTTCAACAAGGGCGACACGGTCATCGTCGACCTGGACACAGAGAACAATCAGTTGGTCTTTCGCAAGGCGGAAGAAAGCCAGCCAGAAAAAGTAAACTGACAACGCAGGGGGGACTCTGCAGGAGGACAAAAAGTGAAAAAAGCATTGATAACCGGTATTACCGGCCAGGACGGCTCGTACCTGGCGGAACTGCTGCTTTCAAAAGGTTACGAGGTGCATGGAATTATTCGCCGGGCGAGCACTTTTAATACCCGCCGCATAGACCACATCTACAAGGACCCTCACCCCAACGGCGGGGACGTGCGCTTCTACCTGCATTATGGAGATATTTCGGTCGCGGAGACGATCTCGAACATCATCTACAATGTGCGTCCGGATGAAGTCTATCATCTCGCGGCTCAGTCGCATGTACGGGTCAGCTTTGATATGCCGGAATATACCGGGGATGTCACCGCCCTGGGAACTGTCCGCATTCTCGAGGCCATCCGCAAAAGCGGTTTTGAGGAGCGTTTTTATCAGGCCTCCTCAAGCGAAATGTTTGGCGGAGCTAAACCACCACAAAGCGAATTAACCCCCTTCGAGCCGCGCAGTCCATACGCGGCAGCCAAGGTTTATGCCTACTGGCTCACCCGCAACTATCGCGAGGGATACGGCATCTTCGCCAGCAACGGCATCCTTTTCAACCATGAATCACCTCGCCGCGGCGAAACCTTTGTTACCCGTAAAATCACACGCGCGCTGGCCTCGATCATGGCGGGCAAGCAAAAGTATCTTTACCTCGGCAACCTGGACGCAAAACGGGACTGGGGCTATGCGCCGGAATATGTGGAAGCCATGTACCTCATCATGCAGCAGGATCAGCCGGCCGATTACGTCATCGGCACGGGCGAGTCGCATTCAGTGCGAGAGTTCCTGACGGAAGCTTTTGGCTATGTGGGCATGAAGTGGGAGGATTACGTTCGCATTGATCCGCGTTACTTCCGCCCTACCGAGGTCGATTATTTGTTGGCAGACCCAGGGCGCGCCCGGCGCGATCTCAATTGGGAACCGAAAGTTCGCTTCCATGAATTGGTGCGGATTATGGTGGATGCTGATCTGGAACTGGCGGGCTTGAAATCTCCCGGTGAAGGCAGAAAAATCCTGGAAGAACGCTTTGGGGGCTGGCACCGTTGGGAACACCAGGTTGTCAGCATGGAACGCTAAGGCAGGCAAGTGAGCGAAGAAAGCCCCTTCACCCTGCCCTCAGTCCTGTTTGTTTGCACAGCCAACCAGGTGCGTTCACCTATGGCAGAATCCCTGTTCCAGCTCATTCTGGAGAAGGAAGGGCTGCACCCCCAGGACTGGCTGATCCAATCCGCAGGCACCTGGGCCAGTGATGGCCAACCAGTCTTCGATGAGGTACTAAATGTTCTCTCGCGATACGGGTTGGATGCTCGCGGCCACCGATCTCGAGCGATCACCGAGCAGCTGCTGGCGGACCATAACCTGATCCTGGTGATGGAAAGCGGCCACAAAGAAGCCCTGCAAGCCGAATTTCCACAGTACGCCAGAAAAATCCACCTGCTGAGCGAAATGAACGCGGAGAGTGTTGATATCGTAGACCCGGCTGGCGGTCCGATCTCCGAGTACGAGGCCACAGCCGAGGAAATCCTGCGCCTGCTTCAGGCCGGATTTTCTCGCATTCTTTTTCTGGCGTATAACCCGGATGTGTGACCGGCCGCAAGAAAATCAAAATGGCCGATTCATTTTCATTTTAGCCGGCGAACCACAAGGTCTGATAAGGCTGCATCCGAACCGCGCCGTTTGCAGGATCGTATATCACCTCGCCTGCCAGTAAATCCGTCAGCGGAGCGCTGACCCCGGGTAATTCCACACGGATATCAAGCGGCCCGGCGGACAGGTTGTGCAGGGCCGCCAGCCACCGCCCGCCCCGTTCACGCCGCAGGGCGGCGACTTTATCGGTTCCAACCTGCAGCCACTGCAGCGAACCGGTCGCCAGTTCGGGATGCAATTTGCGAAGGTGGATGAGGCGGCGCAGATAATGGTACAGCGATGCGGGATCTTTCTTCTGATCCTCGACATTGACTTCCTGAGGCGAGTATGGCGGTTGATCGATAAGCGGGGCGTAGAACGAGGCCGGGGCAGCGGTAGAGAAACCGGCGGTTTGTGAACCGTCCCACTGCATAGGCGTGCGCACGCCGTTGCGGTCGAAGAGCTGAATATTGTCGCCCATGCCGATTTCATCACCATAATAAATGATGGGCGTGCCCGGGAAGCTGAACAGCATCGAGTACAGCAAGCGAATGCGGCGCTGGTCATTGTCGAGCAGCGGCGCCAGCCGGCGGCGAATTCCCAGGTTCAGGCGCATGCGCGGATCAGGAGCGTATTCACGCCACATGTAATCCCTTTCCTCCGGCGTGACCATCTCCAGGGTCAATTCGTCATGGTTGCGCAGGAAAGTGCACCACTGGCAGGTATCCGGGATCTCGGGTGTGCGCTCGAACACCCACTTGAGCGGGCTGACATCTTCTTTACGCAATGCCATATACATGCGCGGCATGAGCGGGAAGTGAAAATTCATGTGCAGCTCATCGCCATCGGCGAAATACGGCAGCACATCTTCGGGCCACTGGTTGGCTTCTCCAAGCAGAATGCAACCGGGGAAATTTTGCTCCATAAAAGCACGCACTTCTTTCAGGTAGGCATGCGTCTCCGGCAGGTTTTCGCAGTTCGTGCCTTCGCGCTCGAACAGGTACGGGATGGCGTCGGCGCGGAACCCGTCGATTCCCATCTCCAGCCAGTAGCGCATGATCTTCATCATCTCCTGGCGGACGGCGGGGTTATCGTAGTTGAGGTCCGGCTGGGTGGAGTAAAAGCGGTGCCAGAAAAATTGCCCGGCTTCCTCGTCCCAGCTCCAGTTGGATTTTTCTGTATCCAGGAATATTATGCGCGTTTCCTTGTATTTCTGGTCTGTATCTGACCAGACGTAGTAATCGCGGTAGGGCGAGGTGCGCGAACGGCGCGCCGCCTGGAACCAGGGGTGCTGGTCGGAGGTGTGGTTCATGACCAGGTCGGTGATCACACGCATGCCGCGCGCGTGCGCAGCCTGAATGAGGTCCTGGAAATCCCGAATGGTGCCGTAAGTGCTGAGAATGTTGTAATAATCAGAGATATCGTAACCGTCATCACGCAGCGGGGACGGGTAAATGGGCAGCAGCCAGATACAATCGATTCCCAGGTCCTGGAGGTGATCCAGTTTTTGGATCAGTCCGCGCAGGTCACCGTGCCCATCTCCGTCGCTGTCGTGAAAGGCGCGCACATACACTTCATAAAAAATTGCATGCCGGTACCATAAAGGATCATTTGAAATCATCCCGGTTTCCATCCTTTCCATGCTTACTTTGGCTGGTTTGAATGGATTATATCAAAAGTGAATTTTCACTCTACAGTCTTCGGTTCATTTACAGGTTAAAGGATCATACAACCCTCTCGCGAAAAACCCGGAAGAGGCTGTATTTCGATGCGATTGATGACGGGTTATCTAGCTCTGACCGGTGATTCCGCAGATATTCTCGCCATTATCATTCGGCCACCTGCTCAAGCTGGATCACGACCCGAAAGACATCATCGGACTCACGCGCAATCATCATGGTCAGGCGCTGGTTTCCGCGGGTGAAGGTTTTAACGCTGGGATCATCCATGCCGCCAGGCGCGAAAAAACTGTCATCCTGCCAGTCATCACCATAAGCGAAGTCATCGCCGTAATTTTCATTTTCCGCACCGAAATCTTCATCGTAATCCTCGTAATCCCCCATGGAATCATCGCCGAAGAAATCGAAGGGATTAGCCGCCTGTGCGGCCAGCCAGCCGGCAGTCTCAAACCGCCCGAGGTAGTAATCCAGCACCTGTTGGGGTTCGAGCGAGGTTTGGAAGCTGATGGATCTGGCCGCAAGCGATGTTATCTCAGCGCCGGGAAGAATCGGCAGCCATACCAGGGTGGCTTCGCTGCATTCAGCCGGCAGATCGGGTGAAAAAACCTGGTTGATATCCAGCAGTTCGTATGACCAGGACAGCGTCCCTTCGGTTCCTTCACCAAAATAATCGGAGCCAGCCTGGACAGACAGCAGGTATTTGAGAATGGCGCCGCCAGTGCTGTCCACCCAGATTTCGCCGCTGGCATCCGCCAGACCGTCAAGCCCCAATGCGGCCGCATCCAGGCTGAAATGGTTCGCCTCCATCCCGTTTATAGAAGTGGTTCCAATATGCTGCGCACCTGAAACCGCGAGCAGCTGCGAGGCAGGCTCCCACAGTTCATCCAATGCAAGCGACGGGTCAGGAAGGCTCAGGGTGCATTCCTCTCCATCTCTCAATTCCAGGCGGTACCCGTACACATCAGCCATGAAACGCCTGGAGGGACTCGCTCCGGCAGCGGAGGAATTTCGCTCAATCGAGTTTATGCGAAAATCCTCGCCTCCACTGGCGTACTGCAAGCGGTGAGACTGCGTCCAGGACTGCGGTTGACCCGCGCTGCTCCCTTCAAATTTCAGGGTTAGAACAGCTCGATAACTGCTCAGACGGTCCAGCCCGGCTCGCACATCCAGGATGTCTGCCGTCTCACCTGTGACCGTACGCGCTGTGTTTCCCTGCCCGCTGGGGTTATCTGCGCCTGTCTGCGTGGACTCTGACCGGCCTCCGCAGCCAGCGCTCAACACCAGGGCAGCAAGGGCAAAGAAGAGCATGCAAAGTTCTATCAATTTTGATTTTTTCATGGCTGGTTCCTCGCATCCTTGGGCTGGTCACTTTCGCGCTTTAGCTTCCAACACCCACATCACGCTTGCAGGTGATACATACTGGTAATAAGTAAGCACGTCACCTCTGACGGACACATCCCATTTTTGGGTGCCCGCTGACGGAATATCGAGATATTTCGTTTCTGTGAAGCCTGGGCAGGTAAAGGTGACTTGCAGGGTGACCGAAGCGCGCTGAATGGTGACATGGAATACATCCCCATCTCTAATCGCTTCGATATTTACCAACCTTTGGGCCTTTTCCCATGTGATATCACAACCCGGGATGTTATAGGTAAGCGTGATATCTTCCAATCCTTCATACACAAATCTCCCTTCCACAAGCGCATCCGGCTGCAGTACGGCACGCTGAAAGGTGGCGATAAACTGGTACATGGGCGGACTGTTCCATATCGTGGTGACGCTCAGTTCAGGAACGCATTCCACAATGTTCACGCTCGTTCGCGCAGAAGCGTAAAGTGTTTCACGCAATTCTGCTGCCGCCATCTGACTGCGTGTCTGCTCGTCGATTTGCCGCTCAGGAAACATGGATTCAAAAAATAAAACCGCAGTGCCCGCTTTTTTGGTTTTAAATTTAAACTCAGCCGCACCAGTGAGTTCCAGGTCCATCGAAGTCCTGCGCATGGCTGGTGAGGTGAGTGCCATTAAGTCGGGGTTTGGGTTGTTAACCTCAACAGGAACATTGAATGCCCAGTTGCGAGGGATGGTGCGGTTAAGATCAGGATCATAACCCTGGCGCCAGGCGCGCACGATGATGGTTACCTCCTCACCCACACATACCGGTGCACCTTCCCGCCGCCTATCCAAATGGGCGGTCAGTTCGAAGGTATAAGCCATTTTAGGGGTTGCGATCTCTGGTGCTGCGGCAAAAACGGGCTGCCATGAAAGGATGATCAGTAACATTAAGGTTATTTTTGTCAATACCAGGTAAAAGAACCGCATGGGTCTAAAATTGGTTGGCTCTTTCAGGTTCATAGATGGCTACCCTCCTAGAAGGTGCATGGCAAATGATTCGGTGAAAGGCATAATCCGGTCGGTGAATACTGCCAGACCGGATATGAATATTCTGATCTTCATACAGGAAGACTGCTTAATATCCTTGTTTGAAACGCTCTCAGTATTTGCCTTTTGAGGCTGCTTCAGGGATTCCTATCATTTTCTGTCTGCCGCAGTAACCCGACAATGCTGCAAGAGCGAACGATTACGCAGGGTTAACCATAAGTTCAACAGGAGGGTGAACAATTAATTTCCGCACCCGAGCAACCTACTTATTGATACCTCCCTGAGTCGTACTGCAACTATAAATGTTGAAATTATTAATTTACCTATTTTTATTAATTTCACCTTAATTGTCAACAAGCAATTACTTATAACATTCTCATAATTTTGCATGCGGATTTATGAAAAATTCACACTTGCAAATTCAGAACATTTATTCTATAATAAAAGAAAAATTCAGGCAATGACCCATGAATCACGCACAAAAAGCCATTTTTCCAGGAATAATCATCGGCATGCTGGCAGTCATCCTCGCTACCCGCGCGATTATGAGCCCGCACACCACTGCCCACGCATTCTCAGATAGCCCGCCACCCGCCGCTGCGGTTCAGGTTTCAGATAATGAAATGGAACAACAGAATCCAGCGATTAGCGGCACGTTATCCGGCTGCACGCTAAGCCAGCGCTATCCGGAAAAAATCCAGCGCTGGTGCGGCTGGATCCAAAAATATGCCATCGAGCACGATTTGGAACCAAATCTGATTGCAGCCGTGATGCTGCAGGAATCGGGCGGCAATCCAGACGCCTATTCGCGCAGCGGGGCGGTCGGGCTGATGCAGGTCATGCCGAGCGACGGTCTGGCAGCCAGTTTTCAATGCGTCAACGGTCCGTGCTTCGCTAACCGCCCCTCGATGGACGAATTATTCGATCCCGAATTCAATATTTCTTACGGCACCCGCATGCTGGCAGGTTTGATCAACCGCCGCGGCAGCGTACGCGAAGGCTTGAAATCCTACGGGCCGATGGATGTAGGCCACACCTACGCTGATAAGGTCCTGGCGATCTACGAGAACTACAGGTAGATCTCGCCAAACTTCTCCTTTAAGTAGCGCACAAAGGGCGCAATATCGATTTTCGGGCTGCCCACCACACGTTCCAGCGTCTCCTGCGGGGAGAATTTTCGGCCGTGTTTGTGCATGTTCTCGCGCAGCCACTCGCGGAGCTGCATGAATTCGCTGCGCTCAAACTGCTCATATAGGTCAGGGATATCAGCGATAACCTTTTCCCAGATCTGGCTGGCGACGATATTGCCCAGTGCATAGGTCGGGAAATACCCCACCATACCCCACGACCAGTGCACATCCTGCAGCACGCCCTGAGCGTCGTTGGGCACTTCCAGGCCGAGGTACTCCTTGAAGCGCGTATTCCAGGCATCCGGCAGGTCTTTGATAGCGACTTCGCCGTTGAGCATTGCCTGTTCCAATTCGAAACGCAGGATGATGTGCAGGTTGTAGGTGGCTTCGTCAGCTTCAACTCGGATGAAGGACGGCTGGATTTTATTCACCGCGCGGTAAAACTCCTCCAGGCTGACATTGGCGAACTGAGCGGGGAAAACCGTCTGCAAGCGCGGATAGAAGAAGCGCCAGAAGGGGCGGCTGCGCCCGACCAGGTTTTCCCACATGCGGCTCTGCGATTCGTGCAGGCTCTGCGAAGCGCCGCGCGCCAGCAGGGTGCGTTCCAGCGAGAGGGAAACCCCATTCTCATACAACCCGTGGCCGGTTTCGTGCATCGAGCCAAACAAGGCTGGTGAGAGGAAATCCTCGTAGTAACGCGTGGTGATGCGGATATCCTGGATGGCTGCGCCACTGGCAAAGGGATGCACGGTTGGGTCAAGGCGCCAGGAATCGCGGTTAAAACCAAAGCGTTCGATCACTGATAGACAGAAATCGCGCTGTTTATCCAGAGGGAAATGCCCGTGAAGGGGAGCATCCGACACTTTGTGACTGTTTTCGGCCACGGCAGCGATGAACGGCACCAGGTCTTTCTTCAGGTCATCGAAGATCTGCCTCACCTCGTCCGTTTTCATGCCGCGCTCATAATGATCAAGCATGGTGTCGTACGGGTTTTCAGCGGGTGGAAAACATTCGATATAGCGGTGGATCAGTTCAAGTTGCTTTTCCAGAATGGGCATAAAGAGCTGAAAATCAGATTTCGCTCGCGCTTCGACCCACACCTGGTTGCCCTGGGCGCTCAACCTCGCCATCTCCACCCGCAGGTCGGTGGGGACGCGCACAGCTTTCTCATAATCCAGGCGCGCGACGCGGATCAGGCTGGCTTCATCCGAATCATAGGGTAAAGACTGCTCCAGCGGGCGCAGGTCCTCCAGCAGCCGGCCGATTTCATCGCTGGTAAACTTTTCGTGAATAATTTTTCCGAGGGTCGCCAGATGCTCGGCGCGCACGGCTGCTCCTTTGGGCGCCATCATCGTGCGCTGATCCCAGCCCAGCAAAGCGCTGATCTTGTTCAAATCCGCGATCTCATTCAAGCGGCTCTTTAATTCCAGGAATTTGCTGTCCATGCTTCTCCTTTTTTAGTAGGTTTTCAACATCGCAGTCCTGACTGCCAGGGAACTTTGGCGCCAAACCAATCGTCAGCAGATAAGGTAGAATCACTGTATGAGGTTGTTTATATGAGGCGCAAGGTTATTATAACGGCTGTTGCCCTGCTTGTTTTGGCTTCCTGCCGCCTGCCATCCAACATCCAGCCGCCGCCAGCAGAAACCCCCGCACCCATGGACGGCGGAGAAATCCAACCGCCCGCGGCCGCCAGCAATGCTCTCTTGGCGCTGGCAGCCGAATTGAACATCCCCGTGAATCTGATTACCATCCGCCAGATCGAGCAGGTGGAGTGGCAGGATACCTGCCTGGGCGCTCCCACCGGCGGCGAGGTCTGCGCCCAGCAGATCGTGCCCGGCTTTCGCGTTACGCTGGCGGTAGAGCAGAGCACGTACACTTACCACACCGATTTCAGCGGCGAGAACATCCGGCGGGTAGAACAGGTCAGCCAGCCGGGTCCGGCGGCCAGCCAGGCTGTGCAGCTGCTGGCGGGGCTGTTAGGTTTTGATCCCGCCAGTATCCGTGTTTTGAGCGAAAATGAAACTCTGTACGAAGATACCTGCCTGGAGATCAACATCGCCGAGCTGCCCTGCGGTCAATTCAGCACGCGCGGTCTGTCAATCCGACTGCTGGCGGAGGGCATCATCTACGAATTCCGCACCCCGGTCGATAATATCGAACTGGCGCTGGCGGATATCGATGGCTTCTCCACGGTTATCCCGGTCCTGAACTGGTCCAGGCGCGGCGGCCGCGAGGAATACTGCGACGGGTTGAAGGTATACCTGAATGGCAGCGTCATCCAGTACAACTGCCGCGATTACGCCGGGCAGAACCCGGGTATCAAGCGCCTGTCGCCCGAGGATCTGCGCCAGCTGCTGCATTGGTACCTGCAGTACAATCCCTTCGAGTACAACCTGGCCGGCTTGGGCGGGTCAGTCGTCCAGCTCTACTTTGTCGGGCGCGGGCAGGAAAATCCCGATTTTGTCCAACAGCAGGAAATCGACGCCTACTGCAGCCGCCTGCTCGAGCCGGTGCTGACCGGCACCCTGCCGCCCAACGAGCTCACCCCCGCGCCGTGATGTCCAACTTGCCTAGGCAGGAATAATAACCCCCCGAACCATCCAGCACTAGCACACCTTAGGAGATCCCAAAACTTCACCTCCATATCAAGCCGGTATTGCCTGAGGTCGTATTGTCAAAACTATTGGGCAAACTTGATAATTTAGGTAATATTAATGCTATTATTTATCCAATACACGCTCTATTAATGGTATTGGAGGAAAATGATGAATATCTTAAAACGGCTCCCGCTGGCAGTCTCTCTATTGTGCGCCGCTTTGCTGGGCGGATTTACGGCCAATACGCTTATGCCTAAAACGGTGTTCGCCGCCTTCGGCCCCCAGGTGAGAGTAACCACCATGCAAGTTCCCAACGTAAGTGTAAACAATGTCTCCACCACGTTTGTCAAAATCTGGGATATTGGCAGCTTTACGGTCCAGGATTCGGCCTCCCTGGTGGAAGTCACCCACCAGGGCAGGTTGTACATATCGAATATCGTCGGTGCCACCGGCGTAATTTTCGAGCTGCGGGTTGACGACCAGCCCCCGATAGCCGATAGCGGACAGATGATGGTCCGTTCAGCTGAGGCAGCCACTTATGTTCCAAATACGGCCTCCGGTTATTGGGAAGGGCTTTCTCCAGGAGAACACACAGTCAGCATGTGGGTGCGCACATCCACTGGAACCGCCAGCGCATTAATGAATCCAGGAGGTTGGGCTTCCAACGATGTTATCGTCAAAGAATACCTGCCATTCGGCACCACAGCGCTCCCGCTGATTTCACGATAGCGCCTGCCAAAAATGACTTAATCATATAGTGATCCTCTGGTATAATTGCCAGCGTTTCACGATTTAAACGCGGGAGTCGCCAAGTGGTAAGGCATCAGCCTTCCAAGCTGACATTCGCGGGTTCGAATCCCGTCTCCCGCTCAAAATAGTTCTCAATTTTCTACATTCGCGCGTCCCCGCAGGGGGGATGCTATTCGAATCCCGTCTCCCGCTCAAAATAGTTCTCAATATTCTACATTCGCGCGTCCCCGCAGGGGGGATGCTATTCGAACCCGTCTCCCGCTCAAAATAGTTTAGATTTTTGATTGCCCAATTCGGATACCACATAATTCGTACCTCAACGTAAAGATGTCCGTTTCTCCGATTCTCTATTTTCTTGTCGCGGTTTCCAACAATCAACTTACCCCCTACCTGCTTACGGCTGGAAGGACTACGGTGTAAATCGCCTGGTACGCCAGGTGGGTGTCGGCGGGTACCCCGTCGATCTCGCCCCCGAACAGGTGGATACGCGTGTTGAACGCCCCAAGCCCGATGAACGGACCAGCCTGCACGGGCGCGTCGGATACCTGCTCCCAGGTGTTGGTGGTTTCGTTATAGCGCAGCACGCTTAAATCATCCTCGCCGTTCGGACCTGTACCGCCAGCGATGAAGATATTGTCTCCCAGCGCGACAGCCGCCAGCCCGGCGCGCCCATCCGGCAGCGGGGCGCGCTGCTCCCAGGCGGTTTCGCCTGCCGCGGCGCGGTTGGGGTAAAAAACATGAGCTGTATCAAATATTTGCTGCCCATCGCTGCCGCCCAGAACATATATCTTGCTGCCTACGGCTACGGCGGCAGCCCCGCGCAATGCTTCAGGCAGAGCAGCCCCTTCGCTCCAGGTATTTTCCTGCGGGTCGTAGATAAACAGACGGTCAGAAACCTCTGAGCCGGTCCAGCCGCCAAAAAGGTAAAGCCTGCCTTCAAATGCAGCCAGTGCATACTCGCTAAGCGGCAGGGGCAGCGCCACGGACTGCTGCCAGCTATCCATGCGCGGATCATAGACTTCCAGGCGTTCTGTCAACTTACCGTTGGGTGTCTCACCGCCAGGAACATATATTTTTTCCCCGATCAAGGCGGCGCGGGCAAAGCGCACCGGGGTAGGTTTTTCAGTCCGGCCGCTCCAGGTGTCACTGTTGAGGTCATAAGCCCACACGCCGCTGCTGACGCCATTTTGGTCCTGACCGGCAATTAAAAAAATTAAACTTTCGTAGCGCTCTAAAGCCATGTGGCTGCGCCCTTGCGGCAGTGGTGCCAACTCGAACCAGCGGTTGAGGCTGGCAGCCGCCTCTTCCTCGGGTGAGATACCCTCTGCCAGAAACCATCGCGATCCTCCGGAAAACCAAATAACCGCCATTACCAACAGGGCGATCAACACGCCGACCAGCCAGCGCACCCCCGTTTGACGGTGCCAAGGCAGCGGTTGTACCTCAACAGTAGCTGCGGCGCCGGACAGCAGGTTTTCGCCCTCGGGAGCGGCCGCCATCTCAGGCCGGATCAGGCCAATTTTTAACGCGTATAGGGTCGCTTCGGTGCGTGAAACGACGTCGATTTTGCTGAAAATATTGCGTAAATGGACCTTGACCGTATTGGGACTGATGACAAGCTGTTTCGCAATTTCCTTATTACTCGCCCCTGTCGCTACCAACTTTAGGATTTCCAGTTCACGCTCGCTTAATTCATTCTCGGCGACCATGGATTTAATTATATATCAGATCATTTCTCGAAAGGCTTGTCCGTCCATCGCAGGGCGTTTTTTAGGCTCATACAATTGGACTGTTTTCAGGATGATTCACTTGCATTATTAATGACATTTGTCATACATCTATTATTAATGGTCATTTATTGGTTAAAAATACCTTGCATTCTATTATCAAAATCCTTAAACTAATATTGCCCGGATGGTCATGGTTTCTTTACCCATCGTCCGTTCCGCCGCTAATAGATTTTTCGATACCCACACCAATTGCAGATACCAGACCATCTCACTCCATGCCCGAATCCTAGTCTTTTCTTTGAGAACGGTTTACCTGTCTTACTCGAAGAAATGGATTCGCGCTGATCGGCAGTTAAGAACTTCAATGGTTTAGGAGGTGCAAAGACAATTAGAAACCCGTTCCGCAATCTCCGTGTCCAATTACCCAATCCATCTGAACTTGATTATCGAGGAGGAGTAGCAATGAAATCTGTGAAACTGTTGTTGGTCGCTTTAATGATGGTTTTCCTGGCGGTGCAATGTGCTCCGGCCGCTCAGGCGCCCGCCGAGACCGAAGGCCCACCACTGTTCTTTGGTGCTTTCGCCACCCCTATTGAAGAACCCTGGGACGGCGTCATTCATGAAGCCCTGCAAAAGGCCGAGGATGAGGGCAAGATTCGTTACGAATACACCGATGATATCGGCTACGCTGGCGATATGGAGCGCGTCTTGCGTGAAGTCGCCTCGCAGCAAAAACCAGCCGCCATCTTTGGGGATGCCTTCGGCAATGAAGAGGCTGTCCGCCGTGTTGCCAAGGACTACCCTGAGATCGCTTTTGTCTTCGGTTCAGGTTTCGGCCCGGCCGAACCCAATATGGCTGTCTTCGACAACTGGATTCACGAACCGGCCTACCTGTGCGGTTTGATCGCCGGCGCGGTTACCAAAACCAATGTAATTGGTGTGGTCGGCGGTTATCCGGTTCCTGAAGTGAACCGCATCGTCAACGGCTTCATCCAGGGCGTCAAAGAAGTCAACCCGGATGCCCGTGTGCTGGTGACCTTCATCAACAGCTGGTTCGACCCGGCTGCCGCGAAAGAAGCTGCCCTGGCGCAGGTTGACTCCGGCGCGGATGTGCTCTTCGCCGAGCGCTTTGGTGTGATCGAAGCTGCTGTGGAAAACGGCCTGTTCTCCTTCGGCAACATGGCCGACCAAAACAGCCTGGGACCCAACAGCGTTCTCACCGGCCCGGTCTGGAACATGACCCCCACCGTTGATTACATCATCAACCAGGTAACTCATGACGCCTTCACCGCTCAGGATCTGAAAGACTTCAGCATGATGGGTAAGGGCGGCGCCTACCTGGCTCCCTACCACGGTATGGACCAGCACATCCCCCAGAATATTCTTGACCTGGTGAAACAGCGCAACGACGAGATTCTGGCCGGCCTGTTCCGCGTGGACATCAACGAGAACCCTCCGGTAAGCCAATAATACCAGTATGACCTGATCGGGGCAGTTGGAAACCCCGGCAGGTTTTATTTAAGCTCTAAGGGAGTTCCATCCCCAGCACGTTATTCCTGCCCCTCCCTTGAGATTCCCTCAAGGGAGGGGTGCATCCCCCGTGGAGACTCTATGTACATCGTCGAGATGCATAACATCACCAAGCGGTTCGGTGATTTGATCGCGAACGACAAGGTGGATTTCCAGCTTAAAAAAGGCGAAATCCACGGGCTGTTGGGTGAAAATGGCGCGGGAAAAACCACCTTGATGCGCATTCTGTATGGTCTCTACCATCCAGATTCCGGCGTGATCAAGAAAGAAGGGCAACCCATCGTTATCCACTCGCCCAAAGACGCCATTTCACACGGCATCGGCATGGTCACGCAGCACTTCGCCCTGGTTCCCCCCATGACAGTGGCTGAAAATGTGGTCATGGGCTACACCGATCGTTTCATCCTTAACCGCGCAGAGATCGAAGAAAAAGTAGGCGCAGCCGCCCGCAAGTTTGGACTGGATATCAAGGCCACTTCAATCGTCCGCTACCTGTCCGTGGGGCAGCGCCAACGAGTCGAAATATTAAAGGCGCTTTATCGCAATGCTAGTGTTTTAATCCTGGATGAGCCAACCGCAGTGCTGATTCCGCAGGAAGTGGATGCGCTGTTTGAAACCCTTAATCATTTAAAAAATGACGGGTTATCGGTCATCTTTATCAGTCATAAATTGCACGAAGTGATGAATATTACCGACCGTGTCTCGGTGCTGCGTGACGGCAGGCTGGTAGGTACGGTTGAGACGAAGGATATCACTCAAAAGGAATTAGCGACCATGATGGTCGGGCGCGAGACCTTCGGTGTCAAGCGTCAGGCGGCATCCAGTCAGGAAGCTTTGCCTGTCCTGCAGGTCGAGAACCTGTGCGCCAACGATGACAAAGGCACCCCGGTATTAAAAAACGTCAATCTGACAGTCAACCGCGGTGAAATCCTTGGCCTGGCTGGCGTGGGCGGCAACGGGCAAAAGGAGCTGGCAGAGGCGCTTTGCGGGGTGCGCACGCCAACCGCAGGGAAAATCCTGGTTGAAGGCGTGGATGTAGCTGGAAAGGATGCCAATTTCTACTACCGCACCGGCGTCGGTCGAATCCCAGAAGACCGCCATGAGGGCATGGTGTTGGAACTTTCCGTCACCGAAAACCTGACCCTTGAACATCTGGATGAGTTCACAAAAAACGGCATGATCGACCGTAAGGCTATGCGCAAATATGCCCTGGAAATGATCGCCCAATTCCAGATCAAAGCCAAACCCACCGACCGGACCCGCACCCTGTCGGGCGGCAATATGCAGAAGGTGCTGCTCGCGCGCGTCCTCTCGCGCAAACCCAAGGTTGTGATCGTGCCGCAGCCAACGCGTGGTCTGGATGTGGGCGCTACGGATTATGTGCGCCAGCAGCTCCTGGAGCAGCGCCAGAGCGGCGCAGCCATCCTGCTTATTTCGGAAGACCTGGATGAGATCCTGGCGCTCTCCGACCGCATAGCGGTGATCTACGAAGGGGAAATCGTCGGGGTGCTTCCTTCCCGTGAAGCCACCCCGGAACGTCTTGGCTTATTAATGGCGGGCGCGGTAAAGGAGCATTAACATCATGGATCTATCGCGTTTCAAATTTCAATTCGTGAAGACAGATACCCCGCCTGTCTGGATGCGCCCGATCATCCCGGTGCTGATTTTGATCGTTACTTTCCTAATCACATCCGGCTTGATTCTGCTGCGCCAGGTGGATCCCTTCCAGGCGTATTACTACTTTTTGATCTCACCTCTTTCCAACCAGGTATCCTTCCTGGAAGTGCTGGTAAAAGCCACGCCGTTGATGCTGACCGGTGTGGCGGTCACTTTCGCCTTCGCTACTGGCTATTACAATATCGGCGCAGAAGGACAGCTCTTCGCCGGCGCAATAGCCGCCGCCTGGCTGGGCGTCAGTCTGGTCGGCGTGCCGCCGATCCTGGCTGTGCCCATCATGATCCTGGGCGGGTTTGTCGCCGGCATGATCTGGGCACTGGTACCAGCCTTGCTCAAGGTTAAGCTGGCGGTCGATGAGGTGGTTACAACCCTGCTGCTCAACTCGGTCATCTTGTATATCGTCAGCGCGCTGCTCAACGGTCCGTGGCGCGATCCAAATTCCGGCTGGCCGCAGTCGCCGGAAATCCTGGAAAACACGCACTTTATCCAGCTCATCCCCCGCTCGCGCCTTAACCTGGGTTTCCTGATTGGTTTACTGGCAATCGCTATCCTGTGGTTCGTGATGACGCGCACCAACTTTGGATTAAAAATGCGCGCCGTCGGGCTCGGAAAACCAGCCGCCCGTTTTGCTGGCATTAATGTCGGGCGCACAACCCTGATCGCCGCGCTGGTTTCAGGTGGTATCGCCGGTGTAGCAGGTGTCGCTGAGGTGGCCGGCATCCAGTACCACCTGATCGAACACCTTTCAGCAGATTACGGATATACCGGTATCATCATCGCCACTTTGGGAGGGTTGAATGCCATTGGCGTCCTGATCGCCTCACTCTTCTTCGGTTTGATCGATACTGGCGCCCAAACACTCAGCCGCGCGATGGGTGTACCGGTTTATCTCGGCCAGGTCACGCAGGCTATCATGCTTCTGGTGGCGTTGGGGATGTTCCTGTTGCAGCGTTACCGCATCATCCGGAGGCCGTGATGGAAGTTTTCTTGATCAATCTCATTGCCGCGACATTTCGGGTCGCTACGCCGATCCTGCTGGCTGGTATTGGTGAAACCTACAGCGAGCGGGCAGGTATCCTTAACTTGGGCATCGAAGGCACGATGTTCTTTGGGGCTTTTATCGGTTTTTATGCCGCTGACAAAAGCGGATCGCTGTGGATTGGCCTGGGGATCGCGATTTTGTCCGGCGTTCTGGCAGGGCTGTTGATGGGTCTGATGACCGTAACGCTGGGAGTCAACCAGCATGTCTCCGGACTGGGCATCACCCTTTTGCTGACCGGTCTGGCGCTGTTTCTCTTCCGCCTGTTCTACGGTGGACTGTCGACCCCGCCTTCGATCCCCTCTTTTCAGGCTGTCAATCCCTTCAAAGGTATTCCGGTGCTGGAGATCATCGGTTCCCAATACCTGCTGACGTATATTACCTTCCTGGCGATTGTTCCACTATCCTGGTGGCTGCTGTACCGCACCAGTTTTGGATTGAAACTGCGCGGCGTTGGTGAGAACCCCGAGGCCGTCGATGCAGCCGGGGTGAACGTGTTCGCCGTGCGCTACGCTGCGCTGGCCATCGGCGGCGGCTTGATGGCGGCCGGCGGCGCTTTCCTGTCGTTGGCGCAGTTGGGCGCTTTCACGCATGGCATTATTTCGGGCCGCGGCTGGGTTGCCATCGCCATCGTCATCTTCGGGAACTGGCACCCGATCAAGGTCATGGGCGGCGCATTGATCTTCGGCGGCACTTTTGCCCTGCAGCTACGCCTGCAGGCCATGGGTCTGCAGCTGCCCGTACCTTATGAGACTTTTCTGGCGCTGCCGTACATCGTTACGATTATTGCCCTGGTGATTGCCGGGCGCAATGCCTCGTACCCGGCTGCGCTGCTTAAACCCTACCGCAGGGAATGACCTGCCACCTGTTTTCAGATCCTGCCCAAGAAGGAGGTTTTGGAATGGAATATAAATACGTCGGTAAAAGTTATATACGACCGGATGCCATCAGTAAAGTCACCGGCAAGGCAATTTTTTTAGATGACGTCCGGTTGCCGGGCATGCTGCACGCCGCTATCCTGAGGCCGAAATACGCTCACGCGCGCATCCTCTCCATCGATACCAGCGAGGCGGAACAATGCCCGGGGGTCGTAAAAGTTGTGACCGGAAAAGGCTGCACCTTCCATTACGGTGACAACATCCGCGACCTGGTGCCCATGGCAATCGACAAGGTTCGTTACATCGGCGAACCTGTGGCTGCCGTCATCGCAGACACGCCTTTCAACGCCCGGGCAGCCCTGGACAAAATCAAAGTCGAGTACGACCCGCTTCCCGTGTACGTGGACGCTCTGCAGGCGATCAGCGAGGACGCCGTGTTAATCCATGAAAATATGGAGGAATACTGGCGCCTGCCAACCTTAAAAGCCGTGCCAGGAACCAACATCGCCAACAAGTACCACCTCGTAAAAGGGCGGGGCGAAGAAGGATTCGATGAGGCGGATATCATCATCGAAGAAGAGTTCAATTACCCCTTCGGCTCCTGCGCTGCGCTCGAACCGCACGGCTCGATCGTTTGGTTCAAAGAGGACAATACCATTGAAGTGTGGTCCTCCTCGATCTGCCCCTTTATCATCCGGGATGACCTGGCGCATTCCTATGGCATACCGGTTTCGGATGTGCGCGTTCACATACCCGACATTGGCGGCTGCTTTGGGTACAAGTCAGACATCACCGTCGAGCAGACCATCGCCTGGATCGCCAGCTTCGTCCCTGGCCGCCCGGTAAAATGGGTAGCTTCACGCCAGGAGGACTTCACCTCGACTTTGATAGCGCACGGCATCCGCACACGCATGAAGATTGGCGCAAAGAAGGACGGTAAATTGGTGGCGATTAAAACGACCACCTACCATTCCGGCGGCGCCTATGCTGACACAGCCGTTAATGTGACCATGGCCGCCACCCACAATGCGACTGGACCCTACGAGTTCCCTCACTGCGACATGACCGGTTTAACCGTCTATACCAACACCCCGGCAGTAGGCGCGTACCGCGGCTATGGACATCAGGAAGCGCAGCTGGCTACCGAGCGCATGATGGATATCCTGGCCCGCAAGCTTAATATGGACCCCTTCAAGCTGCGGGAGATGAACTACCTGTGCGAGGGCAAAGTCAACTCGCTGGGTGAGATGATGTGGAAGTCCAACGGCGACATCGCCAAATGCGCCAGCATCGTCAAATCCACGGTGTTCGACAAAGAAAAACCCAGGGAAGACGAGGAATACTATTACGGGCGCGGGTTTGCCGCAGTGATGAAGTCGCCCAAGGGCGCTCCCTTCTCGACCAAAGGCTGCTACATGAAAATGAATATCGACGGCAGCGTGTCAATTAATATGGGCGGCGCTGAGGTTGGGCAGGGCTTGCGCACCATTGTGCGCCAAATCGCGGCTGAAGCCCTGCAGATACCGCCCGAAAAAGTACGCGTGTACACCGAAATCGATACCCAATTCTCGCCCTACGAGTGGCAGACCATTGGCTCGATGTTCACCATGCAGGGCGGGCGCGCCATCGTTCGGGCTGCCGAGAAATTGATCACTACCCTTAAAAAGACGGCCGCTCAGGTCTTGAAAACGGACGAGGACTACCTGGATTACGACGGTCAGTACGTTTTCCTGCGCAACGACCCTTCTATTCGTGTCAGCGTCAACGATCTTGCCCGCGGTTACATCACCAGCGACGGGATCACCATTGGCGACCTGGCCCAGTCTGTTTCGGATGCTCGCCTGCCGCGCTACTCCAATCCGAACCAGAACGGGCAGGGCAGCATGGGCGTGACCTACACCTTCGGCGCGCAGGCGGCCGAAATCCGCATCGAGAAGAAGACTGGCAAGATCTTTGTCGATCATTTTGTGTCTTCCTTTGATGTTGGTCAGGTGGTCAACCCGCTGCAAATACGCGGTTCCGTTCTTGGCGGCGTCACCATGGCCATCGGTGCTGCCCTTTACGAGGAAGTCAAGTTTGATGAAGAGGGGCGCATCACCAACCCGCAGTATTTCCAGTACCACATTCCGACTTACAAGGAAGCCCCGCGCCAGACGATCGAATTTGTCGAAACACCCGATCCCATTGGTGCCTTCGGAGCGCGCGGCATTGGCGAACACTCTGTGATCGGCGCTGCGCCCGCCATTCTTAACGCCATCTACGACGCCATCGGGGTGGATTTCTTCGAAATTCCCGTCACACCCGATAAGATCAAAGCAGCTCTCGAATCCATGAAGGAGTACGCAAAATGAGCGAAAAATTAACCTTCACAATTAATGGTGAAGAACGAACGGTCGAGGTGCACCCGGAGATGATGTTGATCGACGTCATCCGCGACGTTCTCAATCTGACCGGGACCAAGCGCGGCTGCGATAATGCCACCTGCGGCACCTGCGTGGTCGTGATGAACGGTCGGGCGGTGAAAAGCTGCAACACCCCGTTAAGCAAAGTCCAGGGAGCTGAGATTATCACGGTCGAAGGACTGTCTAAGGGCATGAGCCTGCACCCCATCCAGAAATCGATTGCCGAATCCGGCGCTGTGCAGTGCGGTTTCTGCACGCCAGGGATCATCATGGAACTTTATGGGCTGTTCGAAACCAAGCCGGATGCCAGCGAACAGGAGATCACTACCGCGCTCAACAAGCACCTGTGCCGCTGCACCGGCTACGAGCCCATCCGCGACGGCGCTTTGATCGCCCAACAACTGGTGCGCGACCGAACACCAGAACAGGCCTGACCGCCCACGAACCAACCCGCCCCTTTCTATCCCGGTAGAAAGGGGCGGATAAACGCTGAAGAACCATAAACCTTTCGGAGGGAAACCATGAGTTATGATGTTCTGATTAAGAATGCCCGAACCCGCACCTCCAACGGCGAACTGCTGCAGATCGCCATCCAGGACGGGAAAATCCAGAAAGTAGCCGCCCAAATCGAGGGGGAAGCCCGCCAGGTCGTGGATGCGGGCGGGCGCCTGGTAACCGAATCCTTTGTCAACGGACACCTTCACCTGTGCAAGGTGTACACCTTGATGATGATGGATGACGAAGCCTTGGGCGCATACACAGGGGAATCGATGGGCGGCGCCATGACAGCCATTGAACTGGCCGCCCGGGTGAAGGAAAAATATGATGAGAGCTGGATTATTGAGAATGTGCGCAAAGCGGTAGACCTGGCGGTGCGTTTTGGCAACACCCACATCCGCGCCTTTGCCGACACCGACACCAAAGCGCGCCTGGAGGGTGTCAAAGCCCTGATCCGCGCGCGCGAGGAATATAAAGACCGTGTGGAAATTCAGGTTGTCGCCTTCCCGCAGGATGGTGTCGTGCGCGATCCTGGGGCAGAAGATTACATCGAAGAAGCCCTAAAACTAGGCGCGGATGTGGTCGGCGGCATCCCCTGGATCGAATACACGGATGCAGACGCGCAAGAGCATATCGACCGCATGTTTGCCCTGGCTAAGAAATACAACAAGGATGTCTCGATGCTGATCGACGACGCCGGCGACCCCACCCTCAAGACCCTGGAAATGCTGGCCGTCAAGACCATCAAAGAAGGCTGGGAAGGGCGCGTCACCGCCCAGCATTCGCGCGCCATGGCGCTTTACCCGGAACCCTACTACCGCAAGATTGAGGCGCTGCTGAAGCGCGCCAAAATCGGCGTGGTGTCTGACCCGCAAACCGGGCCGCTGTACGCGCGCGTCAAATCGCTGTACAAAGCGGGTGTGCGCATCGCCCTCGGGCAGGACGATATCGCGGACGCCTACTACCCCTTTGGGCGCAATAACATGCTCGAAGTGGCCTTTCTGGCAGCCCATCTGATGTGGATGACCAGCCGCGAGGAAATGGAAGTCCTCTACGACCTGATTACCACCAACGCCGCCGAAGCCCTCAATATTCAGAATTACGGACTTAAGGAAGGCTGCAACGCCGACCTGGTCATGCTGAATGCCGGCTCGGTGTGGGAAGCCATCTGGAACCACGAGGCGCCCTTATATGTGTTCAAGAACGGGGTGGACATCACCTTACGCAAGTAAGCAGCGCGTTATTCTTTAAGCGCGCAAAAAAGGCGGCTGCCGGTCGGCAGCCGCCTTTTTTTCCTGCATCCATCAATAATCATGTTTGGGCCCGGAAGGATTCGAATAGCATCCCTCGATGGGACCTTCGACCAATAGTTTTAGTAAATATTTTTTGTGGGCCCGGAAGGATTCGAACCTTCGACCCTGCGGTTATGAGCCGCGTGCTCTGCCGCTGAGCTACGGGCCCTTTAGAAAAAGGACGGCGATTATCTATGAAATGGAAAAGAACATTGGAGGGTCTGCGCCCTCACCACGCCTTGCTTGTGTGCACGTGATTTTTGCGAACAAAATTATATCACACCGATCATAATAATAAAAACCTCGATGGGCACGCCCTCCCATCGAGGTCACCACCTGGAAGTGGCGATATTTTTAATTAACTAGATCCAGCGTTGGGGCATCCGTCACCGGTTCGAAGTGGCGGAAATTAATCTCGATCTGCGCATTGCCATGCACTTTGACATATTTACCCACAAGCTGCGTGTTGTACGTGGGATTGATCCCGGAGGTACCACCCACGGCCACTGTTCCGGTCGGGGCGTAGACTGCCCCGGTGAAAGATGACCCTGAAGTCCCTTTCAGGCTGATGGTGCCGTTATTGCCTTCTTCCATCATGATCAGCAGCCCGACTTTGGCGCCAGCGGTGACATTGATGGATGAAGGCGCGTTAAAGTGCGCGGTAACATTCCCGGCGATGGACATAGCCGTGTCTTTCGTCCCGTCCTTCTGCATGTAAATGGTCACGCCATCCGCCAGGATGGTGCCGCCGTTAGCGGTGAAATCCCCCTTCACGCAGTACAGGCCCGGCTGCATTGTCAATGTACCATTGGTAAGCCTGATCTGGCTGTAATTACCCGGACCAATGGTCCCGCTGCCAGATTGATTGGTGTAAGATCCTGTGGGACAGGTGGGCGGCGTTACCGGTTTGACCGGCATGCGCGCCGGCACCTGCTGCGGGTCAGGCTGCAGCACCGGTTGTCCGTTGGTGGTCAGGGTGGTGTAATAGTTGATGCCCCCGTCATTAATTCCAACACGCACATTGCCGTTGGCTTCGATGCAGGAGTTGGAAAAGACGCCCCCGCCATTGATATAGACATCGCTGTTACCGTCAAAGTACACGCCGCCGGTGTTGGTGCCGCATTCGTGGCTCAGAGATGCGATTGCAAAGCCATATGCCAGAACCGTGCGCGGATAGACCCGGGCTGTGGAGGTAACCGAGTTTTTGATTTCTCCCGGGTAGAACAGGTGCGCGAAGGTCGTACCCACGTTGGAAGTGATTTGCGTTTCGACATCAATATAGCGCCGGAACTGCTGGCGCTGATCCGTGCAGGTTACCAAAATACCGTGCCGGTCACTGACATCATCATCCAGTCCGATAAAATGGTTACTGCCTGCCCGGCTTTGGGCGGTGTTGAAAGCCTGCGCCATGGCGGAATCAACGGTGATGGATGAGCAGTTGAAGTTAGCCCAATTGACCCCGTTGTTTTCTATGTAGTGGGCGGCGGCCCCTGCCCCTGCCAGCGAGGCAGCATCTGATGCGCTTTGGGTGAATCGGCGGTCAGCGTAGATCATGCCGCCGTCGATTGCCAGGGCAGTCAGACCGAGCAGGGCTATCAGCGCCAGGGCAAAGATAACCAGGATTTGTCCGGATTCTTTCTTTTTTTCAATTTCTGTGTTCATCGCATCCTCCCCTTAGTGGAGATATTGGTGACAGTTTATGGGCATGCGGGCCGCAGGATAGTATTGGCAATGGAAGTCTCAAGCGGAATGGATTGCGAGCCGATGAAGGCCCCGATCAGGGGCATGCGCAGCTCATAATGTTCCTGCCTGACCGTAACAATAACCTCTTTTGACGCGCAGGCATTGGACGGCGTGGCCAAATGGCAGGCCACCCCATCTATCGTGACGGTCACCTGGATTTCTTCGGGATCCGCATTATGAAGATTGGCGCGCACGCGTTCGATCGCCTGGTTGCAAGAGTCAGGGTAAATGGAAGCCAGCGATGCGCCTTCCTGGGCGGCGTCGCGCATGGCCAGGAACTGGAAGATCATGCTGCCCAGGTCCACCACTCCCGCCAGCAAGACCAGCATGATCATGATGGCCACAGCCAGCTCGACCAGGCTTTGCCCCTTTTCCGATGGTTTCGTTTTCAAATTTTTCTTCATCTTTCCTCCCTCGTTTTTCAACCTGGGCAGACCCACGGCTGATGTTGTTTCGCACATGGCGGCTTAGCGGCCGGTTTCGAGCTGGCGGCCCGAAAATTTCTGTTATCGCCTGGCATGATCGACCTGGTAGTTATTTGTTCCTCACAATGCTTAATTAGGGCATTGATTTGAGACCGGCGACAGGATGTGAAGACCGTGATGGAGTCCATAGCAATTACATCCAATCCATAGATCAATTGGCGGGCGGAACCCGTAACATGCACATATTCTGAGGGTTGGGTCCTATCTGGATAGCGATCCAGGTTTTTGTTATCGCCACCGAGTTTGAAAATGACAGCGTCAGGTATTTATTGCTGCGCACTGCGATCGTTAGATCCGAGTACGGTATCCATAAATAGTCCTGCACGAGGTATTCATCCCCAACCCAGAAGGGGGAAAAAGCGTCCTGTCCTTCCCAGACAATATTGCTGCCGAGCTGTACAGCTAATATCGATGCGGGACTGTTTTCAGATCCTCCCCATTCAACCATCATGTTGCGAATCTTGATTTCGTTGGAGTAGAGATTATTGATAACGCGAAGCAGGTAGCTGTTGGTCAGCGGGTCCCAAATGGGTGTGGAGTAATCGATAGAGTCGCAGGATATTAATGTAGGGGTCGGCGTGATCGACGGTGTGTAGGTGATCGTTGGCGTCAACGTGATGGTAGGCGTAAGGGTTATGGTTGGGGTCAGTGTAGGGGTGGCGGTGAGGGTGCGGGTTGGTTTGAGAGACGGGCCCTTGGTGGCTGTGTTGGTAGCCGTGGGAGTCAGCGTGAAGGTCATGGTTTGAGTGGGTGTTAACGTCTCGGTGGGAGTCAGGGTTTCTGTAGGAGTCTGGGTTTCCGTGGGGGTTGGGGTATCGGTTGGAACCGGTGTCTCGGTTGGCACTGGTGTATTCGTGGGCGTCGGGGTGGGGGTTGAAGTGTAAATCACCGGCGGCAGGGTGGGGAAGTGACCGGCGACCTCAACATTCTTAATAATTGTGCGCGCATTGGTGTTTTGGATTTGAAACGAAGGGATAATGCCTACCAGAGAACGGAAGTTCACGGATACACGAACCACCACCCGGTCTCCCAGGCTGGTATCGGGGTTTGTCTCGCAGGTCGGCAGTTGAGTCCAGGTGCGGGTATCGGTGGGCCCCTTGTCATAGCGGATTTCAACCTGGCCAGCGTTAACACCCGCAAAATTACCGACGCGGATGGCGGCTGCGCGCATACCAACGCAATCCTTTTCGTGTGAAACGCCAGCATCGGTCACGCCAACCGAAGCACCGTAACGGGCAGCTTCCCGGCTGGCGGAAAAGACCGAGCTGTAAACAAAAAACAAATGGCCAAATTCGATAATTCCCAGCGCCAGCAGCAAAAAAACCGGGATAGCAATGGCGAACTCCACCATGCCCTGCCCACGGTTGTTTTTTCTGGAATACGACTCGCGGTTGGTTAGTTTAAACAGTAAGGAATTTTTATAAGGTATCATCGGCATTACTCCCGGCAGCAAGGCAGGAATGAGAATTTTTCTAGCTATAAGGATACAAAACCAGCGGGTTGTGATGAATAAGGGATTGCCCGTAAAAACATGCAAAACACCCCGTAATTTGGGGTGTTCTTGTAAAAATGGTCAATCTGAACTCAGCTCAATCTTCCAGAGAAAGGATGCCTTTTCGGATGGCAAAACGGACGATATCGACCTGGGAATTGAGGTTCAGCTTGTGCATCACATTCGATTTGTGAATTTCAACGGTGCGCGGGCTGATATTCAGTTTGAGCGAAATATCATTGTTGCTTAACCCCTGCGCCATCAATTGAAAGACTTCCCGCTCTCGGGTTGTGAGTGTGTCATAGGGGTCAAATTCCGCCGGCTGTTTCTTATGGGTATAAAACTCGATGGCACGCTCGGAAAGCTGGGTGGAGAGGTATTTATGCCCTTCAGCCACGCTGCGCACCGCCTGGATCAACTCTTGCGCGTTGGAATCTTTGAGGACATACCCAAATGCGCCATTCCATAAGGCCTCCAGCACGTAGGCTTCGTTGGCGTGCATAGATACGATCAACACTTTCGTGCTCTTGGCGATCTGGCGGGTGACCTCCAGCCCATTCAAACCCGGCATCATTAAATCCAGCAGCACCACATCCGGCTGCAGTTTTTCTACCAGGCGAATGACCTCCAGGCCGTCAGATGCCTCAGCGATCACGCTGATCGTGCCCTGCGATTCGAGCAGAGCGCGCATGCCCTGCCGTACCAGTTGGTGGTCATCAGCCAAAATCACCTTAACGGTCACTGCGTCTCCTTTCCAAAAACCCGACCAATGGAATTTCGATGGTTAAACAGGAACCCTGTCCGGGCTGGGAGATAATCAAAAGCTGCCCACCGATAAAACCGATCCTCTCACGCATGCCAATCAGACCGCGTGAATTTCTCCCTGACAGAGCGGTTTCCGGATCGAAGCCCACGCCCTCATCCTCGATCTGGATGCCCAGGATTTTCTCAGTGGACCACAGGCGCACACTGGCTTGCTTGACGCCGGCGTGGCGGGCAATGTTGGTCAACGCCTCCTGAATGACCCGGTAGACGGTGGTTTCAATATCCGTGCGAAAGCGCATTCCCGGCAGGTTGTTGGGTTGGAAATTAATTTTTATGCCGGTCTGGTCCGTGTAGCGCTCAAAATGCCAGATCAACGTCGGCACAATGCCCAGGTCATCCAGCATGGACGGGCGCAGGTCCAGCGACATCTGCCTGACACGCGCGATCAGATCGGTGACGATGGCGTTGATCTTGTCGGCTTGCTCCGGAACCTGGTCAGGCGGCAGAGAAGCCAGCATGGTCACGCTAAAACGCAGGCCGGTCAAAATTTGCCCGATCTCATCGTGCAGTTCAAGCGCTATCTTACGGCGTTCTTCCTCCTGCACTTCGACCAAACGGCGTGATAGGTTTTGAAGGCGCTCACGCCCGTTGACCACCTGACGGAACAATAGCGCGTTTTGCAATACCCAGCCAGCCAGGGCAGCATAAGACATGAATAAATTTTGTTTTTCAGGCGTGAAGTAGTCCTTCTCGCGCTTCATCAGCATCAATACCGCCAGCACCTTTCTGCCCTGGGTGAGTGGGATGGCTGCTGCCGAACCGAATTCGCTCGCCGCAGCCAGGACTTGGCGGCCGTCCTCGATTTGGTTCACGATACGGATTGCACCTGCCTGCCATGCCTGTACGGCCAGATGATCATTGGCATCCGCACCGATGAAGAGTGGAACCTCGATCAGTTCTTCCGGCTGGATGCCAATGCTGGCGATGGGCGCCAGACTGCTCTCATCCGCGGATTGCACCGCCAGCCAGGCGGCATCCACACCCATTTTTTCAACCGCTGCCGAGCAGATGCTGGCGCGCATGGCTTCGATATCCACTTCGCTCAACAGGACTTGCGAGCTCTCGTACAAAGCGCCCAGTTCCTGCACCTGCCGCAGCAGTTCGCTTTCCAGTCTTTTTTCGCTTTGCTGGCGCAGGTGTTGGGCGGATTGCAGCTCCGCCAGCATGTCATTGATGGCCAATCCCAGCCTGCCAAGTTCATCGTTGCGTGTCTCGGACAGGCGCTGCTCGATGTCGCCGGTCTTCCCGATGGCAACCACCTGGGCGCTGGTTTTTCGCAGCCGCGCCAGCACATTGTACTCAACCAACAGAAACAATACGATGCTGAAGGTCACGCCCGACATAATCACAGCCAGAACCATATAATTCGACACCAGTTCACCGTTGTTATAGATGGTTGGGAACTGGTCCACACGGATCAAGAAGACTGGCTGGTCGTATAAATCGCGCCACAGCACGTAGCCAGAGACATTTGCCGCACTTAATTCCACGTGGTAGGGTTGCTGCGCCTGGCTGAGCTGATACAGGGCATAGGAAGTTTCTGGCAAAACGCCTGCCTGCTCCAACGGATAAATTGTGACGGTCAGGAACAGGGTATCGTTGATTTTCTGCAGCAGGCTGTCTGTCAAGAACTGCCCCACAACCAGGTATGCGGAATTGGGTGTTAATTCGCCGCTGGGGTTGACCGCTGCGCCGGCCAGCAGCACCGGTCTGTCATCAAAAGCGATGATTCCTTTGAACGCCGCCTGATTCCCGCCTGGATTCTGCCGGATAAGAAATTCTGACCGCAGGTTGCCGCTGAATGAATCGGAGAAGTCATGGAAATTCTCAACTGGCGTGCCCAAATCAATTGCGTAAACCTGTACGCCGTCCGCATCGAATAGCGCGATGAAATCAATATCAGGGATTTCAATGGAAATATCCGCAACTCTTTCACTAAGGGGAACCAGATTTCCGACCACCGCGTCCCGTACCTCGGGCCAGGTCGCCAGGTTGCTGCCGGTCACGGCGAGCGCGTCCTGCTGCTGGTCGATTAACTTTTGTACGCGCTGAATATTGAGGTAAGTGCTCAACTCCTGCTGTTGGGCAAAGTGCGGCCTGAGAATGGTATTTAAACTGACCAACAACACGCCTACCAAACCGATGGTGGTCAGCACAAAGAAAATAATGGTGGTTTTTCTCAGGCTCATGATGTCGTAAAAGGTCGCGAAAGGTTCGGTCCTTTGCTGTTTCAACCTGCCTCAATTATCACACAGCCAGGATGGAAATTGCCCCAAAAGTGCCTGGGTTTTTCGGCGGCAAATGAAAAGACGTCAATCATTTTCGCGGGCTGCATCCCTCGGCACACGGTCAGCGGTTGATCACCGGCATGAAGACCGCGTAGGGCATATCTTCGACCACTGCCAGGCGTACCGGGATGACCATTGGAGAACCCGCCACACCAGCGGGACTGGTAACCGTGATCGTCAACTGTCCTTCGTGAGTGCCTGTTTGGGCGAACATGGACGGCGCAATGGAAATTTGCGCCTGCCCGTTGGGGGTGGAGCCGATCGTGTTCGACAGGGTGATCCAATCCGTGGAACTTTCCAACATCCATGCGAGGGAATAAATATCATTGCTGTTGGAAATGTTGAGGGTCACCTGTTCGGGGATCAATTTTTGGGCGGCCTGATTGTAAATAAAAAAGATGGAGTTGGGCTGCGCAATCAGTTCATTATCCCCGCTGGTCAATTCGATCGAGTCGCTGCTAGAGACAGCCGTGGTCTGGTTATACCTGCGCAGCTCGACCGTTACTACGCGTACACCCTTAATCCAATTCAAGCGCCAATTCAAGCTGGACTGGAATGGCTGCCAGGCGGTCCAGGCGCCGTTATCATTGCGCAGGCGCATTTCATCCCAGGTGCCTTGCCCGTAGATATACAGTTCAACCTCCGGGTTGTCGGTTTGGGCATATTCGCGGTTGATGATGAGGGGGTATTTGTCCCAGCGCTGACCGAAGTTTTGCACCCAATAGGGGTAATTCTGAGCATTGCGATAGTACCCGACCCCAATTTCCGTGAAGTTGCTGCTTTCCATATTGGCTCGATGTCCGCTTGAGTTGTACCAGCCCTGGAAGACACTCTCCGGCGTGCCGTAACCGGCAGCGATATTTTCCCCCAGCCAGGAACGACCGGCGTAAAACCCATCCACGCGCTGGTACCACAGGCACACCTGGACAAGGTTATCCCCCACCCTGTCATGAGAATTATGGTCAAAATAACGATCTTCGGCCATATCGCGGGCGTGGAAGCGGGCGGCGTAGTCCAGCTCGTTAACTTTTTTGAGGGGCGGCTTTCCTATCGAAGCGCGGTGGTCGTTGGTCAGCTCGACCACGCGCTGCTCGTAAGCCGCGTTAATCGCGTCGATGTACACCGGGCTGCAGCCGGTAAACATGAGCTGGTTTTCTTGTTCGCTGATCACCAGCGATTCATCGATCTCTGGCGGCTGGTCAGCCCCGCTGGCGTCAGCCGGCAGGCTGCCCAGCAGTAATCCGGCTAAAACCAGAACCGCAATCCAGCGCAGGGATGCATTATGTTTAGACATACAGGTTTTCCAATTGGTTTTTCCTTATGGTAACACGCCCAGCCAGGGCTGTTCCTTGCAATAAATTTACATTTCCCCTCCCCCCTACCTGGAGGTTAAACAACATCGAAGTAAATGCACATCTCGACCATTTTCAATTGTGGCTGAAGGTTTCCAGACGCCTCCTTAGAATTGGATTTTTGCGGAGTAATTCGGGTAAAATTGATGATTATTGTGCTCCATAATGGTTTGCCAGAAATCGGCATTCCCATATCCATGCAGGTTTAGCATGGTGCCTTGCGGGAATTAAGGTGGTGTGGATGAAAAAAGGTGCTCGATCAGGAAATTACCGCTATCTCATTCAGCGCCGCAGGCTTACCCACGCCGGTGCCCTGAGGTCCGTCATCCAGAAAAAGTACGGCAGCATATTAGAGGGCATTAGCGATGCCTTCTTCTCTCTGGACAACAACCTGGTTGTGACTTACTTTAATCACGCCGCAGAAGTATTTCTGGGTCGCAGCCGCGATGAACTGCTCGGCCGTCCACTTTTTGACTCCTTTCCGGAAGCGCGCGGCTCCATCTTCGAACAAAAATACCGCCAAGCGATCGAACAAAAAATTCATTTATCCTTTGAAGCCTATTTTGAGCAAGAACCGTACCAAAACTGGTATGAAGTGCGGGTATACCCGCAGGAAAACGGCATATCAGTCTTCTTTCAAATCGTAACAGAACGCAAAAAGATGGAAGCAGCCTTGCAGGAAAGCAAGGAAATGTACGCCAGTCTGCTGGCTTCCCTCAATGACGCGCTGATTTCTATCGATTTCAACAGCCAGAAGTTGATCCATATAAACCCGGCCGCCGAAGAATTATACGGTCAACCAATCGAAGACCTGTACCAATCGCCCCGCTTTTGGGTAAATCAGGTTCATCCACAGGATTTATCCAATTATCACCAGGCTGAGGAGGCGCTCAAGCGTGATGGGAAAAGCGAACTGGAATACCGGCTCATCCGTCCAGATGGAAACATCCGCTGGGTACTGGACCGCGCAACCCTTGTCGTGGATCGTGTGGGCGTTCCTCAAAGGGTGGACCGCCTGCTCAGTGATATCACCCAGCGCATTACTGCCGAGCAGGCGCTGAGCCAGGCTCAGAAGCGTCATGAGTTGATTCTAGAAACCATCAGCGAAGGAATTGTGATGGTCAACCCTGGCGGACAGATCTTATACGCCAACCAGGGAGCGGAAAAAATCCTCTGCCTTAAGCGGGACAATATCCTGCACCGCTACTTTCAGGAACGTGAATGGCGCCAGATCGATGAGTTTCTAAATCCCTACCCCCCCGATCAGCTTCCGCTGGCACTGGCGCTGGGGAAAAAAGTGACGGTCACTGCGCGCGAGCATGGATTGATTGATCCAGATGGGGAATTAAAATGGCTGTCCGTCAATGCGGTGCCTTTGCTGGACGAAAATGGAGATGTAAGCGGAGCCATTGCCAGCTTCCGCGATATAACCCGCCAGAAACAGGCGGAAAGACGCATACGCTTTCAAGCCTACCTTCTCGATACGGTTGGTCAGGCCGCCGTTGCGTTTGACCTGTCACACAAGATCATCTACGCTAACCATTACGCTGAGCTGCTGTATGGATGGAGCAAAGCTGAGCTCACTGGCAAACCATCTTATGAAACCATCATTCCCCCTGATTCGCTTGAGGAGGCGGAAAGGATTCAAAGGGCTGTGGTGGAGGGACAGAGCTGGAGTGGAGAGATTTCTCTCCAGCGCAAGGACGGCACGCGGTTTATCTCTTTTTCCACCGTGACTCCAGTTTACGAGGAAAGCGTCATCAATGGATATCTGGGCATCTCCATCGATATCACCGATCGGAAACACGCGGAAGAAAGAGAACGCCAGCTACGCGTCCTTGCAGAGGCGCTACGGGATACTGCTGCTGCGCTGACCAGCACTCTGAATTTTAAGGAAGTATTCGACCGCATTCTGACCAATGTGGGCAAAGTCGTGGCACACGACGCCTCCAATTTGTTGTTGCTGGATGGCGAAGAGGTGTTTGTGGCCCTGCATCAGGGCTACCAGGATGTCGAATCGCTCAAAATTGTGGAAAACCTGCGTTTCCATAAAAACCTGTATCCTCCCATCAACTGGATGATCGAGCAAAAACGTCCCCTGGTGATCAGCCAGACGGACGAATCACCGCTCTGGAACCCGGAACGCGGATTACCCTGGGTGAAATCCTACGCTGGCGTCCCCTTGATGAGTAAAGGCAATGTGATCGGTTTCCTCAATCTGGACAGCCGCCAGCCGGGTTACTTTTCGGATGAGGATATCATGCGCTTACAGGCTTTCGCTGACCAGGTTGTACTCGCGGTGGAAAATGCGCGCCTGTATGAAGAGGTAGAACTACTTTCGATCACCGACCCGCTGACAGGAGTATTAAACCGCCGTGGTTTATACCACCAGTGTATAGGCAAAATAGAAGAAGCCAGACGCGCCAAAACTCCGATCGCGCTGCTGGTTGCGGATATCGACAATTTTAAGGAAATCAACGACCTGCATGGTCATCTGGTCGGGGACCAGGTGCTGGTTGCAGTCGCGGGTCGCATGAAAAACCGACTTCGTCCGAGTGATGTCATTGGTCGCTACGGCGGCGATGAGTTCGTCCTTTTATTAATGGATGTGGATCAGGAAGGCGCTCAGGTCATTACCGACCGAATTCGAAACTCGATAACCAGCGAACCTGTGCATGCTTTGAATCAACCGGTTTACATTGAAGTCAGTCTCGGGCTGTACGCCCCTGATAATGAGATCCTCGACTTCCCAAGCCTGCTGCAAAAAGCGGACCAGGCTTTATACCGCTCGAAAGCTGCCCGAAATCGCAACGAACGGGCATCTATCGACTATTAAGTCACATTAATTAGGTGTCAGGCGGATTTATTCAAAACAACATAAAACACCATTGCGATAAGCCACTTAATCAGACCCAATACACCAATGGTCAGGATTGCAGCGCGCTCGCTGTTTACCCAGAAAAAGGGTTGTTTCAATAGCGCCATTGCCGCCACCACCAAAATCATCGCTCCCAGTAGATAGCCGAGCAAGTTGATCACATGCGTCCAGCCAACTGTCGCGTTGATCGTCTTCCCAATACCGCCCGCCATGCACATCAACATGCCGATCACCAGCACAGCAATCAAACCTGCCCTGTCGCTGTTGATCAAAGGCACTTTTCGACCGGTTAATAGCGCCACAACCACAACCAGCGCCAACAGACCCAGGATTGAAGCCAGCCAATTATTTTTCGATGCCACGGCCAAACTCTGTCCCATTTTTTTAACTCCTCGCATAAATCAAGATATCGTCCTGCCTGTTATCTTAGCTTGTAAAACAATAGGCCACATCTATCCAAAGTCGTAACAGTGGGTTTATTTATGCCAGAGCAGAGCCTGCCTATTTTTAAAACTTCAGATCCATAAAGCCGGTAACATGCAACCATTATCGCCAACCACAGCCTTTCCTGAAGGCTGCCTGAATAGCCCCCCATTTTGTCCCCAAATATGAGATTTACCGTCGAAAATTCCCAACTGGGGCGGTTGGGAGTCGGATCGCACGGAGGAAGCTGGCTCCTGGTTTTACACCAGAACGGTGTATGCCAGAATAAAAACGATTGTGAACAGGGTGCTGACCAAAAGCTGGCGAATTCCTATCAGGGTCGGTTTTACTTTGATGGCAGGTGAAAAGATTCCCCACAGGCACTCAGCCAGTTGGACGCCAAACGCTAATGGCAACCAGGCTGGTACAACCCCAAATCCAGCCAGTGCAGCCACCAGCAGAAGGTTCGCGGATGTCCATGCCAGGGGCAGGCGGCCGGCTTTGAGCAGCCCGCTCAGGGCAGGTTTTTCTTTCCATACGCGCTGTTCCAGGCGCATATAGGCATACATGATCGAAGCTGCCCCCTGCAGCCAGCATAACCCCCACAGCAGCCAGCCCGTCGATTGGTAACTCCCGCTGGCGACCCAGTAGGCGGCCGGGGCGGCCAAAGCCAGTACACCGCTGCCCGCAATCTCAACCACAGGCTGGCGGCGTTCTTCGCGCCGGCTGACCAGCCACAGGTGCCAGCCCAACACCGGCAGAGCAGGGACGGACAGAAACAGGATGTAATGGTGTCCGAGGACGAGCAGCCAGATCAAAGCCAGCAGGCTGATCAGGCCGTAGATCGTCATCCAGAACAGCGCTGCCTGAAGTTCCGATCTCGGCCTCCGTTTGCTGAAGATTTTCACCAGGATGGTGAGCGGCTGGCGAAAGAAAAACGCGCTTAACACAGCCACAATCAACAGCCCGCCCGCCAGTGACAGCCTGCCGGCTACACTGAAACCGATGACCAACGGACTGAGCAAAAAAACCCACGAGCCGTGCTCGATGGGAACGGCGATGTGGCGCTGCAGTATTTTGGAAAAACCTTTTTCAGCCAGAATCAATGATAGTTGCCTGTGAAATTTTTTATTCGCAGGTCAATTGTACGACCGCGCACAAATTCGGTCTTTGCGGTGGATCAAGGTTTAATCAACCTCGCCAGAGAGCAGACGCGCTTTCTGCCAGGGAGGCATATTGGTCTCTTCAGCCAGGACGGCGCGCAGTTCGTAGATCTGGTCACGCAGGACGGCGGCTTTCTCGAATTCCAGGTCCCTGGCGGCCTGCTTCATCTGGTTTTCCAGTTCGCTAATCACGCGGCGCAATTCTTTAACTGGCATCCGCGCTGAGGCTTCTCCATGCGCGCCATACGCTGCGCGCGATTCAGCCACCTGAGAAACCGTCAGTCGCTCGGTCAGGTCGTGGATCGCCTTGATGATGCTGACCGGTTCGATGCCGTGGTCCTGGTTATATTTAACCTGTTTCGCGCGGCGGCGGTTGGTTTCATCGATGGCTGAGCGCATCGAATCTGTGATGCGGTCAGCGTACATCAATACCTGTCCGTTGACGTGCCGGGCGGCACGCCCGATGGTCTGGATCAGCGCGGTCGCCGAGCGCAGAAAACCCTCCTTATCCGCGTCCAGAATCGCAACCAGTGACACTTCCGGCAGATCCAACCCTTCCCGCAGCAAGTTGATGCCCACGACCACATCGAAGACTCCCAGGCGTAAGTCTCGCAGGATGCCGATGCGTTCGAGCGTATCCACCTCTGAGTGCAGGTAATGCACCTTGATGCCCAGTTCCATGAGGTAATCAGCCAGGTCTTCCGCCATGCGCTTGGTCAGCGTGGTAACCAGCACCCGCTCTCCAACCTCCACCCGCTGGCGGATTTCTTTCACCAGGTCATCTACCTGGCCGCGGGTTGGGCGTATCTCAACCTGCGGATCGACCAGGCCGGTGGGGCGGATGATCTGCTCGACGACCTGGTCAGCGCGGCCCATCTCATACGGACCCGGTGTGGCTGAGGTGTAGATGGTGTAGCCCATGCGGGTTTCGAACTCCTCGAATTTAAGCGGGCGGTTGTCCAGGGCTGAAGGCAGGCGAAACCCGTATTCGACCAGCGTCTGTTTGCGCGAGCGGTCGCCGTTGTACATGCCGCGAATTTGCGGAACGGTCATGTGAGATTCATCCAGGAAGAGAAGGTACTCGCTGGGCAGGTAATCGATCAGGGTCCAGGGAGCCGAGCCAACCGGGCGCTGGTCGAGGTGACGCGAATAATTTTCGATGCCGGAACAATAGCCGACCTCACGCAGCATCTCCAGGTCATAGCGCGCGCGCTGCTCCAAGCGCTGCGTTTCCAGCAGCTTGTTTTCGCTGCGGAAAAGGTTCAGGCGCTCCTCGAGCTCACGCTCGATTTCTTGAATGGCAACTTTCAAACGATCTTCGCCGGTAATATAATGCTTGGCTGGAAAAATCGAGACCGAATCTGGCTCTTCGATCAGTTCACCGGTGAGCGGATTGACCAGTTGGATGCGTTCGACCTCATCGCCAAAAAAGGTGAAGCGGTAAGCCAGCCGGTCCTCGTAAGCCGGGAAAATTTCCAGGGTGTCGCCGCGCACGCGGAAGGTACCCGGGCGCAGCTCCATGTCATTGCGCGCGTATTGAATTTCCACCAACTGGCGCAGCAGCGCATTGCGCCGGTAAATTTCACCCACGTTGAGGACGACCTGACCCTTGCCGAATTCTTCCGGGTTACCCAGGCCATAGATACAAGAAACCGAGGCAACAATGATGACATCCTTTCGGGACATCAGGGCGGCCGTGGCTGCCAGCCGCAGGCGTTCGATCTCATCGTTGATCTGAGTTTCTTTTTCGATGTAAAGATCATGCTGCGGTACATAAGCCTCGGGCTGGTAATAGTCATAATAGCTGACGAAGTACTCAACCGCGTTCTCCGGGAAGAACTCCTTAAACTCGGCGTACAATTGAGCCGCCAGGGTCTTGTTATGCGCCATCACCAGGGCCGGCATCTGCAGCTCCTGGATGATATTAGCCATCGTAAAAGTTTTACCGGTGCCGGTCGCCCCCAGCAGCACCTGGTGGCGGTAACCGCTCTGCACGCCGTCAATCAATTGGCGGATGGCTTCCGGCTGGTCGCCGGTCGGCTGGTACGGCGCATGCAAACGAAAATTCATGGGCTTTCTCGTTTCCTGTCAGGTGTTGTGTGCCAATAATAAAACATTTTTTCTAATTTATCCAGTGCCTTACCTTCAAATCAAGGCAACCTAATTTTATCTTAGTCAAAGTCTTTGTTGGTGAAACTTATGACAAGAGGTTTCGGAAACAGGATATCAAACCATGTGAAAATGCCAGGGGGTTCCACTGACACAGCGCATGCAACCCATCCACTGAACATCCCCAGCCAGAATCCCGAAACCTCACAGTTATCGGACTCTACAGCCTGTGTTGTTCACCCGAATGATTCGAGTAATGGTACCGCCGGTGTGGACAGCATGCCGGTACGATGGCTATGAATTTCCTTTTGAGACAGGACAGTCGACCGCTCAACTCTCTATTTCGTTGCGATCAACTCGACATCGTCTACGATGTAATAAATTTGCGCCATGAAGAACTTATCATCATAGAAGCCCAACTGCACCGTTTTTCCGCGCATATTGGCAACGGTGACCGGATCGAGCACGAAGGAGTACCGTCGGTAACCCACGTCGCCATCATAATACAAACGGCTTGTGGTGAAATAGGTCGAAGTACCGTCATAAATTTTTGCGTACATTTGGTTTGTAGATGTCGAACGGTACACATTTCCTCGCCAGTAAAATTTTAGACTTAATGAAACCACATCGTTTGGAATTTTGATGGATTGGTAAAAACCGGGACTGCATTGGCTCAAATTGGCAAATTCACTGCAAATCTGCATGCAGTACGACCCCGTTCGACAATAAACGCTCAGCCGGCTGCCACCATAAGTTAACCATGGCACAGGACTAAAAGACCCACTTTCAAACCCGCCGTTGATGACTAAATTGGTCAGACCGGAAGTGGGGGTTGGCTGCCCCTGGGTTGGGGTGAGGGTCGGGACAGGTGTTGGGGTTGGCTGAGGCGGGTAATCACGGACGACCAATGGCAAGTGCACAAATTTTTGTCCCGATGGAGGAGTCACCGTTGTGGCTGGTGGCGGTGTTGTGGGCGGCAGCGTGGTGCTTCCGATTGCCATAACCAGGGAGATATCGTCTATGTGATAGCCTATGTCGGTTCTTGAATAATCACTGTAAAAGTTGAAAGCCAGATATACTTGGCTTTCACCCACAAAATCACTCAGGTCCACTGTAAACGGGTGATAACCGTTTGTCTCGGGGCCGTCTTCCCAGTTTCCACAAATAATATCTCCATCAAAGTAATAACCATCCGTGGAAGCCCCGACAAATAAACCATCGTAGTTGCATCCGGATTCAAATTCAGAACTTCCCCACATAAAAAAGTTAACCTGGGCACTGGTAGCTGTAGAAAGAGAGAAGGGACCGAAAATCGCCCAGGTATTCACGTTATCTGGATATTCATTTGCGCATTCCAATTGACTGCCGTCTGCGCCAGCACCAACTGACCAGCCTGCGTAATCACCGCTGTGAGGATGACAGTTCCGTTTTCCCCACAAGTACTCGCCTGCGCTGCTGTAATTCTCCAATTGCCAGCCAGCGGCAGGAAAACTACCCTCGAAGGTTTCACTCATCAAGATGTCCTGAGCAAATGTTTGGCTGTCGGCAGCAGCAATTGGATGATACCCCTGACCCGCAAGTGTTTTACTAATCCCGGAAACCACTGTCCTTTCACCATTTTCCTCATCCTGCTGGGGCACAGCGAAACGCGGCGATGAGGCGTTTACTACGGTATGGCAACTTAATACCCCAATCAACACAAAGACACCAAAAATGGCAATGAATCTGTGTACCATTTCCTTTCCTCCCCAGGAAAAAATTACCCGCCCAAATAGAGGATATTTATTTGATGTGATTTAATTGGGAAATTGCGCTAATAAAATAATTTAGGTTGCGAAGATGATAAATACATTATACAAAAATCAATTTATATTTCAATATTTTTTTTGGCGCTTTTTTGCTGGCTACATTAAAATTCCATCCCTGGATCATTGGATCGAATGGGCATAATCTTATAAAGATCATCAAATCGTCTGGGATAAGCCCTCGAGATCGGGGATCAACTTGACATAATCATCTACTTCGGCTCAACTTCTGTTCCACCTGCTTCTATGAGGGGAAGTGTCAGCCGCAGGACAGCCCCGCCCTGCGGGTGGTTTTCAGCTTTCAGGCTGCCTAGGTGAGCCAGCGCAAGCTGACGGGCAATGGCCAGCCCTAACCCGCTGCCGCCCTCGCTACGCGCGCGCGAGCTTTCCGCGCGGTAAAAGCGGTCGAAGATACGGTCGAGCGCTTCGGGTGGGATGCCCGCGCCGCTGTCGCGCACGCTCAGATCCACGTGATGCTGGTCCGGTGTTTCCAACGTGAGCCAGACCTGCCCGCCAGCCGGGGTGTAGCGTATGGCGTTGCTGAGCAGGTTGCTCAGGATTTGTTCGAGACGCGATGGATCCCCATTTACGAACAGCGCGCGTCCCGTCTTGTTGAGAAAGTGAATTTGCCGGTCGCCGGCGAGCATACGGAAACGCTCGACCACTCTATCGCTGAGCGCTGCCAGGTCGAGAGGGACCATATCCAGCCTGAGCTCACCGGCATCTGCCATCGCCAGCATGCGCAGGTCCTCGACCAGACGGGTCAGCAGGCGGTTTTGCTCCAGTACTCTGGCGAGGTTTTCATCATTGAGCTCATAAACCTTATCCAGCATGGCTTCGATTTGCGCCCCCTGCACAGCCAGGGGTGTGCGCAATTCGTGGGCAATATCTGCGGTGAGGGATTTGCGCCGAATTTCGGATTGCTGCAAAAACTCCGCCATCTGGTTAAAAGAGAGCGCAAGCTGGCGGATTTCCTCATCCCCTGCTACATTCACGCGCTGGCTGAGGTTGCCAGCCGCGAAATTTCGAGCTGCCTGGGTCAATTCTCGCACCGGGCGCAGCAGGCTGCCCGCCAGAACAAGCGCCAGCACCAGGGCTACAGCCAGAGCGATCAGACCAGCCCGTAAGGCGGCAGTATTGATGGCCTGAAGCAGGCTGGTCTCATCGCCCGGAAGGGCCACGCCGCCGCCAGCCACGACCAGGTACCCGATCGTTTTCGAGCGAGGACCGGTGAGCCGGATGGACCGTTCCAGGATGTCCTCGCTCAGGACAGTGTTGACCTGGCCTGGATCACTGCTGTAAATGACTCTTCCGTCCGGTTCGCTGAGCATTAAATCTGTCATCATGGCGAAGCGGTGGTGGTTGCCCATGCCCATCTGTCCCTGCATGTGAAACTGAGCAAACACACTGTCAACGCCTTCCCAACTCTGGTTGCGGTTGTAATAATTTTCGAGCGAGCGCACCAGATTTTCAGCCCCCAGCATGCCTCCCCTGAAAAGGTAAGTGCGTACCAGCTCAGGCGCTGCAACCCGTATCGAGAGGACCACGCCGACAATTGCGACCAACGCAACCAGCGCAAAGAAGATCAGGAAACGCACACGCATGCTCTGTTCTCCATGGTTTCAGACAGCTTTTTTCATTCGGTAACCGACGCCGAAGACAGTTTCAATATAACGGGGCTTCCTAGCATCCATCTCCAATTTGGCGCGCAAATTCTTGATGTGCGCATCGATCGTGCGCTCGTAGCCTTCATATGCGCTGCCCTGCACATTCTCCAGTAGCTGCAGACGGGTAAAAGCGCGCCCAGGTTGAGAAGCGAGGGTGCTGAGCAGAGAAAATTCGCTGGGGGTCAGGTCGATGACTTCAGAACCTCGCAAGACGGTGTGCGCCGCCAGATCAATCTCCAGGTCATGGATGCGGATCACCTCAGCCGGCTCGCTGGGTTGACCTGCCCTGCGCAGGACAGCCTTTACCCGCGCCACTACCTCGCGGGGAGAATACGGCTTGGTAACATAATCATCCGCGCCCAATTCCAAACCAGCCAGACGGGCCGACTCCTCTACCCGCGCGGTCACCATGATAATGGGGGTATCGCGCTGTTGCCGGATTTCACGCGCCACCTCGATCCCGTCCATACCGGGCAGATTTAAATCCAGCAGTACCAGGTCGGGGGCATGTTTTGCCCACATCTCCAAACCGGCGTCGCCTCGCAGCGCGGACAGCACAGAAAAACCGGCGCTCTCAAGGTATGACTTGAGCACCTTGACCAGCTCCGGCTCATCTTCAATGATCAGGATGAGCGCCATGCCTGTATTATAGCCGAGAGCGCCTGATAGAGTCTTTCGCGCCAGGAGTTCGAGCCGTTATCATACGGCAGCCAGTAAGCGTTTTTCCCGCTGCGCGCGCCCAGCCCGATGGGGGGCAGTTCTCTGGCAGGCATGCCCTCTGGCAGCGGCGGAAAGCGCAACACCAATTGTTCGCCTTCCAACGAGATGGATGACAGGCCGGCCTCTTCAGCTTTTAGTTTGATGCGCATCTGGAAAAACAGGTTGCCGACCTGCAGGGGAAAGGGTCCAAAGCGGTCCTCAAATTCGCTGGCGAGGGCTTCCAGTTCGCCCTCATCCTGGATGTCGGCAATACGGCGGTAAAGACTGAGGCGCACCTGCTGGTCAGTGACATAGCTGGCAGGGATGCCGGTCGGGATCCCCAGGTCCACCGCGACCGCCATGGCGAGCTCTTTAATCCCTGAAAGGACTGGCTCGTCGCCTGCCAGACCACTCACCTGGCGGATTTGGCGCACCGCCTGCGCCAGCATACGGGTATAAAGATGAAAGCCGACGCTGGCGATGTACCCGTGCTGGCGCGCCCCCAGCAGTTCACCCGCCCCGCGCATTTCCAGGTCGCGCATGGCGATGGAATAGCCCGCACCCAACTGAGTATTTTCGGCGATGATCTCGAGCCGTTCCTGTCCTTCCGGCGTGGGTGGTTTGCGCCGATGGCGGAAGAAGTAGGCGTAGGCGCGCTGCGCTCCGCGCCCAACCCTGCCGCGCAGCTGGTAGAGCTGGGCCAATCCAAAGGTATCACCGCGGTCGACGATCAGCGTGTTGGCATTGGGGATATCCAGGCCGGATTCTATAATGGAGGTGCATAAAAGGACATCAATTTCCCCTTTCGTGAACTCAGCCATCACCCGCGACAGATCATTTTCATGCATCTGTCCGTGAGCAATCCCAACCCGCGCTTCTGGCACCAGCTGCTTGATGTGGCGTTGCATGGCGTGAATGGTCTGCACGCGGTTGTGCACGAAAAACACCTGCCCGCCGCGCTCCAGCTCGCGCAGGATCGCCTGGCGTACCAGCCGCTGCGAATAAGGTCCTATATGGGTGATGATCGGCAGCCGTTCGGCTGGTGGGGTATTGATAATGGAAATATCCCGTACCCCTGTCAGGGCCATATACAGCGTGCGCGGGATGGGTGTGGCGGTGAGGGTCAGGACATCCACTTCCGTCCGCATGCGTTTGAGGTGCTCTTTATGAGTCACGCCGAAGCGCTGTTCTTCATCGATGATCAGCAGGCCCAGGTCCTTGAAAAAAACATCCGCTTGCAGGAGCCGGTGGGTTCCAATCAGGATATCCACCTCGCCCGCCATCGTGCGAAGAAGGATGCGGTCTTGCTCGCGCGGACTTCGAAATCGCGAGAGCATCTCCACCTCAACCGGGAAAGGCGCCAGCCGTTGTCGGAAGGTCTCGTAATGCTGCTGGGCCAACACCGTGGTGGGCACCAGCAGGGCGACCTGCTTGCCGTCCTGGACGGCTTTGAAGGCGGCCCGCAGCGCCACCTCCGTCTTGCCATAGCCGACATCGCCGCACAGCAGGCGATCCATTGGCCGCGGGCTTTCCATATCGCGCTTTACTTCTTGAATCGCTCTGGCCTGGTCGTCCGTCTCGATATATGGAAAGCTGGCTTCCAGGTCCTGCTGCCAGGAACTGTCTGGGTTAAAAGCAAAACCCTGGGCTACCTGCCGTTTAGCGTACAACTCCAGCAGCTCCTGCGCGACCTCGATGACGGCGTGCCGCACCCGCTGCCGGGTGATCGTCCATTCGCCTGACCCCAGGCGCGTGGGCGACGGTCTTTCACCGCTCGGACCAATATAACGGCTCAGCCGGTCCGCCTGGTGGACAGGCACATACAACTGGTCCCCTTCCGCGTATTCCACGCACAGGAACTCGCGCTCGGCCCCCTCCAGGGTTCGCATTACCAGGCCGATAAAGCGGCCGATGCCGTAATCTACATGCACAACCCAATCTCCCGGCTTGAGATCGGCATACATCGATTCAGGCGCTTCCGCTACAGGGCGGGCGCGCGAGCGCGGCTGCGGGCGGTCCCAGCCAAAAATCTCACTATCGGTCAACAGGTGAAAACGACCCTGTTGTGGGCATGTGAGCATCCAACCCTCAGACAGAGTGCCCTCGATAAACTGCGGCGCGTCTTTTTGACAGGCGTCTTGCAGGTGTTCATGCCACAATTCTTTCAGCCGGGGAACCTGGCGCGAGACAATCACACTGGTAATCCCCTGCTGACAAAGATCGGAGAGGTATTCCATGAAAGGCTTAAGGCGCCCGCCGTATCGTGGCCCAGCGGAAAAACACTGCGCCAACGCGGAGGGTTCGTCAGCCGTCGAGTAACCCATTTCCAGCCAGGTATGCGTGGAAAGAACATCCTGGATTTCAGACCAGGTGATGTATGGGATCGGAAAGCGCTCCGGCAGCAGACCTTCCTGCTGGCTGTCCATCCGCAGTCGAACGGCCTGTTCCTCGATTTCATTGGCTACGGACTGCAGCAAATTATAGTCATCCACCACAACCAGCGAATGCCTGGGCAGATAATCGAGAATACTGGCCGGGGCTGGATGCACAATCGGCAGATAAAATTCATCCACCTCCTGAACAGGCAAATCCATACCAGCGGCGTAACCCGGCAGGACTTCCCTCGCCGGCGTGACCAGCAGGCGTTCGAGGTTTTTCACGGTTCGCTGGCTGGCGGGATCGAACTGCCGCAGGGTGTCAATCTCATCGCCAAAGAATTCAAGCCTGGCAGGCAGGATCTCCGCGGGAGGCCAGACATCCAGGATGCCGCCGCGGTGAGAAAACTGCCCGGGTTCGAGCACGATGTCGACTGGCTGGTAGCCGATCTCGACCCACGAGCGCTTCACGGAATCCAGCGAAATGGTCTGGTTTAGCTTGATGACTTTACTGACCTTCAGAAAATCCCTGCGCGGCAGCGTACGCGTCATAACCGCGCGGACCGGTGCGATCAGCAGGGGGGCTTTCTCAGGCTGCCGCGCCCCGATGAAGTGATACTGAGCCAGGGCAGAAAGTCCCTGCAGCCGGTCTCTGCGCGTGACTGTGCCCCAGGCTGCCATCTCGTAAAACATCGGGTTTGGCTCCGGAAAATATAATCCCCCCTCCTTGAGCCAGAAGGTAAGTTCATCTAAAAGCGTCAACGCCCGGTCTGTCCGGTCAGTGATGAGCAGGATAGGGATATTCAGGTCCTGCAGCAATGCGGCCAGTAGCGGCAGCCGCGCTGAGCGCATTAATCCCAGGCCGGGAAGTGAACGCGCCGCCCGTAAATCATCCAGAAGGCGCTGGTAAGCGGGCAGAGATTGAATTCGCTCGATCACGCCTTCATCTCCCCTAGTCCGCCGTTGTAGCGGTTCATGGCAGTGTTCAGGTCTTCTCGAATGAAGGTCTGCACCGCGCTGACAGCGCGCTGAAGAATGAAATCCAGTTCTTTACGTTCGGCGGGAGAGAACAGGCGCAGAACGTAGCTGGCCCCTTGTTTGCTTCCTGCCGGTCGGCCGATCCCAACCCGCAAGCGCGGAAAATCCTGGCTTCCAAGCCGGTTGATGATTGATTCCATGCCGCGCTGACCGGCTGACCCCCCAGACGGACGAATTCTCAAGGTGCCGAAGGGTAAATCCAGGTCATCGTGAATGACCATGATCTGGCTCAGCGGCACCTTGTAAAAACGCACCAGACCCGAGACCGATTCACCTGAAAGGTTCATGTAAGTCTGCGGTTTTGCCAGAATGACTTTCTTTTGGTCATACATACCGGATCCAACGATGGCTTTATGCTGCACCCTGGTCAATTTAATATCCATTTCAACGGCCAGCCGGTCCACCACCATAAAACCCACATTATGCCGGGTCTCACGATACTCTCTGCCCGGGTTGCCCAATCCCACAATTAGAAAGGTCGGTTCACCTTCAGCAGTAGACAGGTCCTCAGCGGTCTTTTTGCCAGGAACAAGGTTGCGGAATAAAGATTTCAAATCGGACAATGGTGCTATCCCCACAAAAAAAGAATTCTTACCGCCTGCGGCGTCGTTTCCTGACAGCCTGGTACGCCCACAGGAAGATGAAAACCAGGGCCGTGAAACTGACCCCACGGGCGAGGTTGTAATAAATATCCGCGCGGGAAATCGCGCCAGGATTGGCAGCAAACGCTGTCGAGGTTGGCAAAATGGCTGTCTGGCTGGGTTCGGGCGCGGCTGTCACTGACACCAGTGGCTCTTCAGACCCGCCTGGGCCGGTCAGGGTCGCCACCGGAGTGTAATTGCGGACCTGCACACCTTCGACTACAACTTCTTGTTGGTGCCCATCCATCAACAGCAGCAGGAGGCGTACGTCATAATCTCCATCACTGATCAGGGTTGTATCCCAAACTGCCAGTGTGCCATCCTCGACTGGCTGATCGTTTTGCGCGATGAGAAACCAACCGCCGTCGTTGCTGTGCGCATACCTGAATGAGACTTCATATGAAGAGAAACCCGGTGCGGCGGCCTGCCCTTCGATATTTACGACACCTTGCAACACATCACCGGGCAGCAAATTCTCAATTCTTATTTCCGCGCCAGCCTGGGGCCAAACGATAGAAGGTGAACCTGCGCTTAAAAACAAAACCAGAAGGCTCAAAATCACATGCATAGCATTTAAGTCTATCATGAAGCCGGACAAGTTGCAAAAATAAATTTTCAATCCTGCCTGCGCTGGCCTCTCAGAATTATTGATTGAAAAACTAAAAATAGCATATGATATAATTGATTGACATGACCGAGGAACCGAACATCACACAGTCTCAGGAACCCGCTGCGACGCTGGAAACCGGTGTAAAGGCACAAAAATCCAACCGCGGCGGGGTGATCATTGCGGTGGTCGTCCTGATTGTGATCCTGCTGATCACAGGTATCGTGCTGCTGGCGATGGCGCCGGAAAGCACCACCTCGAAGGTGCGGGATATTTTTATAATTTTTATGGCGCTTGAGTCACTGGTTTTGGGTGTCGGGTTGATCATCCTGATCATCCAATTGGCCACGCTGATCAATCTGCTTCAGAACGAAATCAAGCCCATTTTGGATTCCACCAATGAAACCGTCAACCACCTGCGCGGTACGACTCAGTTCTTATCGAATAATTTGGTGGAACCGGTCTTGAAATTGAATGAATACCTGGCGGGGTTTCGCCGTTTGATCGATTTTATTCGACCGCCGCGGCGTTGACTGAATTATGAATTTACTTTCTGGTAAATAACGAAAGGAGACAGAAGATGGCAGAACGAGATGAATTTGGAGCATTCCTGATCGGGTTTGTAGTCGGTGGGCTCACCGGGGCGATCACTGCCCTGCTGCTTGCGCCCCAATCCGGGCAAGAAACCCGCGAGGTCATCAAAGAACGCGCAATTGAGCTGCGCAACAAAGCAGAAGAAACCGCAAGCGAGGCCTATAAACAGGCCGAAGTAGCCGCGAACGAAGCTGTTCAACGGGCCGAAGAAATGCTGGCGAAAGCAAAATCCGCCGCCGAAGAACTGCAGAAAAAAGGCACAGAATTAATTGAAGAACAGAAGACCAAGCTTGGCCAGGTCGTCACGAAAGGCGGCGAGAAAGTCGCTGAAACCGGTGAAAGCCTGCAGTAACCTGCCCGCATAACCATCACAATTCCAACCCGGTGTGCCGGGTTGGTTTTTTTAACAAGCTTTAGCTGCGGTTCTAAGGGCGGAAAAGTTTAAAGCCAGGAGTCGTATTGGCCGGTCTCCAGCCGGCGGATGACTTCTGGAATGGCGCTCAGCACATCCCTGGCGAGCACGCTGGCCGTCTGGCCAAAGCGGCTGGCAGCCAGTTGCCCGGCGCGGGCATGGATCCATGCGGCGCACAGGGCAGCATCCAGGGCGGGCAGACCCTGAGCCAGTAAGCCGGTTGTCAATCCCGCCAGGACATCTCCGCTGCCGGCGCGCGCCAGTGCCGCGGTTGCAACTGGTATGACATGCACGCTCCCATCGGGCGAAGCCACAACTGTGAACGCGCCTTTTAATACCAGCACATGACCCCATTTCTGAGCGTATTCCCGAGCCACTGGTATGCGCCGCGCCTGGATGTCAGCTACCGTCAGTTCACTCAAGGCAGACATCTCGCCTGGGTGCGGGGTGAGAATGGATGGCTGCGGAATCAGGTTAAACCAGTTATCGATCAAAGCCAGCAGGCGCAGCCCATCCGCATCCACCACAAGAGGCGGCATGCTCAGGCGAGAGGTCACCAGGCGGTTGATGAAGGCTTCGGTTTCATCCTCACTACCCAATCCCGGTCCAAGCAGGAACGCGCTGGCTCTCTCAAGAGAGCCGGCCAGGACTGCGGCCGCATCCGCGCTGATAGCGCCATTCTTTTCGGGTAAAGGCAGCCAGGTCGCCTCCGGGAGACTGCCCGCCAGGGCAGGATGCAGACTGCGCGGTACTGCCATACGCACCAGGCCGACGCCAGAACGGTACGCGCCCTCGCCTGCCAGTAAGGCTGCCCCGGTGTAGTTCATGGATCCAGCAGCGATTACGGCTGTCCCAAAGGTGCCCTTATGCGCACCTGGAAAGCGCGCAGGCATACGCGCGCGCACATCCAGAGCGCTGGCAACGAAATTATGCACCTTCTGCAGGGCAGGCAGATCTTTGGGCAGTCCCAGGTCGACCACCGCCAGCTCGCCAACCACATCATTGGCCGGGAAACGCAGCAAACCGGTTTTTACCGCATCCATACAAATGGTTAAAGCCGCAGGAATGGTCGCAGGCGAGACCTCACCGGAATCGCATTCCACGCCGGACGGGCAATCGATTGCCACGACCGGCGCCAGCGGCCCATATGATTTCACCAGCGAAAGGGTGGTTTCCAGGCCGACCGACAAAGGAAGTTTCACCCCTGTGCCCAGCACGCCGTCCAGGATGACACCAGCCGAATGCAGCCAGTCAGCCAGTTGTTTAAAATTCTCATCCTGGCTCAGTTCCACCACCTGCCCCCCAGCGCTGGTCACCCGCTTGACCAGCTCATCTTCTGGCGGACGCGGTTTTACCAGGTATGCGAAAACCTGCCAGCCCATTTTTGTCAGCGCATGCAGCGCCACCAGCGCATCTCCGCCGTTATTGCCAGACCCAACCAGCCCCAGCGCGGATTTTGGCGAACGGTGCTGGTAGCGCTGGTTGACAATTTGGGCTACTCCCTGACCGGCGCGCTCCATCATTTCAGCATAAGTCACGCCGCGGGCATCCCCTTCTCGTTCAATCGAACGCATTTCTTCCACGCTAACCAGTCTAATCATGGCTGCACCCCTTCCTTGCGTTTGTTTAATTATACCTGCACGACCCGTGGCTATGGATACGGTATAATCACTGCCATGCGTAAATGGCTTTACATCGCGGTCTTTGCTTCTGGATTAACCACATTGGCGGTCGAAATGTCCGCCTCGCGATTATTGGGCAATTATTTTGGGAACAGCAACCTGTCGTGGGCCAGTATCATCGGCCTGATCCTGATTTACCTGACCGCCGGTTACTTTCTGGGCGGTTACTGGGCTGACCGGTCTCCGCGGTTCGCAACCTTCTTCCAGATTCTCACCTGGGGTGCTTTCACAATCGGGCTGGTTCCACTGGCTTCACGCCCAATCCTGCGCATGGCGGCGGATGCCTTCGACAACCTGCAGCTGGGCGTGCTTTTTGGCTCCTTCACGGTAGTGATGGTGCTTTTCATTATCCCGGTTACCCTGCTGGGGACAGCCTCCCCCTTTGCAATTCGCCTTGCGCTGCAGGATGCGCGCAGCGCGGGGACAATCTCCGGGCGCATTTATGCTATTTCGACCATGGGGTCCTTTATTGGCACTTTTATCCCCATCCTGATCCTGATTCCATTGATCGGCACCTACCGCACGTTTATCGCCTTGAGCGCGTTCTTGCTGCTGGTCGCCTTGCTGGGATTGGGTATCACCAGCGGCTGGCGGAAAGTCCTGTTCTACCTATGGATGCCGTTTGTCCTGGCGTTGCTGGCAGTGGTCGGCGCACGCGGCCCAGACAAGGCCACACAGGGGATGATCTTTGAAAGCGACTCCGCCTATAACTACATCCAGGTAATCGAAGTTGGCCAAACGCGTTACCTGCGGCTCAATGACGGCCAGGGGGTTCATTCGGTCTACCACCCGCAAGAATATTTTTATAACGGTCCGTGGGAACAGGTGTTGGTGGGTCCTTTTTTCTATCCCGCGCCGGTTGCGCGCGAGAATATCACCAGCATGGCCATAGTTGGTCTGGCAGCCGGCACAACCGCTCGGCAAGCCAGCCTGGTTTTCCCCAACATCCACATCGACGGCATTGAAATTGATCCAGAGATTGTAATGGTTGGGCAAAAGTATTTCGATATGAGCCAACCCAACCTTAACATCATCATCCAGGACGGCCGCTGGAGCCTGGCGCGCAGCGACCGCCGCTACCAGGTCATCAGTGTGGACGCGTACCGCCCGCCCTATATCCCCTGGCACCTGACCACCGTGGAATTCTTTCAGCTTGTTCGGGAACGACTGACGGAGGACGGCGTGATGGTCATCAACGTTGGGCGAAGCCCGCAGGACCGCCGCCTCATCGACATGCTGAGCAGTACCATACTGGAGGTCTTCCCCAGCGTGCACGTGATGGATCTGCCGGATTCGTTCAATTCAATCCTGTTTGCCACGGTACAGCCCACGCAGGTGGACAACCTGATCGAAAACTTCACTACCCTGACCCTGGCTGGCGATACCCCGCAGGTGCTTTTGCAGGCAGCCGCCACTACAATCAACAACTTGCAGCCCACACCCCCTAAAGGCGCTATTTTCACGGATGATTTTGCTCCAATCGAGTGGATCACCAATGATATGATCCTGGATTACTTTATCTCAGGGGAAGTAGAGTCTCTAAAATGAAAATCTCACGTTCAGCCGTTTTGGCGATCATCCCGCTGGCAGTGCCATTCTTCTTGATGATGACTGCCATCCGCTTGCTGATAAATCCATTTTTTCTGACCATCGAATACAACATGCCCGGCTTCCCGCCGGACCCGTTTGGCTTCAGCAAAGAAGAACGCATTCATTACGCCAACATCGCCGTCAAATACCTGGTCAACGACGCGGGAATCGAGTTCCTCGGCGATCTTCAATTTGCCAATGGAGAACCGGTCTACAACCAACGCGAGCTGCGTCATATGGAAGATGTAAAAGACCTGGTGCAGTTGATGATCCCGGTCTGGCTTGGACTCGGTGCATTTCTGCTGCTGGCGGGATTGTGGGCATGGCTGGGGAAGTGGCTGGCAGATTACTGGTCCAGCGTTTCACGAGGGGGTTGGTTTACCCTTGGATTGATTGCGATGATCCTGGCGGGCGTGGCAGTCAGTTTTTCTGCCCTCTTCACCGGTTTTCACCGCCTGTTTTTCGAAGGCGATACCTGGCTGTTTTACTACTCCGATACCCTCATACGCCTCTTTCCAATGCGCTTCTGGCAGGATGCTTTTATTTTCATGGGTGTGGTAACGCTGTCAGGCGGGCTGGCGCTGGGATTGCTGGGCCGCCGCTGGAGCCTGGCGAAACAAAATGAGGACGCCTGAAGGCGTCCTCATTTTCTAAACCACAGAAAAATTTCAGCGCACTGCCACCGGGTTCTCTCGGTCCACGGATGGGTCGAAGATGTGCATATTGTCCATGTTGAACACCAGCTGCACTTTTTCGCCGATGGTGAAGCGCGTGCGGGGGTCAACCCGGGCCACATAGTTTTGTTTACCTGCCACCATATACAGGTAAATCTCGTTGCCCATGAGCTCGGTCACATCCACTTTCGATTCGACCGGGGCTGCGTGAATGCCTGGAGGGGCAAATTGCGGGTTGTGGATATCCTCAGGCCGCATTCCCAGGATGACTTCTTTGCCAGCCATAGGCGCGTACACACTCACGCGGTCATCGGGGATCTTGACAGCAAAGTCCCCGGTATCAACAAACAACGCGCCGTCGTCTTTGCGGATGTGGGCTGGGAAGAAATTCATGGAAGGCGAGCCGATAAATCCAGCCACGAACATATTGGCGGGTTTATCATACATCTGCTGGGGTGTATCCAGCTGCTGGAGAATCCCTTTGTTCATCACCGCAATGCGGGAGGCCATGGTCATGGCTTCCGTCTGGTCGTGGGTAACGTAGATGAATGTGGTTTGCAGCCGCTGGTGGAGCTTGCTGATCTCGGCACGAGTCTGGACGCGCAGCTTGGCATCCAGGTTGGAGAGCGGTTCATCAAAGAGGAACACTTTGGGTTCACGCACAATTGCGCGGCCCACAGCGACGCGCTGGCGTTGGCCGCCGGACAGCTCGCGGGGTTTGCGCTTGAGCAGATGATCGATCCCCAGAATTCCTGCGGCTTCTTCCACGCGCTTCTGGATCTCCTGCTTGGGGACTTTGCGCAGCTTGAGACCGAATGCCATGTTATCGTAAACCGTCATGTGCGGGTATAGCGCGTAGGACTGGAACACCATGGCGATATCACGATCCTTCGGGGGCACATCATTGACGACCGTATCGCCAATCAACACTTTGCCCTCAGAAATTTCCTCCAGGCCTGCCAGGCAGCGCAGCGCTGTCGTTTTACCGCAGCCCGAGGGGCCGACCAGGACAAGAAACTCTTTGTCCTCGATTTTCAGATTCAGGTCGTCAATAGCAACGAAATCCCCGAATCGCTTCCAAACGTGATCGTACGTCACACTTGCCATGAATCAACAACCTCCTTCCGGAATGAATATAGTGATTAGATTATAGCCCGGTTAATTGGAATTTACAATCGAATTTAGGCTGGTAATTACAACACTTACACCAACCGACAATCATTCCCCTTTTTGCCACAACCCGGTTCTTTTGGTACACTTACTTAAACGGTTATAAAAACAAAGGAAGGGGAAATTATATGAGTGAGTCACTCAGCATCGGGATGGGACGAATGCACATGGAAGCCGCCGAGGTGCGCGATTTTCTGCCTAACCTGGTCGCGCACATCAGCCAGTGGGGCGGGAAAATCTTCCTCGAACACGGCTATGGCTCCGGGATGGGACTTACAGAAGAGGATTACCTGCGCGCAGCGCCGGGTATCCAGTTTGTCTCCCGCGAGGAGGTCTATCAACAGGATATTGTGCTGGTCCTGCGCTACCCGGATGAAAATTATCTCCGCCTGATGCGCCCGGGGGCCTGCCTGATTTCGATGCTGCATTACCCCACGCGTCCCGCACGGGTAAATTTCCTGCGATCGCTAGGCATTGAAGCCATTTCACTCGATTCCTTGAAAGATGATACCGGCCGTCGGCTGGTTGAAAATCTGCGCATGGTGGCCTGGAATGGAGTCGCTGCGGCCTATTCGATTTTGCGCAGCCTGTACCCGCATCCCGGGCTGGAGAGCCCGCACCGACCTCCCATTGAGGTGACGCTGCTCGGCGCCGGCTCGATAGGGATGCATGTTGTGCAGGCAGCTATCCGCTACGGCGATAATGACTACTGGCGCCGCCTTGTCGCGGCAGGTGTGCCGGGTGTGCGCGTCAGCGTGGTGGATTACGACCTGACCAACCATTATGCCGTCATGCAAGACATGCTGCGCCACACGGATATCCTGGTGGATGCCACCCAGCGTGAGGACCCATCCATACCCGTCATACCAAACGACTGGATCGCCTTTATGGCACCTCATGCGGTCCTGCTGGACCTATCGGTCGATCCCTACGACTGCGAAAATCTGCCTTACACAGTCAAGGGCATCGAAGGCATTCCGCAGGGCAACCTGGATAAGTACATCTTCGCGCCAGATGATCCAGCGTATGACAAAATCCCTTCCTGTGTCAATACGCGCTATCGCCGTTACGCTGTCTCGTGCTATTCCTGGCCGGGGATTACTCCCAAAAAATGCATGGATATTTACGGGAAGCAGATTGCCCCTGTTCTGCGCACATTAATTGTGTCGGGCGGTACCGAAAACATCGATTCGAGCAGCACCTATTTTCACCGCGCGATTCACCGCGCCCTGTTGTCGCGCTGGCAGCCGCTGAGCGAAGGCCAGTGAGCAAATCTGTAAACCATAGGAGAAAAATGTGAGCCATAGCATAACCGTCGGATTTCCCCGCATGCAAAAAGAACCGGGTGAGAAACGCGTATTCTTACCCGAATTTATTCAGTTCATCGCCAACCACGGCGCCAACGTTGTCGTCGAGGAGGGCTACGGCTCTCGATCTGGTTACACCTTTGATGATTACCAAAGGGGCAGCGCGCGTGTGCGTCAGGCTTCCCGCGAAGAGGTGTTCGCCCAGGATATCGTCATTGTGCTGCGTTCTCCGACCATGAAAGAGTACGAGTTGCTGCGCCCAGGCGCAGTCCTGTTTTCCATGCTGCACTACCCTACCCGGCCGCAGCGCGTCCAAAAACTGCGTGAACTGGGGATTAAAGCCATTTCGATGGACAGCGTGGTGGATGACAACAACATTCGCCTGCTTGAAAATATGAAAGCGGTCGCCTGGAACGGCTTAGAAACCGCATTCAATGTTTTGGAAGAACGCTGGCCCCTGCTGATTCGTCCTGACCGGGAACCGATAAAAGTATTGATTTTGGGCACCGGCATGGTCGGAAAGCACGCTGTGGACGCAGCCACCAAGTTTGGTCAGGTGGAACGCAACAACGAACACATCCGCGCGGGCGGTCCAGGCGTAATCGCGCTGACAATCGGCCGCAACATCAGCGCCCAGCCCCAGCGCATGGAAAAATTACTGCGCTCGGCTGACATCCTGGTGGATGCTACCCAGCGCAGGGATACCAGCAAGCCGGTCATTCCCAACCCCTGGATCGACTATCTGCCCGAACACGCTGTGGTGGTTGACCTGGCGGTAGACCCTTATCTTGAAAACTGCAGCCCGCCGGTCGTGAGGGGCATCGAGGGCATCCCGCAAGGCAATCTCGACAAGTATATTTTTCACCCCAATGACCCGGAATGGGAGAAAACCGTGCCGTCATCGGTCAACTCGGCCTGCAGGCGCACTACTGTAACCTGTTATTCCTGGCCAGGCATTCACCCAGAAGCCTGCATGCACCATTACGCACAACAAATGCAGCCGCTCATGGAAACCCTGCTGGAGAAGGGCTATGATAACCTCAAGCGTAAAGGGAGTTATTTTGAGCGCGCCCTCTACCGCGCCACACTGGATGGATGGTTGGAAATGCATTCCTGAGTTTGGAGTCTGCGATCTGGTAGCCGTCAGAAGCGCCAGACCTTAAAGGCTAATCTACCGCGGGTCTCAGATACACCGAGAATTCAAAGCCTTTACCCGCCATGAGGTGGGGCAAAAACCAGCCTGCACGCCAGGATCAAGGCTGGCAGGTTGCTGTATACTGCTCAAAGGAATCGTTGAGCAGGCCAGCATACCTTCGCTAAAAGTTTCACGGGTGAAAATCAGCCCATCAGGTCTGCCACTATTAAAATGGGTCCGCATGGACTCCTTTATTGTGTTTATAATTAAAAATTCGCAGTTCCCGGGAACCAGAAAAACCGGATTTCCGTTCTTTAACCCTCCGTTAGAGAGGCAGGCGTCAGGTGGCAATTTCGCAAAGAATTCTCAATTTCGATCTCAAACAGGCCATAAGCCCTAACCGGCTGCTTGGATTGTGGCGTTTAATGTCTGGTTTTCGCTGGAAATATGTTGGCGCAAACTTAAGCATTGGAATCTCTGCCGTTGCTAAAACCAGCACCTACCTGCTGCTGCGCTACTTCATCGATGATTACCTGGTCGCCGGCGATGCCCGCTTCCCTCTGCCGGTGATCGCCTTTGGCTTTATCCTGCTGGCTTTCGTCGAAGGGGGCTTTGCTTTCATGAGCGGGCGCCTGGCAGCCCAGACGGCGGAAGGGACAGCCCGCCGACTGCGCAACTACTTGTTTGACCATATCCAGCACCTCACCTTCACTTACCACTCGAAAACCGAGACAGGTGAACTGATCCAGCGCTCAACCTCAGATGTGGATGCCCTGCGGCGTTTCTTCGCCGATCAGGCGATCGGGGTGGGGCGTATCGTCTTTTTGTTTATAGTCAACTTCATCGCCATGCTGGCGTTGAATGTCAAGCTGGCGTTTATATCCGTCGCCCTGATCCCCATCGTCGTCGTTGTCTCTTTGATATTCTTCAAGCGCATCTCTAAGGCGTACGAAAGTTATCAGGAACAGGATGCTGTCGTTTCTACCACCCTGCAAGAAAATCTTTCCGGCATCCGCGTGGTGAAAGCCTTCGCCCGCCAGAAGTACGAGATCGACAAGTTTGAGCGCAATAACTGGGAAAAATTTCTGCGCGGTAAGAAGCTGCTCAAAATACATTCATTATTCTGGCCGGTCTCTGACATCATCTGCACCCTGCAACTGCTGGCCGGTTACCTTGTCGGCGCGACCATGGCCATCAACGGCGAGATTTCCGTTGGTTCTTACCTGGCTTACGCCGGATTGATCGTCTGGATCATTTTCCCGGTGCGCAATCTGGGACGCCTGATCGTGCAAATGTCTACCGGCATGGTATCGTACAACCGCGTGATGGAAATCATCCGCCAGGACCGCGAGCCCCTGGATGTGGGTGACTTTGTTCCCAGAGGCAACCTGCGCGGCGATGTGGTCTTCCAGAACGTGGGCTTTCGCTACGAGGACGGCAATGTCGCCCTCGAGGGAGTCAGCTTTCACTGCCCACCCGGACATGTGGTCGCCTTGCTCGGGTCAACCGGCTCTGGCAAGACCTCCTTGGTCAATCTGCTGCCGCGTTTTTATGAATACACAAGCGGCAGTATCAAGCTGGATGGGATCGAGCTGCGTTCGTATCCACGCCGTTACCTGCGCCAACAGATTGGTATCGTCGAGCAGGAACCCTTTCTGTTCTCGCGCTCGATTCGTGAAAATATCGCCTATGGGGTCGGTCGGGATGTCTCTCAGCAGGAAATCGAGACTGCCGCCAGGGCGGCAGCCATCCATGATGTCATCCTGACATTCGAGAACGGTTACGACACCCTGGTGGGTGAAAAAGGCGTCACCCTTTCCGGCGGACAAAAACAGCGCGTGGCCATCGCGCGCACGCTGTTGAAAAACCCGCGTATCCTGATTTTTGATGATTCGACCTCCTCCGTGGACACTGAGACCGAGGCCGAAATCCGCGAGGCGCTCTACAACCTGATGAAAAACCGCACAACCTTCATCATCGCGCACCGCATCCAGAGCATCATGGATGCCGACCTTATCCTGGTGATGGATCAGGGCAAGGTGGTTCAATCTGGGCGCCACGAAGACCTGATCAGACAGGAAGGCATCTACCGCCAAATCTTCGCCATCCAGACCACCATTGATGATGAATTGGAAAAGGAGATCGCCAGTGTCTCTTAATTATTTCGAAGAAGAAGAATTTAAAACGCAGTTCAACGGCCAGACACTGCGGCGCATCCTGGCGCTGACGCGCCCGCATATCAAGTGGGTAATCGGCTTTCTCCTGACCATCGCGATGGTTTCGGCGCTGGATTCTCTGTTCACTTACCTGAGCAAATTGATCATCGATGAGGGCATTATCGCCCAGAATAAACCCATGCTCTACAGGCTGCTGGGTATTTACGGCGGTATTTCGCTGGTTCAGGCGACCGGCGTGTTCGGTTTTATCTACCTGGCTGGCGTGCTGGGCGAACGCGTGCGTTACGACCTGCGCCAGAAGATGTTCAACCACCTTCAGGGTCTCTCGCTTTCTTACTTCAGCCGCACACCCGTTGGATGGATTATGTCGCGGGTGACCTCGGATTCCGAACGCGTAGCCGACCTGGTAACCTGGGGTATGCTGGACGTGACCTGGGGGATCATGAACATCCTGACGGCCATGGGCTTCATGCTGTTCATCAATTGGCGACTGGCGCTGATTGTTCTGGCAATCCTGCCGCTGCTCTTCTACATCGCATATGAGTTCCGTAAGCGCATCCTGGGCGAATTCCGCAACGTCAGGCGCACGAATTCAAAAATCACCGGCGCGTTCAATGAGAATATAACCGGTGTGCGTGTGGTGAAAGCGCTCGGACGCGAGCAGTCCAACCGCAACGAATTCGGCTGGTTAACCCGCGAAATGTACAAATCCGGCTACCGGGCTGCCTGGTTGAGCGCGCTCTTTTTGCCCACAGTGCAGCTTGTATCAGCCTTCGCGCTGGGCAGTATCGTCTGGTACGGCGGCTGGCAGGTGCAGATCGGCGGCCTGACCATTGGCGGTATACAGGCGTTCGTCTCCTACGTCACCTTTATGATGTGGCCGATTCAGGACCTGGCGCGCGTTTTCGCGGAAATGCAGCACGCCATTGCTTCCGGCGAGCGCATTTTCTCGCTGGTCGATGCCGTCCCGGATGTGAAAGATCGCAGCAACCCGATCGACCCGGGCACCCTGAAAGGCGATATTGTCTTTGAGGACGTGACCTTCTTCTATGAGGAAGGGCAGCCGGTGCTGCAGGATTTTTCCTTAAAGGTAAAACAGGGCGAAACCATCGCGCTGGTCGGGGCTACCGGCGGTGGAAAAACCACCATCGTCAACCTGCTGTGCCGCTTCTACGAGCCAAAGAAGGGCCGCATCCTGATCGGCGGCCGCGATTACACGGAATTTTCCCTGTACGCTATCCAGTCGCGCATAGGCATGGTACTGCAAACGCCGCATCTTTTCTCCGGCTCTATCCGTGAAAATATCCGCTACGGACGCCTGGAAGCGAGCGATGAAGAGATCGAGCAGGCCGCCAAACTGGCCGGCGCGCACGAGTTCATTGTCAAATTCACCAAAGGTTACGACGAGGATGTCGGCGAAGGCGGCAACCTGCTGTCTGTCGGGCAAAAACAGCTCATCAGTTTGGCGAGAGCAGTGCTGGCCAGACCGGAAATCTTCATCATGGATGAGGCCACCAGCTCTGTTGACACACTAACCGAAGCGTTGATACAGCGCGGCATGGAAATGATGATGGAAGGGCGCACCAGCTTTGTCATCGCTCACCGTCTGTCCACCATCAAACGCGCCGACCGCATCCTGGTCATCGAGGATGGGCAAATTGCCGAAATGGGCAATCACGCCGAGCTGCTGCGCAAACGCGGCAAGTATTACCAGCTGTACACCCGCCAGTTCCGCCATCAGATGGAACAGGCGCTGGATCCCTTCGCGGAGAAGGTCGCTGCCGCTGACTGAGAGGGTTTAATCAACCCGCAGGGTTGCGCAGGGGACGGGGGATTTCCCGTCCCCTGTTTGTCGGGGTGAATTTTCCTGAGTTTTCTCCGCCGCCTGATAAAAATGCAAGTAATGCGTTCTTGGAAAATTTTACCTGTATAATAGGAAGCAATATTCCTTCAGTTGCAGCCGACAATCTAGCCACATGGAAAAAATCACCGACACCTATAAATTGATTCTGGATAATTTTTACGATGGGGTCTATCTGACAGATCGCGATCGTAAAATTCTTTACTGGAATAAATCCGCCGAACGGATCACCGGTTATCCCGCCGATCAGGTCCTCTTCAGCAGCTGCATGGACAATATCCTCATGCATGTGGATGATGAAGGCACATTCTTATGCAAAACAATGTGTCCGCTGGCAAAAACCATCGAAGACGGCAATTTACGTTCCGCCATCGTTTACCTTCACCATGCCGATGGTCACCGCGTCCCGGTTTCGGTGCATATTTCCCCGCTCATAAATGAAACCGGCGAAATTATTGGCGCGGTCGAGTCTTTTCGCGACCAGACCAGCCAGCTGGCTGCTTTCGCCTCCATGGCTGAGCTGCAAGCAGCGGCGCTGATCGACCCGTTGACCGAGGTGGGCAACCGTCGCTTTACTGAGACTACCCTGCAGAAAATGCTTGACCGGCAGAGGGAAGAAGCGCTGCCTTTCGGGGTAATTTTTTGCGACCTGGACGAATTTAAAATCGTCAATGACACTTACGGGCATCTGGTGGGTGACAGGGTGCTAAAAATGGTGGCAAAAACCCTGGTCAACAATCTGAAGTCGCAGGATTTCGTCGGCCGCTGGGGCGGCGATGAGATGATCATCCTCCTGGACAACATTTCAAAGGATAATCTGGCGCATATCGCCAATAAATTACGTGCGCTGGTTGCATCCGCCTACCTGGTGATCAATAACCAGCGCTTGCAGATTACGGTTTCAATGGGCGCCAGCAGCGCTCACAATTTAGACAATATCCAGTCAATCATTGAACGGGTGGATAGAGCTCTTTACCGCAGCAAGACCAGCGGGCGCAACCGCGTACATATCCTTCAAGCTGAGACTCCGCTTTGATGTCAGGGGACACCCTGTCACAGTAAAAAAAGATCCCCAGGCTTTTGAAAAGCCTGGGGATGTTTTGTTCATAAATATCAGTTACCGGAACTCGATGATCCTGAAGAACTCGCTGCGCGGATGGACGGCACGAACCAGAAGACATCCACCGGACCACGGGTATTTTTGTTGCTCACGCCCAGGACGAATTCCACCCGCTGGCCCGCGAACTGGCTGATATCAAGCTCGATTTGAGTGATTTTTCCATCCAGTGACTCTGGCCATTTGCCCAGGTTCTCAACCCTGCCGCCGTCTACGCGGTAGTCCAGGTTGAACATAACCTCACACTGCTGGTTGCCGTCTAAACAACCCACCCAGGCGATGAATTTATCACCGCTGTTGACCGTGCGGCCTGGATAGAACGCCTGAATCCAATCACCGGATTGAGCCAGGTGCATCCAGATGGTTCTCTCATCGTCCTGGCGGCCGCCTTCGAATTTGGGGTTCATCAGTACAGCAGCCCACTGGTTTTCATTCTGGCTGGCGCTCGCGCAGGGGGTTGAGACTTTACCGGCGTTGCTGGCGAAGCTCGCCTGGCAAATCTCAGCTACGAAATCGTAGGTGTAGATTGAACCTGGCACATTATCACTCTTGTAACCCGATACTTTGATACTGACCCAGAAAGCCTTATCAGCGTTATCACCCAGGCCAAACAGTCTGCCGGAAGCATCCCGAAGGATCCAGTTGGCTTTGTAACTGCCGGCATTGCTGGGGGCCACCAGGTCAACCGACAGGTCAACCGTTTCACCCGGGCGCACTTCGCCTTTTAGCGATACGGCAGCCGGTGCGCTCATCGCGCTGCCATCCACGAAGACCAGGGCATAATCCTTATTCCAGGTGCAGGTGCCCACGTTCTTTAAGCGCCAGGTTTTGGTGAATTTCTGGCCGCCCGAGAACTGCGTGCCATCGGGTACGGAGACATCACTGACGAATTGGGCCGCGTTACAGGGTATGGGTTTCTGTGTAGCGGTCGGGGTGGGAGGTACCTGAGTCGGGGTAGCAGTCGCCGGAACCGGCGTTGGCTGCTCAGGCGTCGGGCTGGCTTCCTGTGTGGGGGTAGCGCTGGGCTGGTTGGCAATCTGGGTAGCCTGCGCCACCAGGGTCTCGAACGCCTGCTGAGTCATTACCGCGGATACCGTCTGCATGACTGCCGTCTGTTGGGCGCTTTGCACATCTTCGTTCCCGGTTACGGGAATGAACATTCCGCAGGCCGAAAGCAGCACCGATAAGGCGGCCACAATTGTTAGAGATAAGACCAATTTCTTCGACATGACATTTCTCCTCATGATCCTGAAGGATCGCATTTGTTTGACAATCGACCTTGCGATCTTGCCACAACAAAGACGAAGTAGCAGGGCAAAGTGTTCCCGAAAAACGAAACAAAAAATCGATGTTTATGCACATCGATTTTGATCAAGTATTCTTACAACATTATTGGAGGGCGCTTATACTGCCCTACAATTATTCGCGTCTAATAGACTTCCGGCACGAAGGTTTGGTCGCTGATTGGCGGGCGGACGTAACCCTGGTCTTCCTGGCGCGGCGGGAGTTTGATTTCGGTGGGGGTTAAATCTTGATACGGAATCATACTGAGCAGGTGGGCGATGCAGTTTAGACGGGCGCGTTTCTTGTCGTCGGCATTGACCACGTACCAGGGGCACTGTTTGGTATCGGTGTATTTGAACATTTCATCCTTGGCGCGCGAATACTCCACCCAGCGCGTGCGCGATTCCAGATCCATGGGACTGAGCTTCCAGCGTTTGGTGGGGTCCTCAATGCGCGCCTGGAAGCGCCGTTCCTGTTCTTCATCACTGACGGAAAACCAGTATTTGATCAAGATGATGTCGGAACGTATGAGCATCCGCTCAAATTCGGGACAGGAGCGCAGGAATTCCTGATATTCCTCCTCGCTGCAAAAACCCATCACGCGCTCAACCCCCGCGCGGTTGTACCAGGAACGGTCGAACAGGACCATCTCCCCGGCTGCCGGCAGGTGAGCGACGTAGCGCTGAAAATACCACTGCGTCTTTTCCCGTTCGGTGGGCACCCCCAGCGCGACCACGCGGCAGTAGCGCGGATTGAGGCTTTCGGTGATGCGCTTGATCACCCCCCCTTTACCGGCGGCATCCCGCCCTTCGAAAAGGACCACCACCCGCAGCCCCTGGTCCTTGATCCATTCCTGCAGCTTGACCAGTTCGACCTGCAGGCGCGCCAACTCTTTTTCATAAAACTTCTTGTCCAGCGGCTCCCGCGGCGCCAGCTGCGGGTGCGCCCCCTGCTGCGGCTGCTCAGTTTTGGCTTTCTGCCCGTCACCGCCTTTTGATTTTTTCTGATCACCCTTTTTTGCCATCGTCCCCTCCAAATCCTGGTCAGCTTGCCGACTGACGATGCGCGCTGTGTATGCAGTCAGTATAGAGGAATCCTGCTTTTATTTCAAGATTCACCTCAGTGGGGGCTACCTGGGTCTACAAACGCAAAGAGTCTTCGACAGCATTCCTTTACACCTGTACCAGTCCTCCCAGGCAGATGGCGACCTGGGGTAGAATACACCCGTATGTCTATTCTTCCACGACATCTCATCGCCGAATTACAGGCTGTGCTCGTCCAGGCAGGTCAGATCGCTCTGCAAGGCAGAACGGGCGCTCAGGTCGGGTATAAGCGCGACTATACCCCTTTCACCGATGTGGAGCTGGCGATGGAATCGCTGGTGATCTCCTTCTTGCAGTCGCGCTTTCCTGGCGACCAGATCTTAACCGAGGAAACCGGTATCAACGGCGCGCTCGCCGAGCGCATCTGGATGCTGGACCCTATCGACGGCACCAAAATTTACCTGAACGGCCTGCCCAATTGGGGGATATCCCTGGGTTTGCTTGAAAAAGGCCAGCCGGTTCTTGGTTTCTTCTACTTGCCGAAAACAGACGAGCTATACTGGGGCGGGCCTGATTACGGCGCTTATCGAAACGGTGTTTCACTTAGCGAAGCGCCCGTTCCGGAGTTGGACAGCCCGCTCAGCTTCATCGCTGTCCCGACCAATGCCCACCGGAGGTACCGTATTGAATACCCGCGCCTGCGTTCCTTTGGATCCACCGCGGCTCACTTCTGTTATCTGGTGCAGGGAGCCGCGGTAGGCGTGCTCACGCGCCGCATCAACCTGTGGGATGTGGCTGGCGTGCTGCCCGTCTTACAGGTAACCGGCCGTGTCCTGCGCTTCCTTTCCGGATCGCCCTTCGAACCGCGCAACTATCTGGCGGGCGAACGTTTTCCAGAAGAATTATTCGGGGCGCATCTCCAGCACATCGAACCCCTGAGCGCACAAATCACGCGGCTCATCTCGCCACAAACCTGACCGCCGCGTCAATCCTCCTCAGAACCGCTGCGCTTTTCAGCCTGCTGCTGGCGGATCACTTCACCGCTGCGTACGCGTGAAAGCACCCCGCTCCAGCACAGCGCTTCTGTGGTGTTGTGGATCAATTCTGCGGCACCCACCACCGCCGTGAAGATCAAAAAAACTTTGGTTGGCGCGGGGAAGAAATAAAGCAGGTATACCAGCAGCGCCGCCACCCAGGTACCAACGCAGATCGGGCAAGATAATAATTGACCAAAGGCGCGCCTGACCCCCGTGCCTGTGGCGATGACCGTCAGGCCTGCGCCGCTTTTGTCCGGGACAGTGCGTGTAAAATATGCGCGCAGCGGTTCGGTGACATGGTCATAGGCGATCAGGCGCCCCATTCGAAACGTCGCCAACGCCAGCAGCAGCAGTTCGAGACCGTCGATCTTAAAGGCGTCCCAGCCAGGCGCAAAGAGGTTGCCGATCCAAATAACCAGCGCAAATCCGCCCAGGAAAAGCAGGATCAGGAAGACTTTTGTGATGTATTCACTGCGGGTTGGTTGGGACGATTTGCCAGTCATGGAGCGGCCTCCCTTTGGATTGTCGTATTGGTGGAGAAAAGGATCTGAATCCCCCATCTATAAGTATAAACAATTTTATTGATTCTATAAAATTAATAAATTAATCCGAGATTATATTTTACAGAGAAACACTTAAGTAACTCTAATTCTGCAGTGATTGACAGGGGTACTTGCTCTATATATACTAAGATTTGTTTATTTATAGATAGTTAAACGCAGATACTTAATTAAGGTATTTTGTTTATGCCTAACAAAATCAAATGGCTGGAATTATCCGAAGCAGCAAATTACCTTGGGGTTCATTTTTCCACCCTTCGCCGATGGGCTGACAATGGAAAAATTCGCTGCATGCGCACCCCAGGGGGAAGGCGGCGCTTTAGGTCGCAGGATCTTGAAAATTTTATTACATCAGGTCAGCAGGAACAAACCAAAATCTTAAGTGTTCAGTGGAAAGATCAACTCATCCTCTCTTCTCGCCAACAGATCGAACAACGCAATCCACAATCCGAACTATGGATGAACCAACTAACTTTAGAACAGCGAGATTATTTCCGAAATTCAGGTAACCGCTTAATGGCTCTACTGATGCAATACGCCAGTCGGACAGAGAATGGTGACTATTTTATAGAGGAAAGCAAACGAATAACGATGGAGTACGGTCAAATATGCTACCAGGTGGGTATGTCCATTGCGCAGTCGGTTCAAGCTTTCCTGTTTTTCCAGCGATCAATTTTGGATTCAGTCCATGAAACCGGGGTAATGAGCGGTCTCAGTGATCAAGAAAATATTACTCTTTATCAACGGACATCTCACTTTTTCGATGTTCTAATCCTTTCAATGATCAACCATTTCGAAAACCTTTCGCGTCAGGTATAGATGATCGAAAATAGAAGTCACTCGAAATTAATAAGACAGCCGATTTACGACCTCAATCAAAGGCCATTCATGGTTATTTGGGAAACAACCCAAGCCTGTGATCTGGCATGCAAACACTGCCGGGCTGAAGCCCAAAAGGACCATAATCCCAACGCCCTCTCCTTGGAGGAGGGTAAAAATTTGGTGAACCAAATTCTGGAGTTTGGAAAACCCAGCCCACTGTTTATTTTGACCGGGGGAGACCCTTTTAAGAGAGACGATATTTTTGACTTAACTCAATATGCTGCGGAACATGGTCTTGCAGTGGCTTTATCTCCCTCTGGAACACCATTATTAACTCAAGACAACTTACGACATCTGAAAGATGCAGGTTGCAAAGCAATTTCATTGAGTTTGGATGGTTCTTCAGCAGAAATCCATGATTCTTTCCGGGGCGTTAATGGATCCTTCCAATGGACCACCGATGGATGGCGAACAGCGAGAGAACTTGGGATAAAAATTCAAATAAACACTACAGTCACTCGATACAATTTGTTTGACTTACCCGAAATTTTCGCACTCGTCCAGGAAATTGGCGCAATGACCTGGAGTGTTTTTTTTCTTGTGCCAATGGGTCGAGCGTTGTTGGATGACCAAATCTCACCTGAAGATTATGAAGCCGTGATGAATTTTTTATACGATGCCTCAAAATATATTGGCATCAAAACAACCGAGGGTCATCACTTCAAAAGAGTTGTTCTACAGCGTGCCTGTCTCGAAAGGCTCCAATTGCCGTACAGTCAATACATTAAGTTGAACGATACTTACGATGTATTAATAACCAAGTTTGAACAGATAACCAGCAGCCAACCTAAACGAAACCTGACAGACCGAATCCGCAGAACCCCGATGCATGTTAATGCAGGAGATGGTTTTGTTTTTGTCTCACTATTGGGTGGAGTTTTCCCGAGTGGTTACCTGCCAGTAAGCGCGGGTAACGTGCGGAATACATCCTTGCGTGATATATATCAAACCAGTTCGATTTTTACTTCACTGCGAAACAAACAAAATCTGAAAGGAAGATGCGGAATTTGTGAATTTAATAAAGTTTGTGGAGGTTCACGCTCACGAGCATTTGCCATGACTGGCGACATACTAGCTGAAGAACCGTTTTGTATGTATGAGCCGGGCAGCTTTCCCTTCGCAAATGAAATCGCCGAAATAACTGCATACTGAGTTTGAAAAAAGGCTCTAAAATTTTCAAACCGATATCCTAATCGGTGTAGATTTGCGTTGCTTTTTTGCCACCTTGAAAGGAGAAATATAGGATGTCAAACCAAAATATGTGTATTTTTTTGGGATTGAGTTTCACAAAAGACTACTGGCAATTATCGAGTCAAGAAAGGATGACGAATGCGAATAAATTTCTGGAAAGTTTAAAAAATAAAGTCGAATTTTTTTCAATTTATCAGGCCTATCCATTAAATACAAGTACCGATTTTATATTATGGATCTCTGCACCTTACGTTAATAATGAAGATCCTGGTAAAGAATTAGCAATTATTGCAAACCTCTTTAGTGCATATCGAAGCCATATACAAACCACTTTTTCATTATGGGGATTCACACGACCATCGGATTATGCCAAGGGAAAATCAAGCCAGGAAATTGATCCTTTGAATCCTGAGCATAAGCGCTACCTGATCATTTATCCATTTGTCAAAACCTCAGAATGGTATCGTTTTGGGCGCGATACAAGGCAGGGAATGATGAATGAACACATTCGAATCGGACATCAATACCCGCACATCACCCAATTGTTACTTTATTCAACCGGTTTACAAGATCAAGAGTTTGTTGTTGTTTACGAAACAGATGACTTACCTCAATTTTCAGCCCTGGTAACCGAATTAAGATCTAGTGAAGCAAGGCGGTTTACAGACAGGGATACACCGCTGTACACAGCAGTTTATAGCAACCCTGATCAAGTTTTATCCACATTGAGTTAGGAGAATAGATTGAAAAAAATCGTTGTATTAATGATGGCATATGGCGGTCCTAATTCTTTAGCTGAAATCGAGCCCTACTTACTAGATATTCGAGGCGGAAGGCACACGCCTGAGGCGTTGATAAAAGAAATTCAGGAACGCTATGCAGCGATTGGCGGCCGCTCACCTTTGCTTGAAATTACCAACCGGCAGGCAAAGGCGCTTGAAAATTACCTTAACAACCAAATTGAGACAAAGACTGAAAATATATCATATGAAGTTTGGGTGGGTATGCGGCACTGGCATCCGTATATCAAAGATGTAGTGAAAAAGATATTTCAACAACCACCGGATGAAATAGTTGCTTTTTGCATGACACCATATGCATCAAAATTGAGTACGCAGGCATATTTTAATCAACTCGATCTTGCGCTTAAAGAAGTTACAGAATTTTATTACCACACCATTCCTGTGACTCGCATCTCATCATGGTACAAGCAACCATTATTCATTCGGGCAGTAAAAGAAAAAATTGACCAGGCTCTGTTGAAATTTCCAGAAGCAAGTGGCTCTGAAGGAGTGATTCTATTTTCTGCTCACAGTTTACCAGCTGCCTTGATTCAACAGGGTGACCCATATGAACAGCAAATTCGTACAACAGTGAAATTGGTTGTTGATCAATTGGGAATTGGGGACCATCAATGGCAGTTTTGCTTTCAAAGCGCAGGGGCGAGTAATGACCGATGGTTAGGTCCATCAATTGAGGAAACTATTCACTCATTAGCAAATAGTGGCGTTTTGAATATTTTATCCGTCCCCATTGGCTTTGTTTCCGATCATGTGGAGATTTTATATGATATCGATATAGAAAACCGCGGAATGGCTGACGCACTCGGAATCCGCCTTGAAAGAACTGACTCGCTCAACGAATCACCGACATTCATCCAAGCTTTGGCCGCAATTACATTAGAAGGAAATCAATACCAACAATGACCAACATGACAGAGCAGAATTCACCACGCAGGATAACAATTGTCGGCGCAGGTATAACCGGATTATCAGCTGCCTATACGCTTGCCCAGCTAACACCTACCGCAAACCAACCATTGGCAATCACTTTAATCGAGTCTGAAAACAGGCTGGGTGGAAAGATTGTGACTGACAAAGAAGGCGAGTTAATCATTGAAGGCGGACCAGATTGTTTTTTGCGTCAAAAACCCTGGGCAACCTCTTTATGCCAGCAATTAGGCATAGCAAATGAAATCATCGGAACGAACGACCATTTACGAAAAGTTTATGTCCTTGATAAAGGGCGTCTGAAAAACCTGCCAGACGGTGTGATGTTAATTGTCCCGACGCGATTTATGCCATTTATTACCTCATCATTGATCTCTTTCCCAGGGAAAATTCGCATGGGACTAGATTTGGTTATCCCGAAAATATCCTCTGACGATGATGAAAGCGTTGGGTCTTTCGTCCGCCGCCGGCTCGGCAATGAAGCATTGGAAAAGATTGCGGAACCTCTGATGTCCGGCATCCATGTGTCAGACCCAGAAATTCAGAGTCTACTGGCAACCTTTCCCAGATTTCGTAACATCGAAAAAAAATATGGGAGCCTAATAAAAGGTATGCTCGCTGAACGGACAGCATCAATGAAGCACATGAAACCGCAGAATGACACCGTTCCTAATACTTTATTTTTAAGCCTTCGAGATGGGATGGAATCTCTCATAAAAACATTAGAAACGAGTCTGAACACAATTGAAATAATCCGAGGAAATCCAGTCACGAAAATGGAACCGCTTGAGGATGGAGGTTATTCACTAGAAATGAAAGACGGCACAAGGGTAGAGACAGAAATTCTGATACTTTCCATACCTTCGAATCAAGCTGCCCCATTATTAGCGCCATTGGACGCCAGCCTGGCAACAGAATTAAATCGGATACGCTATGTGTCAACTGCAACAATCAGTCTTGCATTCAAGAAATCTGATATCCAGAAACCCTTTTCAGGTTTCGGGTTTGTTATCCCCCGAAAAGAGAATCGAGACATTTCAGCCTGTACCTGGACATCGATTAAATTTTCTCACCGTTCTTCGCAAGACATCTTGCTGATTCGCTGTTTCATCGGTGGTCCTGGCAAAGAGGAGCAGATTGATTTTTCAGACGAAAGAATTTACCGAATTGCAAGAAAGGAGCTAAGAGATATTTTAAGCCTTTCAGCAGAACCGGTATTTCAACGCATCTATCGTTGGCCAAAAGCGAACCCACAATACGATGTCGGCCACTTAAAGCTTGTCGAGCGAATTTTTGGATTAGCAAGTAAACATCCTGGTTTGTTCTTGACTGGTAGTTCCTATGAAGGTGTAGGAATTCCCGATTGTATCAACCAGGGTCAGAAAACCGCACATAGAGTTTTTGAGATGCTTACAGGAGAAACACAAAAACAATGAATAAGCTGATTACCTTTTTGCTTGTCTTATTAATCCTGGCGGGTTGTGTTGCTTCACCCGCTAACACAGGTAACGGTACAGTTGCACGCCCAATTACGTCAGAACCGCCAAGTCTGGATCCGCATGGAGCTGCAGGCGCGGGGCAAAATGTAGCTTTACCATTAATCTTTGATACTCTGGTTTATCGGGATCATGATAACGAATACAAACCTTTTCTGGCTGAGTCATGGCAGATCGAGGATGATGGGCGTGTCATCATCTTTAATCTTCGCGAGGGAATTAAATTTCACGATGGTACCTCATTGAACGCAGAGGCGGTACGCTTCAGCTTCGAGCGGTTGATTCAAACAGGGCAGTTATCGCCATTGGCAACCGGTGTTGCGGGTATCGAAAGCATTCAGGTCCTGGATGAAACAACCATCAGTTTCCACTTCTCTTCCCCATCAGCAATATTTTTTAGCACGATATCAACCCCATATGCGGGGATCGTAAGTCCAACCGCAGTCCAGCAACTTGGTGAGGAATTCGGTCAAAAGCCGGTAGGGAGTGGGCCGTTTGTATTGAGTGAATGGGAGCCTGGCGTCGCCATAAAATTTATCCGCAACGCAGATTACAAATGGGGGCCTCCAGCAGTCAATAACCAATCAGCCCCTCATCTCGAAAGCGTTGTCTTAAAAATTATGCCTGATTCCTCCGCTCAATTCAATGCATACCAAGCAGGGGAATTGGATTTCTTTTTTGTGAATCAACCAGCACAAATCGAACGTTTACTGGCAGATTCCCAAACAGAGCTGCATGAAACTGTTTTAAACAGCCTGGTTTATATTAGTTTCAATTGCCAGTCATCTCCTTTTGATGACGTGCTGGTGCGTAAAGCAGTTGCCGCGGCAATCAATAAGGATGATCTTCTAAACATTGCTCTGGGCGGCATTGGCGAAACCGCTTTTGCGCCATTATCTCCTACACTGGTAGGCTTTTCCGAGGACCTTAAGAATTTTGAGGTGCAATACAATCTCGACCAGGCAGCTGCATATCTCAAACAAGCAGGCTACACGCAGGGTGACACTGGTGGTTGGATACGTGATGGAGAGGTATTACAAATTACTTTGTTGATATCTACCCGTGCGCCGAACGAAGCGCTGGCAACGGTAATCCAAAATCAGTTACAACAACTGGGGATTCCCGTCACGATCAAGTCGCTAGATAGTTCGGCAGCAGTTGAGGCAGCCACAAACGGTGATTACCAGTTCATGATCTGGCGTTACGATTGGAATGATGCGGATGTCCTGAACGTATACCTCTCCACAAGCCGGATTGGCCGCACGAACCGGACATTTTATAGCAATCCTGCCTTAGATGAAATTCTGAACCGGGCAGCAACAACCGTTGATATTGATGAACGCGAAATGCTCTATTTTGACGCCCAGAAAATCATTCTTGAAGACTCTCCCTGGGTGCCATTATATGTCCCCAAAGATTATATCGCCGTAAATCAACAGATAGATGGAATTATAATCGGCCCTATGGGGAGGGTGTTATTGAATGATGTCGAGGTAAACCAATAGATCACCATGTTGTCCTTAATCTTAAGGAGGTTGGTCGAAGGTATCCTTGTTCTTCTGGCTGCCAGTTTTATAACCTTTGCATTGCTCGACCATGTACCTGGAGATATTGCCCAGGTACTGGTCGGGGATGCAGGCACACTGGCTGATATAGAAAAAATACAAAAGGATTATGGGTTCGACCAACCGCTTTTGTCGAGATATATCAATTACCTTGGCCGAATAATTACAGCCGGGGACTTTGGGAAATCGTTTATTTCTGGACGAGAAGTATCCGTGGTGCTTAAGGATAAATTCCGCAACACTTTAATTCTCGCCATCTCCGCCACTGTCCTGAGCAGTATAGTTGGGATTTTCCTTGGTAGGGCCGCTGCCCGGAATCGTGGAGGGGGATTGGATTCGCTTATAACCGGCGGATTATCTGTTGTTTTAGCAATTCCAGGTTTTTTATTAGCGCTCATCCTGGTTTGGATTTTTTCTTTAAAGCTGGGTTGGCTACCAGTTTCGAGCGGTAACACTTTACGATACATGATCTTACCCTGTATGACGCTGACCTTCCCAATGAGCGCGATTATTGCGCGTATAAGCAGAGCCAGTATCCGTGATGTTTCCGACCGAGAATATGTCCTAACTGCCCGCGCAAAGGGGATACCCAAAGAACTATTGTGGAACCGGCACATTCTGAGAAATGCATTGCTACCTATTTTGCATTTTACCGGAGTTCATTTCGGGCATTTGCTCGGGGGTGCATTCATCGTAGAGACAATTTATGGGTGGCCAGGACTTGGACGCCAAATTGTACTATCAATCCTTGAACACGATTACCCTATCGTAATTGCATCCGTTTTGTTGGTTGCTTTATCTTTCCAAATCATTCACTTCAGCCTGGATTTGCTGCACGGGTATTTAGACCCGCGCTCACGGCGTCACGCGTGAAGATCATGACCGAATTCAATACATTGGTCAACTTAATAATTCCAAGATATAAGAAAATTTCAGCTTTTATTGAAGGTCTTAACCTTGATTTGGACTATAAATCAACGAGACCCTCTTTTCAACTAATTATCGGTTCTGCAATCTTCGTGATCGTTATTAGTGCTGGATTATTTGGTCCCTATTTCCATCCTATTCAACCTGATACCATGATTCCGGCCACCCGCCTTGTCGCGCCCAATAGTACATATCCTTTTGGGACCGATCCATTTGGCAGGGATGTACTGAGTCGCACCTTACATGGTATCCGTATTGCCTTGGTGATGGGTTTTTCCGCAACACTAATGGCCGTCATTCCCGGTGTTCTACTCGGTATGGCCGCCGGTTTCCTAAAAGGTTGGGTCGACCGTATTTTTTCGCGCATTATCGATCTTCTTCTTTCATTACCAGGCCTATTACTAGCTCTCATATTCATCGCCCGTTTTGGGCCATCGCTGGTCAATACAACCATTATTTTAGGCGTGTTAGGTATTCCATCAATTTACCGCACCATCAGGGCCGATACCCTACGGGTTGTAGAGGAAGAATACATATCTTCTGCGATCGTGATCGGAGCCACACCCATCCGTATAATGCTAAAACATATTCTTCCGAACGTATTCGCTACCATGGTAACTATCGGAGCATTAAGAGTCGGAAGCGTTATCCTGGCTGGAAGTGGATTAAGTTTTATCGGGTTAGGCGCTCAACCGCCAACGCCCGAATTAGGAGCATTATTAGCATCGGGAAGAGACTATTTTATCCCTTATTGGTGGCTAATAGTTTTCCCAGGGATCACAATTTTCCTGATTATTTTTTCTGTCCAATTAATTGGTGACGGATTAAAAGATCAAATATTTAATCGATTAAATATTTAGTGGCAAGGGCGGGGGTCGAACCCGCGGCCAAGGGCTTATGAGTCCCCTGCTCTACCACTGAGCTACCTTGCCAACGGTCGCTAGTTTACTACGATCCATACCTTTTGTCAACGAAAGAGCTCAGTCGAAGCCCAGACCGCGCTCCTTGAGCGAAACATAGCGTCCGGCGCCGATCACCAGGTGATCCAGCAGGGTGATATCGAGCAGCCGGCCGGCCTGCGCCACAGCGCGCGTCAGGGCGATGTCCTCCGGGCTGGGGGTGGGATCGCCGCTGGGATGGTTATGCACCAGTAAAATGGAAGCAGCGTTGCGCTGAATGGCCGCTTTGAACAGTTCGCCGACCCGCACCGAGGAGGCATTCAGTGAACCTTTGTAAACCTTCTCGATGCCGATCAATTTATTGCGCGTATCGGTCAGCAGCACCCATAGCTGCTCCTGGGGCAAGGCAGCCATCTCATAGCGCACCAGGTTGGCCGCATCCGCCGGCGCATGGATTGCCGGGCGGTCCTCCGGCGATTCGAGCGCCATGCGCCTGCCCAGTTCGATGGCGGCTTTGATCTGGGCGGCTTTAGCCGCGCCGATGCCGTGCTGCTGGCAGACGTCAATAAAATCGGCGCGGTGCAGCCCAGCCAGACCGCCAAAATGAGCCAACAGGCGCTGTCCAAGCTGAACAGCATTTTCACCCGGCACGCCCACCCGCAGCAGGATAGCCAGCAGTTCGGCGTTGTTTAAAGCCTGCGGGCCAACCTCGGCCAGACGTTCGCGTGGACGGTCGGAAATGGCCAGGTCAGTGATGCGGTAAGCCGCGGCGTTTTCCCTGCTTTTAATTTTGGAAGGTTCATTTGCGTTCATTTCTGCCCTGTTCGCGATGACGGTACGAAGATTGCACAGCACTACTATACCTGAGCATGAAAAAAGCAGCAAGCCAATCCTGGGCCGTATCTAGGCCGGATTGGGTACCTGCCTGGCGCGTTAGCGCGGGTGTATCCATGCTATAATCGTTCCGTTGGAGTTCTGGATGATTCTCGATTCCCCCACCCTGAGCAATCTCACATTGGTCGCAGCCGGATTCGCTGCCGCCTTTATCGCTGCCCTGTGGATCAGCCTGGTGATCTGGACATATCGCGATATCCGCAGCCGCTCTCGCGACCCGCTTCTGCGCATCCTGGCGGTTCTGGTAACAGCGGTGCTGTTCCTGCCGGGGGTCCTGGTGTATCTCCTTCTGCGCCCGAGGTACACGCTGGAAGATGAATACCAGCGCACGCTTGAGGAAGAGGCGCTCCTGCAAACCATCGAAGAAAAACCGCTCTGCCCGGGCTGCAGCCGCCAGATTCACCCCGACTGGCAAGTTTGCCCGAACTGCCACACGCGCCTGAAAAAACCCTGCCATTATTGCGGAAAATTAATGGAATTATCCTGGAACCTTTGCCCGTATTGTGGAGCGGCCGTTCCCGGCATGCGCCGCGAGAAATTGACCATGGATGATGCGCTGCAGAACCTGCCGATCGAACGCGGTTCCACGGCTGGCTTGACGAACGATAATGAAGACGATTTGTTCCAAGAGGAGGATTCCCTGTGAGTCGGGTTTCTGCCCTCCCGGCCTGCTTGTGCTGCCCATAAAGGTTGCCCAGGCTCTCAAGGTATAATTTACCCATGCGAAATTTCTTGAGTTTCCAGCCCATCGATTACCTGGTTGTCGGGCATATCACCCAGGACCTGACCCCGGCCGGTCCGGTTTTAGGCGGCACCGCCGCCTACGCAGCCCTGACTGCCAGGAACTTTGGGCTGCGCGTGGGAATCGTTACTTCTTACGACCCCGATTTGCGCCTGCCGCAGTTGGAAGGCATCCCTATCTCCGCCCGTTATGCTACCAGCACCACCACATTTAAAAATATTCAATCCGAGCCAAACCGCATCCAATACGTATACAATCCGGCTTTGACCCTGGATGTGGCAATCGTGCCCGAAGCCTGGCTGGAAACCCCGATTGTTCACCTTGGGCCGGTGCTGCAGGAAGTTGACCCCCGTCTGGCAAAGTCCTTCAGGCAGTCCTTCGTCGGGGTTACCCCGCAGGGCTGGCTGCGCAGCGCGGATGAGAACGGGCGGGTCAGGTTCAGTGATTGGCCTGAAGCGCGTTTCGTGCTCGAATCTTCCAATGCGGCTGTTATCAGCATCGAGGATGTGCTCGGCAACGAAAGCATCATCGAAGACCTGGTTTCCTCCATCCGTGTGCTGGCAGTGACCGAGGGACCGGGGGGCGTTCGCCTGTACTGGAACGGAGATTTACGCTCGTTTAGAGCGCCTGCGGTTCAAGAAGTGGATGCCACTGGGGCGGGCGATATTTTTGCGACAGCCTTTTTTATTCGCTATCATCAAACTCGTGATCCGTGGGAAGCCGCGCGCTTTGCCAACTTGCTGGCTGCTCAATCGGTGACCCGCTATGGCTTGGACGCCATCCCCACCCCAGATGAAATAAAATCCTGCCTGGTTGAAATCCTTCCTTAAGCGCCTGCCCATGACCAAAATTTACGCTTTCGTCAATCAAAAAGGTGGTGTCGGGAAAACGACTTCCGCGATTTCACTGGGCGCGTACCTGGGTTATTACGGACAGCGCGTTTTGCTGGTCGATCTTGACCCGCAGGCCAACGCGACTTCCTCGCTGGGGATCGATAAACGCAGCGTAAAAAACGGAATTTATGAAATCCTGCTGGGCAGCCACCCGCTCGGTCCACAGATTCTGCACAACCCGCGCTTTAAAATGTCGATCCTTCCCTCTTCACCCGCCCTGGCTGGCGCTGAAGTTGAATTGATCGAGATACCCGGGCGCGAGAAACGCCTGCGTGATGTTCTGGCGCCAGCGGTCGGTCGCTATGATTATGTGCTCATCGACTGTCCGCCCTCATTGAGCCTGTTGACGGTCAACGGGCTGGTCGCCGCCCGTGACGGCATAATCATCCCCGTCCAATGCGAGTACCTCGCCCTTGAAGGGCTTGGGCAGTTGACTCAAACCATCAACCGGGTGCAGACTTCTCTCTTTCCAGAACTGTCCATCCGTGGCGTGATCTTGACGATGTTCGACGGCCGCACGCGCCTGGCGGTGGATGTGGTTTCCGAGGTCAGGAAATTTTTCCCCGAACAGGTCTTCCAGGTCATCATTCCGCGCAGTATTCGCCTGGCCGAGGCCCCCTCATACGGCATGCCGATTTCGGTTTATTCTCCCGATTCAACCGCTGCGCGGGCGTACTCCAACCTGGCGCGCGAAATCCTGGAAGGCGATGGTGTTTATATCCCTGTGTTCGAGGATCAGGATTAATCCGTATGGCACGAAAAGGCGGTTTGGGTAAAGGATTGGATGCGTTGATCCCCGGAAGCCATCCGCAGGCTTCCGAAGGCGAGATTCTTTCAATCTCGATCGATGAAATTCAACCTAATCCGCACCAGCCGCGCCAGGATATTCACGAGGACAGCCTGGCAGAGCTGGCGTTATCCATCCGCGAACACGGAATATTGCAGCCGCTAGTGGTCACCCAGGAACCCGGTGTAAGCGGTTACACTCTGATTGCGGGCGAGCGCCGCCTGCGGGCTGCCCGCATGGCCGGATTGGCTGCGGTCCCGGTCATTGTGCGCCTGGCGAGTGAACAGCAGCGCCTGGAACTGGCTTTGATTGAAAATATTCAACGGGCTGACCTGGCGCCGCTTGAAACCGCCGAAGCCTACCAAGTTCTCAGTGAAGAATTCAACCTCTCGCATGAAGAAATCGCAGAGCGGGTTGGCAAAAGCCGCGTCGCGGTCACCAATACGCTGCGGCTGTTGAAATTACCAGAAAACGTCCGTGCGGCCCTGGCATCCCAAAAGATCAGTGAAGGTCACGCGCGCGCCCTGCTGCAACTGTCCAGCCCGCAGGCGCAAACCGCAGTACTTCAGATGATCCTCGATCGGGGATTGAACGTCCGCCAGACGGAAGAGCTGGTACGCAAGTATGCCGGCGAACGCCCGCCGCGCCGGATACTTCACCCCCCCTCCCCTGAAATCCAGGCCTTGGAGGAACGCCTGCGCAAACGCCTGGGTACCAAGGTCTCGCTGCGCCACGGGAAAAAAGGCGGTTCCCTGGTTATCCGCTATTATTCTGACGAAGAATTGAATAATTTGGTAACACAATTGCTCAACGATGAAGCTGCTCCTTAATGCCCGAATCCTTTCCCTATGGGATGACCATCCCCAGGTTGAGGCGCTCGCCATCCGAGATGGGCGCGTCATTGCGCTTGGCAGCAATGCGGAAATCCAGGCAATGGCTGAAAGAGGCGCTTCCCATATCGACCTGGGTGGCAAAACCATCTGGCCCGGGCTGACAGATGCCCACCTGCACCTCGAGCATTACGCTCTCAGCCTGCAGCGCATTGATTGCGAGACCAGCACCCGTTCAGAATGCCTCGAACGGGTGCGCGGCAAAGCGCGCATGGCTGTCCCCAACGCCTGGATCCGCGGGCATGGCTGGAATCAAAACGTCTGGCCGGAAGGTTTCGGGGACGCCAGCCTGCTGGACGAGGCTGCCCCACAAAACCCGGTCTACCTGACCGCCAAATCTTTGCATGCTGCCTGGGCCAACAGCGCTGCCCTCAAGGAAGCCGGCATCGACGACAACACACCCGACCCACCAGGTGGTCGCATTTTACGCGACGAGCACGGTAAAGCGACAGGCATCTTATTCGAGAGCGCCATGGGGCTGGTCGAAGATGCGATCCCTGCTCCCTCTGTCGAGGAGGTTCAGGCTGCCATTCATGCAGCCCAGAGCAGGTTGTGGCAAATGGGCTTGACCGGCGTGCATGATTTCGACCGACGCACCTGCTTTATGGCCCTTCAGAAACTGGAACAATCCGGGCAATTAAAGCTACGCGTGCTCAAGAGCGTTCCGCTTGAAGACCTCGAACTTGCCGCAGCGCTCGGTCTGCGCAGCGGTTTTGGCAGTCACTGGCTCAAAATTGGATCGGTAAAGTGCTTCGCGGACGGCGCGCTGGGGCCGCAAACTGCCGCTATGCTCAAACCTTATCAAGATAAACAGGACGAAACAGGGCTTTTATTCCTGGATTCCGAAGAAATTTTCGACATCGGTCAGCGCGCAGCCGCCAGTGGCCTCAGCCTGGCCATCCATGCCATCGGTGACCGCGCCAACCACGAAGTGCTGAGCGCGTACAGCCAGCTGCGCCGCTACGAGGAAGAGAATAATCTGCCGCGCCTGCGCCACCGCATCGAGCATGTCCAGGTTCTGCACCCCGAACATCTGGGCAGGCTGGCAGAGTTGGACATCACCGCCTCGATGCAGCCCATCCACGCCACCTCGGATATGGACATCGCTGACCGCTTCTGGGGTGACCGTTCACGCTTCGCTTATGCATTCAATTCCCTGCAGGCGCGCGGTACGCGCCTTGCGTTTGGATCCGACGCTCCGGTCGAGTCGCCCAATCCGTTTTGGGGCTTGCACGCCGCTGTCACCCGCCGCCGGCATGACGGCTCACCGGGGGTAAATGGCTGGTACCCTCAGGAGCGCCTGGGCCTGCTGAGCGCGCTTAGAAGTTACACCATCCACCCGGCTTACACAGCCGGATCAGAGCGTGAGTGCGGGCGGCTGGCTCCGGGTTATCACGCTGACCTGATCGTCCTGGCAGAGGATCCCTTCTCGCTGCCTGCGGATCGGCTCTATGAGTTGAAGCCTGAGGCCGTCATGATTGGCGGCGAATGGATCTGGGAAGCCTGAGCATATGAACAGGCCCAGGACTGAACAAACTGCGACATTAACCCCCGAAATCCTTGTTCCGCGCCTGGGAGATTACCTGGTGGAGCGCGGGTTGATCAGCACCGATGATCTGCAGCTTGCCCTGCAGGAACAGGCCGTCCTGCGTAAAACCCAAAAGGAAGTTCCTCTCCTCGGTCAGCTTCTGGTAGATTTGGGCTTGATCACCCGAGCCGAGCTGGATCAAGCCATAACTGAGCATGTGCTGCAGCTTCGCAGCGCTCTGCAGGAAACCAACCGGCGGCTGGAGATACGCGTTCAGGAGCGCACGGCGGAGCTCGAAAAAGCCCTCCAAAAGCTTTCAGAACTTAACCAATTGAAAGCCAATTTCATCGCCAATATCTCCCACGAACTGCGCACGCCGCTTACCCACCTGCAGGGTTACCTGGAGCTACTTCTATCGGGCGACCTGGGTGAAATCAATGCCGAGCAGGAAATGGCAATCCGTACCATGCTGCGGGCTGGCGAACGTCTCAGCCGCCTGATCGAGGACCTGATCCTTTTCGCCACCTCCGAGCGGACGCAGATGCCGCTGGATATCCAGCCTGTGGATATTGCCATCCTCTGTCAGGATCTCCTGGACCAGGCTGCTCAAAAAATTTCCGACCATGACCTGACGGTGGACCTGCAAAAACCGGCCGAAACCCTGCTGGTATTTGCAGACCGGGATAAAATTGCCTGGGTGATCCACCAGCTCATTGATAACGCGGTGAAATTTACACCCGCTGGCGGGCGAATCAGCCTGCAGGTGGCGGTGGAAGACCTGCAAGTAAAAGTGTCCGTCAGTGATACCGGCATCGGCATTTCCAGCAACCGCATCAACGAGTTGTTCGAACCGTTCCATCAGTTAGACAGTTCCTCAACCCGCCGGTACGGCGGCACAGGATTGGGTCTTTCACTGGCTCGCAAGATCGTTGAAGCGCATGATTCACGGATCAGCGTGCATTCAGAATTGGGAAAAGGCAGCCGGTTTTCCTTTACGCTAAAACGCTGCTTGAATAAGGCAGGAGGAGGGCGTCCGTCATGAAGCAAAAGGGAGCGCAAAGCCCGCCTGTAAATCCTGAATTGTGTTATCGGATTGGGGCTGTCCTCTGGCAGGAAGATTCCTGGCGAAGAGCCGTCGATGCGCTGATCCGTGAAATTCGCCCATTTTTCATTTTCGACAACCTGGTTGTGTACCTGATCGACCCAATGAGCATGAACCTGGATGTGGCCTACGCAAAAGCCACCGGACGCGGGAAATCCGCCGAAGCGGATGTCGCCTGGGGGGAGATTCTCGCCAATAAAGTCGTGGAAAACCGCCAATTCATTCTTCAAGAGCCCGACGAAGTTGATCAAGAAAATCGACTGCGCCGGCCGTATACGCTGGGCGTGCCGCTGTCTACGCCGCGAGAAATCTTTGGCGCCATCATCTATATCCGTTTCGGCGGACCGCCATTTACCAGAGAACAACTTGCTTTCGCAGAGTTTTTTTCCCAGCAACTATCCCTGCAAATGCTGCGCGAAAAAGTCAAACGTGAACGAGACCACCTGGAATTTCAGTACCGCATCTTTCAGGTGCAGGAGGATTTCATCTCCACTGTTTCGCATGAGCTGCGCACGCCGCTGGGGTTCATCAAGGGCTACACCACCACCCTGCTCCGCACGGATACCCAATGGGATACAGCCACCCAGCAGGAATTCCTCTCCATCATCGACAATGAAACCGACCGGCTGCAAGACCTGATTGCCAACTTGCTGGATTCAGCCAAACTTCAGTCTGGGCAAATCATGATGAATTTCCAAACCGTGCGCTTGGATGCCCTCTTCAATGACCTGACCACGCGCAGCAAGCTTCATCACCCAGATGTCAAAATTCAACTGAGCATCAACCATCCCATTAAAAGCATCCAGGCTGATCCAAAGCGTCTTATGCAGGTTTTTGAAAACCTGATCAGTAACGCGATTAAATACGCGCCTGATTCTCCAATTTACATTACAATAGTGGAGACGGATACAGGGGTAAAAATCGATTTCCGCGACGAAGGTCCAGGAATCCCTGAAAAGTTTCACGACCGTATTTTTGATCGATTCTTCCGAATCCCCAATGAACGCCCGAATGTTCATGGCTCAGGCCTGGGTTTGTTTATCTGCAAACAGATCATCCAGGCGCACAGCGGTGATATTCGGGCAAGCTCCGAAGCTGGCAACGGCACAACCTTCACCATCTTCCTTCCGGACCGGCCATAAACCCCCACCCTAATTCTGAATCAGGAGGGTTACCTGTAATGAGCATAAAAATTCTGGTGGTTGACGATGAACAGTTGTACCGCCATCTGCTGAAAGTCAATCTTGAATCGGAGGGATATGATGTCATTGCTGCCAAAGATGGCGAGGAAGCCCTCGAATTGGTATCCTTGAAAAAACCAGACCTGGTCATCCTGGATGTGGCCATGCCGCGCCTGGATGGGTTTTCAACCTGCGAGCGCATCCGGCAGTTTTCAGACGTGCCGATTATCATGCTTACCGCTCGGGGTGAAGAACAGGACCGCGTGCGCGGCTTGAACGTCGGCGCGGATGATTATGTCCTCAAACCTTTTTCCGCCACCGAACTGGTGGCGCGTGTACGGGCGGTATTAAGGCGCTCTAAACAATCCCAGCAGGGCATCCATAAACGCTTTTTCTCCCACCAAAACCTGCGCATCGATTTTGCCCGCGCCGAGGTTTGGAAGGAAGACCGCCAGATTTACCTCTCGGCCACCGAATACCGCCTGCTGATCCAATTTGCCCAGCATGCCGGGCGTATCCTGGCTGCCGAGGAACTACTGACCGCAGTATGGGGCGACTCGTACCGCGATGATAAAGAAATTCTGTGGGTAAGTATCGCTCGCCTGCGCCAGAAACTGGAAGATGACCCGCACAACCCGGTGCACATTGTCACCCGCTCTGGTCTCGGATACCTGATGCCCGCGTCAGAGACAGACTGATCCGGATGATTTATCGTTGCAACAGAATGGAGGGACGATGTTTGCCGATTTTGAAGAAAAAGGAAAAATCTTTACCCAGGTCGTTACAAAAGAGCCTATCGAAGTGATCATTCAAACCACAACGGGAACCATTCACGGAAAAGTACACGTCAAGCTGGATGAACGCCTGAAAGACGAACTGGATAACACCAGTGGTTTTATCGCTGTGACTGACGCTGATGTACACTTCCATGACCCGAACGAGCCGGCAATCCACACCCACTTTATGGCAGTAAACATCAACCACATCGTCTGGGTCACACCAAAAGATGAATTGACTGACGACAAGAATGGTGAATCATGAACACCGCTACCACTTCCACTCCTCAATTTGATCTGACGAAATTGAAACATCAGTTGGTAAACCTGATCTCTCGCGAATTGGAGAGCAATCCCCGCCCAGGTGAAAACCCCCGTCAAGTCGTCACTCAACTGCTTCAGCAGGCTTTTGGTTCTGCCAAATTAACCTTACCGCCAACGGTACGCGAACAACTGACGAAGGACGTTCTCGACGAAATCCTCGGCTTTGGCGTATTGCAGCCCTTATTGGATGACCCGGAAATATCGGAGGTCATGGTTAACGGTCCTAATCTTGTGTATATCGAGAAAAACGGTAAACTCATCAAGACCAACATCACATTCGAAAACGACCAGGCGGTTATCCGCGTCATCGAGAAGATCATCCTTCCACTGGGCAGACGCATCGATGCCGACAGTCCGACTGTCGATGCCCGCCTGCCGGATGGTTCACGGGTTAACGCCGTAATTCCGCCGGTGGCTATCGACGGCCCGACCATCACGGTGCGCAAATTTCAAAAAGAGAAATTGTCGATTGAACAACTGATTGAATTCGGCTCGCTGACCAGAAGCATGGCTGATTTTATCCGCGTGTGCGTGATTGCGCGCCTTAATATCATCGTTTCTGGCGGCACTGGATCTGGAAAAACCACCCTGTTGAATGTACTCTCCAGCTTCATACCGGAAGATGAGCGCATTGTCACGATCGAGGATGCCGCAGAACTGCGCCTGCAGCAGGAACACGTCGTGCGCCTGGAGACCAAGACGCCCAACTCCGAGGGGCGCGGGGCGGTTACGATCCGTGATTTGGTGCGCAACTCGCTGCGCATGCGCCCGGACCGGATCATCGTTGGTGAAGTCCGCGGCGGTGAAGCCCTGGATATGCTGCAGGCGATGAACACCGGTCATGACGGCTCTCTAACCACGCTGCACGCCAACACACCGCGCGATACCATCTCCCGCCTTGAAACGATGTGCCTGATGGCTGGCATGGAACTGCCCGTCAAGGTGATCCGTGAGCAAATCGCCTCGGCGGTGGACCTGATCATCCAGCAATCACGCCTCAAGGACGGCAGCCGGCGGGTAACCTCGATCACGGAAATCGCCGGTATGGAAGGTGATACGGTGGTCATGACCGATATCTTCAAATACCAGCAAACCGGGGTAGATGCGAACGGAAAAGTGATTGGCGACTTGAAACCCACCGGCATCCGCCCGCTCTTCACCCCGCGCCTTGAGGCGGCCGGATTCAGGCTGGGACCTGAGGTCTTCGGCGCAGATTTGAGCAGCATGGTTAACCCAAACGCCCGCCGACGGTGATCGCAGCCCGAAAACACGTGGGGGACTCGGGATGCTATAATGAATGCGGCCAACAAATCACCTGGGTCACCGCACGAATGCTAAGGAAAAGTGAGAGGGCTTTATGAGCACTTATAAACAAACCAGTCAGGTGCGTACCAGAAAACTCGGATTGCTGATACACGATGCCCGCCTGGCCCGCAACCGTTCTGTCGAATTGTGCGCCAAAGCAATGGGAATCAGCCAGGAAGATTTCCAACGGCTCGAATTGGGCCAGTTATCACCCTCACTCCCCCAATTGGAAGCGCTGGCCTACTACCTGGATGTGCCGTTGGACCATTTCTGGGGGAACCAGACGCTTTCCGGTCAGGCGGCGGATGACCCCGCTGAATTAACTCCTCAGTATCTCTCTCTGCGGCAAAAAATTATCGGTGCCCGTCTGGCGATGGCACGCTCCAACCTTAATTTGACCACGGCGGAGGTGTCGCAAACTACAACCATTCCAGCGGAAAATATCCAGATATACGAAATGGGAGTTGTGCCAGTTCCCCTGCCCGAATTGGAAATCCTCGCCAATCACCTGCAGGTACGCATGGAAGAGTTCTTTGACCAAAAAGGGCCCATCGGGCAATGGCGCGAGGAAAAAATCGCCATCCAGCGATTTCTCGAGCTGCCACAAGACCTGCGTGAGTTTTTGATCAAACCTGTAAACTTGCCTTACCTTCACCTTGCGATGCGCCTGAGCGACCTGTCGGTTGAAAAATTACGCGCTGTCGCAGAAGGATTGTTGGAAATTACATACTGAAACGAGAATCGCCACCATGTCGCCATCATCCCTTAACCAAATCATCCAGCAGGCAAAAAGCGCCTATGAGGGTGAAGAATTTGTTGAGGCTGCCCGTCTGTTTGAGCAAGCCGCCCGTGAATACAGCAGCGCGGGGGATTCCCTCAGCGCGGCTGAAATGTATAATAACCAGAGTGTTGCGCTGCTGAAGGCGGGTAAGGGACCCGAGGCGTTGGACGCCGTCAGAGGCACCGATCAGATTTTCGCCGCGGCAGGCGATCGCAAACGGCAGGCCATGGCGCTTGGCAATATCGCAGCCGCTCTGGACGAGCTGCAATACGCCGAAGAAGCCTTAAAGCATTACCGCTTGTCCGAGGAGCTTCTGAAAGAACTGGGCGAAAAAGAGTTACGCGCTTATGTCCTTGAACGCATATCGGCCATCCAGCTACGCAGCGGCAAACGCATCGAATCCCTGATCACGATGGAAGCTGCCATCGAGTCAAAGTCAAAACCCTCGTTCAAAGATCGTGTCCTTAAAAGCCTGGTCGGGATCGCCCGCCGGCTTACGGGTACGCAGTAAACCAAAGATCGTCTGGATATTCCGGGGCCTTATGCCCGTTGAGACAACTTTCCGGCCAGCAGAAAAAAAGGACTTTGCTGCGCTGACCCGACTGCTAAACACTTCGCCACGCATGCACCGCCACCTTGACTGGCACCCGCCGCTTGATTGGCTGGGTCAGCGCCCTATTTACCTTGTCGAAGACGAAGATGGTATCCAGGCTGTACTGGGTTTACCGCCCGACCCGCCAGGAATCGCCTGGATCCGATTTTACGCCTGCGCTGCTGGCATCTCTGTCGACAGGTACTGGCCTGAGCTGCTGGCTTACTGCCTGGGTGAATTTAGCCCGCAGCAGTTCCCAATTGTTCCAGCCCTGGGATTGAGTGACTGGTTTTCGCACCTGCTCCTAAAGAGCGATTTTCAACTCCACCAGCATATTGTGGCCTTGTCCCGCGAGATCCTCGATCCTTTACCTGATTCTACCCCCAACCCACAGTTATTTATCCGCCCAATGGAATTTGAAGACCTGGCGGCGGTAACCCAAATCGACCAGCTAGCTTTTGAACCTATCTGGCAGAACTCGCGTGATCAGATCCGCCACTCGCTACTCCAGGCGTCCTACGCAACCGTGGCAGAGCTGGATGAAGAAATCGTCGCTTTTCAAATCACCACGGCAAATATGTTTTCGGCGCACCTGGCGCGTCTGGCCGTCAGGCCGGATCTGCGCGGCCAGCGCATTGGGTACAGCCTGGTCATTGATTTAATCGAGAAGTATCAAAGGGAACGCCTGTGGCAAATCACAGTCAACACACAGGACACGAACAGCGCTTCTCTGGCGCTGTACCGCCGGGCTGGTTTCGAATTGACGGGCGAAAAATATCCGGTGTACATTTACCCTTCACCTTTTTAATTTTCTTATATCTGTTCTGGACAATTTTAATCTAATATGGCAAAATATCTTGGCGCTGCGGTTGCAGCCCAAGGAGGAAAAATGTCCAGCAAGGATTCAAAGGTCAGCCGTAAAGCGGCTGTTCGAGAACAACGACGAAAAAAACAAATCCGCGACCGCGTTATCATCATTTCCATTGTCAGCATCTTCGCCATGGGTGCGGCGGCCCTCATGATCATCCCCAACTTGCCGCTCAGCCCAGACCGCATTGTGCGGCCCGAAATATACGAAAGGCCGGCAGTGGATGGGAACGCCATGGGTAATCCTGACGCGCCAGTTGTTATCGAGGAATTTTCCGATTTTAAATGCATCCACTGTCGGAATTTTTGGGAAGAGTCCGAAGAACGCCTGGTTTCCAATTATGTGGCCGAAGGGCTGGTGTACTTCCGTTATGTTCCCTTCAGTTTTATCAGCCCGGAGTCTAACCGGGCCGCAGAAGCAGCCTATTGCGCCATGGACCAGGGAAAATTCTGGGAATACCATGACTATATTTTTGCAAATTTCGGCGCCGAACTCAATGACCCTATGCTGCGCGCCTTCGCCAGCGACCTTGATTTGAACATGAGCGACTTCAATAACTGCTACAACAGTGGAAAATACCGCCAGCAGGTTCTGGATGATGCCCGCTATGCCCAGGGTAAGGGTGTCACTGGCACGCCCACATTTGAAGTCAATGGCCGCCTGATCGACCGCTTCACCCTCTTTACCGCCATCGAGGAAGAATTAGGGCGTCAGTAAATCCCGCGGCGAAATATCACAGCAGCAGTCCTTTTTAGAAAAAAAGGGCTGTTGCTCGTTAATACAGCCCCAGCAGTTGCATGATCAGCACCATGAAAGGCGCGACCAGCAGTGCGGGCAAAAAATTCCCGCTGCGGATCGGCCGAATCTCAAGCAGGCTGCTGATGGCAATTGCCAGCAGAATTACCCCGCCGGTGGCGTTCATCTCCAGCATCATCGCCTCGCTGACGATGGTCTGCATCTGCACCGCCAGCAGGGTAATCGTTCCCTGGTAAACCAGGACCACCAGCGCCGAGAATAAGACCCCCACCCCCAGCGTGGATGCGAACGCCAGCGCTCCGAACCCATCCAAAACGGATTTCACCGCCAGGGTTTGGTAATTTCCACTCAGGCCGTCCTGAATCGAACCCAGGATTGCCATGGGACCCACACAGAAGACAAGTGATGCTGTCAGAAAGCCGCGCACAAAACGATTATCCGCGCTGCTTTGCGCGCGTTTCATCAGGTTGATCTCCAACCAGCGCCCGAGGTTTTTTAACCCTTCTTCAACCTTCCACCACTCACCCAGTAATGCGCCAATCAACAGGCTTGCCAATACCACCAGCGCGTTCTGAGTCGAAAAAAACAACTTCAATCCGAAAGCCAGGGTGAAAAGACCCAACCCGGCAATAACGGTGTGCCTCAGGCGCTCCGGCAACCGCGCACCCAGCGCGACACCCAAAGCACCGCCGATGATCACGGTGGCGACATTGAGGAGGGTGCCGGTCATCCTTTATTCTTCCTCGCCAGGGTGGGTGCCTGTCCCCGCGAGAGAACGGCTTCGCGCACTTCTAATACAAAGCACAGCGAAGACAAGCGATTTAAATAGGCCAGCAGGCTGGCGTTTTCAAGCAACTGTTTTTCAGCCAATTCGACCACCCGCCGCTCGGCTCGCCGGACGAAAGTCCGGGCCATGCTAAACGCTGCACTGGCGGGAGAATCCCCCGGCAGAATGAATTCCGCAGGCATGCTCAACCCATTCGCCAGCCGGTCGGTTTGTTCTTCCAGCCAGTCGACCTGTTCCTGTCCGATTGCGCGGAAACGGGCCGAATTTTCGGGTGTGGCGGCTACTTCGGCCATGATCTGGTACAGCCCGCGCTGAACCTGAAGGATCAATTCCTGAAGCCCCTTTTCATCCACCAGGCTGCGCGCCAGCCCCAGCGCGGCGGTAGCTTCATCGATGCTCCCCAACGCCTCCAGGCGGGCATCACTTTTCAACACCCGGCCTTCTCCCAGCAATCCGGTAAATCCATCGTCACCCGTGCGGGTATATAATTTTTGACCCAATGTTATTTTTTTCTCCCAGCCGGATTTGCGTACAGAAACCAGAATTGATCCTGCGGAAAACCGCTGCGTAAGTCTTCCTCCCACACAAATTCACCGGAGGTTACCAGGCTGCGCAAACGCTGATCCAGGTTTGCCAAACTGGCGCGCAGGTGATCCAGACCAGGCTGCTCAGCCAGCAGTTCCAATATGACCCGCAGGCGTATGTTGTATGCGTAATCCCCTCGTAACGATTGCGGCGCGGAAGCCATCCCTTCCAGGTAGTCACTCCACAGCGCAAGACGCTTCTTGAAATCCTCCTGCGCTTTTTTGGACCAGTTTGACTGCCAGCGTTCCAGGATTTGGGCTATGGCCTTTTCGGCTTTAGCGAGGATTGCGGCATCCTCCGGCGGCCAGTTGAAATATTTAACCCGCTTAAGGCTTAACAGCAAATTTCCAGGGGTTAGTTGGGCGCTGTCTCCTTGCAGCGATTCCCCTTTCGCACCGCTTAATGGCCAGAACAGGACCTGGGAAAGCAGGTACTCTTCAAGGTCTTTAGCAGCCGCCGTGATGTATTCCAGATCGTACCGAATATGCCTTCCCATCTATCCTCCCTGGCTGCCGTGGTTATGGAACCGGCGATTCCACAACCGCGCCGGCAACCGATGCGCGCGTGCCCAGGAACCACCCCTGGATGGTGGCAAACCTGTCACTGCTGTCCAATAGCGCGCCCATGCGCACGCCCTGAACCTGGCGGTCGATGGCGTATGTGTAGACCGGGTAATACAGCGGCAACGCGGGTAGCTCCTCCGCAAATAGAACCTGGAAATTGCGGTAAAGGCGCGCTCGTTCGCCAAGATCAACTTCGATGCGCGCCTGCTCCAGGTACTCGCTGGCGATTTTGTGATCCCATTGCGAATAATTCTGCCCGCCGGTCGCCTGGACCGAGTCCCAAAACGGATAAGGGTCCGGGTCCGGTGAGCGGGTCAGATTCAGATCAACCAATACTGCTTCAAAATCGCGGGCTGTCAGGCGCTCTTTCACCAGGATGTCGTAGGGGACGGCCTCCAGGGTGAGTTGAACCCCCAACATCTCCCAATCCGTCCGAATCGCCTCCGCCTGCGCACGGTGCAGTTCAGTATCCGGGTAGAGCAGGGTAAATTCTAATCGGTCTCCCTCCGTGCCAACCCTGGTAGAGCCGCCTTCAGCGGGGATGGAATAACCGGCATCGATTAACATCTGAACCGCGCGCTCGGGGTTGTATCTTACCCGCGGCGTGCCTTCATAATAAGCCCAGGTACCTGGGAAGATTGGCCCGTCAGCCAGAATAGCCTGCCCAGAGAGAATGCGGTCAATAATGTACTGGCGGTCCAGCCCCATATATAAGGCTCTGCGCACTTCAACCTTCTGCAGAAAACTGGTTTCGGGGTTCTTGAGGTTAAACAACACCAGAGCCATTTCAGGCTGCCGGGCAGTGAACACCGCCAGGTCCGGCTCAGCCAATGCAGCCGGCAGAGTATCCAGGCTGATCCGGCCAATCCCTTGCACGCGTTCCTCACGATAGGCTTGCAAGGCGGCATTCGAGTCGGGATAGTAACGGAAGACAACCTGGGTAATATAGGGCGGCTGGCCGTAATAATCCTCATTGGCAGCCAGGGCAAGACCCACAATTTGACCCTCCTCGACGATCAGGCGGTCAAAACGATACGGTCCTGAGCCAACCGGCTGAATATTGAACTCCAGATCTTTGATCTGCTCGATTGATCGTCCGCCCAATAGGTGGGACGGCAGGATACCAAAGGTCAGATAGTCAAGAAAGGGAGCAAAAGGCTCGGGCAGCTTAAATTGCAGGGCGGTTGAAGATAACCGCACAACCTCGATATTGGCCCAAAATTTTTGTAAATCTTCAGGGACAAAATCACCACCCTGGCGCAGCAATCCGATAGTGAAGAGAATGTCATCACTGGTTACCGGTTCGCCGTCGTGCCAGCGGGCAGCCGATTTGATTTCGAAGTTATACAGCGTCCCGTCCATCGAGATACCCCAAGAATCAGCCAGGTCCGCGACCGGCAGACCGCGTTCATCAAAGGTGATCAGCCGGCTGTAGATCAGGCGGTTGACTTCACGGTCAACGGGGTTGTAAAAATCAAGCACCGGGTTCAGGCGCTGCAGCGAACCAATGAGGGCTTCGGTGTAATTACCGCCGCGCTCTGGTTCCGGTTCAAGCGTAGTGATCGTTTCCGGCTGTTCCGAAAGCAGCAGGATTCCGACCACAATTCCGGTCAGAAGAATAATAATGATTTGCCAGCGGAATTTTTTCATAAGCAAGGTAAGGAAAAAGGGCGATCTCCCCCATTATAAGAGCGAGTCGCCCTGCTGTCAGGGTCTATATGAAAAATTTATAATCTTCGAACAGGTTAATTCCCCACGCCCACGGAAACCAGCGTCAGGAGAATGAAAACAATCGCCAGCCCAATGGTGATGAGGAAAATAGTTTTCTCCAGACCACGGCGGGCGGTGAAGACCTGACTGCTGTCAGCGCCAGTTAAACCGCCCAGACCAACGCCTTTATTTTGAAAGATGACGCTGGCGATCAAAGCGATTGAGATTATAATCAACGCAATATCGATGAAATTTGCCACTTGCTTTCCTCCTAGGTTCTGAACGCATCGATTATACCTTTACCGGGGCGAAATCGTCAACCATCAATGCACGAGCTGGTCGTCAACCTCCATATGCACACCCGTTATTCAGACGGCTTCGGCAGCCATGCGGATATCGCCCAGGCAGCCCTGGAAGCCGGTCTGGATGTGGTCATCGTCACCGACCATAATGTTCTTGTCAATGGCTTCGAAAATTATCACCGCCTGAAGGGGCGCAAAGTCCTGATGCTGGTGGGTGAAGAAGTCCATGATCAGGCGCGCCTGCCTCAGAAGAGTCATCTGCTCGTATTGGGCGCGGGACGAGAAATGGCAACCCACGCCGCTGACCCGCAGCTCCTGATCGACCGCGTCAATCAGGCTGGCGGGCTTTCATTCATCGCTCACCCCAAAGACCCTGCCCTGCCCCTGTTTCACGAGGATGATATTTCCTGGGAAGACTGGCAAGTAAACGGCTACACCGGACTGGAGCTGTGGAACGGATTGAGCGAACTAAAAACGCACGTCAAGAATTGGGGCGATGCGCTTTTTTATGGCTATTTCCCGCGCTACCTGGCGCACGGACCGCTACCCGAGGTGCTTGAACGATGGGATTCCCTGCTCGCAACCGGTAGACGCGTGGTAGCCATAGGGGGTTCGGATGCGCACGCCCTTGAAATTAAGGCTGGACCGCTGCGAAAAGTAATTTACCCGTACGAGTTCCATTTTCGATCCATTAATACCCATATTTTGACGCCTGACCCACTCAGCGGCGACCTGGTGTCAGACCGCAGGATGATTTACACCGCACTGCAGCGAGGAAAATGTTTTGTCGGTTACGATTTACCGGCCTCCACGCGTGGGTTTCGCTTTACAGCGCAAGGACAAAATGGCGTGCTAAGAATGGGTGATGAGGGCGTTCTCAAAGGGTCTGTCACCCTGCAGGTACGCCTCCCGCTCAAAACCGAGTGCCGCTTGATCAAAGATGGACATACTTTGAAAATATGGGATAACCTGGAAGTGTGCACGCACATCACCAGTGAACCCGGGGTCTACCGTGTTGAATGCTACCTTCATTACCTTGGGAAGCAGCGCGGGTGGATCTTCAGTAACCCGATTTATCTGCGGGATGCGCGCACGCCTGCCGGGCGAAAAATTGGGGAAGAATGGTCACAAACAACGTTACCCGATTTCTCGTAGCGCGGAAGATTCCTTTCCAGGCGTTCGAGTTGCCCGCTGAAAAAATTGGCGCTCTTGAGACAGCGCGCCTTTTGGGTGTCCCGGCGCTTCAGGTATATAAAACCATCGTGGTGGCGCGTGAGGCAAGGGGTAAGCCCATCCTGGCGGTTATCCCAGGCCCGCATGAAGTGGACCTAAAAGCCCTGGCTGCGCTTTTGGGCGAAAAAAAACTGAGGTTACCCAGCCAGCGCGAGGCTGAACAGCTTACCGGCTTGCACGCCGGGGGTATTTCTCCGCTGGCGCTAATAAACCGCGGATTTCAAACTGTAATCGATTCCGCGGCGCTCGAGCTTGAAGAAGTGCATGTCTCTGGCGGGCAACTAGGGCTTAATATCCGCCTGCCGGTCAGGGCACTGGTCCAACTCACCAGCGCGCGCACCGGCAAAATCAGCACGCCCGCAGAGGTGAAATAACCTCGGGGTTATCCCTTGATCACCGCCAGCGGCTTCAGGCGAGCCACCTTGCGCGCAATTCCCGCCCCGCTGACTGTCTCAACCACCTCATCCACATCCTTGTAAGCCTGTGGGGCTTCTTCAGCCAGACCGGGCATGGAACCGGCGCGCACATGGACGCCCATGTCCTCAAGCTCGTTTCGAAGGCGGTCGCCGCGAATTTCCTTTTTAGCGCGGCTGCGGCTCATCACTCTCCCTGCGCCGTGGCAGCTGGATCCCCAGGAACGCTGCATGCTCTCCTGGGTGCCCACCAGCACCCAGGAAGCCGTTCCCATGCTGCCCGGAACCAGCACGGGCTGCCCAATCGAGCGGTATTCCTCCGGTAACTCCTGTGCCCCAGGTCCAAATGCGCGCGTAGCGCCTTTTCGGTGCACACAAACCTTCACTTTTTTGCCTCCCACATCATGGGTCTCGATCTTTCCCATATTGTGGGCGATGTCGTAGACCTGGTGCAGGTGCCAGTTTTTTACCTTTCCTGCCAGTACGCGCTCGAAGGCAGTGCGGGCAGCATGGGCGAGCAGCTGACGATTGCAGAAGGCGTAATTCGCTGCTGCCCGCATGGCAGCCAGGTAATTTTGCCCCTCCGGGCTGTCGAGGGGGGCGCACACCAGCTCACGGTCTGGCAGCCGGATGCCGTAACGTTTGACCGCCCCCTGCAGCTCCTGGACATAATCGGTGCATATCTGGTGGCCAAAACCGCGTGAGCCGCAGTGAATTTGCAATACGAGGTGGTCCTGGTAGAGGCCCATGGTGCCGGCCGCCTCCGGGTCGTAAACCATATCGACCACATCCACCTCGATAAAATGATTCCCCGCTCCCAGGGTGCCCAACTGGCCCAGCCCGCGTTTTTTCGCATGCTGGCTTACGCGGGTTGGATCCGCGCCTGCCAGGCTGCCGCCTTCTTCGGTCCGGCGCAGGTCTTCCGGGCTGGCGAGGCCTTTTTTCAATGCCCAGGCTGCCCCCTGCCGGCAGACCTGGTCCAGTTCGGATTCTTTCAGTTTGTACGCTCCTTCTGTTCCAACGCCGCTTGGACAGTGCTGGTCGAGCGCAGTCGCCAGGTCGTTCAAGTAAGGCTCGGCATCCTGTAAAGGGATTTGCGAACCGAGCAGGCGCACGCCGCAGTTGATATCGTAACCAATCGCTCCCGGCGAAATCACACCAGCGGGGTAGCCTGTCGCAGCCACGCCGCCGATCGGAAATCCGTATCCCTGGTGCATATCCGGCATCACCACCACCGGTCCGATTACGCCTGGCAGGGTAGCAGCATTGACAGCCTGCTCAAGCGACTGATCCCCCAGGGCGGCCTCCAGCAGGCGGCGGGTTACGAACAGGCGCACTTCTGCGCGCATATCCTCGCGATAGGTGCGCGGGATTTCCCATTCGTATTCACTGATCGGTTTCAGATCCTGAATGCGAAACATGATCTTTTCCTCCATGCGGCGCCTGTTGTTGGTAAAAAATAAACTGCGCCGCTATTTACACATCAAAAACAATCACGGTCTCCAGACCTGCGGGCGTGCTACGTACGCGTAGATGATGATAAGTCACCGCTTTGATTTGTTTTTCCACCTTCTGGACCGGCGCGCCTTCGATATCTCCACTTAAGGAATACTCGTTGATGCGAACATCGAATTGGTCATATACAAGCCGGTCCGTTTCCAACCTGAACAACAGTTCGTTAAGAAATGCGACCAGCAGGCTTTCAGCGTCCTGCGCGTGAAGATCAAGGGTCTGCCTGACGCGAGGGTGCTCATCAGCCCGGATCCCCATCAGGTGGTTCATCCCAATCGCGGCCTGGACGAGCAAACCTGCAAGGTCTTCTGCCCAAACGCGCAGCGCCCAATCTGCAGTGTGCTGGATTTCCTCAAACCCTGGTTGAATCTTCGCATCCATAGAACTGCCTTTATAATTATACGGTATGAAATCCAAGCTGGATTACATCGAGTCGCGCCTGGAGGCGCTGATCGAAAACCGCTTTACCTGGCTGCCCTGGCAGTCTCGTCATCCTCGTCTGGCGCGCCAGATCGTAGATGCGTTGAGGAAAGGGATCTTTTCCGAAATCGAGGAAAAACAGACCCTTCCCAATACCATCCAGTTTCACATGCATCCAGATAACCTGGCCGCCTGGCAGAACAATCAGGATTGGCTGGCGTGGTTAACCCAGGCCATCCAGGACAGTATCCTGGAGGCGGGCGTTATGATGACCACCCCGCCGATCATCCAGTTGGTTGGTGATGAAAGACTCCTCAAAGATGAGCTGCGGGTCGAGGCAGACTTTCAGGAAGATCTGCATGCATCCACCGCAGCGATGCCGTCCATCGGTGGTTTTACCCAGGCGGATCGGACGGAAGGCCGCATTCAGGCCGTCCTGATCCTAACAGACTGGACCAATTTCCCGCTGGACCAGCCGGTCATCAATATTGGGCGGCGCGAAGACAACCATCTGGTCCTGGATGACCTGCGTGTTTCCCGCACGCATGCCCAAATCAGGAAAATCCAGGGGCAGCATGTCTTGTTTGATTTGAAATCAACCGGCGGCACATTTGTAAATGGCAAGCGGATTACCCAATATACCTTGCGCAGCGGGGATGTCATCTCCTTTGCGGGGGTATCAGCCATATTTGCGCACGAGGCGACCGACTCGCTGGGGCATACCACAACCTCACCGGCGCAGCCGTAAGGGGGCTTAATCTATACGAATGATTGGAATCGTTGTTCTTATCCTGCGAATTTTAATGATGGCTGCCCTGTACGCCTTCCTCGCCTGGGCAGTATATACCCTGTGGCGCGATCTGCGGCTGCATGCCCAATCGATTTCACTGCAGCAAATCCCCGAACTGGTACTGACGCCTTTGGACGCGGATGAGGTCGAAACCGTCACTTTCAGCAAGCAGGAAATCTTTATCGGCCGTGACCCAGGCTGTACCTACCCGGTAAGCAATGAAACCGTCTCTTCGCGTCATGCTCGTCTTTCCTATCGCCACAACCAGTGGTGGATTGAAGATCTCAATTCAAAAAACGGGACCTATTTAAACGGCGAAAGGTTATCAACAGAGGCTGTCATCATCCCGGGTGATGAGATCAGCTGCGGACAGGTTTCCTTCCGCGTAGACATCCTATCCAAAAAATCCGCATAAGCACAAAACTGGAGAACCACATGTCTGAAAAACCCATTCTCGGTATCATCGGCGGTTCTGGACTGTATCATTTCGCAGGGCTGCAGCAAATTGAGACTCTGGAGGTGGATACCCCTTTTGGTAAGCCCAGCTCTCCGCTGCTTACGGGCAGCCTGGATGGTCAACGCATCGCTTTCCTGGCACGCCACGGCATCGGTCATTTCATCTCCCCAACCGAGGTCAACTACCGCGCCAATATCTATGCCCTGAAGCAATGCGGTGTACGCTTTGTGGTGGGTGTCAGCGCCTGCGGTTCGCTGCGCCATGATTACCAACCCGGGAATTTTGTCATCCCCGACCAGATCATCGACTTTACGCGCATGCGTGAGCGTTCCTTTTTTGGTAACGGCATGGTGGCTCACATCAGCGCTGCCGATCCCTTCTGCCCCGATTTGTCTTCACGTTTGTACCGTGCCGCCCTCCAGGCCGCCCCCGAAGTCCACAAGGGGGGGACATTTGTGACGATCGAAGGACCGCGTTTTTCAACCCGGGCCGAATCGCACCTCTTTCGCTCTTGGGGTATTTCCATCATCGGCATGACCACCTCACCAGAAGCTTTTCTGGCGCGGGAAGCGGAGCTGTGTTACGCCAGCCTGGCGCACATTACCGATTATGACGTCTGGCACCTGGCTGAGGAACCGGTCAATGTCGAGATGGTCGTGCGCACCTTGAACCAAAACACAAACCTCGCCCAGGATATTATCCGCGCCCTGCTAAGCCTGCTGGAACAAGAGACCACCTGCGAGTGCGGCATCGCCCTGTCGAAAGCGCTGATCACCCATCCCTCCGTCATTCCGAATGAAACGCGCGCCAGGTTATCCCTGTTCGTGGATAAATACCTGCAATCGTGAGCCTGTTTTTTCCGTCCTACAACCACACCGGTAATAAACTCGAACGCCGGCTGATGAGCCTGGCGGTGATGGCGCTGTTTATCTTCAGTTTGATCCTAAGCCTATCACCCGCGGTTCGTATGCACAGCTGGACCGCCGACTATCGCTGGATGCACTGGCTGGGTTACGCGGTCTGGCTGGCCGGTTTCGCGTTGACCTACCGCCAGTTGAACAAACGCCTGGCAGAACACGACCCGATCCTACTGCCGGTGACCGCCCTGTTGAGCGGTTGGGGTCTGATGACCATCTGGCGCCTGGACGGGGATTTTGGGCTCCGCCAGACCCTCTGGCTGGCAGCAGGATTCGGCCTTTTTGGAATCAGTCTGCGGCTGCCCAAACTGCTCAGCCTGCTGCGCCGGTATAAATATATCTGGCTGACAGCCGGATTATTGCTCACCACTTTGACCTTCATCTTCGGGCAATACCCTGGCGGGACAGGCCCGCGCCTGTGGTTGGGTTGTTGTGGGATTTACTTCCAACCCTCCGAACCGCTCAAACTCCTGTTGATCATCTACCTGGCGGCCTACCTGGCTGACCACATCCCCACCAGGCTTAACTTGATTCAGCTTCTCGCGCCCACGGTTGTTCTCACCGGAACCGCCGCTTTAATCCTGATTGCCCAGCGCGACCTGGGCACAGCCACGCTGATCATCACGCTGTACGCCGGGTTGGTTTTCATAGCTTCGGGGAAAAAACGCATCCTGATCACCAGCGGTGTCACCCTTCTGGCGGCGGCTCTGGCTGGCACGCTATTTTTCGATGTCATCCGTTTGCGGGTAGATGCCTGGCTCAACCCGTGGCTGGATCCTTCGGGGAGTTCATTCCAAATTGTTCAGTCGCTGATCGCTGTGGCGGCCGGCGGGGTGGTCGGGTCTGGACCTGGGCTGGGCAGCCCTGGCTTCGTGCCGGTTGCTCATTCGGATTTTATTGCCATCGCCATGGCGGAAGAAACCGGCCTGATGGGCATCATTGCCTTGCTGTGCCTGCTGGCGTTGCTGGTGATGCGCGGACTGATCATCTCGCTTAAAGCCAGCAACAATTTCCAACGCTACCTGGCTGCCGGGTTGAGCATCTATTTCGCCACCCAATCCCTGCTCATCCTGGCAGGCAATTTCCGCCTTCTGCCGCTGACAGGGGTGACCCTGCCATTCGTCAGCTACGGCGGTTCGTCCTTCATAACCTCAATGGTCTCTGTCATCCTGCTTTTTTCTATTCGACTGCAGGATGACCCTCTACCAGCGGCATCCCTCAATTCCCGCCCCTACCTTCTGACCAGCGGAATCATCCTGGCTGCTTTTTCCGCGCTGGCGCTGCTGGCGGGCTGGTGGTCGGTAATCCGCTCGGACGCTCTTCTTTCTCGCAACGATAATCTGCGCTGGATCGTCAATGACCGTTTTGTAGAGCGCGGCAGCCTGCTTGACCGGCGCAACACCCCGCTGGCCTACACGACTGGCACTCCCGGGAATTTCGTCCGCCAGGTTGGCTACCCGCTTCTGGGCAATACCATTGGCTATGCGAGTTATCAATACGGTCGCGCCGGGCTGGAATCAACCCTGGATGCCTACCTTTCCGGGCGGCAGGGCAACCCAGGCTTGACAGTTTGGACCGCGCAACTGCTATATTCACAACTTCCCGCTGGCTTGGATGTGCGCCTTAGCATTGATCTTGAACTGCAAAAAACGGCCGATCAACTGCTGGACGGCCAGGTTGGAGCATTGGTGCTGCTGAACGCTGGCACTGGCGAAATCCTGGCGCTGGCCTCTCACCCCAGTTTCGACCCCAACCGCATAGGGTCTTTGTGGCAAGACCTGCACGCTGATCCACGCGGTCCCCTGGTGAACCGCGTCAGCCAGGGCATGTACCCACCTGGCAGCGTGCTGGCGCCATTTATTTACGCGCGCGTAAGGAGCAGCCAGTCCGGCCTGCCAGCTCTTCCTCACCAGCTCTCATATCAGGCAGATGGATTATCCCTGCAATGCGCTCAACCACCAGATGCTCCGCTAAGCTGGGAAAGCGCGGTGGCTGCCGGCTGTCCAGGCGCTGTCGCGGAATTGAGCGCTTATCTGACACCCAATCAGTTGCGAGATCTTTTCCGAAGTCTTGGTTTCTTCAGCGCGCCGGATGTGCGCCTGCCTGTCGCCCGCCCGGCAGAGGACGCGCCAATCATGGATGTGCGCCAGGCCAACCTTGGCCTGACAGACCTGCGTGTGACACCGCTGCAACTGGCGCTGGCCGCGGCAGCATTCAGCAACGATGGCATTCGCCCTTCACCCAGACTGGCAATCTCTGTGCAAACACCGCACCAGGGTTGGGTGATCCTGCCCACCGATGCGCCGGTTTCTGCCATGATGTACCGCAGCCTGGATGAAACCGTCAGCAGCCTTGCCTCCAGCAGTTTACCCGCCTGGGATACTACCGCCCTGGCATATGGCAGCGATCAGGAAGTCAGTTGGTATATTGGCGGGACTCTCCCGTCTTGGGGTGGGACGCCCATAGCTATTGCAGTCGTCCTGGAAATACAGGACGCCCGTTCTGTAAAGGAAATTGGGCAGAGCATGCTGCTGGCAGCCATGCAGCCAGCCAGGCCCTGATCACTTATTTTTTTTAGACAGCAGATCGCGCAGGGCTGTTTCAAGATCGGTGAACTGGAAAGGAAATCCTGCTTCCAGTAAACGGCGGGGAACCGCGCGCTGACCCTCCAAAACCATGCTGCTCATTTCTCCCAGCACAATTTTAAGCCCCAGCGCCGGAACAGGGAACCAGTAAGGGCGCCGCACCACCCTGCCAAGAGTCTTGCCAAACACGGCATTGGTGACGGGTTCAGGCGCCATCAGGTTGAAAGCGCCTTCAGCCTGAGGATTCTTCAACAGGAAAACCAAGCCATTAATATGATCCTCAATGTGAATCCACGGAAACCACTGCTTACCGCTGCCCAGCGGTCAACCTCCAAAAAGACGGAACTGCAGCAGGAATTTATCCAGGATTTCTCCGCCTTGGGCAAGAACAATGCCGGTGCGAAATACCGCTCTGCGAACGCCCATGCTTTCAACCGGGCGGGTCGCATCCTCCCACTGCACGCATAACTGCGAAAAATAATCGCTGCCAGGCGGTTCATTCTCATCCAAAATACGGTCTCCGCTTTTTCCGTAATAGCCTACCGCCGAAGCCTGCAGCACAACTGAGGGTTTTTTCTTTGCGCCTGATATCGCAGCCACAATTGCCTGACCGGGATCAACCCGAGAAGAAGCGAATAATTTTTTTCGTTCGTTTGTCCAGCGGCCCTTCCCCAGGTTCTCGCCGGCCAAGTTGACGACAGCATCCGCCTCATCCACCAGATGCTGCCAACCTTCAGGCGTCTGTCCATCCCAGGCTGCTGCCTCAGCGCCTGCAGGCAGCGACACCTTCTGCGGCCTGCGGGTGAGAATGATTACCTGATCGCCAGCCGCGATCAATTTTTCTGCCAATGCGCGTCCTAATAAACCGGATCCTCCGGCAAGTATTACTTTCATTCGTACTCCTTTCCGTAACAACACACCACATTCACTGTCTTTATATTAACATTCTTTAATTGAATCGCGGTAGTTTTTGTATACTGCTCGTGCTATAATCCTGCCTGTGAGTGCAGCATGAGCGAAAATGTGCTCGTCTTGAATGCCAATTTCGAGCCGATCAATGTGTGCGACATGCGCCGCGCTGTTGGGCTCATCTTGACGGATAAAGCCTCACTGGTTGTGAATGGACGGGGGGAAATCCGGACGGTAAAGGCTGCCTTCCCGCGTCCCTCGATTATTCGCCTTCAGCAGATGGTCCACCGGCCCCGTCCGCGGGTTAAACTCAACCGGCGCGAAATCTTTCGCCGCGACAATTACACCTGCCAGTACTGCGGGAAAAAGTCGGCTGATCTGACCATCGATCATGTAATCCCGCGCCATTTGGGCGGACCGCATACCTGGTCAAACGTGGTGACCGCCTGTGCGCAGTGCAACCACCGCAAAGGCGGGCGTCCCCTGGCTGAAGCCGGCATGCGCCTATTGCGTCAGCCGTCTGAGCCGCCGGCCTCCGCACTGTACATTTTTGGACGCCACCTCTACGATTACAGCGAGTGGGAGCCTTTCCTTACCGGCTGGTAAGCGCGTGGCGGTCAGTCCAGGTCAATTTGCATAAAATCTTTTGCCAGGTGTACCGGTCCTGAAAACCGCCTTCTGGCCTGCTCAATTAACCCAGCCCTATCCGCACTGGTGGGGTAATGAATCAGGTACAGGCTGCCCGCCCGTGCCTGCGCAGCGATTTCACCAGCCTGCTCCGCGGATGAATGCCCATGAGAATCGCCTGTGGCTTCATGGATGAGAAAATCCACTCCACTCGCCAGCCTCACCACAGACTGACTGGGCCGCGTATCGCTGGAGTAAGCTGCCTTTTTCCCCGAGTGGGGATACTCCACGCGAATGCCCATGGCGGGGGTCACATGGTCGACAGGTGAGGAATAAATGCGGATATCGGGTTCCGCGAGCAGCAGAGATAGTTCAACTTCGGGCTGGCTGATAAATTCGACCGGGTAAAAATCCGGCCAGGTGTGCCAGTCGTATAAGTCCATCATCGCCCGCATGCGCGAGACAGTGTGCTGCAACCCAAAAATGCGCATGGGGGTCTTGCGCCCCATAAGCCACAAATCCATCAACAGAAGCGGCACGCCCGACACATGGTCGGGATGAAAATGAGTCAGGATGATATCGCTGATGAGTTGAAAATCAATCTTCGCGCGGCGCAGGTGCACAACCGGGTTACTGGCGCAATCAACCAGAATAACCCGCTCACCCGCTTGAATGTACAGGTGTGTATTCTCCTGGTTTTCATCGGGGATAGCGTTGGCTGTGCCTAAGAATACGATTTTACCCATAAGTACCTCCAGGGTGATGTCTCTGCAAGGCGCTTACAAGCCCAGCAGCAGCAATGCGATGCGCGGCGTGAGCCAGGTCTCGATAAAAGCCGCAACCAGGAGCATAGGTAGAACAAACCCGCTCATTATTTTCACCCAAGCTGCCAGCGAGCGAATGAAGACTTCGCCGACAGTTTTGCCTGAATGCGGCGATGCCAGGCTAACCCCAATATGCAGCACTGCCGCCACGGCCAGTATTACCGCCGGGATCTCAATGATCCCATGCGGCGCGAAAAGGCCAAAGACAACCCTGGCAGATTCGACACCGTTATTTGCCAGAACCTGCACCAGGTAGCCGGATATCCCCATTGTTGTCAGGATCGGCAGGACCCCCAGCACGCCAAATGAGAAAATCCCCAATACCAGACCGAGCAATAGCACCCTGAAATTCTGCCAGAAAATCAGCATCACCGGCGCAGGCGTGGATATGGGCAGGTAGTTGATCACCTGCTGCAGCCCCCGCCCGAGGGAATTGGGAGCAATATCGAGGGGAAACACTTCCGCCTGGCGTGTTCCAATGATGGCCGACAGGATGGTGATTATCAGCACGGCCAGGATGGTCCAGCGCATGTTGCCCAGCGCGCGCGGCAGCGTGCGCCGGTACCAATCACTCACGTTCCTGGCTTCTCCACTGAATTCCTGCCAGAAGACGCTCCACAACCAACGCACATTGAGCACATCGATTTCACGCCCAAGCAGTTCTTCACGGTGAAAATGCGCCAGCCCAACACGGACAAGCAGAACAGCGAGGACCACGAGGCCAAAAACGATCCACCAGAGCGAAAGCGTGTCCCGCCCCCAAAACATGACCGCGCTCTCAGCCTGTACCAGCAGCGCCATGGGAATAACGATGAAACTCGCCAGCAGATTGGCAGCCCGTACGGAAGTGGCCTGGGTTGAGACGACCACCGCCCCACTGACCATGACAACGGCCTGGGCGATGGTTAGAAACACAATTTGCACCAGCAAGTCCAGCTCAGGGAGCGGGACATTATTGATCGACAGCCCAAGCAAATAAACACTCATTCCCAGAAAACTACCAACCAGCGGCGGCACCGTGGAGGAAAGCAGCTTACCGACATAAAGCTGCCAGTCCTTAACCGGAGAACACAGCAAAGGCTCGATGCTGCCTCGCTCTTTTTCGCCCACAAAACTTTCCAGGGCAATAACCAGGGATACCGAAATCGGGAAAAACCCCACGATCATGAGCAAAAACGGCACCAACCGTTCGCCAACGATATCCGCCCCGTACTCACGCACGAAACCGAGCATCTGCTGCGCTACGAAGTTCATCAGGAACGGGAACAACAGGGTCAGGACAATAATCGGAAAGATAATGCGCCAGTCGCGAAACTGGTCACGCACTTCCCGCCGTGCAACCACCAGCACCGGGCGCAGGCTAGCTGCCAGCATACTCACCCTCCCTGATCTGGCTGACAGCCTGCAGATAAGCGTCCTCCAGGCTGCGGGGGACAGCCTGGAAGGAAGTCAATTCCAGGCCCATAGAAATTAAATAACGGATCAATTGCGGATTGGTATGGTTGGGATCACTAACCTCAAATTGCAGCCAATTTTCACCCCGCCCCGCCAGCCTGACCCCGACAGGGAAACCATCCAGTTTACCAGTTGGGGTTGGATGGGCCAGGCGGGCTTCAAAGGAGGGCGGACCCAGCAGGCGGTGTTTAATTTCCTCTGGCGAGCCGCTTAGAATGATCTGCCCCGCGCGGATAATGGCAATTTGATCCGCCAGATTTTCCGCTTCGCTCAAATTATGGGTGCAGATCAAGATCGTGCGCCTTTCGCTGCGCAAGTGTCGAATGGCGTCGCGGACAATTCGGGCGCTTTCTGGATCCATGGCGGAAGTTGGTTCATCCAGCAGCAAAACTGGCGGATCGTGTATCAATGCGCGCACAAGGGCAAGTTTCTGCCTCATGCCCTTGGAGAATTCACCCAATTTCTTGCCCTTGACCATATCAAGCCCAAACTGGCTCAGCAGGTGCTGGGTGCGTTCGCTGCAAAGCCTCGCGTCAATGCCATAAAGGTCCGCGTAGAAACGCAGGTATTCCTCCGCATTCATGCGCGCGTACAGGCTGTGATGCTCGGTCAGCACGCCAACAGAAGCGCGCACCGCTTCGGGTTGATCCACGACGCTGTAGCCGTTGACCCAGGCACACCCGCGGCTGGGAGTCAGAATGGCGGTCAGCATGCGCACCGTGGTGGTTTTGCCGGCTCCATTCGGACCCAGCAAAGCCAGGACCTGCCCGGCTTTAATATTCAGATGGACTCCATCCACAGCGACGAATTCGTCGAATTTTTTACTGAGATCCCTGGCAGCGATCATCTCTACTTATCGCTGCTGGTGCCAAGTCGTCCTGACATGCTTAAGCTTCCTGGGCCGTCTCTGGCTCGTCGGGTTGGTCCGTCCGCTTTGAACGATGCCTCAGGATCAGGGCAGCGATTGCGCTCAGCGCGATTACTGCCATAATTGTCTGGTTGATATTGATGCCGGCGATAGGTGATGGGTCCAGGCGCAGAAATTCCAGGAAGAAACGCCCGACCGGATACACAATCAGGTAGACCAGGAAGATATCACCCACGACCAGCCGGTTGATGAATCTTCTACTGATCCACAGCAAGAGCGCCATATTGATCAGATTGTAGATCGATTCATAAGCGAACAAGGGATGGTAGTAAGCCACATTAATATATTCTGGCAGGCGGTGAGCCGGTTCGATGAAGATTGCCCAGGGCAGGTCGGTCGGCGCGCCATACACTTCCTGGTTGACGTAATTTCCGAATCGCCCAATCGCCTGAGCCAGCGCCAGCCCGGGAGCAATAATATCTACCCACATGGCGAAGCTCTGCCCTTTTTTACGGCAGTAGAGATATAAAGCAATCGCGCCGCCAATAACCGCACCGGGAATTCCCAGGCCGCCCTTCCAGATTTGGAGAATTTCCAACGGATGAGTAAGGTAATACCAGGCGGTAATGCCCTGTTCAACCATCGAAGCTGGTGGTGTGAGGACATGCCAGATACGCGCACCAATGACCCCGGCGATCAGCAGGTACGGCAGCATGTCCCAGACAAGATCGGTATTGACCTTGCGCCGCCTGGCTTCCAAGGTTGACAGACCGGCAGCGGCCAGCGCCCCCAGCATTATGATGATCCCGTAATAATGCACCGTGTAACCGAAAATCGTAAAGCCTTCGCGCATAGCTGAATTTTACTTCCTTTCCTCGATGTTTTGCTGCCCCACCGTGATTCCGCAGCAGCCTGGATTCATTTCAAAATGTCATTTTGCTCCCTGGCCTGCTGCTGGACAATCCACAGGCGCTGCAGGGTGGTGAAATTGGCCAGAACAGCCAGGAGCCACAATGCTACCAGCGGGCGGTTAAGCAGTAAAAATGGGACCAGCACAAGATAGCGCTCGACCCGTGTCATCAACCCACCGCTGACTTTATAACCAGCCGATTCAGCCCGCGCTTTTACGTACGAGACCAACACGGTACCAGCCGCGGCTGCATAAGCCAGCAGAACAGCCGTAACATTTTGCTGCTGTGTGAAATAATAAAGTAATCCGCCGAGAATCATCAGGTCGGAATAGCGGTCAATGACTGAGTCAAGGAAACCCCCAAAGCGGCTGGGTGTTCCGCGCAGGCGCGCCATGGTGCCGTCCAGGGCATCTATCGGCGCGACCAGCAGTACCACCAGTCCGCCCAACATAATATTTCCACGCGCTAGCAGGACAGCCGCAATGAGATTGCCGACCAAACCCAGCAGGGTCATGGTGTTTGGCAGGATACCCAGCCTGTTCAAAAATGCGCCGACCGGGTCTAACAGCTTTTTAAATCGCACCCGTAAATAATCGGAAAAAGTTACCGGCGGTTTCTTCTCGACCGAATGGTTCACATGCCACCTATTGAATGATATTTGACCCGCATCCGAACCCCTGTTGTCAGAATGGGTGTATGCTATCTTACCTGACCTAAACTGTCAAGCGCGCCTTGAAGAATATTATTCTACATCCTCATCCGTATCTGCGTCTTCCTCAGCATCGATCAAGACTTCGCGATCCTTACCGCCGCCCAGGGATGGTCCAACGATGCCCATTTCCTCCAGCTCGTCCAACAGTCTGGCAGCTCTTGGAAAACCAATTCGCAGGCGGCGCTGTAACAGCGACGCGCTAGCGCGCTGTGTTTTCTTGACCAGCTCGATGGCATTGTTGATCAGATCATCCCCATCTGGCTCGCCCTGCTCGACCAGTTCCTCCCAGGGGGGTGCTTGTTCATCTCGGGCGGCGAATGCCCTCTGCCAGAATCCGATGACGCGGTTGACCTCCTGGTCACGCAGGATGACCCCCTGGGTACGCTGCGGCACACCTGCTTCCGGATGCAGAAAGAGCATATCCCCACGTCCCAACAGGGATTCAGCCCCATTGGTGTCCAGGATGACGCGCGAATCGATCGAGGATGCCACGCTGAAAGCGATGCGCGCCGGAAAATTGGCTTTGATCAGGCCGGTAACCACATCCGTGCTGGGGCGCTGCGTAGCGATCACCAGATGGATGCCAGTGGCGCGCGCCATTTGCGCCAGCCTGACCAGGCTGTGTTCGGTCTGATCAGGCGCGGTCATCATCAGATCAGCCAGTTCATCTATGATCACCACGATACGCGGCAGGGGATCCTGACCCTGGCGTTTTAATTTGCGGTTATATGTCTCCAGGTCACGCGCGTTGGCGGCTTCCAGCACGCGGTAACGCTGGTCCATTTCCACCAACGCCCAGCGCAGCACCGCCAGCATACGCTCGATCTCAGTCTCGACCTTGCCGAGGATATGCGGAAGACCATTAAACCGGACCAGTTCGACCATCTTGGGATCCAGGATAGCCAGCCGCAGGGTCGCGGGCGAGTTGTTCATCACCAGGCAGGTGATGATGGCGGCCAGGCAGACTGATTTTCCCGAGCCGGTCGTTCCCGCCACCAGCAAATGCGGCATGCGCGCCAGGTCAGCAGCCACTGGCTGGCCGGAGACATCCCGCCCAAGGGCAATCGCCAGGGGAGAATCCAGGCGCTGGAATTCCTCCGATTCAAGTATGGATCTCAGCCGCACCAGAGTGGTGCTGGAATTGGGCACCTCAACGCCAACATACGAATGCCCGGGAACAGGCGCTTCAATGCGCAGGCGTTCGGCAGCCAGCGCCAGCGTCAGGTCACGGGTCAAACCCGAAATCTGCGAAACGCGCACTTTCTGCCGGTAAGGCAGCCCATCCTGCCCAATTTTTTCGACAAAACCGGGTTCGACCGCGAACTGGGTTACCGCAGGTCCAACGCGATAGCCGATCACCCTTGAGGGTATCCCAAACTCATCCAGAGTCTGCTCGATTTTGTTGGCGATCGCAAGGATGCGCTCCTCGTCGACCCCATTGCTCTCCTCCTGGGTCAGCAATGCCAGGGGAGGCAGGTTTTCTTCCCGTTTTTTGGCCACAACCGGAATCTGGATGCCGGCCTGCGCGGCTCCTTGCTGCTCAGAGCGGGATTCGGCTGCCTGAGAACCCGGCAACGGTAACTGTGCATATTCACTGAGGCGGGGTTCGGAGGAAATCCACTCCTCCAGCAGTTTTGCCAGTTTGCCTCCCAGGCCAAAGATTCCTGCGAGCAGCCAGAGGGAGAGTATGATCAGCGTAATGGTGCTCCAAGGCAGGGGCAGCAGCATGCCTATCAGGCTCGCCAATCCCCAGCCAATGATGCCTCCATCCAGGCCTGATTCGGCCCGCAGGAGGTCTGTGCCGCCACGTATGGCCAGCAGCGCGAGAAAAGCGAATACCAGTCCCTCCAGCGCCAGGATGCGGCCCAGGTTCATCCCTGGGCGCTCAGGGCTGCCGCGCCGAAGAATAAGCACACCCAGATAGGCACCCAAAGCAACCACCAGCAGGCTTCCACTGCCGAGCCAGCGTTTCAGAAACCCGCCCCAGGGCGAAATGAAGGATCCGGCAGTCAGGTCGAGCAGCGCCAGCAGAGAGATCAGGCAGCCAACCAGGACCGTAATGCCGAGCACGTCCCTGCCGAAGCGCTCAAAACGCAAAAACACTCGCCCCAACCCCTCCAGGGCTGCTGCCGCTTTGTTGGGCGGCGGTTCCAGCGGTTTATTCTTTTGCTGGGAAGCGGTTTTTTTTCGACCTGTGCTCATTCAAGCTGCACTAAACCGAGCCCCAGCCGGCGCCTGTCGACATCTATGTGAAGAATACGCACGGAAACCTGTTGGCCGATCATCAGGAAATATTCCAGCGATTTACAGCCCGGCGGCAGTTTGATGGAGGAAATATGGATTAACCCTTCAACACCAGTATCCAGGCGGGCAAACGCACCATAACGCGTCATGGAGGTAATCCATGCGCTGACGACATCCCCCACCTGATAGCGCGACGCCATTGTCTCCCATGGATTGGGGTGCAGGCGCTTGACGCTTAAAGCGATACGCGAGTTTTCCTCACACACATGCAGGACCAAAACCTGGACATCATCCTCTACCTTGAGAATATCTGAAGGGTGCTGGACGCGCCCCCAGGAAAGCTCGGAGACATGAATGAGGCCTTCTACCCCGCCAAGGTCGACAAAAACTCCAAAATCGGTAACGTTGGTTACCTTGCCCGTCAGTACCGCGCCTTCCTTCAGCGAACTGAACAACAATTTACGGCGGCCCTCTCCCGCCAGGGCAGCCCTCTCAGAGAGGACAATACGCTCCTGGTCAGGCTCACATTCAATGACCTTCAGGTCAATGCTGCGGTCCACATAACTGGCCAGGAAGTTGCGGCGCTCCTCTTCCTCCAAATCGGTCGGCATATCCACAAGGTGCGAGATCGGTACAAACCCCTGAATCTGATTTCCCTGCACGAGCAAACCCCCGCGGTTAAAACCGTGCACCCGTAAATTTACAATCTCATCCTGATCGAAGAGCTGCCGCGCAAACTCCCAATCCACCACATTCAAAGAAGGCTGTGCCCCATTTTTGGTCACAGTTTCTTTTTGACTGGGAACTACGGATTCCTCGTCGGATAAAATTGCAGCCCACCAACCCTCATCGATCCTGTCTGGAATTTCTTCCCCCAAATCTGATACCATGCGTTCGGAAACCATCTACAATCCTCCCCTGATAAATACAGATAAGCCCATATGTAATCTATTGTAAATCAATCCAATTTATTTTTGCAACTCTATTGGACGACCATTTTCTTGTTCCATTTTAATTATCGCCGCCGCCACAGCTTCAATCGCCACCCTCTGCTTTCTGTACAGGTCAGCTTCGGACATAGCCAGGCGCAGGGCAATTTCACGAACCTTTTTTCCCTCCAAGAATTTCATCTCAAGGATATTATACAGCACCCATTCAGCGGTAAAGCGGCGCTCACCTTCCGGGCGTACCCTTTCGATGGCCTCTTTCAAGATCGACCGCAGAGCATTGGAGGGGTTGCCGTTGCTCTTTTCGATGCTCTCCTGGACGACTCGCAGCTTTAGCAGCGGGCTTTGGGTTAACTTCGGCCCGCCCCAGTAGTGTGTCAGGGCATCTCTTACGGATTGGACGATATCTCCGCCCACCACGGGAAGGTCACCATCGAATACACCGCTTTGATCAAAGCGCCCGGCCGCGCGGAATTTCTCGATGTATTCCACCTGCGAGGTAAGGTCATTTAAGGTTTGGAAGACGCTCTCCTGCAGGCGGCGGTCATTCAACGCACGCGCTATCCGCTCGCGCAGACCTTCCAACGCCTGAAGCTGATCCTCCTCAAAACTGTGACCGGCGGCGCGGCTGATCCCAAGAATGCCTGTCAATACAGGCGGTTTATCACCATTTTGGTCGATAAAAGGGATGAGCAGGTCGTCGCCCCAGGTAAACATATCGGTGATGATTTCATCCTGGCGAATCAGGCGGTTAATTTCGCGCTCCACTTCCCCCTGGTCAAAAAAGGTTTTTCCGACTTTCACAACCAGTTCCAGCCCATCAGGGTTCAAAGCTGCCAGGTATGCCCCGGGTGACTGCAAGCGGTCGCACACAGCCGAAAGCGCCATCTCCAGAAACTGGCGCAGGTCCTGGCGGGTGATCAGGCGTTCCTCCAGGCTGCGCAGGATCTTGATTTCTTCCTGGTCATTGCCGTATAAAAACCAGCGCTCCAGCACTGGAAAAAACAGCGTCACCAGGTATTCTCCCAGCAGGATCATGCCAACCATAACGATGGGCGTGAAAGCGTTGTATTCCAGCCCGTATAATTCGCCAGCCCGGCGGACAATGGTGGTGGCGCCCAGCGTAAAGCTCGCCACCACCGGCCCGCGCAAAATCCATTTGAAAAGGCGGCTTTTAACCTCCCGGTCTGGTTGGGCGACGCCGAAAAAGGCCACCGAATAGGCCATCGTCACCACCAGACCGCCGACCAGGATATTGTTGAGCACCGAAACAATCCAGAAAAGGATCGTATGACGTGCGGCGATGTCCGAACCAAAAAGTAAAAATGGGAAACTCCCCAACGCTGGTGCAATGGCGCCCACCAACAGGTAGCCAATCCGCCGTCTGCCTGTCACGGTTACAGAACGGTTGTAAGCGCGCACAAAGTTATACCAGGACATTGCCATCATAATGAGGTAATAAATGACAAAGATATCCGTGAACCAGGTTGGTTCCAGGCGCGGTGTGGGCGGAGTCTGGATGAGGGTGGTGCCCACCAGGAGACCCAGCGGCAGGGAGATCAGGAACAAAAGTGAGACAAGATAGGACAGCCGAATCACCCAGCGCCTGCGTCCGCGGCTTGGTTTACCGGTGGTCGCCAGAAGCGCATCCGAAAAGTGCAGGTAGGCTGTCGGGATGAAAATGATTCCGATCCATTGCACTCGCAGCCAGAAATCCAATTGGTCCGGCCGCAAGACCACGCTGGCGAAGGTTTCTGAAGAATAAACAATCACCAAACAGGTCAGGATAATTGCAAACGAACGAGCCACCCGTTCGCGTAAATTAAAGGTTAACGAATAAAGCAGCAGCGAAAAGGCCGTGATCGAAACCCCGGCCATCAATATTTGATTTAGGGTAATCAGTACGGAAAGCAACTCGAACCTGAATTGTTAAAGGTTTCCTATATATTATCGTAAAAGGCGGCTAAAAAACAAGGCAATATCTTGATTGGCGTAGTATTGATCATGATAGCCGCTGAACTCGAATCCCAGTTTAATCGCCAAACGTATGGCGGGATGGTTTTTGGAGTGCATTTCGATGACCATGCGGCGCATACCCCGTTTGAGCGCCCAATCCTGCGAAGCCAATACCAGAGCGCAGGCGATCCCCTGACGGCGGAATGGTTCCGCCACTGCCAGCGAATGTACCCAGGCGCTGCGCGCCTCCAATTTTTCCTCGATGCAGATATAACCGACCAGTTCTCCCGCGTGGACCGCCACCAGAAAGCCCGCGGGAGATTTGGAAAAGCGTGCCAGCGCTGCCAATCCATTCACATGTTCGATCCGGATAGAACGCGGCAGGCGCACTTCTCGAAAAACGATACTCACCTGTGATTCCTGAATGGCTCGGTCCATCTGCCACACATAATCACTCATATTATGCAGGTCAATGGATCTCAACTGCTCAAAGTCAGTTTGCTGAGCGGGACGAATCTCGATTTCTGGCATGGGATATCCCTCCTAAGGCGCCGTAATCCGCACCGGGACGATGCAGGCAGGAAAAATGTTGTTGACGTTATCGCGCACAACCAGGCGCAGCAGATAATCACCCGGGACGAGCTGGGATGTATCCCATTGACCACTACCTTCCCCGCCCAGGGGCTGCTCAATAATGGCGCGGTCGCCAGCCGCGATAGGCACCCAGATGTTTGATCCGGTCTGGCTGTACTCGTAAGTGTAATAGCCCAGGTTTGGCACGCTGACCGTGCCTGAGAGCGTCACTGTGCCGCTAATGGTTTCACCTGCTTGCGGCGATATCCATTCAATTTGACCGCGGATGCAACCTTCCTGGATGATATCCAACGATGAGAGGCCTTCATCCGGCGTTGGGGTTGCGAAAGCCAGCGGTCCCAGAGTAGTCGTCGGCGTGGCCAGTAATTCAAGTGTGGGGGTAGCAAGCGCTTGCGCATTCGGAAAATCAGGATAAATTACCGATGTGAAGATGAATTCCGCGCCGGCGAACAGAAACAAGAACACCAATACGGTTACTGCACCCCCAAGTTTACGCTGGGCTGCTTCGCGTTCCAGCCCGAACACCGCCAACCGCAATTCCTCCCAGGCATTGAAGACTTTGCGCAGCGTCAGCAGCGCAGCCAGCCCCAAGACAGCGTAAATCCATACTTCGTAGGTTTTTAAGAAACGGAGTACTTCTTCCATGCCTGCTTAATAAATGCTCCGCAATGTAATATTTCCAACCGCATATTCCAGGCTTGTTTCAGGAAAATCGCCGCAAGACCCCGCGCACCAGAGTGGTGATCCTGGGTGCCAGGATCTCGCCCGCTTCCAGGACCTCCTGATGAGTGGTGATGGTGCTGCCGTCCAGGTTGGCTTTATTTGAAATCCCAGAAAGCCCAAGCACTTTCATCCCGCTGTGACGGGCGACAATCACCTCCGGCACAGTGGACATTCCAACGGCATCTGCACCGATGGTGCGCAGGAAACGCAGTTCAGCCGGCGACTCAAATGAAGGGCCGCTAAGCCAGACGTAAACGCCCTCTCTCAAGGCAACACCCGTCTCACGTGCTACCTCTCGACACACCTGCTGATAGCTGCGGTCATACGGCTGGCTCATGTCTGGGAAGCGTTCGCCAAATTCGTCCAGGTTTGGCCCACGTAATGGATTATGACCCGCCATGCCAACCAGGTTAATGTGATCGGTGATCAGCATCACGTCACCAGGTTGAAACTCCGGGTGAATCGCCCCGGCCGCATTGGTGATGATGAGCGTTTCTATGCCAAGCCGCTGCATCACGCGTATTGGCAGTGTAATGCGGGCAATTGGATAGCCCTCGTAGAAATGCGTGCGCCCCTGCATCACCAGGGCAGGCACGCCTTCCAATTCACCAATGACCAGCCGCCCGGCATGCCCAACAATCGTTGAAATCGGCCAGTTAGGGATATCCTTATAAGGGATAATATCCGGATGGACCACCGCATCCGCCAATCCGCCCAAACCAGAACCAAGCACGATACCTACCTTTGGTGAGAATTTCGTCGAAGCGCGGATGAAATCTCGGGTTTCATCGATTTCCTGCAGCGTAACCCATTCCGACATGGTTTCCTCCTGAAAATTTTCACTTCACATCCGGCGTCCGAATCTACAGGAAGAAAATCCCGCCGGGCTGTTTTACCAAACCATTCCAATCCCGATCCTCAAGCGGTGGCCGCGTTTGCTGAAACTGTAGAGTACCTTGCAAAAAACCGGTCCTGCATAACAGGTGCGAAATAGTTGACAGCCTGCTCGCAAATTTCAATTTCTACCAGGAAAAGGATTTTCAATGAATGCTTTTGAAGCAAAGGACGAACCTGATAAAAACGAAATGCCAGTGTAATAGATTATATCAGAATCTAACCTCTCTCTCATCGGCATACGCGCCCGCATTTGTTCGATCCCATCACCCCTGTCTGTTCTGAATCAAAAAATTGTAAGTTAGTTGTTATTAATAAACGATATTCAAACTCATATAATATCTATAACAAAAGGGTGGAAAAAACGTATGCCAGCCAAAGCACTAATCCCAATTAACAAACAACAACAACTCGCACTTCCAGGGACGATCATTGGCTTGTTTGTCAACCTGTTAATGGTCTTGTTCCTGGTGGGCTTTCAGCCTTTCTCTCGAGAGAATTTTTATTCTCTTGTTGTGGTCAGCACCACCAGCATTTTCCTCCTGCTGGTTTATTTCTGGATGATCCCCTGGAGCGCCGAGAACCGCGTTCGTTCCTGGCTGCTCACGGTTTTGAACTGCCTGATGATCGCGGCGGTGGTCTTATTGGACCAGTTCCTGCCCAGCGGGTATGCAATCCTTTTCCGCTTTATCATTCTGCTGCAAACAGCGATCTTAATTGGGCGGGGCGCATCATACACACTGATTTTCTTCGTCCTGGCGATTACGATCCTGATGGACCAGGTACACATATTCTCTTCCCTGGTCAACTTTTCTTTTCAGGATTTCGTGTTCTTGCCCTTGGCGGGAATCCTGGTGACCGAAACTGGTATCCGCCTGCAGGATTTCCTGACTGCCGAACTGCGCAGGATGCAGACGCTGAACCAGGTTGCGCGCAGTCTGGCTTCTTCTCTCGAATCCCATCAGGTTATGGCGTTGGTATCCAGCGCGGTTCAGAACGCTATGGATGCCGATACCTATTATGTTGGTATGCTCAAAGGTGATTCTGTCCACCTTGAGCTGTTGTATGATGATGGCGAATTCTTCCCATCTATGGATATTCCCCTGAAAGATACGCTGGCCGGGCAGGTGGTCAAGACCCGCAAAGCGCTCCTCATTCGCAACCTGATCGAGGCGCACAAGCGTCTGAATCTTGCTTATAAACTGGTTGGAAAGCCGCGCATCAGCCAGTCCTGGATGGGCGTGCCCCTGGAATCGCATGGTGAAATCATCGGCCTGATCGCGGTCGCTTCTTACAAAAAGAATGCCTTCGACGAAGGCGACCTGGAACTACTCGGAAATATTGCCCAACAGGCTGCTATGGCGCTGGATAATGCCGGGCACCACCTGGAAGTCGAAAACCGCTCGCAGCTTGACAGCCTGACGGGGGCTTTAAACCACAACACGGCGCTGGCCAGACTTGATCGTGCCGCCATAGAAGCCGCCTCCCTTTCCAGCACGCTGAGCCTGATTATGGTGGATATCGATCACTTTAAAAATTATAATGATTCCTACGGGCACCTGATAGGCGACCAGGTCCTGATCCTGTTAACTCAGACCATCCAGCACTGTGTAAAGAAGAGCGATATCGTCGGAAGATGGGGCGGCGAGGAATTTCTGGTTGGGCTGCCGCATACAGATCTGAAACAGGCTTTCGCTATTGCGGAGCGTATCCGCCATGCTTTAGCCAGCCTAAACATCAGCGACCGCGATAACTGCCGCATCCCCGCCCCGACGATCAGCCAGGGCATCGCCTATCTGCCTCTTGAAACTGATGATGTCCAGACCCTGATCGACCTGGCAGATCAGCGCCTCTACCAGGCAAAGGAACGCGGCCGCAACCAGATCGAACCCGAAATCAGCGCGGAACAACTATACCAGCTAAAATTTTTGGAACGGGAATAATCACTGGCAGCCGGTTTAACTGACCAAAGCCTGGCGAAAGGCGGACACCGTGTGATCGAGGGCGGCATCATCGATCCAGTAATGCAGCGCCAGGCGAAATCCCATTGGGCTCACCACACCCACCAGAACTCCTGCTGCTTTCAGGCGCTCGGCCACCTCCCTGGCGGTCAATCCGAGCTCCTCATCCAAAGAAACGAACAACAGGTTGCTGGGCGGCATACCAAAGGTCAGGTGCAATCCCTCAAGGGTTGACAGGCTTTGCGCCAGCAGCCGAGCGCGGCGGTGATCCTCGCTAAGGCGGTCCACCATCTGCTCCAGCGCGACGATTCCGGCTGCCGCCAGCACGCCAGCCTGGCGCATGCCGCCTCCAAGGTGCTTGCGAATTCGCCTGGCGCGCGTGATAAATTCCTGGGTACCGCACAATACTGAACCCACAGGCGCGCAAAGCCCTTTGCTCAGGCAGAAAGTGACCGAATCGGCCGGCGCACACAGTTCTTGCGCGCTGCAGTTCAAAGCAGCCGCGGCATTGAAAATACGCGCACCATCCAGGTGCAGTTTCAACCCCTGGGCGTGGGTAAGCTCAGCCACGCTCGCGGTATAGGCAGCATCCAGAACCGTCCCACCGCAGCGATTGTGGGTATTTTCCAGAATGACCAGACGGCTGACCGGCTGATGGATATCCGATCCGCGCACAGCCTTCTCGATGTCTTCGAGCAGGATGGTGCCGTCCGGTTGGTTTGGCAAAGTGTGCGCGAATACACCACCCAACGCTGATATCCCACCGCCTTCGAACAAAAATGTGTGCCCCAGGTGCCCCATGATGGCCTCATCGCCACGCTGGCAATGAGCAAGAACCGCGATCAGGTTGCCCATCGTACCCGATGGGATAAACAAACCGGCCTCTTTGCCAGTTTTTTCGGCCGCCATGGCTTCGAGACGGTTTACAGTTGGGTCTTCGCCATAAACATCATCCCCGACCTCCGCTCGGTACATGGCTTCACGCATGGCGGGCGTCGGCTGGCTGACCGTATCAGAACGCAGATCGATGAATTCTAGCATGGTGACCTCTTGGATTGGATTTAGGGATGTATTACTGCTGCCGTAGGACTGCCAATATCGTCAGGAGTTCATCCGGAAGCCCGGCTTCGAAGGTGCGCGTTTCATTTTCTCCTGGTAACCGAAGGCTGATCCTTGCGGCGTGTAAAAAATGTCGGTTAATCTGCAGGCTGGGTTTACGCCGCCCATAAACCCTGTCCCCTACCACAGGGCAGTTGATAAAAGCCATGTGCAAGCGAATTTGATGGGTGCGGCCGGTCAGCGGGAAGACTTCCAGCAGGGTATGGTTGTTAAAGGATTCACGGGTGTAATAATCGGTTACTGCGTTCCGTCCTTTGCCCGGTGGTACAACCGCCATGCGTTTACGCTGCACGCTGTCACGGGCGATCGGCGCATCAATTTTGCCCTCCGGGGTGGGCGGTTTTCCGTCCACCAGGGTCAGGTACATTTTTTTTACCTCGCGCCGGCGGAACTGCTCCTGCAGAAAGCGGTGAGCGCGGTCGTTTTTTGCCACCAGAATCAACCCGGAGGTTTCCTTATCCAATCTGTGCACAATACCAGGACGCTGTTCCCCGCCTACGCCCTCCAAATTCGGAGCGTAAGCCAGTACAGCGTGCACCAGCGTGCCAGTATCATGCCCGGCCGAGGGATGAACTACCATACCGGCAGGCTTGTTGATCAGGATCAGGTCGCGGTTCTCAAAAACGATGTCCAGCGGAATGGCTTCTGGCGACAATTCTGAGGGTTGGATTTGCGGGATCACAACCTGCACCAGGCTGCCAGGTTCAACCATGGTCCCAGTTTTGGTCACAATTTGCCGGTCAACCTGTACAGCCCCGGCTTTGATCAAAGCCTGCAGGCGAGAGCGCGAAAATTCCGGCAGGCGGCTGACCAACACCTTGTCCAGGCGTTCATTTTCAACTCCAGAAAAGGTGAACGCCCGGATCGATTCAATCATTGGCTTCGCTGAATTCCGTATGGCGCTGTTCATTGGCCCCCTCGTCCTTCAGCGCTTTCTCTTTGCGCTCACGCTGCTCCTGGTACCACACGCCGAAGATGAGCACAACAACCCCGATCGTAATGCTCGAATCAGCCACGTTAAAAACTGGGAAGGTTCCCACCGAAATAAAATCAACCACGTGCCCAATTGTGATCCTGTCGATCAAATTGCCGATAGCGCCGCCCAGTTGCAGGCTCATCGCCAGGCGCAGCGGCCAATCGGCTGCGGGCACACGTGGAAAGTAGTAAATAATCGCCAGCGCGACGATGAATGCCAGAACAGCAAAAATATCGCCCCCGTTTTGAAACAGTCCAAACACTACACCGCGGTTATACCAGTGCACGATGCGGGCATAGGGTTCGAGCCATTCCCAGGGCACCCAGCTCTCTCCCAGGGCAAGGTTCTGCTGCACGACCCACTTGGTAAGTTGATCGACAATGATGATGGTTCCAGAAATGCTGAGCAGAAATATATAGCCGCTAAATAACTTCTTCAAAGAATAACCTCCGCGGGTACACTTTGCTGAATTGTACCGCAAAGTCTGCCGGCCATAAAAAACACGCTTGACAGACAATTTTAGTGTCAGTATACTGCCAATGACTATGCCAGAAACGCCGTTCCGCGCTTTCATAGCCATGCCCCTGCCCGACACGCTGCATCAGCAACTGGAATTGTTGGTGAGCGAATTAAAACATGCAGGGGTCAGTGGAGTCCGCTGGGTGCCGCTGACGAATATCCACCTGACATTAAAATTTTTGGGGGATATTACCGAACTCCAACGAAAAAACCTGACAGAGCGCCTTACTGCCATTGTGCAGCAATTTTCGCCCATCAATATAACCATTGGCGGGATTGGTGCATTCCCTAACCCGCGCCGAGCGCGCGTGGTCTGGGTGGGCGTCCAGGCACCGGCACAACTTGCGCGACTCCAGCAATTGGTCGAAAATGAAGCGGCTGAGGCGGGAATTCCCCCAGAGGAAAAGCCCTTTTCTCCACACCTGACGATTGCGAGAGGAACCAAGTATGCAACCCAAACTGAGTTGGAACGGCTGGCTGCCGCCCTGGTTAAGTTGGAAAAATTTGATATTGGGCGTTTTACCTCCAACCACATCACCCTGTACCGCAGTGATTTGCGCCCGCAGGGACCAGTATATACCCGGCTGGCTCAATTTGGATTTCAGACGTAAATATGCTAGAATTTTGATGACCTAAACCAAACAAAAGAGGTGCTATCTGAATCCACTGGAAATTGCCCGCAGCATAGTAAACGCCCTGGAAGAGAAAAAGGGCGAAGATATTCTACTGATCGATATTCACGAGATCACCTCGTTTACTGATTTTTTTATCCTCTGTTCTGGCAGCAGCGACCGCATGATCGACAGCCTGGCCGACACGGTTCTGGAAGAGGCGAAGAAGAAATTCCGTCTGATAGGCAGACAGGAAGGCCGTTCTGAGGCAGGCTGGGTACTGGTAGATTTGGGGGACGTGATCGTTCATCTCTTTTCCCCCGAGCAGCGCGATTATTACCGGTTGGAAGAATTGTGGAGCCAGGGTAAAGTGTTACTGCGGCTTCAATAAACCAAACCCAACATACGTGGGGAAGCGCCGGCGGGGAATCTGGCCTTCAGTCACGCTGTCTATCCAGGGAGGGAATCATGAAAGCACACCGGTTGGTACTGGCTATTATCTTCGCAGTTGTGTTGATTCTGCTGGTTTCAGCCTGCACCGCAAAAAAGACGCCTGAGCCTGCAGCGCTGCCCGCTACTTCAGGTGTAGAAACCGGTGCGTTGATACGCCAGCGGGGCGAATATTTTTCGGCTGCGGGTGAATGCGGGTTTTGCCACACAGCGCTGCGCGACCAGGCTGGCGACGATGTCTCCATCGACAGCGCCTGGCGCTCCTCAATGATGGCGAACTCCGCCCGTGATCCTTATTACCGCGCTTCGGTACGTTCGGAGGTGTTGGCGCAGCCGCACCTGCAGGATGTGATCGAAGAAAAATGCGCCGTCTGTCATATCGGCATGGCCTACACCAGCGCAGAATTTAACCACCAGCCCACACTGATGCTGCCCGGTGGCGGCTACCTCGATCCGGGCCATCCTCTCTACCCGTTGGCTCTGGATGGGGTCTCGTGCAGCCTGTGCCACCAGATCACTGCTGACGGCATGGGAGAGATGTCGAGCTACTCGGGTGGATATACCATCCTAAAGGATCAACCCGAGGGAGAGCGGCAGGCATTTGGCCATTTCCAGGTGGACCAGGTCATGGCAGGCGTGATGCGCAATGCTTCCGGCTTCGATCCGGTTCAGGCAGGTCACGTAAAGGATTCTGAAATTTGCGCGGTATGCCACAACCTATTCACGCCATATATTACCGATGCCGGTCAAATCAGCGAAACCCTCTTCCCAGAACAAACGCCGCATCTGGAGTGGCTGCACTCCGATCACCCGAAGTCGGCCTCCTGCCAGACCTGCCACATGCCCGCTGCCCAAGGCGAGGTCCCGCTTGCTAACACCGGCAGCCCGAAACGAACGCCATTTCCTCGCCACATTTTCGCGGGTGGGAATATCTACATGCTGGACCTCCTGGCGAACAACCCGGAAAGCCTGATAACCAGCGCAAGCGGCGAACATTTTTCAGCCACCCGCCAAAAGACCCTGGATCAGTTGCAGTCACAAACCGCCAACCTGGCCGTCCAGGCCGATCAGCGCTCAGACGAACTGCTTATCGAAGTATCCATCGAGGTGCTTACCGGGCATAAATTCCCCACCAGTTTCCCCTCCCGGCGCGCCTGGCTGCACCTGACGGTCAAAGATGCGAATGGGCAGGTCATATTTGAATCAGGACAGTGGGAAGCCAACGGAAAAATCAGCAACAATGAGAATGATATCGATGAAAGCCGCTACGAACCGCATTACGCCGTTATCAACCGTCCGGACCAGGTGCAAATCTACGAAGCCATCATCGGCGACCCGCACGGTCAGGTAACCACCACCCTGCTGCGCGCCACCAGTTACCTGAAAGACAACCGCCTGCTCCCAACCGGTTTTGACAAAAAAGGCGCGCCTGACGATATTGCAGTCTACGGTCAGGCCTTAGAGGATACCGACTTCAATGCTGGCGGTGATATCGTGCGCTACCAGGTCGCTGCTGCCAGCAGCAGCGGGCCCTACTTGATCGAGGTCGAGCTGCTCTACCAGTCAATTGGGTACCGCTGGGCTGAAAAATTTCGCAGCGAAGAAAACCCCGAGGGCGCGGAGTTTTATGGTTACGCCGATGCTCTCCCGAACACACCGGTGCGAATCAGTTCCGCTACCTTGCAGGTGCCTTGATCTTTTTGGTCTACACCAGCACGTCCAGCACCAGCGCCAGGAAAATGAACGCCAGGTACATGCTGGAATAGCGGTACATCCGCCAGGCCATCTTATTCCCCGTGCCGCGAAGCACGCGCCAGGCGGTGGAAATCAGCCACAAGCCGAGCACAGCCGCCGAGACCAAAAACAGGCTGCCTGCCACGTTGAACACCGGCATGAGTAGAGTCAGTCCTACCAGTTCCAGCGTGTAAATAAAGATCTGTTGGCGGGTTTGCTTTTCACCCTTGATCACCGGCAGCATGGGCACGCCTGCGCGGGCGTAATCCTTGGCGCGCACCAGCGCCAGCGCCCAGAAATGCGGCGGGGTCCACATAAAGACGAGAGCGAATAAAAAGAGAGAAGGCACATTCAGGCTGCCAGTGGCCGCCGCCCAACCCACCAGCGGCGGAATCGCGCCTGCGCCGCCTCCGATGACGATATTCTGCACCGTAGCATGTTTCAGCCAGATGCTGTAAATCAACACATAATACACCATGCCGGCAAAGGAAAGCACGGCTGCCAGCAGGTTGACAAAGCCAGCCAGCAGGAAGAAGGCTGCCAGGCAGGCTCCCACCCCGTAAGCCAATGCTTCTCCCGGCGCCAGCAAACCGGCAGGCAGCGGGCGTTTGGCGGTCCGCTGCATCGAGCCATCGATCTCGCGGTCGATGTACTGGTTTATGGCGCTGGCTCCGCCTGCCGCCAATGCCCCACCCAGAAGGGTCCAAAAGGTTAAGCCAAGGGAAGGGATTTCTCTACCGCCCACAACCATGCCAGCGTAAGTTGTCACAAGCAACAGAACAACGATAATCGGTTTGTTTAACATCAGGAAGGCGCGCAGGCGTACTGACAGCCGCGGCAGCCTGTTTCCCGCAGGATTTTTGCCATCCGCCAGAACAGGCCGAAGCACGGCTGCCCCCACAACCAGGGCGACCATTAACCCCCACAGACCGGCCGCTGTGGCCGCATGCAGGCCTACCAGATCAGGCGGGTAACCCCGGAAAACCTTCATCGCGCCGACAAAGACCTGTCCCGCAAACAGCAGCCCTGTGCCAGTGGCTGCTGTCAGCAGAAAGGCGTTCTGTTTCAGGCCGCGCCAGGCTTTAATGAAAATGACCGCGCTGATCACAGCGGCAGCCAGGGTGATCAGACGGTGACCCATCGATAACCAGCCCAAAGCACCATCAGGGAGCCCACCAGCGCACAACGGCCACCCTGCGCAGGCGGTACCAGCGCCCAGGCTTGCGGCCAGCGAGCCAGATACCATCAGAACAAACAATACCAGCAGTCCAACCAGCGTTAAGCGCGTGAAGGGCGCGGAGAAATTGAGGGACAGGCGCACATCTGGCTGGCGCTGCTGGAAAAATACCGCCACCGCGCTGCCCACCACCAGTCCCATGGCGGCCAGCGCGAGCCCCAGGTGCAGCGCTGACATGGCTGCATGCCCCGGCAGCATTACCAGGCCGCCGCCCAGCAGTACCTGCAGCCCCATCACGGCAAGGGCCAGCCCGAGGGTTGTGCGGATTATCGCCGCTGCTTTGTTCAGGAAGGATAAAACGAATGACACCAGGACAAACAGACCAGCGGCGGCGGCAAAGAGGCGATGCGCCACTTCGAAACGCCCCGCCAGATCTGCTGGCAGGACAACCTGCCCGTAGCAGGTCGGCCAATCGGGGCAGGCACCCTCGACTCCGTCAAAGCGGACCACATAGCCCATCATGATCAATAAAAAGGTCGCGACGACTGCGGCCAGCAAAATATAGCGAAACAACCGGCCTGCTTTATCTAAATGAAGATTCGAATGCATGCTTTCCCTTCCCCGTAAAAAGCTAACCTGCGAAGTTTTTCCCCTCGCCCCTCGTTTCGATGATCTGATCCATCTCAAAACCAGGTGTTTTTGACTGGCCCCTTGAGCGTAATTGCCGCCGCAGGAAGAAAGGATAACCAATTCCCAGAATGGCGGCGAACGTAAACCACTGCAGCGCGTACCCCATGTGAGGTCCCTCTGTGATTTCAATCTCTGGCAGCGCGCGGTATGGCGGTCCTACCCAGGCATCCTCCGGCGCCTGCTGGATCCACACCGGCAGCATCTCCAATTCGCTTTGTTCCTGAATACGGACGATATTGACCACCGTCCAGGCATCCAGGCGAGTCTCGCCAGGCGCCAGGGTGGGGTCTGCCACCCCGCCAATCTCGGGTTTTTCCTGCGGGCGGCGGATCATGCCCCTGACAACGACCTGCCCAGGTTCATGGTAGCGGGCGCGCCTGTCGGGATTTCCGTCTTCAAATGGAATCCAGCCGCGGTCCACCAGCACTGCCGTTCGTGTGCCGTCGATGATCAAGGGAGTCAGAACCCGGTAGCCCAATCTCCCCTCCCAAACCTGGTTGCGCAGCAGAACCTCCTGGCTGTGGTCGTACACGCCTGAAACCGCGACGCTGCGGTATTCCATATCGTAGAGGTGCGATACGGGTATCCCGCGGTTGAGATCGAGCAGCGGGGCTGCCAACTGGGTGCTGGCGCGTTCGTTGAAAGCCCTGCGCCACTCCAGACGGTCCAGCTGCCAGATGCCCAGACGGATCAAAATCCCCACGCCGAGAATAACCAGCAGGGTTGTACCCATCCAACGCAGGGAGGTGATTTGCTTCACGCGCTCCTCCCGGCTCCCAGTGTTTCCTTTGCGCCCGGCAGTGGTATGGCGACCATCGCATACAACCAGGCCAGAATCCAGGTCGGTAGTCCAATCGAGATGATGCCGAAAACGCGGTCAGAAGCCTTGGCGCGCGGTAAGACATCGATTCCCAGCACATTGGACTCCTGGAAGGAACACTCCATGGTGTACTGGCTGGGACGGTCGAGCGCCATGGTGCTGCTGGCGTTGGGCGGGACCCACATCGGGCCCAACTGGTGGCTGACGCTGTCCAGGTTGCGCACCACAATCTGGTCACCTTCGACGAATTTCATCTCCGGGAGACTGGGGCCGGGCAGCCCGTTGGCGATATTCTCGGCCGTGCCCGCCGGAACGATGATCTCGAGTACCTGCGGAGGCCGTTCACCCTTGTCGCGGACAAGCAGATAGGAAACCTCGCTGACCGCAAAGGCGAACACAAAACTGATCACCAGCGAGATCAGCAGGCGCTTTACGGCTGCGCGCAAAGTGGGACTCATGTCCTTACTCCCGCAGCAGATAGCGAATATCGGCAGCGATATCCGCCACCGCCGTGCCAAAGGCGTAGGTCAGGCGCAGGTTTCCAGTCTTATCAACCAGGTAAACCCGCGTGGAATGGTCCACCAGGTAACCAACCGCACTGTCGCTCTCCTGAACCTGGCGCGAGATAAAGTAGCCGCTCCAGACAGGCGCCAATTCCTGCTCTGTGCCCGAAAGCCCGATAAAGCCCGGGTCAAAGCCGGTTGCGTAGGCGTTCATGCGCTCTGGCGTGTCGCGCTGCGGGTCAACGGTGATGAATATAAACTGGACCCGTTCCGCATCCTGTCCGATCTCCGCCTTGACGCGTTTCATCTCCGCCAACGTCGCCGGGCAAATATCCGGGCAATGGGTATACCCAAAGAAAATCAGGCTGATCCTGCCGTCAGACGCGCTGAGATTGAAATTGCTTCCGTCAGCGTGCTTCAGATTGATCTCAGGAGCTGGAATGGGGGGATCGATTTGGGAACCCTTGAGCGTGTAAGGACGGGCAAATGCCACGCCCCACACCAGCAAAACCCCAGCCAGCAGCCCAAGAACAGTCAGGATCACGGATCTCTGCATCTATTTCCAGCCTCCGTTAGATCCTTCCAATCAGGTAGAGCGCTGGGTAGAAGAAAATCCAGACCACATCCACAAAGTGCCAGTAGTTGGCGGCTGCCTCGACCGCCCAGTGCTTTTCTGGTGTGTAATGTCCCTTCAGCCCGTTGCGGTAAATAATGAACAGGAAGATCACGCCGGTGAGCACATGGAACGCGTGCATACCAGTCATCATGTAGAAAACAGCCCCTTCAGCGCCATCGGCAGGTCCAAAGGGCGCCAGGCGCCATTCGAAGCCCACCACCCCAACCAGGAAGATGATGCCCAGGACCATGGTGATCAGGGTGCTGGTCAGAAAGCCTTTTCGATTACCTTTGGAGATCTGCACTTCAGCTCGGTTGATGAAGAAGCTTGAAATCAGCAGCACCGCCGTGACAATCAAGCCCAATTCCTGTTCCAGGTGCGGTCGTTTATCCCCCAGCAGGTAAAAGCGCGTGACCAGCAGGGCGGCAAAAACAAACGAATCAGACAGCAAGAACAGCCACAGCCCCAGCCGGTTGGTGGCGGTCTTGAAGCGGTATCGTTCCAATGAGGTATCTGGGGTACTCATTTAGTGCTCTCCTTCCGGTCGAAACAGGCGGCCAATGTGCATAAAATACACCACAACCAGCCCGGCTTTCAACAGCGCGATGACCCACAAGAAGATGGCAGCCGCTTCCTGTACACCCAGGATGTACTCGATGACAGTCAGCACCGCCAGTGCGATGAACACCAGCACACCGCGTTTCAATTCGTCAAATTTGTTTTGTTTTTCCATCATGATTCCTTCCCTGTTTCTCAATCAGCCGCGCTACGCGGGACGGTCTCCACAAATTTTGAGCCTGGCAGACCGTAGTCATAGGGGTGCCCGACCACCTGGAAAGGCACAGGATAATTGTGCATGGGCGCTGGCGAAGGCAGGACAGTCCACTCGGGCGAGCGCGACTCCCACACATTGCCGACGGCGACCTCACCCTTGCGCGCGCTGACCGCCAGGTTGATGAAGAAGATCAAAACCGATAAGGCGATCACAAACCCGGCGATTGTAACGATCAGGTGAGCGTTCTCAAAGCCGTGAGCCGGGTCGTAATCAGCGATGCGCCGGCGCATGCCCAGCAGCCCGACCTGCATCTGTCCAAAACTCATGATCATAAATGCCGGCGCGAGCAGGTAGAAATGGATCTTACCCAGCACTTCGTTCATCCTGCGCCCGGTTATCTTTGGATACCAGAAATAGATCGCCGCGAAGAGCGGAAAGATGAACCCGCCAAACATGGTGGCATGGAAGTGCCCCACGATGTAATAGGTATCATGCAGGTGCAGATCCGTCGAAACAGTGCCAGCCGGGGGACCGGTCAACCCGCCAATCAAAAACACCACGATCGCGCCGATCACAAAAAGCATGGGCGTATCGAAGCGTATGCGGCCCATCCAAATAGTAGCCACCCAACTAAAAAACTTGATGCCGGTGGGTACCGCCACCAACAGAGTCGAGTACATGAATGGAACCCGCAGGTACTCCTCCATGCCGGAGGTGAACATGTGATGCGCCCAGACCAGGAAGCCGACCAGCGCAATGCCCAGAGAAGACATCGCAACCCACTTGTACCCGAAGAGTGGTTTTCGAACGAACACCGGTAACAATTCGCTGATAATGCCCAGACCTGGCAGCACAAAGATGTACACCGCTGGGTGCGAATAGAACCAGAAAAGATGCTGGAAGAGGATCGGATTGCCGCCCGTTTCCGCTCTGAAGAAACCCATTCCAAACAGGCGTTCAAAACTGACCATCTGGAAAGAGGTGCCGATCAACTGAGTGGCGGTCAGGGCAATGATGGAAGTTGCCAGAACTGCCCACGAGAAAATTGGCATGCGGAAGAGCGACATGCCAGGCGCGCGCATGCGTAGGATGGTCACGATCAGGTTCAACGCGCCTAAAATGGAGGACCAGCCTGCAAAGAAGACAGCCACAAAGAACATCTGCATGCCCATTGGCGCGCGGATACTGAGCGGAGGGTAACCTGTCCAGCCGGTGTCAAACCCGCCGGTGAATATCGCGCTGACCAGGACCAGCGAGGCGGGCACAGCCAGCCAGAAGGCGAAGGCGTTCAGGCGCGGGAAGGCCATATCCTTCGCGCCGATCAACAACGGAACGGCGTAGTTCGCCATGGCGGAAATCCCCATCAGAATGGCCACGATCAAGGTCATGCCGTGCATGCCGATCAGGGTGTTGAAGAAATCCAGGGTGACCCACTGCATGCCGGTCTGCACCAGCTCCAGGCGGAAGATGAGCGCGAACGAACCGCCCACCACCAGCAGGAAGAGCGAAAGAAAGCCGTATTGGATGCCGATGACCTTGTGGTCCAGGCTGTACTCTAAAAAGCGCTTCAGGCCCGGCTCTTCATGCATCTCCTCCGGGTCCGGGGTTTCATCCCCCCTCGCCCAGGCGAACCAGTCGCGGAAAGCACCCATGCCGATCATAAAACCGATAATGCCAAGCGCCGCGCCCAGCACCCAGGCTGATTCCGCCCGCGGTCCAAGGCCCATCAGCGCACGAATACCATTCACAATGCCAATCCCGGCCGCCCAGCCAATCACCTGGCCAATCAACCCGGGGATGATTCGATAAGAAAAGATTTTTTTCATAACTGAACTTCTCCTGGTGGCAGGCTTATTGGAGTGATTTGATGTACTCAATAATTTCCCGAATCTGTTGTTCCGGGATGGTATCCTGGTAATTCTGCGGCATAACGCCTGGCGGGTAGCCTGCCGGGATTTGCGCGTTGGGATCCACAATCGAAACCCACAGGTACTCATCATCAACCGTGACAACGCTGCCATCGGTTAGTTCATGGGTCAAACCGTACAGCCCCAGCCAGGTGGGTCCCACGTTGATGCTGCCATCCACGGAATGACAAGAAAGACAGCCGTTGTTGCGCGCCCACCGCTCACCGCGCGCAACCGGATCGGTGCCGATGGCCGCCAGCTCAGACTGAACCCAGGCATCAAACTCTTCCTGGCTGACCACAATGACAGGCGATTCCATATAAGCGTGCTGGGTACCGCACATTTCTGCGCAGCGCACTTTAAATTCACCGGTCATGGTGGGGGTGATACGCAATTCGCGCACCAGGTTTTCTCCAGGCAGCAGGTCTTGCTTAACACGGAACTCCGGCACCCAAAATGAATGAATGACATCTACTGAGGTCATTTTGAGGAGCGCCTGTTTGTTGACCGGCATGTACATCTCTGAAGAGGTTATTCCGTAGTCTGGATATTCAAAACGCCAGAACCACTGACCGCCAACGACAGATATATTCAGCGCCTGCGGATCTACACGGCGTGTTTCTGCCAGTGAGACAGAACCCAGATATGAAAAGTAAATGACAATTCCCAGCGGGATGATGGTCCAGATGACTTCTAGCGGGTTATTACCGCGGATGTGCGCGCCGTCGCGGTTGTCGCCGGGTTTTCGCCGAAAGACCACCAAGCTGTAACCCAGGAAGACTGTGATCAACGAAAACAGCAGCGCTATCATAAAAAAGTGCAGGTTAAACAGGTCATCGATCGGCTGTGCCTGCGCGCTGGCAGCGATCGGCAGCAAACCGATATTAGAGAGGAACAGGTAAACCAGCGCAGTCACGATAACGATCAGGACGCCTACGATTACGAAATGTTTCATAGATGCACTCCTCTTGGGTGAAGGAATAACAGGAGGTTGCGGCGGAATGTTGACAAGACTTAACCAATCCTCTGCCTGAGCAGGCGTGAGCGTGCGGCGGTCGTAAACCACCACGGCGCCGCTGGCCTGTAATGAAACCAACATGACCTGCATCGGCTGGTCGCCTGCCACGAATTTTTGCAGGAATTCTGCCCGAGAAATGGTTTTATCATCGTAATCTACGATGACCAGCGCAGGCTGCCACGTCTCCATTTCAGTGAGCATATCTTCGGTACTGCTGACCAAACGGAACTGGGTCGCCTGGCCTGACCAATGCCGTGTGATGATTTTTTCCAGCCCTTTGCCAAATAATGGATTGGCAGAAGCGATTAATACCCGCCGTGCACCTGTTTGCTCGGTTTGATTCATACCAGTTTCCTGAATTTATTCAACGCCATGCCGTTTGCCACAGGGTTAAATTTACACAAAAAACGTCCGAATTTCCTGATCCGGACGTGTTCATTTTAGGTTAATTATGTTTTTCAAGCGGGTGATTTCAATATCACCCACTCTCTTTCTTCTGTATTAACCCCAACTGCAGCCCCTTGCTGACCGCCTCCGTGCGGTTAGACGCTTCCAGCTTCTCGAGGATATGCCGAACGTGCGTTTTTACTGTGTTTTCAGAGATAAACAGACGAGAACCTATCTGACTGGTGGTTTGTCCGGCTGCGAGGCATTCCAGAACTTCCAACTCGCGATCGCTGAGCGGCGCCTGGCTGCCCTTCTCCGATTGCCGCGCCAGGGCACGCATCACCGTGGCAGTTACTTCTGGAGAGAGGACTCCATCCCCTTGATTCACATTTAATATCGCTTTGCGCAGTTCTTCAGGTTCTGTATTCTTCAAAAGATAGCCATCCGCGCCCATGCGGATGGCAGATAAAAGGTCGTCTTCATGCTCCGAAATGGTCAGCATGAGAATGCGAACCGGCAGATTCAACTTTCGTACCGCCTCCACTGCCTGAATGCCGTCCATTTCCGGCATGTTGACGTCCAGAAGCACCAGTTCAGGCTGCTCGCTGCGGATGATATCCAGGGCTTCACGGCCGTTACCCGCCTCCCCCACCACAGTCATCTCAGGGAAATCATTGAGCAATCCTATCAGCCCACGGCGAAACAAAGCATGGTCATCCACGACCACCAGGCGAATTGGCTTTCGGATCATACCCGTGATTCCTCTCTTTTATAGGGCATCTGCAGCCGGATGGTGGTTCCATCGCCTGGCTTGCTGATGATCTGGAAATCCGCGCCGATCAGTTCCGCCCGCTCGCGCATTCCGCGCAGGCCGTAGCGAGACAGCTCGGGTACATCTTCGGCCGAGAAACCCTTCCCGTCATCAGTCAGTTCCAGGATTAATTCGCCATCCCAGATACGCAGGCTTACCCAAACCTGCTGGGCGTGGGCATGCTTGCGCACATTGCTCAGGCCTTCCTGAACGATGCGCATTAACTGCGCCTGGATTTCGGGTTTAATGCGCGGGGCGGCTTCTGGCAGGTTATAGGCTACTTTAAGGTCGGTAGATTTTTGGAAATCCCCAGTGATTTGCTTCAACCAGGCGACCACGTCTTGCTGCGGTTCGATGCGCAGATTGTCAATAACCGTGCGGGTATCCAGGTAGGCCTCAGAGAGCGCCTGGTAGCTTTGGTTCAGGGATTGTTCCAGGCGTACCATATCCCCGCTGGCTAACTGGGACTGCATCTGGGCAGCGGTCAATTTCAAATAAGCCAGGGTTTGCGCAAGGCTGTCATGAATTTCCCGCGCCAGGCGGGCACGTTCCTGGATGACCGTGCGGTACTCACGCGCAAGCCGCTGGCGTTCGTTTTCAACCAGCAAAGCCGCCTGTCCGGCGACCGTTTCCACCAGGTCGATGTGGCGCTTCTGCAGCGGCCACTCCGGGGCACCCGCCAGGACGAGCACACCGATGACTCCGCCTTCAGGCAGCCCGCAGCGGGCCGCAATCACCTGGCCAGCCGATTCATCCTGCATTACCTGGGATATTTTTTCGTCATGATTGTGTGATTGAGAGAACTGCCCCTGCACCAGGGCATCTGCTGCCTTAGTTCGCAGCCATTCCTCTTGCCCCCAAAAAAGGCGCAAGCCTGAAAAATGAGGTTCGGCCGGTTTAAACTCCAGACGCGCGCCGCGATAATCAAGCACATCGCACAAGCCCTCCATCAGGCGCGCGAGGATGGTGGTTAACGATTCGCTCTGCTCGTGAGCCGTATGCAGCTGGTGCAGCGTGGCAAGTTCCTGTCCGCGCAGTCGGATCATATCGATTGCCAGCAGCATCTCACGAAGCAGTAAATCCATAAAACTGCGCTGCTCGTCGGAAAGAACAACTTCACTGGAAAGGTAAAGGTTAACCATGCCAACCACACGCCCGCCGCGCTGCAATGGCAGGCAGTAGATGCGGATCGATTCGTTGAACGGAGGTTCCAGCAGCGGGCAGGATTCTCCGCTTGCGGCTTCGAGTTGCCTGCATTCGCGGCATCGCCCGCGTACTGCCGGAGCGCCAAGATGCTCTGCCCAGCCTTTGATTACCGAGGCGGGAAGAACACCCTGGGTGTAAACCATCACCGGCTGCCCCCACTCGTCGAATGGCATATAAGAACTGCCGGCAGCGCCGGCGAAATCGGCAATGATGGTCAGCGCGTTTTCGACCAGTTCTCTTTCGTGCTGGGCGTCGATCAGCAACTGGTTTAATCGAATAACCCCCTCAAGCTGGTGTTCGAGCAAGGAGGTTCGATTGCGGTTACGCTCCAGTTGCTGCTCCAGCCGGTCAATGCGGTCGCGCTGCAGCCGCCAGGAAAATAACCCCAGGCAGGAACCACCCGTCAGCAGCACTGCGGCAACCCAATAAACAATTTTTCCTGCCAGAGAGAAAGCGTGCCCGCCGGCAGCGAACCAGATTGCCGCGAATATCGATGCTGTCAGCACCAGGCAGACAAGTTGAGCAAAGAGGAGATCCTTGCGCTGCAGGCGAGGAGTGGACATGTGTTTATTTTACCCTTAATGAATGTGGGGCAGTTGAACTGCCCCACCTCGATCAATGTAAACCTTAAGCCGCCTGGATCGGTTTATGGGAACGTCTTGATATAGCTGACAACCTGCCAGATCTGTTCTTCGGTCAGGATGCCTTTTTGGGCGGGCATGGAAGAGTTGAAGGGGGCCATACCGCCGCCTTCGGCGATGCGCCAGTACAGGTAGTCATCACCGGCGACGTCGATCACGTCATTCAGGTGCGAGGGTTTTGGATCCAGAGCTTCGGCTGCAGGGCCATCTCCAGCTCCTTGTGGACCATGGCACGAAGCGCAGCGCTCTTCGTAAATCGTTTTCCCGGCGGCAACCGCATCGCTGCCGAGTGGATTGGTCTTTCCGGCGTATTCAGCCGGTACTGCAGGTAATTCCGAGGTGGTTCCACCTCCACCGCCACCCCCACAGGCAGCCAGCACAAGCGCGCTCGCAACCAGTACCACAAACAAAACGGGAAATGCTTTCCTCATACAATCCTCCTTTTTAATGTCGTGACCAGTTTCACAAAAAAATTATAATCCGCTTTAGGGGAAAAAGGTAGATTATATAAATATATAAACATTGTCAAGTTTAAGAAATAGCGCGCGGCGAGCAAGTAAATTTGTCACTTACCAAAAAATATCTTCTCCTGTATCCTATTTCCATACCCAAACAAATTAGAGGTGATTACCATGTTTAGAATCAGCCGACGCCTGGATTACGGTCTGCAGTTAATGATTGCATTGGCTGCCAGAGACAACGATCAACCCATCCCCAGCGCCCAATTATCGGACCAACTGCTCATCCCGCTGCCCTTCCTGCACCAGATTGCGCACACGTTGATGCAGGCAGGCTTGATAAAAGCATCTCCCGGTCCGCGCGGTGGATTGCGCCTGAACCACCCGCCGGAAACAACCTCCGTCCTGAAAATTGCGGAAGTTCTGGAAGGCCCAATCTGCGTCACTCCCTGCCTGGACTGCAACGAGGACTGCGCGCGGCAGTCGTTTTGCTCAGCGCAGTTTATGTGGGATGACCTGCAAACGAAGATCGTTGACCTGCTTGAAAATACAACCCTGGACATGCTGGCAGCCCAATCGCTGAAAATCAAACAACACAACGCCGAGAACCCCGCCGGCGAAAAAACTCAGATCCCCGCAGACTGACCCCCGTTTACACACACCTTGATCCAGCTACCGGCCAGGTCTTGTCGAAACTGGCAGAGATTTTCATGCATCCGCATAGCAGGATGCCTTAATGGATAAAGCAGCGGCCGATGGCCGCCGCTTACCTGTTCATCCTGGTTATCCGTTATCCAGTTGTTGGTCAGGCGGTTTTTAAAGCCGCCAGCACCTCAGTTGAGTGCCCGTCCGGTTTCACATCCGGGAATACTTTCAAAATCCTTCCGTCCGGACCAATTAAATATGTCGTGCGAAAGACTCCGTCGTACTCTCGGCCCATGAATTTTTTTCTACCCCATACGCCATATAGTTCGCACACTTTGTGATCCTCGTCCGCCAGGAGCGTGAAGGGCAGGTTGTATTTGGCTTTGAATTTGGCGTGTGATTTCGGTGAATCTGGGCTGACACCCAGGATCACCACGCCCGCTTCCTCGTATACTGCGTAATCATCGCGAAAACTGCAGGCCTCTTTGGTGCATCCCGGGGTGTCATCCTTGGGGTAAAAATACAAAACGACGGCCTTGCCGCGGAATTCAGACAGCGAACGCGGATTTCCGTTCTCATCCAGCAGTTCGAAATCAGGGGCGGGAATATCAGTTGAAATTGGCATTGGTTCATCTCCTATTGATTTATAAAAATAATCTAATCATCGTCCAGAATGTGACCCATTCTAGAAACGTCATATCCAGGCATGTCAGCAACTGCCTTGCGAAAGGCAGCATCCTGAGCCAGGTCAAATATGGGGGCAAGGAAATCATCCTCGAAAAAGGTCAGCGGGATCACCAGATCGTATTCTTCGGAATACAAGGGCACGAAATCCAGATTTAGCGCCGCGGCCGCAGCCGTGATCCCCAGGCCGCAATCCGCGCGTCCAGAAGCAACCGCGGCTGCCACGGCCAGGTGAGTGTATTCTTCATTTTGATAACCGCGCACCCGTGAGGTGTCGATCCCCAATTGCTCCAGGTGATAATCCAGTAAAACGCGCGTGCCAGCCCCGCGCTGGCGGTTGATAAAGGTCACATCCGCGCGGGTCAGATCCTGTAAACTGGTGATCTTCTTCGGATTTCCCGGCTTGACCAATAACCCCTGCTCCCTGCCCACCCAGGCGACCAGGCGAACGCGGATGCCGGATAGATACTGCTGAACGGCAGCGCGGTTGTACAGGCCGCTGTGTGGATCGAGCAGGTGAGAACCTGCCAGGTGCGCCTGTCCGCGTTTGAGGGCCACCAGCCCGCCCTGACTGCCGACATTGGCCGAAACAAGACGGCGCCCGCGTTGAGTAAGGTGTTGCGCCAGCAGATCGAGGCTCATGTCATGCGACCCAATCGCGAAAATCGTGGAGGTGAGTTCCTGCGTCGGGCGGTAAAGGCGCACGCGCACAGGCGAGCCAGCCTCCAAACCTTGCACCCCGCGCGGCAGCACGACCAGACCATCCGCCCGCACCAGCGATGTGATCACGCCGGCACCCCGCGCCAACGGCGCAGCCAACATCTGGCCCGCGACCTGCCCAACGACGACGCGCAGAAAATCATCATCCCCGGGCGGCGAGGTCACTTTTCGTGTCAGCCTGGCTTCGATTTCCTGCGGGCGGACCGGCGCTCGCCCGGTCCAGCGCGCCAAAAGCGGTTCGACAAAGATCTCACCTGTCAGTGCCGCCGATACCGGATAGCCCGGCACCCCGATGATAGGTACGCAGCGGCCATCCTGTCGTTCGATCATCCCCAGAATGACCGGATGCCCCGGGCGCACCGCCACACCGTGGACCAGCAGCCTGCCTGCTGTTTCCACCACCCGCGAGGAAAAGTCTTCAGCGCCAGCGGAGGATCCCGCGTTTAATAAAACCAGATCGTTCGCTTCGGCTGTCTGGCGCACCGCTGCCAGAATGTCCTCGAACCTGTCAGCCACAATCGGATAGCGGACCGCGATCCCGCCCCAAGTGTTCACCTGCGCCGCCAGCACGAGTGAGTTGTATTCCGGAATATCGCCCGGCTTAAGGGGGGTACCCAAGTCGACCAGTTCACTCCCGGTGGGGATAACAGCCACCCTGGGCTGGCGTGCTACCTTAACCGAGGTGAAACCGGCTGCTGCCAGGGCTCCCAGGTCAACAGGCCGTAAAGTGTGCCCGGATGGCAAAACCAACTGAGAGGCAACGATATCCTCGCCCATCGGGCGGACGTGGCTCCAGGGAGTCAGCGCGGCGCGCAAGCGGATGAATGCCGGATTGCGGATATCCGGGTTCAGGCGCTGGTCACGATCGAGCGCTTCTACGTTTTCGAGCGGGACAACCGCATTTGCCCAATCCGGAAGCGGATCGCCGGTATCGACATACACCGCCTGCGGTCCGATTTCGAGGACGGCCGGGCTGCCCGGCATGGCGCCATCGGTATCGGAAGCTCGCAAAGCGTACCCGTCCATGGCGGCGGCGTGGTAGTGCGGCGAGGACTGACGCGCCCACATCGGCTCGCCGGTCACGCGCCCAGTCAGGGATTCGTCCAGTTTTAACTCTTCCAGACCCAGGACTCTGTCCAGCCCGCACTCTGCCAGCGCCTGATTCAGGCGGTCCCAGGCCGCTTCGAGCGGAATATCCTGCAGGTAAATGTTTTGACCGGCGTTCATTTGCGGATCATCACCCTTCCCAATCATAGCGGGAATACTTCCACTTCTTCTCCCGCCGCCAGACCGGTTGCATCGGCAGGAATGACAGCCAGCGCATCGGCCCGCGCCAGGGTGAAAATCAGGTTGCTCTTATAAAATATGGGTTCCGCCAGCCACTCGTTTCGCTCCTGGCGCAGCCGAACCGGAAGATAATCCTGCCTGCCGGCTTGAGAGGCGAAATTGATCGCCAGCCTGGCCTTCATGGGCGGCAGGGAAGGGCAGCGCAGCAACCCCTGCAGTCTTTCGCACAATGGAACCACGAACAGCCTGGCGATGACTAGAGCACTGACGGGGTTGCCCGGCAGGCCGATCACGGCTTTCCCGGCGCAAACCGCCAGGATGGTGGGTTTACCGGGACGCACGTTCACGCCGTGCACCAGCACGCCGGGATCACCCATGCGTTGGATCACCTCGGCGGTCAGGTCGCGCGTGCTGGCGGAGGAGCCAGCGGTGATCACCACCAGGTCACATTCCTGAAGTGCGGTGCTCAAACGCTTTTCGAGGTCGGAGGCATTGTCGCGCACAATACCATAGCGCTGCGGCAGCCCGCCTGCCCTCGCGACCAGCGCGCTGAGGGTATAGCTGTTGATGTCCCGCACCTGGCCTGGTTGTAATTGCGCCGCCGGGTCTATCACCTCATCCCCGCTCGAGAGGATACCAATTTTAGGCTGGCGGGCCACATCGATTACAGTCTCTCCCAAAGCGATCAGGCCGCCGATTTCCGCCGGACCCAGGCGGGTGCCGGCCGGCAGGACCTCTTCACCGGTTTGAACATCCTCACCGCGCTTGAGGATATTTTCGCCAACAGCCGCAGCCCGCAGGACCTCGATCTCATCCTTGCCTGCGGTCTGCGTGTGCTCAAGCATGACAACCGCATCCGCCTGCGCTGGCAGCATGCCGCCGGTATGGATAGCGACCGCCTGGCCGGCTTCCAGGCTGTAACCGGCTTCGCGGCCCATGGGGACCTCGCCAATCACCCTCAGGTATGCCGGCAGGCTGTCGCTGGCACCGAATGTATCGCTGGCCCTGACGGCATAACCGTCCACGGTACTGCGAGCAAAAGCCGGCAAAGGCTCTCTGGCGATGACCGCTCTGGCGGTCACCCGCCCGACGGCTTCCGCGGTGGGCACGCGTTCTACCCCCAGCGCGGCGACTGGAATATGCGCCACTAATTTGGCATAAGCCTCTTCAGGGGGGAGCAGCTCCAAAAACTCAGGCATGGCTCAGTTGACCCATAAGGTGAAAACCAAGAGATATAGCGTAATAGAAAAGGTCGCCATGGCTGTCAGGCGCAGCAAGCGCCAGCGGGGTTTAGCCCCTGACCCAATCTGCCAGATCTGCCAGATCTGGAACAATCCAACCGGCAGGGGCAGCAGCACCGGCCAGGTTAATGACCAGGGCATATCCAGCAAAGCGCCTACCCCTACGATCAGGAAGGCAGCCAGGATCAACAGGTTGTGCAAAAACATCCCGCGCTGCCAGCCCAGCCTGTTCATCAGGTTCTGCCGCCCGGCTTTGATGTCACCATAATACGTTTGCAGGGATAACGCCAGCGTCATCGCCAGAAACAAGGCCGTTAAGGGAAAGGTCAACATGCCCAGCACCTGAATGAGTTCAGAGCCTTGCAGCAGGTAAGCGAACCCGGGCACGAGCGTGGTCATGAACACAGCGGCGATCAGCTCCCCATAACCTGTGTTTACCAAACGCAGCGGCGGCGTGGCGTAAATGAACGCGAAAACAAAGGCCAGTCCGAGCACCATCCAGACCTGCGGGCTCATCACGCCGCGGGCAATCAGCAAAACCGTTGTCATCGCGCCAAGGGTTAATGCCGTGATCGCCAGAAAAAGATAGGCGTTGCGGTTGAGCAAGCGCACCGGGCTTCCGTCGTCCCGCGTAGACGGGCTGCCTCGTGAATTGAAATTCAAGACGCGGTCATAGAATACGGTCAGATACAGGCTGCTAAGTTGCAGCATGGTAACGCAAATTTGACCATAAAAGTAAACCTGCCAGTCGATTAACTCTCCACGATAATTGACTACCCCCGCACCCAACGCATAAAGTAACGCTCCCGCGATTAATATTAGCGGTTTTGAACTGGTGATGATTTCCCCTAACGGGGATTCCCAAAATTTTTGCATACTGCCATCCCCTCTTAGGTTAATTGATATCCGCCGTCCACGACAAGGATTTCACCGGTAATGTACATACTTTCGATCAGAAAAGCCACCGCGCGAGCAACATCCTCTGGGCTGCCGGATTGGCGCAGCGGGAGCCGATTTACCAGCCGCTCCCAGTCGTCAGGGGCAAGGTGTGCCGAGGGCAGAATCAGGCCTGGGGCCACGCCGTTTACGCGAATCGCGGGGGCCAGGCTGCGCGCCAGCAGGCGCGTCAGGGTTTCCAGCGCAGATTTGCTGATGATATAGTCCGGGTACCCGCTCCATACTTTGCGCGCACCACTGTCGCTGACATTTATTATCACGCCGCCCTTGTCCGTCATAAGCGGCGCGGCAGCCTTAGCACACAGCCAGGGAGCCCGCAGGTTGAGCGACAGAGTGCTTTCCCAGGCTTCAATGCTCAAATCGCGCAGGTCAGCGGGTTTCATTACAGCGGCCGCATTGACCAACACGGTCAATCGCTCTGGCAAGGATGCGATGTCTGCGAACATGGCTGAAATTTGGTCTGGCTCACGTAAATCCGCTTGCAGTAACACGGCGCTGGTGCCCAGGCGTTCGATTTCTGCCGCGGTCTTCTGCGCCTCTGCCCGCGATTGGTAATAGTGCAGGCCGATCCTGTAGCCGCGCGCAGCCAGTTCCAAAGCCACACTGCGGCCGATTCGCCGGGCTGCCCCGGTGATGACCGCCAGTTCACGTTTTTTGCCTTCAGTCACCGTTTAAATCCCTTACCGTTGGAAAAGGTTGGAGAGGAAGAACCAAACGTTGGCAGGGCGTTCTGCCAACCGGCGCATAAAATATGGGTACCAGTGAGTCCCATAGGGCACATAAACCCGGACCGGGAAACCCCTGGCTGCCAGTTTATTTTGAAGATCGCGGCGAATGCCGTACAGCATTTGAAATTCAAGCGCCTGCCTGGGCAGTCCATGGCGCATGGCCGCCTCTTCGCTGAAACGAATTCGCGCCGGGTCATGGCTGGCAATGGCGATCAGGGGCGGAAAGCGCCCGTCCGCGCTGACCGGTCTGGCGCCTTTTTGCAGGCTGCCCGAGATGAGCATCTCGCTCAAGCGGTCAAAATTCAAGTCCACATCCTTTTTTTTCTGAAAAGCAACCTCTGGTGGTTCCTTGTAAGCGCCCTTCACAAGGCGAACCGGGATGCCACGCTGCAGTAAAGTGCGGATATCCGCCTCGCTGCGGAACAGGTAAGACTGGATCACCGCGCCCAGGTGGTGAAAGCCGGCATCCCAGGCGCGATAAATGGCCGTGAGCGTACTCTCAACCAGGCTGGAATCCTCCATGTCCACGCGCACGAAGGTGTTCACCTGCCTGGCTCGATTTAGCACCCGTTCCAGGTTGCGGTAGCACAGGTCGGGATCGAGCAGCAACCCAAATTGTGATAACTTAAGAGATACATTGGCTTTCAGGTTTGCTTTTTCGATCTCATCCAGCATTTGCAGGATACTCTGAACCGCCTGTTCCGCGGCGCTTTCATCCTCAGTGTGCTCTCCCAGGTGATCGACGGTTGCCAGGATGCCTTCTTTGTTCAGGCGCTGCACAACAGCCACTGCTTCAGCGGCTGTTTCACCGGCGATGAAGCGAGAGGACACCCGCCAGGCCAGTTTCCAGCGGGAAATCACGCGCTGCGCCCAGGATAATTTTGAAATCGAGATGAAAAACGCCCGCATCATGGATGGCTGGCTCCTGAAAGGGGTGTGGATACGCGCTTTTCTTGATTAATTCTATCATACCGGCTGGTCAGCCATTTAAAGGTGCGCTGGCGGTAAATCCAGCCATTGTGCTTTGATTGGTTTTGACCGACGACCAGCAACAATTTTTCTCAATCTGTTATACAATCAATATCGGAACTCCCATGATAGGCAGATTATTTCGCTCACCGTACCGCTTCATTCTGCTGTCGCTCGTCGGCGCGATGATCATTTACGTACTGCGCATTAATCGCCTCGAGGGCGGACTGGCTGGCAGCCTTGGCTGGCTTTTTGTGGACGCGCTGATTTGCATCCTGGGCTTCTTCTTCTGGCTGCTGTTTTTCTCGCAATTTGTCTTGCCAGTGCGTAAACTCAACGACCGCGGGAAAGTCTTCCAGCGCCTGTGGCTGTATATTCGACGCCAACACGGACCGGCGTACTTTATCGAAAACGGGCACATCAAACAACAAAAAGAGGAACATAACCGCGAAGGACCAGGGGTGATTGTTCTGGACACAGCCAGCGCGGCTGTCCTGCGCACGGATGAGAAGTTCACCCGCGCAGTGGGACCGGGCCTTGTGTTTACCAGCCGGGGAGAATACCTGGAAGGCAGCAAAGCCGTCGTCGATCTGCGGTTGCAAAAACAAACCATTGGACCCTTCCTGGACCGAGATGCGCAAGAGCAAATCCTAAAATCCAAGGACCCGGCACAAATCGAAGCCCTCAACCGCCAGCGCATGGAAACGCGCGGTTTGACCCGTGACGGCATTGAAATCATCCCGAAAATCAGCGTGTATTTTAAGATCGATGCCAGGCCGGGTGAGGGCGGCAGCGAGTACGGTTACAGTCCGGCCGCGGTCGAGAAAGCCATCATCGGGCGGAATATCGATGCCAATCTGCCGCCTGATACACCTGACCGTGTGCGCGACTGGCGCTGGATACCGGCCTACCTGGCTGCGGACGTGTGGAAGGAATCCCTTTCCAAATACACCCTGGAAGAGCTTTTTCACAGCCGGCCTGGACAGAACACCGCCCTGCAGACAATCCAGAATGTGGTCGAGGACCGCCTGACCCTGCCAGAGGTCGCCGTGCTGGATTCCTTTGGACGAGCCACCAGCCGCACCAGCCTCTCTCAGGAGTACCGCCTGCTGCAAGAGCGCGGCATCCGCGTCGAGCGGGTAGAGATTTATGACCTGCAGATGCCGGACGCGGTTGAAAAAAACCTACTGCAGCGTTGGAAAGCTTCCTGGCTGAACCAGGCTCGCACAGAATCCCAATATATCGACACACTGCGAAGTTACATCGAAGAGCAGGAGCGCGAAAAAGCCGGCGATCAGTACATCCTGGAAGTCGTGCGGCCATTGTCGGAAGTCCCGGAGGAAACTGAGCTTTCCTGCGGTCAGATTCTTACCAGGCTGGTGGAAGGCAGCCTTAAGGTTATTGAACGCAACCCGCGTATGCACGCTTCCATGCGCGTTGAGATCGACCAGCTTCATGAACTGGCAGAATGGGCTGCCCGCGAGGAGAGACAGTGAGTCCATCAGGCTGGTTCTCCTCTGACTTGACTACGGAAAATCTCGCGCGCATGGCTGAGAAGGTCCTCGAGCGCGTGCTGGAACTCAGGCGTTTTCCCGCTCGTCTGCGCGGCTGGGTGGTGGTTGGGACCCTGCTGTTCCTGTGGACTGTGTACGGCTTCGCGCGGCACCCGTTTCCCGATTTTGGCGGCGCCTTGATCGGACTGCTGGTTCCCGCCAATGTGCCGGAGGGTGTCACCCCGATGGCGTATCTCCTCACCCCCATACTGCGGGCTTACTTCTCTCTGGATGTGCTTGTCCACATTATCGCTATGGTGCTGCCGTTTTTCCTGGCGCTCGAATTCGCAGCCATTTACCAGGCGGATATTTATGACTTGCCGCGCACGGGGCTGGCACGCGCTTTCCTGACGCGTGCAGCCTTCAACCTCCCAGCCATTGAGACGTTTCGAATCACAGCGGAGAAATTAAGCGCAGAACAGCAGCGTTCGACCATCCACCTGATTGGCGGACCTGGCATTGTCCGTCCCAACCTCGAATTTGCAGCGATTTTCGAGCGCACGGATGGAAAACCGCACTTTATTCTGGCGAACCTGGAAAAAAGCCAGCGTGAATTGGAAGGTTTTGAGCGTCTGCGCCGCATCATCGATACCCGCGACCACACATTCCATTATGATAAGATCACAGGACGCACAAAAGACGGCATCAAAATTACCATTCAGGACATAAACCTGATTTTCAGCATCTGGCGCAGAACCGGCAGCAACCCCCTTTCGCGACCATACCCAACCTACCGCCGTGACCTCTACTGGTTGACCTACAAACAGCCGGCTCCGTATTGGGTAACTGTCATGACAGACCTGGTGCGCGAATATTTGATGTGCTTCATCCAGATGAACACCTTTGGGTCTCTGCTGGCCGCCGTGGGCGAACCCGAGATTCGCCGCCAGATTGAGTTGGAGACCACGATCAACCGCGAATCGCTGCGCGAACCGCTGCGGCGCCCGCTCACCTTTATCTACACACCCAACCCGCCCCAGCCGCCGCCGCCCCCAGCCTTCATCCCGCGCCCGCAGTTGAGCAACTTCTTTAAAGGTTTACCACAGGATTTCCCGCACAATTTCCGCTGCCGCGGCCTGGAAGGGAACTTCCCGGGTGAGGCGCGCAGCCGGGGTTTGCGGCTGGAATGGATCAACGTCGGCACCTGGACAACCGAGGAAGAAATCATCCTGGATCAGCACGTGGAAGCCTGGCAGACAACCAGTGAAAACCTGGCGCGCAGTAATCCACGGGTTTTCGAAGAACTGCGCCGGCAGACACAGCAGCACGAGTTGATCCGCGCGGTGCGGCAGTTACCCCTGCTCTCCTTTGCAGCCGCATTTTCATCAAACCAATCCGACCGGCAGGTTATGCTCCACCTGCTGAGAGAATATGAAAACCATATACGCATTTTGAGAGGTAAGTATCTCCAGCAGAATAAACCTGTCCCGGCGGTATTGGACCAGGCGTTATTCCATATCAACCGCTGCCTTACAAACCTCACCTCACAATCGGCGCGATACATTTCCTGACGGTTTTTCTTCTGGTAAAATTTTTTCACCAATTCTCCTGCAAAAATTACAGGGACTTCATGCAGAACTCGACGTCTGAGGATGAAAAACGCGCCTTAATTATTGGGGCTGCCAGCCTGGATGTTATTGGTCGCCCATTGGGCATGCCGGAACTCGGCACATCGAACCCCGCCAGGGTCCGCTCCGCTTATGGCGGGGTTGCGCGCAACGTGGCTGAAAACCTGGCACGCCTGGGGCAGCCTGCCAGCCTGATCAGCGTGGTTGGCAAAGATCACCTCGGACAGCAGATATTGGCTCACACCCGGGCTGCGGGTGTTGACGTTTCAGGCTGCATCCAGGTCAGCAGCCACAACACAGCTGCCTACCTTGCCGTCCAGGATGAAAACGGCGACCTTTATTTTGGCTTGGATGATATGCGCATCCTGCAAAGCCTGACGTCACAATACCTGCGCAGCCTGAGGAAGAAGTTCTTGCAGTCCAGCCTGGTATTCACGGACGCCAACCTGACGCCTTCTGCCCTGCGAACGGTTTTCTCCCTGGGGAAATATCTCAATATTCCGGTTTGCGCGGACGCGACCACCACAGTCCTCTCTGAACGGTTAAAGAAATTCATCCCAGATATTTACATGCTTACAGCCAATCGCAACGAAGCCAGCGCGCTTCTGGAAAATAAAATTGTGGTGGAGGATCGGTCCAGCGCACTGCAAGCGGCGCGTGAATTCATTAGAATGGGAGTCGAAGTGGCGGTCATCCAGATCGCTGAAGGCGGCGTGTGCTACGCCACCTCCGAAACCAGCGGGCATGTGCCGGCCGTCCTGACGCAAATTGTGGACAGCACCGGCGCTGGAGACGCGCTCACCGCCACGATCATCTTTGGCTTGCTGAACGACCTGGAAATCGACGAAGCGGTGCGCCTGGGTGTGACCGCCGCTTCGCTGACCATGACCCATCCGACTTCGATTATCCCAAATCTATCGCTGGAACTCTTATACGATAACCTGGTGATTTGAGCATGAAAACCGGATCCTTTCTGAACCTGGCCTCGAATATTAGCGCTGCCCTGGATAATGGTCAGCCAGTCGTGGCGCTCGAATCCGCCGTCATCACGCACGGGCTTCCATTCCCCGATAATTTCAACCTTGCGCTTGAATTGGAGGAAATCGTTCGCCAGCAGGGAGCCCTGCCGGCCACCATCGCTGTTCTGGACGGAAAAATCCGGATTGGCCTGACCCGCGATGAAATCTCACGCCTGGCCAGTGAAAGCACAGCCCGTAAAATCAGCCGGCGCGACTTTGGCATCGCCCTGGCACGAAAAGAGGTGGGCGGAACGACCGTAGCCGGCACACTTTTCGCAGCCAGCCAGGCCGGCATCAAGGTTTTTGCGACCGGCGGAATCGGAGGTGTACACCGCGGCGCGCCATTTGATATTTCTGCAGACCTGCATGAACTGGGACGAACGCCACTGGTGGTCGTTTGCTCGGGCGCCAAAGCCATCCTGGACCTGCCCGCCACGCTGGAAGTCCTCGAAACCAACGGCGTGCCGGTGATCGGCTACCAGACGGATGACTTCCCGGCTTTTTATTCCAGGACAAGCGGCTTAAAAGTCACCGCGCGGTGCGATACCCCGCAGGAAATCGCAGACATCGCCCAGGCGCAATGGAAAGCGGGGGTTAAGTCGGCTGTATTGGTGGGCAATCCCATCCCGGTGGAAGATGCCATTCCCCAGGAAGAAATCGAAGCGCTCATCGACCAGGCCGTGCTGGAAGCGCACAACCAGGGGATTCATGGACCAGGGGTCACTCCCTTCCTGATGGCGCGCATGAACCAGTTAAGCGCAGGAAAATCCGTTAAAGCCAACCTTTCCTTGCTGCGCAGCAACGCCCGTCTGGCTGCTTCCATTGCAGCGGCGCTGTCTGCCTCGCAATCGCTCGTCAGCATCTGAGTAAGGGTCATTTTCCGCGCGCCTGCGCACCCGCCTGGGGGGAAATTATGGTGGCGGTGAAGTCAGGGTCGGCCAGCGTGTGTCCGTTGGGCGCAGCGTGCGCGTGATGGTGGGTGTGGGCGTGATGGTCGCTGTGCGCGTGATCGTGGGCGTCGGGGTGCTGGTGGGGGTGAGGGTGATGGTCGCCGTGCCCGTAGCAGTGGGCGTACCGGTTGCCGTACGGGTTGGTGAAACCGTCGCGGTTGGTGTGGGCGGATCCCCCACGATACTGAATCGGCCTGAAGATTTCCAATCCAGGCCAACGAAGATTTGCACTTCATACTCACCGGGAATCCATTTATCGGATGACGGCTCGCATTCGGTGTAGCCGTAGCCGCCCGTGCTGCCTGCCCAGGGTTCGCTCAGATAACATAATAGCTCGTAATCACTCAACCGCACCCACAGGACCGACCACTGCCCACCAACCAGCATCTGGTCAAAACTAAAGGTACCGAATAATTTCCCCACAGGGTTCGTGAATTCGTCCGCCGGGTTAATCGGCTGGAAATTGTCGTCAATCTGGCGTGAGATCACCACCGGGCTGAAGACTGAGTTTGGATTGGGAGTTATGGTAGTCTCGATCTGGGCGGCGATGGCATCTGGAAGTTGAGGCGTGGGAGAAAACAACGGCGTTTCCGTGACCGTCGGTGTGAGTGAGATGGTTGGGGTCAGAGAAATCGTCGGCGTGAGGGTGATGGTGGGCGTGGTGGTCACCGTCGGTGAGGGTGGGAACACCTGATAAGCCAGCGGTTCGGCAAAGCGGTTCACTGCTATGGCCAAACCGGTCAACAGCACAGCCGCCAGGATTAGACGCCAGCCGCGCGAGATCATTTCTCGCCGCTTGCGGAAATACAGCAAGCGCTGGCCTGCCTGGATGGTGCGCACGCCAAAAATAACGCTGAAGATCACAATGACCAGCAGCAGGAAAAACGCGGTTTGAACGCCAGTGTGAATATCCAGATCCATGGGAAATGTACCAGGGAAAAATACTGTCTCCGATTATAGCACGATCATTTTGTTACCTTGCATAACTGAAAACCAAACCCTTTTCCAGCCAGGAAAAGCCGCGCGGGTGTTTTAAGGTAAAATCAAAATCGATGACGCTCACGCCAGGGACGCTTCTAAATAACAGGTACCGCATCCTTTCCATCCTGGGCCAGGGGGGTATGGGGGCCGTCTACGAGGCGACGGATGAAAACCTGGGCATCACGGTAGCGGTGAAGGAAAATCTTTTTCTGACCGAGGAGTATGCGCGCCAGTTTCAACGCGAGGCGAACATCCTGGCCAGCCTGCGCCATCCCAACCTGCCGCGCGTGGGCGATTATTTCACCATCCCGGCCCAGGGACAATACCTGATTATGGATTTTATCGAGGGCGAGGATTTGCGTGAGCGCATTGAACGCCAGGGGACTCTGTCTGAAGAAGAAGTGATTCTGATCGGCGCGGCAATCTGCGATGCGCTTACCTACCTGCACAGCCGCTACCCAGCTATTATCCACCGCGACATCAAACCCGGAAATATTAAAATCACGCCTGACGGGCACATTTGCCTGGTCGATTTTGGTCTGGCGAAAGTCATGATCGGCGGGCAGCAGACCACAACCGGAGCACGCGCCATGACCCCGGGGTACTCCCCACCCGAGCAGTACGGCACTGCGCCCACTGACGCGCGCACAGACATATACTCGCTGGGCGCAACCCTGTACGCCTGCCTGACCAACACAATCCCTGAAGACGGCCTGGCGCGCGCTACCGGAAAAACGGACCTGACGCCTGTACGCAAGCTGGCTCCCAGGGTATCGCGCCGTCTGGCAGCGGCCATTGAAACCGCCCTGGCGGTGGAACCGGATGACCGTTTCCAAAGCGCGGCGGAGTTCAAAGAGGAATTATTACAGGCCGGAAACATTGGCTATATCCCGGTGGGTCAGGTGGTCGTGACTCCGCCCCCGCACGAAAATTCGCTGCCGATTTCCCAGGAGATCCCTCCCGCAGGCGCGCAATCGATAAGAGAAGGGCCATCGAAACCCAATATCAGGCGGCGGCCATCCCACCCGGGCAGAAAGAACCGCAAAAGCAAAACCATGCTGCCAGTGTCCCTCGTTTTGGCAGCCGTTTTGACCGTTTTTTTTCTGGTTGAACCTTCCATACCTGATCAATTAAGGGGTTTCATTTTCACCTTCACACCCGAGCCAATTTCAACCCCAAGCGAACTTAACACGCCGATAAACTCCGCCCTTCTCGAGCCCCCCCTACAGGAAACCGCCAGCGCGACTCCCAGCCCGGAACCCTCTCCAACCAACACGCTTGAACCGAGCCCGACAGCCACGATAACCCTCACGCCCACACCTGCCGCCACACCGGTTGGTGGAGGAGCAGGGCAGATCGCTTTTTCATCCGACCGCACAGGCAATATGCAGGTCTGGATCATGAACGTGGACGGCAGCGGTCAGCGCCCCTTGACCAACATGGCAGATGGAGCCTGCAAACCAACCTGGTCACCCGATGGGTTAAGAATCGCTTTCGTATCGCCTTGTTTCAGCCGCAGGGATATTTACGAAGGGTCGAAAATTTACATACTTGAACTTTCACACAACCGGGACACCTATCCGCTGCCGCTGCCGCCCAGCCCGGCCTCGGACTATGACCCCGCCTGGTCTCCTGACGGTAACCGTATTGCCTTCACCTCGACACGCGCAGGCAATCCAGATATTTATGTTTTTAATTTTCGCGACAATTCTCTGCTGCAGTTGACAACCGACCGTTTCCCTGAGAAATACCCGGCCTGGTCGCCGGCTGGCACCCAGATTGCTTACGTGCGCGACCTGGTCTATTCGCAGGTGTGGATCATGTCGGATAACGGGCAAAACAAAAACCGCTTCTCGATCAGCGGCGAAGTCAATGACATCTGGCCGGCCTGGTCACCAGATGGCTCCATGATCCTCTTCAGCCAGATGGATGGCGGGAATGTTCCCTCCCTGTTCGCCCAACGGTACGAAGACCGCGCCACTTCCGTTTCCTCGCGAATCCCGCCGCGCGGCCAGCCAGCTGGCGGCCCGGTAGCGCAGGTCAGCATCTCGCCAGACGGGAACTGGCTGGCCTTCGAAAGCTGGCCGGACGGCAGCAACCATGATATTTTCATCATGACCATCAACGGCGCGAACTTAGTCCGCCTGACAACCGACAAGGATTTTGATTTTGGGGCAGCCTGGCGGCCGTGATCAGGATCGCGGGTTAATAAGGCTGGCGTACTGCGGAGCAAATAAGGCCGGGGTCCCACCGGTGTGCCAGAAGAGCACACGTGCAGTGGAAGGGATCTCACCTTTCCGTATCAGGTCGATCATACCGGCAGCCGCCCGAGCTGTATAAACGGGGTCCAGCAGCAGCCCCTCCGATCGCGCAGCCAGGCGAATGGCCTCTATTTCCGCAGCAGATAAAACGCCGTATCCAGCGCCAAGGTACTCCGCATTAACCAGGATCTCGTCGGCCTGGATCGACAGCCTTTCGCCCAGCCGGTCGGCCGCCTCGCTGGCAAGCTCAGCCACTTTCTGCTTCAGTTCCGCGGCCTCGTGATCGATGCTGATCCCCAGGATATTTCCCTGCCAGCCAGCCCGGCGCGCTCCCAAGACAAGACCCGCCTGCGTCCCCGCCGAGGAAGAGGCAACCACAATCCAATCCACATCCACCTGTTGGTCTAAAAACTCTTCAAACGCGCTCATGTACCCCAAAGACCCGACAGGCGTGGATGCCCCCAACGGGATCAAAAAAGGTCTACGCCCATCACTCCAGGCCTGGTCAAAGGTATCCTGTAAAACCTGATCGCGTTCATCGCGCGTCGTCCAGCGCAATTCAGCCCCAAACAGCCGGTCCAGCAGCAGGTTCCCTTCCGGCTCGGCCGAGGGCTGGCCGGAGAGCACCAGGATGCAGTCAAGCCCATAACGGGCGGCCAGTGCTGCCGTCTGACGGCAGTGATTGGACTGCGCCGCGCCGACGGTCACAAGGGTTTTTGCGCCATTCGCCAAAGCTTCAGCGAGGACATACTCCAGTTTTCGGGTTTTATTTCCACCCATCCCCAGACCGGTCTGGTCGTCCCGCTTGACCCACAGGCGCGGCCCGCCCAGCAGGGAGGACAGGCGCGGCATGGGCTCGATCGGGGTGGGTAATTGGGCAATTCGGATGCGGGGAATCATACCGACACCTCCCGAAGAACGCGCTTTTTTCCTCTCGAGCGCATCAGGTCCAAAATGCGCGGTAAAAATTTTGTGTAGAGAGCATACAGCCATGGCCGCACAGGATAATCCCAGGCGCCAATAGTGCGGATGACTTTGCCGCCCAACCCTTCCTTAAATCGGTACACTCCCCACATCGAATCGCTGGTATCAAATTCGTCAGGGGCTCCCCACAGGTCGTAGATGGCGCAGCCGCGCTGCCTGGCGAGCCGCATCGCTTCCCACTGCAGCAGGTAATTGGGCATCTTTTCGCGGTGCGCGTCCCGTGACATGCCATACAGGTACCAGGCTCGGCCCGCATAGGTGAAAAGCAGCAGGGCGGCGACAGGTTCACCCTCTACCTCCGCGATCAACGGCTCCGCCATGCCCGCTGTCATAAATTCTGACCAGACTGTGTGATAGTAGCCCTCGGAGCGAATGACAAAACCATCCCGCAGAGAAGTTTCAGCGTACATTTTATACAATAACCCCAGATCTGCCAGACTGCCGCCGCGCACTACCACCCCTTTGCGCATTGCCAGCCGCAGATTGTAGCGCGTTTTTGCCTTCATGCGCGCCAGCCAATCTTCTTCGCTGCCAGCCAAATCCAGCCAGACGGTGTTGCGAAATTGTATTTGCTCTCGGGAAAAACGCCAGCCCTGCGATTCCAGCAAGGCGATGGTTTCTTGACCATCAGGGTCATCCGCGGCGTCCTCTTCGCCGGGTATGCCGCTACCTAAATGCACTTCGGGATCGATTTTTATAAAAATAGACCTGCTGGTCCGGGCGAAATTCTGCAAGTCTTCAAAAACCTGCCGCCGCAGGCTGATATCACCCGGCTCCATAAGGGGTCCACGAGGGACGTACATCACACCCAGCCCTGTGTTTATCCCTCGAAGCGTGATGGTCCGCCGCAGCACCAGGGCAGCGGCAGTTACTCTGCCGCCAGAATCGCGCCAGATCTTCGGAAACGGCTGCCAGCCATACGCCTGTTTGACCTGACCCCACTGGCGTGTCTGCAGAATATGCGCGCCTGGTAAAGCAGCAACGATTTCGTTCCAATCCTGTGGCCAATCGATGTGTGCGTTAGGCATTACCCACCCGACTCACGGTAAATTCTATTGCGCCAATCTGTAATGGCGCGGTCATGCCCGGCACCGGTCAGCGGCACCGGCAGGCAGTGCGCCTGAAAAAAGCCAGCCGCCTCGGATTCACCATTCAACCTCAGCTCGCCGCCATTCACCCGGCAGCGGTAAACAATCAAGATGCCGTTCCCCCGCGGGTCATCTGCGAAAAAATATACGCCCACGGCTTGCCCTGCCGCTGCGGTCAGGCCAGTCTCTTCGAAGAGTTCTCTTTCGGCTGCCCTGGCGGGATCTTCATCCTGCTCCACATAACCGGCAGGCAAATACCAGCAGCCTTTCCAGGGATCAAAAGCACGCTGAACCAATAAAAGAGCGCCGTCTTTTTCAACCAGCGCTGCCGCGCTGACTTTCAATTGCGGGTAGAAAATCCAGCCGCACTGCGGGCAGGTCTCACGATCTAAGCCGTCCGAAAATATTCTCTCCAGCCTATGTCCGCAGCGGAAACAAAACCCCATCAGTTTTCCTCTCCACCCCGCCAACGGCTGTATAGCGAGTAGAACCGGTAGAGCCAGGGGATATAAACCCGATCCCAGGCGCCTGCGGAGCGGCGCACCACTCCCCCAAATCCGCGTTTGAAGCGGTACACTCCCCACAGCCCGTCCGCGCGAAGCGTGAAATTTTCCTCCAGCACATTTTCGTCTTCGTCAGGAATGCCCCACAAATCATACACCTGGCAGCCTTTTGAGGCGGCCCAGCGCATCGCTTCCCACTGCAGCAGATACGCCGGCATACGGTTACGTTCAAGATCTGTAGATGCGCCGTAAAAATACCAGGCACGCCTGCCGTGCGAAAAAACCATCAAGGCTGCCAGCGGCTGGTTCGCATATGCCGCGACCAGCAGCGCGCAGGCCTCACGGGCGTAAAAGAGGTCGAACGCGCGCTGAAAATAAGCCTGACTGTGTACCCCAAATCCATCCCGGGCTGCGGTCTGCAGGCTGAGGCGGTGAAATAATGCGATATCGTCGCTCTGCCGTACCTGCACCTCTTTTCGTTCTGCCAGGCGGATATTGTAGCGTGTTTTCTGTCTCATGCGAGCCAGCCAGTCCTGCGGGCTGCCGCTCAGGTCGATTTCAATGGTGCGGCGCGGCTGGATGGGGCGCGAAGGCCGGGAATAAGCTGGCATCTCAAAACCCGGCGGCAGTGTGCCTTCCCAGGCATCCGGCTCAATTTTCAGGAAAATTGCCCGCTGCTGGCGGCTGATGCGCTCGACTTCAGGCCAAAGGGTTTCCCAATCCGTCCCAGTTGGTCCCTTGGGGATGTAGGCGATGCTGAAGCCCAGTGGCAGGCGGCGAAAAAGGATCTGAACCCCGCAGGACCCGGATTGGGATCGAAGCCTGATTGGCTGCCAGCCAAAGGCAGCCTTTAACTCCCCCCAGGCAGCCGTTTGTAAAATATGAGCATTTGGAAAGCCAGCCAGGAAATCTTCCCAGCCGTGCGCATCGAGAACTGGCATCAGATCACGGTAGTTATTTCCGGCGGCGGGGTGCTTCTAACCACCGCCCCGGGGATGAATTCATCAAATAAGGATATGATATCTTCGACATTCCCCTGACGTGAAAGTTCGATGATCTGGTCAACGAATTTATTAAGCCGTTCGCTGTTCATTGGTTCAGTGTTTTCCAGCCGGAAAACGTCCGGGTGGTCGGTTGCTTTAAACTGGTAACCTTCGTCCCATAAATCTTCGCTTAATTTTTCTCCCGGGCGAATGCCGGTGAAAACGATCTCGATATCTTTACCTGGTTCCAGTCCGGATAAACGGATAAGGTCTTCTGCCAGGTCGAGAATGCGCACCTGCTGGCCCATGTTGAGCACATAGGTCTCACCCCCGCCATTGCTCAGGCTGGCAGCCTGCAGGACCAGATAGACTGCTTCTGGAATGGTCATAAAATAGCGCTTCATGTCGGGGTGGGTTATGGTAACCGGACCGCCGCGCGCGATCTGTTGTTTGAAGATTGGCACCACACTGCCGCGGCTGCCGAGCACATTTCCGAACCGAACGACCGAAAACGAGCGCCCGTGCATCATGGCTGCCGTCAGGACCAGCATCTCGGCGATTCGTTTGGTCGCACCCATCACATTGGCAGGTCGGATGGCTTTGTCGGAGGAAATCATCACCAGGCGTTCGACATCATACTGCAGGGAGACATCCACGAGATTTCGAGTGCCCAAAATATTATTCGTGACCGCCTCCTCGACGTTAACCTCCATCAAGGAGACGTGTTTATGGGCGGCAGCATGGAAAACAACCTGGGGTCGAAAATCTGCGAACACCACACCCAACCGGACATGGTCGCGGACATCGGCAATAACCGGGCGGATGTTCAGAGATGGAAAATCCTGTTTCAATTCAAGTAGAGCTTCGAAAATGCTGTTTTCGCCGTGTCCCAGCATGATTAAATCCGAAGGACTCCAGCGGGCGATTTGTCGGCACAACTCGCGTCCAATCGAACCACCGGCTCCTGTGACCAGCACAACTTTACCCGACAGGGTGGCGCCAATGACTTCATCCTGAACGCGGGTTGGCTGTCGGCGCAGCAGGTCGGTGATGTCCACCTCGCGCAGGCGGCTGACGCTCACCCGCCCGCCAAGGAGTTCATATATGCCCGGCATGGTGCGAAACGGGATGCCTTTTAAGCGGGCAACATCCGCCACGAGGCGCACAACCCGTCCAGGGGCACTGGGGATAGCGATAATGATCTCATCGACGCGGTGGCGCTCGAGCACACGTGACATATCACTGATCGTGCCCAGGACTCGGGTGCCGTGAATCTCCTGTTTCAATTTGGTGGTGTTGTCGTCCAGGAAGCCTACAGGGACAAGATTGAGCTGTGGGTTTTTCTGCAGCTCACGCACCACCAGTGCGCCCGCATCGCCTGCGCCGACGATTAATACCCGCTTGATTTTTCCGGTTCGCATGGTCGCAACCTGACTGCGCGCCTCGGCAATGAGACGGAACGCCAGGCGCAGCCCGCCGACCAGCATCAATGAGACCAGCCAATCAATCACCAGGACGGAGCGAAGATAAGCGTCCACCCAGCCGCGGGTGAAGAAAACCAGCATGATCAGCGCTACCACCCCCGAGGAAGTCGTTACTGCCGCGCTGATCAGCTTCAATTCTTCAACGCTGGCGTACATCCACATACGACGGTAAAGACCGAACAGCCAATAAATGACCGGCTTAATGATGATCGAAACGCCAAACATCCAGTAAGCAAAGGGCAGGTAGCGGAAGAATGATTCGCCCAATTCAAAGCGAAGCACCATGGACGCGACGATAGATACCCCTATTAAAACCACATCCCCCATAAAGATATAGCGATTGCGGATGTTGGGTTTTGCCTTCATTATCACCGGCCTCTAAGACCGACCACCGTGCCGATCGTGCGAATCATGATCTGAAAGTCAAGCAGCAGGTTGCGTCGTTTAATGTAATAAAGATCATATTCAAGTTTAACCGCATTTTCTTCGACCGTAGACGCATAGCCGTAATTGACCTGCGCCCAACCGGTCAAACCTGGTTTCACAAACAAGCGCGCGCGGTAGAAAGGGATGTTTTGCTGATAGGTTTCTACCAGTTCGGGTCTTTCGGACCGCGGACCGACCAGGCTCATATCGCCGCGCAAGATATTGACAAATTGGGGTAATTCATCCAGATGTGTCTTTCGTAACAAACGCCCGATTCTGGTTGAGCGTTCGTCATTTTCCTGAGCAGGCCGAGCGATGCCATCCCGTTCTGCATCCTGGACCATGGTGCGGTATTTTAAAATATTAAAAACCCGACCATTGCGGCCCAGGCGAGCCTGTTTGTAGAAGATTGGCTTGCCGCTGTCCAGAAATATCAGGGTTGAAATAAAAGGAAATGTGATCACGATGAAAATGCAGCCAACCAAGCCGCCTAATAAATCGATAAAGCGTTTGCCCAATTCATAAAATCCACCCGCATGCACCTGGTCGACAAACGAGCGCAGGATCCAATCGGAATGCAGTTGAAAGATGGGGATACGGCCCAGCAATTCCTCGTACATGGAGGGCATGGTAGTGACTTCAATGCCCTGCTCCTCGGCTTCCAGCAGGCGGCCAAACATCTGGTTGTTTAATTCACCGGATATAGCGATCACCAGATCAGTTACATGATGTTGGTTGACAATTTCGAAAAGCTGCTCGTTTCCTCCCAAAACCGGGTAACCCGATACCTGCTGGCCAATTTTTTCAGGATCATCATCCAGCAAACCAACCAGGTAAAAAGGCGGGGGCCATATTTCTTTTATGATCTCTGCCAGCTTCCGGCCGGAATGTCCTGCCCCAACGATCAACACCCGGTGTAAAAACATTGGAGCCGTGAACAATTGAATGTAAATAAAACGCCAGGCAAGCGTCAGCAGGTAAACCATTACAATAAAGCCCGCCACACCACGCCTTGGCAAAGAATTGGGTTCAGAGATAAAAAACAGCACGAGGTAAATCACACTGCTGATGACCGCGGCAATGGTGACCTCGCGGAAAGTCTCCACACGGTTGGATGAGCGCCGCGGATTATAGGATTCGGTCAACAGCAGCAGCCAGAAGGCCGGCAGCAGGTAAAACCACAGCGGTACGCGTTCTTGCAAGAATGCCCAGCTAAAGCGGTACCATTCCCCACCCTGCGACCAGAAATACAAAGCCACCAAGAGGGCGAGCACCGCGGTCAGTAAATCGCCAATAAATAATGTCGACCGTCGTTCCGCTGGTTTTAACCGCCAGGTTTGTTTGGGAATAGGCGCTGACTGAGCATCCATTTTTATAATTATCTCAGATTATCCTTTTCCGCGTAAGAGAGCGAATAGAAATCCACTCCCCCAACAGAAATGCATCACCACAACCGCCAAAGGCATGCCTATGATCAGCGAGGCATCCCGGCGCTTTACAGCCACAGGCAGCGCTCCCATCACAAGGGTCAGAAAATAAGATCCCAATGCCAGCAGCAGCAGCCAGCGCGCCCAAAAAAAGAATACTGCGAACACTGCCAGTCCTAAAATTCCTGCCACAAACAACGGCGGGAGCGCCTGGCGCCAGCGCAGGGTGCCGGGATAACGACGCAGCATATTCAATTTCCAGTAACCATAGCGAAAATACTGGCGCGCCAATGCGCCCAAATTTGGGCGCGCAAAATAGCGCGAACGAATTTCAGGATCCAGGAATACCTTACCGCCAGCAAGACGGATGCGCGCGTTGAATTCATAATCTTCATTTGACAGGAGACTTTCATCATAGGCGCCAATCTGATCAATCAGGGAGCGAAAAAATGCGCCGAACGGCACCGTGTCGACAATCGAAGCCTGGCGCGCATGCCGGTACAGCGCGTCGCCCACACCCAGCGGATGGGCAGCGGCCGCGGCGATTGAACGCCCGATCCAGTCATCCTTACCCGGCAGGATATCCCATACCCCGCCGACATTGTCTCCCACCCCATCACGTAAGCGCTCCACGCAGCGCTCAACGTAATCAACCGCCGGGGCTGAGTGCGCATCCAGGCGCAGGATAATTTCACCGCGCGCGTGGGCGATGGCCGTATTCAAGGCTGTGGGGATAATCCGGCGTGGGTTATCAACCAATTTTATTTCCAGATCCTTATGAGCCTGCTGAAACGCGAGTACCTCTTCCCGCGTGCGGTCCACAGAGTGTCCATCAGCGATGATGACCTCCATGTGCGCGCGCGGAAAAGTCTGTTGGTATATCGCTTCCAGCAGCAGCGCGATGGTTCTTTCCTCGTTGTAACAAGGGATGATGATCGAGACGATCACCGTTTTTTGGTTCGTCAAGCCTCACCTGGGAGATTGGTTAATTTAAAAATGGAATTTGACTGACGCGTTAATTTAGTGCTTGTGCTCTTTTTCGCAAGGAACCAGTGCGACGGCTTCGATCTCTACCGCCACCCCTTTGGGCAACCCAGACACCTGTACCGTGGTGCGCGCGGGGGGGTTTTCCGCAAAGAAAGTAGCGTAAACGGCATTCATGCGGGCGAAATCATTCATGTCTCGCAGGAATACGGTCGTTTTGACGACCTGCTCAAGGGATGACCCTGCCGCTTCCAGGATGCCCTTAATGTTCATCAAGGCGCGTTTGGTTTCCTCTTCAACCCCGCCCGGCACAACCTCCTGAGTATTCGGGTCCAGCCCGATTTGCCCGGCGGTGTAAACAAAGTGACTGGCTCTTACCCCCGCCGAATATGGGCCAATCGCTTTAGGCGCGTTGTCGGTTTTGATGATCTCTTTCTCGTGGCAGCAAGTCACGATTTACCTCCTCTGAAAAATACGTTTTCACAATTCTAAGCGAACTTGGGGGATTGGTAAAGCCAGGCGGCGGTGCAGCCTTAGGCCAAAGGCAGGGAGAAGTAGATGGTGGTTCCCTGGTTAGGGCTGCTCTCTGCCCAGATACGCCCATCATGCGCTTCGACAGTGTGCCTTGCAATGGACAATCCCAACCCGGTCCCGCCTCCGGAGCGGGATTGGTCAGCCTTATAAAATCGTTCAAAAATGCGCGGCAGCGCATCGGCTGCGATTCCCACACCCGTATCTCGGACAGAAAATACAACGTAACCGCCCTCTTTGGCGGCGTTAAGGATGACCTGCCCGCCGGGCGGAGTGAATTTGATGGCATTGTGCAGCAAATTAACCAACACCTGTTCGATACGGTCGGCATCAGCCAGTACAGCCGGCACATCCTCCTGGGCTTCGATAGATAATGTCAGGCCATTGCGCGCTGCCTGCACCTGCATGCGCTCGACCGAATTGCGCAGCAGTTGCAGCGGGCTAATCGCCTGACGGTTAAGCGGCACCTTACCAGATTCGATGCGCGAAAGTTCGAGCAGCTCGCGCACCAGTTGGGTCATGTTATCTATTTCGTGGTCCATGCGCTGCAGAAAGCGGCGGGCAGCAGGCGGGTCTTCCAGAGCGCTCTCCTGCAGCGTATCCGATAAGGCTTTTACCGAGGCCAGCGGTGTGCGCAGCTCATGGGATACGTTGCTGACAAAGTCGCGCCGCACCGTTTCCAGCCGACGGATGCGCGTAAGGTCTTGGAAAACCAGCAGCGTGCTGCCTGGCAGCGCTGGCTCCAGTGGGGTGGCGATAGCCTGCACAAACAGGCGGTCCGGGCTGGTTTCGAGGGTATTGATTTCCTGGCGATTGGATTCGGCTGATTTCTTCCACAAATCTATTACCTGGTATTGGCGGACGACTTCCGCCAGGGAGCGTCCCATTGCCTGATCTGCCGGGGTGTTGAAGATGCGCTCCGCTGCCGGGTTGATCAACTGAACCTTTGCCTGTGAATCGACAATGATGATTCCATCGGTCATATGCCGCAGGATGGCATCCAGCTTTGTGCGCTCTTCGCGGTAACTGTCGATTTGCTCATAAAGCCGCGCGGCCATCTCGGCGAACGACTGGCTTAACATCCCAATTTCATCCTTGCGGTAGGTTGGCAAACGCCCGCGGAATTCTCCCAAGCCCAGGCGGGCGACATCTCTGGAAAGCTGGCGCAAAGGCTGGATGGTGCGGTTGGAAACGACGAGCCCCAGCAGGACCGCGAGCAAAACCGTCAGCGCTCCAGCCGTCAGAATCGCGCGGCGCAGGTCGGCCAGGTCACTTTCGATCTTCTCCAGTGAACTCCCAACCCTTACGATACCGATCAGTCGACCGTTTTCCTCCACCGGAACCGCCAGATAATAGAAGCGTTTTTTTACCGTGTCGCTAAAGCGGATCTGCCAGCCCTCCCCGGTTTCCAAAGCCTGGCGGACTTCCGGGCGGTTAAGATGGTTTTCCATGCTTTCGGGCGTAGTATGTGATTCTGCGGCGACGCGTCCATCCGGCAGGATGATCGTTATGCGTGCATCGGTCACCTGCCGATAATAAGCTACCAGCTCCTCTAGCCGGTGAGGTTCAGTAGTTTCTCTCAATAAGGGGAAAACATCCTGTGCAAGCAGGCGAGCTTCAGTCCGCAGCATGACCTGCAGGTTATCAAGGTAGGTGTTCTCAATGTAATTTGAAAAATAAAAGCTGACACCACCCACCGAAAACAATATCAGCAGGATAAATGGGACGGTGATTCGCCACAATAAGGTTCGGCGCATGACGAACCTGACCTACCCCTCGAAACGGTAGCCGGCGCCGCGCACAGTGACAATGCGCTTTGGATTGGCAGGATCGGTTTCGATCTTCTCGCGCAGCCAGCGCACGTGCACATCCACGGTGCGGCTGTCACCGTAGTAATCCCAGCCCCACACCCGTTCGAGTACGAACTCGCGTGAAAGGACCTGCCCGCGGTGCTGCGCCAGGAACAGAAGCAGTTCATACTCTTTGGGTTTCAATTGCAGCACGGCGCCTCCCAGGCGCACCTCACGCCGCGTCAGATCGATTTCCAGGTTGTCGAAAGCCAGGATTTGCGAGGTAACATCCGAGCCAGCCTGGGCAGTGCTGAATTCTTCCCGTAGCAGGCGCACGCGGCGCAGCATGGCCTTAACGCGCGCCATCAGCTCGCGCATGCTGAAGGGCTTGGTTAAGTAATCATCCGCGCCTACTTCGAGGCCAACCACCCGGTCGATCTCGTCATCGCGGGCGGTCAGCATCAAAACCGGGGTGCTCATCTCCTGGCGCAAGATGCGGCAGACCTCAAACCCATCCACACCGGGCAGCATGATGTCCAGGACGATTAAATCAGGGTGATTTTGGCGGGCAGCTTGCAGGGCAGCCTGTCCATCGCCCACCGCTTCAACCTCATACCCCTGCCGTTTTAAATTGTAGACCAGCGTTTCCTGCAAGGTGACTTCATCTTCCACCACGAGAATTTTCTCTGCCATCGATCACCTCATATCTTCCAGGAGCAAGGCAAACTGGTGCGCAAATCTCTTACGATTATATAACTTTTCAACCGCATCCCGCCCGGCCAACCCCATTTGTCTGGTCAACTCCGGCTGGGCGGCCAGTTGGACTACCGCAGCCGCCAGTGCCTGGGGGTCACCCGGCGCCACGGCCACCCCCGCCTTGCTCGTTTCCACCACCTCGCGAATGACGCCGTCGATAGCCAGGAGCACTGCTTTTCCTGCCGCCATATAATCAAACACTTTGTTTGGGTAAGTAGTTTTATACATTTCCAATGGTTTCAGGATAGCGATACAGGCATCGGCAGCGGCCATGACCCCGGCAACGGCATTCTTCGGCACGGAGGGCACAAAATACAGGTTGGTAAGGTTCTTCGCCTGCGCCCATGCCTGCAACACAGGTTTTTCCTTACCATCCCCCACCAGCACGAAGGCGATATTGCTGTGATCACGTAAAATTTCGGCGGCCTGCAGCACCACTCCCAGATCATTCGACAACCCGTGAGCACCAGCATACATAACCACAAATTGATCCTCAAGCCCCAGACTGCGGCGAAATTCCCGCCCATCCATGTTTGGATCGAACATGGATGGGTCCGCTCCATTCGGCACCAGTTCGATCCAGCGCGCACCGCGCTGGCAGACATGCTGGATATAGCCGGGTGAATTGACCACCACGCGGTCCGCCCGTCTATACAGAAACTTCTCGAGCCAGAGAGACGCCCAAATAACAAGCCGACTGCGCAGGACACCCACCGCGACGGCGAAAGCCGGCCAAAGATCGCGTACCTCGAACAGAAATGGCACGCGCTTAAGCCGCGCCAACAGCCAGGCGGTCACCCCCTGGAAGATCGGCGGGCTGGTCCCCCAGACCAGATCGACTTTCGCCACACCCAGCCCTATCACGAAAGATGAAAACATGAAGCTGAGAAAGCTTAATACCCTGTGCAGGAAACTGCGGTGCAGGGCGGCATAGGTAAAAGCGCGCAGAATGGTGATGCCCGCTTCCGGCTCCCGGCGATCTAACCAGGGTATTCTGGCTGCAGATGCCTTTCCGCTCAAATAACTGACCGGGCTGGCGATGATGGTAACGCGGTGCCCGCGCGTTACAAGGTAGCGCGCCATTTCATAATGGCGCGTCCCGCCGGCCTCATCCATCGCCGCAAATGCCTGGTGAATCAACAAAACATGCATGCCTTGCATTTTATCTCAGATTCAAGGCTGCCGGTCCTGAACGTGAAACACGGTGGTGATTTCAACCGGCGGGTTGAAGGTCATCTCCACCAGATAGGAAAGGGCAGGCTGCCTGTGCAAGTAGGTGGGAGAATACCAGCCGTACAGGTGGTCATCCCCTGGCGGCCCGAAAACGGCTTCTCCTGCGCGCACAACCCTGCTGCCGACTGTTTCGACCGGCGGTGATACCTGTGTCCGGACCGTAATGATCATGTCAGGCAGGGTTACCCTCAGAACGTTTTCATCCAACTGCCAGTCCCCATCCGGCAGGAGCAAATTCAATCGCAAGGAATGCTCGCCCTTCTGGTTTGCCTTACCGGTCAGGATGTCGCGGATTCGCCAGCTACCCGGCTGCAATCGGGTCAGCCAGCGGCTGTGCTTAATACCAATAGATTCGTAGCCTGTCCGTTCAGCAGCCAGGGTCTGATCATCATCGCTCGCCAGCCAGCGGGCTTGATCCCAGGCGAGCCACAGAAAGCGTCCTGCCCGCCGCATAGGTTCGCGCCCGTCAATGACCGGCGCGTTGTGTACATGGGCAGATGCAAGACCATTGTCCCAGGGCGCAGGCAGGTTGTAGGCGTAGGTACCAGCATCGCGGAGAATATTCACCCCCTCGTGCCACAAGTCGACCTGCAGTTGATCAGCGTGCGCCGGACGGCTCCGAAACCTGACCGCCCTCAAAGTGCCCCAATCCTTGTCATCTCCGACCCTGCTCAACCCGGTGGTGCCGTTGACCTCACAGACAGGTTGTTGATCTTCTGCTGATAGCCCCAACCAGGCTGCCAGCTCATCCCAGGGACCCGGCTCGAGCCAGGCTTTGCCCAAAAAGGCCAGGGAGGCCGCCTGGGCAGTCGCCCTGTGATCAGTGTACGCGGCCTGGCACAATGGAAGCACATGTGTCCCGTCGTTATGCCCCAAATTGACAGCCGTCCCGGATAGGCGGTCAATCGCGCTGAGATACCACCGCGTCCCTCTGGCCAGTTTTTCCTTAGTGCTTTCAGGAAACACGTCGCCGAAGCGTTTGGCCGCCGCGCGCGCGACCAGCGCAAGCTCTAACATCATGCGGTGATAATTCGTCGACTGCTGAATGTAAGACCCATCCTCAAGTATCTGCTGTTGGAAGGCATGGTTGAGCCACTTCCATCCCAGTTGGCGCCAGCGCCCAGCCTGGGCATCCCCCGGCAGCAAATTTCCGGCCAGATAGAGGCCAAGGGCTTCACTTACCAGGTGGTTATTCGCCTGGGCACGTGCGTAGAGCAGGGTGGGAGGAATGCGGCGGGCGTGCTGGGCCACGGCCATTGCCAGTTTTTGCTGATGAACTTCTGTTGTGGCAGCCGCCTGTTCGAACACCTGCGCGGCGAAAGCGAAAGCGATCAGCCGAAGGGCTGCTTCCTGGGCAGACTGCCAGGCAGGACCGCAGTTGATGGGATTGGCAGCCAAGAACTGCTCGAAGTAAAGCCAGAACGCCCGCGCGTAGGTCTGATCAGCGCTGCACTGGTATGCGCGTCCGAGGGTGAAAGCCCAGCCGAAACGGGCCGGTTCCCAGATGAGCTTAATATCTTCGGATGTGCTGCGCGAGCTTCTGCTCCAATGCAAATGACCGTCGGGCGGTGCTAGGTTTAATGGCGTTAGCCTTCCACCAAAAAGCCGCACCTGTCCCTGTTGGATTTCATCCGCTCCCTGGATCAGGTCTTTTTGGCGGTCCCCCAACAATGAATTCAGTTTGTCCGCTGCCGGGAGGTTGAAAATGTGAGCGGATAAGGTTTGCGGCTGGGGTAGTTTCCAGCCGCCGCAAGGGGTGGTAACACGAAAAAAGCCGCTGCGCAGTCCAAGCTGGGATAACCCATAGAGACCTACCTGCCTGAACCCCAAAGAGCGCAATGCCAGTGCTGAAGTGGTCAAATGGGAAACCTTCATCAAAATTTCCGCCGCTTGTTCTATAACAATTCAGGCAATATATTCTTCCTGTCCGCTTTGCAGCGAACGCACCGCGGCGATGGCTGCCCTGCTGACCGCCACCAGTTGATCATATGGAATAGGAGCCGGACCGCCTGAATTGACCGCCTCAACGAACTTCTCCCAGCCGGCACGGTGACCCTTGTCCTGACGGAGTCGCGAGGTGAACCGCTGGCGGCTGCGGTCGCTCACCAGTTCCAACGTACGGAAATCGTCCAAAACCGCCGCGCGTCCTGCGCAGAACACTTCCACCCGTTCCTTGGGGAAGCTTTTACTTCCATTGGCCAGGTACAACAGCGTTCCAATCGATCCATCCGCAAAGCTGAGGGTTATCGTGACATTGTCTTGATTATAGCGGCCCTGGTCTGGCAGGGAAGCAGCCCGCACTTTTACCGGCATAGCGCCGACCAGGTATGTCAGGAAATCGATGAAATGGCAGCCCTCGCCGATGATACGCCCGCCTCCCTGCAGCGGATCGTGCAGCCAGTGGCTGGGGGGCAAGTAACCAGCGTTGACGCGGTACAGAGCGAAAACCGGCTCGCTGCGTCCGTGCAGGAAATCCAACAACCGTTTTGAAAATGGCGCGAAACGACGGTTAAACCCGACTGTCAACAACGGCGCTTCTGGATCGGAAAGCTCAGTCTGAATTTCAGCCAATTCTTCTGAATTGATTGCCAGCGGTTTTTCACAAAAGACATTTTTACCGTTTCTTAACGCCTGCAGCACCTGGCGGGCATGCTGGTGGTGGCGCGTCAGGACAGCCACAAGGTTTATTTCGGGATTTTCGAAGATATCCGTTTCGGAGGATGAAGCAAAGGCAAAGCCCCATTTGGCGGCCGCGTGACGGGCGTTCAGGCCGCCTGCGCTGGCAACGCCGGCCAGTTTCACCCCTCCTACCTGTTTAATCACCGGCAGGAAAACCGCGCTGGCATAGTTGCCTGCGCCTAATACTCCCACCACAGGTAAAACTCCTGTCCGCTTGGGGGAAACGTTTTCGACTGCGGGTAAATCGATTCGCCTGGCAGGAGGTTGGCTTTGATGGTCCGGGTACGTGATCAGGACGCCCAGATAGGGCTGGTCACTTTTTCCAGTGATCAGCTCATAAGCTGCAGCCGCATTCTCGATCTCGTAACGGTGCGTGATCAGCGGGTGAACATCCAGGCTGCCGCTGGCAAACAGGTCGATGATCGCCGCCAGGTTGCGGCCTTCCGTCCAGCGCACGTATCCAATCGGATAATCCTGCCCTTTCTCTTCATAATTCGGATCGTAGCGGCCGGGTCCGTAGGATCGAGACACCAAGAACCGAAGTTCCTTTTCATAATAACTTTTCCGCGGCAGCGCCAGACCAACCGCTCCAACGGCCACCACGGCGCCACGGTCTCTCGCAAGCGAACCAGCCAGTTCAATCGGGTCATTCGAGCGGGTATCCGCGCAGATCAATACCGCGTCAAAACCCTGCCCTTTTGAAAATCCACGTCCGGCTTCATCGGCTTGAGTGCGCATGACCGCCTGGAAACCCATTTTTGCCGCCAGGTCGACGCGCCCTGGATCGATATCCACGCCAAACACCTGGCATCCGGCGGCACGCGCAATGCCTGCTGCTAGCAGCCCAAGCAATCCCAGCCCAATGATTGCCACCCGCTCGCCGACCTGCGGCTGCGCCAGGCGAAATCCGTGCAGAGCAATGGCTCCCAGGGTAGCAAATGCGCCTGAATCGAAATCAACGTGATCGGGCAGGTGAGCCAGCAAATTCTGCGGAACCAGCGCGTATTCAGCATGCACGGCGTACCCCCCGCCTGCGCAGGCTACCCGGTCGCCCACCTTAAATCCCTGCAGCCCCTCCCCAACCGCTACCACCGTCCCTGCCGAGGCATACCCAAGCGCCATAGGTTGATCCAGCCGGTTGAAAGCCGCGTCCAGGGTGGTCAGAAGCCCTTCACGGCGGGCTTTATCCAGCACCTGGCGCACCAGGTCGGGGCGCGAGCGCGCCTTTCCGAGCAGACTTTTCTCTGCAAATTCAACCAGCATACGCTCAGTCCCAGCCGAAACCAGGGATACGGCCGTGCGCACCAACGCCATGCCTGGACGAAGCGATGGGACAGGGACCTCAACCACCTGCGTGCTGCCGTCGCGCATGTTTTGTAACAGTTGTTTCATTGATATCATCCTGTCGGGATTTGAGGGAGACTGGGAAAGTCAGGATATTCCCCCGCTGGGAGGAACGGAAACCGGGTTGGAGGCACACTCAGCCTGGGTGGCTGCCTGCCTCCAACCTGTATTGCGTCTGAATCAACGGGCGTAATCTACCGCCCGGGTCTCGCGAATGACGGTCACTTTGATCTGGCCTGGGTACTGCATGGTCTCCTCGATTTTCTTGGCGATATCTCGCGCCAGGCGGGTTGCAGCCAGGTCGTCTATGTCTTCCGGGCGAACAATGATGCGGACCTCGCGCCCTGCCTGAATAGCGTAGCTCTGGCTGACGCCCTTGAAGGAGTTGGCGATTTCTTCGAGAGCCCGCAAGCGCTTGATATACTGCTCCAGATCCTCGCGCCGGGCGCCAGGCCGCGCGCCAGAGATGGCGTCCGCAGCCTCCACGATGATAGCCTCGACGGTTTCCTGTTCGACCTCGTGATGGTGAGAGGCAATGATGTTGACGACTCTGGCTGGCACATTGTAGCGTTTGGCAAATTCGGCCCCGATCATGGCATGGGTACCGTCGGTGTTATGGTCCATGGCCTTGCCAAGGTCGTGCAGCAGGCCGCCCATACGCGACAGTTCGGTATCCGCACCCAGTTCAGCCGCAAGAACAGCGGAGAGCTTGGCGACTTCAACCGCGTGCGCCAGTTGGTTCTGACCGTAGGAAGTGCGGTATTTTAACCGGCCGAGGACTTTCAAGACCTCAGGATGCAGGCCGGTGACTCCGGCGTCATAAGCAGCTTCCTCACCGGCTTCGACGATGGATTTTTCAACTTCTTTTTGTTCCTCGTTGAGGATTTTTTCGATATGAGCCGGGTGGATGCGCCCGTCCACGATCAACCGGTCGAGCGCGCGGCGAGCCACTTCGCGCCGGATAGGGTCAAAACACGAAATGGTCACCGCTTCAGGAGTGTCATCCACAATGACATCCACGCCGGCAGCCTGTTCAAAGGCGCGGATATTGCGTCCATTGCGGCCCACAATGCGCCCCTTCATCTCTTCGTTGGGCAGGGTGATGACGGATGAGGTCACACTGACCACATGATCGGATGCGACCCTTTGGATCGACTCGGCGATCAATTCTCGCGCGCGTTTTTCTCCCTCGGCGCGGGCTTCGGCTTCAATCTGGCGAATGATGCGGGCCATATCGGCGCGCGCTTCTTTTTCCGCCTCGACCAGCAGCAGGCTGCGCGCTTCTTCCACGCTCATCTGCGCGATTTTCTGCAATTCACTCATCTGCTGTTCATACATTTTCTCAATTTCGTTAACGCGCTTATCCAGGGCTGATTGGCGCTTGTTCAACACCTGCTCGCGCTGTTCGAAGCGTTCGATACGGTGATCCAGTTCCGCCCGCCGTTTCTGTAAGCGGTCCTCTTCTCGTGAGATCTCAGCCCGGCGGCGGTTGACCTCATTCTCGGATTCCTGCAGGACTTTGAGGGCTTTATCTTTCGCCTCTAATTCGATTTCACGCGCCCGTTCATTGGCTGCCAGCAGGACTGTATCCGCGCGGGTTTGTTGGTCTTTTTTAAATCGTCCCTCAAAGTAGCGCGACATGAGGATAAATGCGCCGGTAAGCAGCAAAATATCCACCAGTATGGTAATGATGATGATGGTAATCGTATCCATGGTCCAATTCCTCTTTCCAGAGTCAGGTTTTTTGGTGCTCGGACTGCATTTCAGACCAGATGCGGCGCACCACGGGATCAGCCGTTCCGTAAGAGAAACCGCGCCGCCCTAAAAAAGCGGCCAGCCTTTTACGAAAGGTGTCCCAGTCGAGATTCGCCAGCCTGCGGGCATAACGGATCCCGGCACGGTACGCCAGTTCACTCTCGTCCTCAATCGCATTCAGAGCGAGTTGAATGGTGTTCTCTTCCACCCCTTTGTGGCGCAGTTCATATCGCAACATTCGCCGGCTGCGCGGGCGGAAGGTAGACCGATTCTCCACCCATAAGCGGGCAAAGTCATCGTCACCCAACACCCGATTGTTTTTCAGGCGCTCCACGGCTCGCGAAATCACAACTTCGTCATAACCTTTGTCAGCCAGTTTCTTGCGCACTTCATTTTCTGAACGAGGTCGATAGCTGATGAAATTAAGCCCATTCTGATAGGCAACTTCATCCGCGTCCTGCTGCTGCAGCGATTTAATCTTCTCTTCGCTCAGTTTCTGACCAACAGAAAGCCAGGCTGCTGTGATGCGCGTCAAACCGAATGCAAACTCTCCATCCAGATAGATATTGACCCGGTTGGGGTTCTTCTTTTGGACTTTGAGCGCAGTTATGGTCCGCTCCATAATAAACACCGCCAGCTTACTGCCCAGACTGGCCAGGCGTTGGGGTCACACGGATGTTGTAAGCGCTGGGTGGTCGCTAATGCAAATTTTATGAAAGAATGAAATCCATCATTCAATATAGGGTGAAGTTACCCTGAAAGATCAGCAGGCGATGAATGCAGTGTAATTCGGAAGCATGTTCCGCACACCTGGGTTTTGGATCGGCCGAGCCACAATAAAACAAAACACCACCTTGCATCTTTTGACGATGCCTGCATCCTTCTTTCCCCAGTTTAACTTTTGACCTAAACCTCCCCAATGGGAGAGTGTTCATACCCAGCGTTTTCCAGTCCGTTTCTTGCCCGGCAGGGACACCCTGCTCTGACACTGGCCTGGCACAAGGAGTTTTGAGTTCTTTAAGGTATTATACAATATATTTTAATTTTTATTAATTGCAATTTAACCTTCAAACTGCAGGAGCGCCAGCACATCCCCCAGCGCCGCCGCAAAGATCTCCTGTAAGATGCCATCCTCAACCTGATAACGCCCACCAAACATCCCATCTCCAAACACCCCGCGTGTTTGGGCCGCATTCAATAACCCCTGATAGGCCGGCGGAATTTTTTCCTGGTCTGGTAAATCGGTAACCCGCGTGAATGAAAAAGCTTCGATCCAGCCGGCATGCGAAGACTTCATACCATATTTTTGGGCGACGGTTTCCACGCTATGGGACGTCCACCACGAATACCAGGCTGTATTTAAATCGGGAAGTTCGTTTGCCAGTTCGACCAGCACATTTCGGCAGCCGTCATTGCCACCGTGGCCGTTTAACACCAGAAGCCGCCGAAAACCCTGGCGATAGACGGAATGGACGATATCCCGCAGGACGTGTATCAGGGTGTTGGTGCTCAGGCTGATCGTGCCAGGGTAATCCAGGAAATAGGGAGAAACCCCAAAATTGACCGGCGGCGCGATGAGAACACCGCTCTCCTTGCTGGCGGCGTCCGCCAACGCCTGAGGAATTCTGACATCCGTCAGCAGGCTGAGGTAGCCGTGCTGCTCGCACGCCCCCAGGATGAGCATCAGGCGGTTATCGTTCTTTAGGTAGGTTTCCACATCCATCCAATTCAAATCTTCCAGACGCATGACTGCCCTCTCAGGTTGTTAATTTGATGGTAAATTTCGCTGCGCACTAATTTTAACTTATCCCAAGCCAGCATTCCTGACCCGGAAAGCTGGAAGGGTCACCGGGCATCACCCCTTCCTCCAGCTCATGACTTTGTACCTGCGCCTGGCAGGGATTGGCTCATTTACGGAGAGGAGTGTGACAGGGCGCGAAGTTGATGATTGATTTTAATACATTTAAGATATAAAATATCAAAATATACTTGACATTATCCACGCAGGTTATTGAAATGAACCCTACAGGCAGAAAAATTTTATGGGTATTCCTACTGGTGATTCTGCTCACAGTCCTGGCCAGCTGTTCTGACAGCCAGATGCCGACAGCGCCAGCACCGCCGACACCGCCGCCACTTGATTCGATCACAACAGCTACTGTTTCCCCTATGGAGGAGCGAAGCAGTCCAACCACCCCACTCACATTGGTGCCTGATCCAACCGCTGAAATCACGCCGTCCGTGTCACCAGAAGTTATAGAAACGCAGCCGCCACAGCCCACGCCCGTACCGTCCAGTACGGCAGAAAATGAGCAAATCACCGAGGATTGTGAAAATAAGGCCGCCTTCTTCGCGGACGTGACCATCCCTGACAAAACTGCCATGCAGCAGGGACAGGCATTTGTAAAAACCTGGCGCATCCGCAACGAGGGTACCTGCAGTTGGAATTCGGATTACACCCTGGCTTTCTCTGGCGGCGACCTGCTCAACGGTCCTCTGAATGCTCCTTTACCGCCTGCTGCGCCCTGGGAAATAATAGACCTCTCCATTGACTTGACGGCTCCAAACCAAGGCGGCCTGTATACCGGTTACTATGTTTTTGAAGACCCGCAGGGCAGGCGCTTTGGTGTAAACAGCGGTGGGATCGACACGATTTGGGTGCAGATATCCGTCAGTTGGTTTGCGCCAGGAGAGACCGCCAGCCAGCCTGAGGAGAACCCGGCCGCACAGGCAGCCGCGCCAGCAGCAACAGCCGCTCCAGCCGTTCCAGGCGGCTGCAGCTTTGAAAAAGATGACAGCGTTGTCGCAGCGCTTTTTACTTTGATCAACCAGGCGCGCGCAGCCGAGGGTCTGCCAGCCTTTAGCTTGGACGATCGGCTGAACTCGGCTGCCCAGGCTCACAGCACCGACATGGGCTGCAACAACTTCATCGACCATATCGGCTCGAACGGGAGCCGCTGGGGCGATCGCATCACCCGCCAGGGCTACGCTTTCGCCAATGCCTCCGAAAACATTTACGTCGGTAATCCGGCCTTTGGCGGCGGTCCGCAGGGCGCATTCGACTGGTGGATGAACTCGCCTGTCCATCGCGCGAATATCCTCAGCCAAAAAGCCACCCAGATCGGCATTGGCTATGTTTATGTCGCCCAGAGCACTTACGGCGGTTACTACACCCTCAATTTTGCGCGCCCGAAATAATCCCCAAACCATACGGCAGCCGAACAACCCGGCTGCCGTACAGATTCCCAGACTGGGATCAAACGATTACACCACAATGTTGACCAGCCGCCCTGGCACAAAGATCACCTGACGGGGAGTTTTTCCCACCAGAAGCTTTTGCACCGCCTCAGACTGAAGCGCTTTTGCCTTTGCATCCTCCGCCTGGATGTCGGCGGGCACCAGGATGCGGTCGCGCAGTTTGCCATTGACCTGCACCACCAGGGTGATTTCTTCCTCGCGCGCGGCTTCTTCATCCACCTGCGGCCAGGGCTGCGTATGCACGGAGTAGGGCTTGCCCAGGCGCGCCCACAGTTCTTCGGAGATGTGTGGAGCGACCGGCGCCAGCATGCGCACATAAATATCCACCGCTTCTTCCCAGGCAGGCGTTTTCCAGGCGCCCTGCTGTTTGGCTCGGGTCATTTCATTTAACAGTTCCATCAATCCGGAAATGATGGTATTGAATTCGAATTGCTTGAAATCGCGCGTCACTGAGCGCAGCGTCTGGTGGACTTTCCTGCGCAGCGAGCGGATGACTTCCTCGTCAGCCTGCGGCTGCTCAGATGGCTTTTCCAGAATAACCGCCCATACCCGGCGCAGCCAGCGGAAAGTACCTTCGATGCCGGTGCTGCTCCAGGGCGCGCCCAGCTCCCAGCGGGCGAAGAACATGATATAGGCGCGCATCGCGTCCGCGCCGTAGGAAGCCAGCAGTTCATCCGGCGAAACCACGTTGCCGCGTGACTTCGACATCTTCTCTGAATCTTCTCCCAAAACCATGCCCTGGTTACGCAGTTGCAGCATCGGCTCGTTACCACTGGTGATACCCATATCCCGCAGCGCCTTGTGGAAAAAGCGCGTATAGATCAGGTGCATGGTGGCATGCTCGATCCCGCCGGTGTAGGTATCTACCGGCATCCAGTAATCATACTCTTTGGGATCAAAAGGTCCTTCCTGGTACCAGGGAGACAGGTAACGCAGATGGTACCAGGATGAACACATGAAGGTGTCCATCGTGTCTGTCTCTCGCTCGGCGCTGCCGCCGCACTGCGGACAGGTGGTCTGCCGCCAGGTTGGGTGCAGTTTCAGTGGGCTCTCGCCAGTGGGTTTCCATTCGACATCTTCGGGTAGCAGCACTGGCAGTTGATCCTCCGGCACAGTGACAATGCCGCAATTAGCGCAGTAAATGACCGGGATAGGCGCACCCCAATAGCGCTGGCGTGAGATCAGCCAGTCTCGCAAGCGGTAATTGACGGCATACCTGCCCTTGCCGCCAGCTTCCAGCCACTCGGTTACACTGGCTTTAGCCTTATCGCCGGGGGTCCCGCTGAATTCTCCCGAATGAATCATGGCACCGTATTCGGTGTGCAAGAGCACATCACGATAGAATTCACAGCCCCACAACATTTCCATCAACGTGCGGGCACCACGCACACCAGCTTCCATCTCTTTACAGCGGGTCAGAATGCGCGCTTCCGACTCAGGAGATTCCCACTCCCAAATACCATTATCGAAAATAAACACCCAGCGGGATCCAACCACTTCATTCCAGTACCCAGGCTGTAGATGTTCTGTGGCGATGTGAATGTATTGGTCTGCTTTACCAGCCGGAATGGTGATGTAAACGCCGCGGCTGTCGCTGGTAAACTGAATTTCGGATGCTTCCAGCGCGCTGGTGAATCCATCCCGCATGGAACCCGCGGTGGCGAAGGATTTTGCCAGCCCATCTGGGCGTTCGATAACCGGCAGAATGGGCAGCCCAAATTTGAGCGCGAACGCGAAATCCCGCTCGTCATGCGCCGGGACCGCCATGATCGCCCCGGTGCCGTAGGTCATGAGGACGTAATCCGCTATCCAGACCGGGATGCGGCGCCCGTTGACCGGATTGACAGCATAACCCCCGGTAAATACGCCGGTTTTCTCTTTTTCGGTAGACTCACGCTGGATATCCGTCTGGCGCAGCGCCTGGGTGATATACGCCTCGACTTCCGGACGCTGCTCAGGGGTGGTCAGCCGGGAAACCAGCGGGTGCTCGGGGGCCAGCACCATAAAGGTCGCCCCCCAGAGGGTATCCGGCCGGGTGGTGAACACTTCCAGTTCATCCCCCTGCTCGGTGGTGAAGGTCACCGCCGCCCCCTCGCTGCGCCCGATCCAGTTGGTTTGCAGTGTGCGCACCCGCTCTGGCCAGTCGATGCCGTCATAGCGCAGCAGCTCCTCGGCGTAACTGGTGGTCTTGAAGAACCACTGCTCCAGGTCTTTTTTGATCACGGGGGTGCCGCAGCGCTCGCAGTGGCGGTCCTCGCCCCATACCTGCTCGCGCGCCAACGTGGTATTGCAATTGGGGCACCAGTCCACCGGCGACATTTTGCGGTAAGCCAGGTCATGCTCGAGCAATTTGATGAAAAACCACTGCGTCCAGCGATAATATTCTGGATCGGAGCTGACCGCCTCGCGGCGCCAATCGAACATAGCACCCATGCTGCGCAACTGGCGGCGCATGTTTTCGATGTTTTTGTAAGTCCACACCTTGGGGTGGACGTTGTTTTTAATGGCTGCATTTTCGGCTGGCAGGCCGAAGGCATCAAAGCCGATCGGGAAGAGCACGTTGTAGCCCTGCATGCGCATGAAGCGCGCACGCGCATCCGAGGGAGCCATAGCATACCAATGGCCGATGTGCAGGTCGCCCGAAGGGTAGGGAAGCATGGTCAGCGCGTAGTGCTTTGGCCTGGCTGGATCGATATTGGCATGGTAGAGACCATCCTGCTCCCAGCGCTGCTGCCATTTGCCTTCGATTTCCCCTGGTACATAATTTGGATTTTGCGGCTTGTTCATCGGACGCTCCTAACAGTTAAAAAAATCACCCTTCGCCCAAACAGGGACGAAGGGTTTCTCCGCGGTACCACCCTGATTGCCCCGGAAATCAACCGGGACCACTCAGTTCGCGGTAACGGGCGAACCCGGCTCCGGCTACTGAAATTCACCGGCGCGGCCTGTCCTCGGGGAGGACGCACAGGCGAGTTCGATCTTTAGGTGCTCCGCTGGCGCCGTGTCGGGCTCACACCTCGCTCTCCCGGCTCGCTGGCGGATGATCTACTACTCCTGGCCTGGCCTGTTGAAAAACGGCCGGGAAACTTATCCCAGCGCGTTTGTTCAGTGGACCCAGGGGGATTCGAACCCCCGGCCTTCTCAATGCCATTGAGACGCGCTCCCAACTGCGCTATGGGCCCATGCTCGACCTCAATTGGTAATGTCCTGCGGGTAGTGCCTGCGGGCTGGGGTACGGCCCCCAGTGGACCTGAGGGGATTCGAACCCCTGACCTCTTCAGTGCGATTGAAGCGCGCTCCCAACTGCGCTACAGGCCCCTTTTCGAGGTAGCCAGATTGTACACGCATGCGCCGCGAATGTCAAGGAAGGCGTGTCAGCACCTCCTGCTGCAGCTGCGCAAACAACCCTACCTGGTCGATGACCGAAAGGTTGCTCAACACGACGATGGTGTAGCCTTTTTCCGGGTTGTGCAGCGCCACGGCAGAATATCCCGGGATGGTGCCGGTATGCCCGAGCAGAGTCTGCCCGTCGATGACCAGCTTGCGCGCGCCCAGGCCGTAGCCGGTCTGGGCGCTGACATCCTTGTCCGGCGCAGGGACAAAGGTGGTCATCTCCGCCAGGCGGTCGGCGGATATCACCTGCCCGCCGAAGACCGCCCGCAGCGTTTCTGCCACGCCAGCAGCGTTGGAGAGGACCCCGCCGGCAGCAAACGCGCCGCTCTCCAGCGACAGGCGCATGCCGGTCAGGTTGACCCGCCCCACGCCGTTCAAGCTGATATCATAAGCACTGGCGATGGGCAGCCCGCCCGGATAATCGCGGTAATAATGGGGATTGTCACCCACTGCGCGTTCGCTGAGCTCCGCCAGAAGCCGGCTGTAAGGCACACCGCTAGCCTGCTCCAGGATCATGCCCAGCAGCAGGTAGTTGCTGTTGGAATATTCATGCCGCGAACCGGGGGTGAATTTCAACGGCTGCTGTTCGATGACTCCCAAAAGCTCGGTCGGCTGCCAGCGCTTGCCTGCCAGGCCCAGGTAACGCAGCAGAAAGCCCATATCCTCGGTATAGCTGGGGATGCCCGAGGTGTGGTTGAGCAGCATGCGCACGCTCACCTGGCTGGCATACGGCAAATCGACCCAGCGGTCGATGCTGTCGTCCAGCGAGAGCACGCCGCGGTCGACCTGCTCCAGCACCAGCACGGCGGTGATGAATTTGGACACGCTGCCGATGTACAGGTAATGCTCGTTTGCCAGGCCGCATTGGCGGTCATGATTAGCGAAACCCGCTGCGCCCGCCCATCGGCTGTCGTCAGGGAAAATGATGGCTGCCTGCAGCCCGACGCCGTCGTGCGCCTGGCTGTAATGCTCCAGCAGCGCCTGCAAGGCGGCGTCTTGCGCCACGGCTGAATGCGGGGCCGCCTGGCTGCAGGAAGTATCTATCCGCCGCTTGTTGGTTTCCACTGTTAAGATCCAGATGCCGATGATCAGACCGATCACAACCAGGATGGTTACCAGTACCATCGCCAGCCTGCGTAATAAAACCATGTCACAATCCTCATTTCGCTTGCATTATGATTGTTTCTTTTATACACTATACGTATTAATCCCCAATCACCTTTATAGCTAAAGGCCGCCTGTCTTTTCGTCCAGGTGCAAGCTGGTTTCAGCGCGCGAAATCACCTGTTCGATCTATATCGTTTTCCATATTTGCAAGCAGCACAACAAATTTTTTATCCAACCGCGGAGGGAAAAATGGGATTTTTAACCTTTAACGACATGCTGCGCCGCACTGCCTGGCGGCTGCCGGACCACCCCTACCTGTACTGGAGCGACCGCCAGCGCGCTATGACCTATGCCCAGGGTGACCAGGCCAGCGATCACGTGGCAGGCGCGCTGGCGGACCTGGGCGTGAGCAAGGGCGACCGGGTGGGGATTTTCGCCCATAACGGCATCGACTATGTCAACGCCATGTTCGGCGCCTGGAAGCTGGGGGCGATCTCCGCTCACATCAACGTGCTGCAGGCTGAGAACATGGCTTGGTTCGTGCAGGACTGCACCCCGAATGTCCTCATTTATACGGGCGATCTCCACGAGGTGGTGGAGCGCAACCGCGCGCATATGCCGTCCGTCCAGCATTACATCTGCTTCGACGGGGAAAAGCCCGGCTCATTAGACTGGAACCAGCTGGTTGCCGCGCAGATTAAACCACCCGCCGTCCAGGTCGAAGCCGAGGATGCCGCCCACCTATCTTATACTTCCGGCTCATCCGGCAAGCCCAAAGGCGCGATCCTGGCGCACGGGTACACCGCCCGCGCCACGCACTGCATCGCCGAGCGCCTGGGCATGACCAAGGAGGATGTCTCACTAGGACCCACCTCGCTGGCGTCGTCCTACCACCTGGTTGGCAATCTGCTGCCCGGCATCCACCGCGGGGTGGATATCGGCATCCGCACGCGCTGGAATGTGGAGGTGGTTTGGGAGGAGATGGACCGCCGCGGGGTGACTTTCATGGTCGCCAACCCGCTGCTGCTGAACGAGGTGCTGCTGCATTCGCGCAAGATGGGGCGCAAACCGCAGGCCTTGCGATTCGTCGTCTCGGGCGGCGCGCCGGTCCCGCCCGAGCTTAAAATCGCCTTCCAGGACGAACTGGGCGCCCCGCTGGTCGAATCGTACGGGCAGAGCGAGCTGGGCGGCTTCGTCGCCCTTGGCTACCCGCGGGCAGAACGCGGCGCGCATTTGGGCGCGATTGGGCCGGAGCTGCCCGACCGCGAGGTGCGCATCGCCGACGAGCGGGACAACGAAATGCCCATCGGCACGCCGGGCGAGATTCTCATCCGCGGCGGGGTGATGGTCGGCTACCACAACCTGCCCGAGAAGACCGCCGAAGCGCTGCGCAACGGCTGGCTGCACACCGGTGATATGGGCGTCATGGATGTGGACGGCTTCATCACCCTGGTCGGGCGCTGGAGCGAGCGCATCTTCTCGCACGGCAAGGTCATTTTCCCGCGCCCAATCGAGGAAGCGCTGCTGCGCCACCCGGCCGTGCGCTACGCCTGCGTGATCGCCAAAGCCGACCCGCAGGCCGGGCAGGTGCCCAAGGCGGTGGTCGAGCTGTACGAGGGGCAAAGCGTTACGCCGCAGGAGCTGATGCAGCACTGCAGCGCGCTACTGGGTGAGCAGAACACGCTCAGCGCGATCGAGATCATCGCGCAGATGCCGATGACCCCCACCGGCAAGATCGGGCGCGCGGATTTGCAGGCGCGCGAGGACGCCTCGGCCTGAAAAAGACGCGTTTCGCACCACCTCAGCCGCCTGAGCGAGGCCGGGCTGGTCAGCGCGGCTGCGCAGGGTTACTACAACCTCTACCGGCTGGACACAAAAGCGCTCGAGTACAAGTCGCGCGCCGTCCACCAACCAGAGCTGCTGCCCGCTCGGGCAGCCGGACTGGACGCGGATGCCTTCGACCGCAAGGTTATCCGCGATTACAGCCTGCCGGACGGGCGCTTGAAGACCATCCCCGCTCAGCGCAAAAAGCTGGAAGCTGTCCTGCGCCACGTTGCGCGCGCTTTCGAACCCGGGCAGCGTTACCCCGAGAAGCAGGTCAACGAACTGCTTTCGGCCTTTCACGAGGATACAGCCACGCTGCGCCGCGAGCTGGTCGGCTACGGCCTGATGAAACGCGAACACGGCGAGTACTGGCGCAGCGAGGATGGTATATAATCATCTATATAAGGAGGGGTAGCGCATGAGCATTCATCGCCTGGAACGACTGTATAAATTAATGGACGAGGCTGGTATTCAGGCCGTCGCCCTCAATCCCGGACCTAACCTGGTGTACCTGACCGGCTTGCATTTTCACCTCAGCGAGCGCCCGACCACCTTCCTGGCAGCCACCGGCCAGGAGCCGGTCCTGATCCTGCCGGAGCTGGAAGTCAGCAAGGCAGAAAAGACGCTCATCAATCTGCAAATCTCGCCTTTTGGCGAAAACCCGGCCGAGTGGGTCAACGCCTTCAAAGCGGCGGGGATGGCGCTGGGCCTGGAAGGGCGCGCGATCGCGGTCGAGCCTAACCGCATGCGCTTCCTCGAAATGGAGCTTTTGCGCAGCGGCATAACCGGGGCGCAGATCATCTCGGGTGAAAAAGTCTTCAGCCGCCTGCGCCTGCAAAAAGAATCGAACGAAATCGTCGCGATGATGCGCGCGGCGCGCATCGCCCAGGACGCGCTCAAGGCGCTCCTGCCGCTGGTGCGCCCGGGCGTGAGCGAGCGCGACCTGGCTGCCGAGCTGGTCCTGCAGTTGCTGCGCCATGGCTCGGATACGCTGCTGCCCTTCGAGCCCATCGTGGCGGCCGGCGCCAACAGCGCCAACCCGCATGCCGTTCCCGGCGAGTACCGCATCAAGATGGGTGACCTGGTTCTGTTCGATTGGGGCGCCTCCTACAACGGCTACTTCTCCGATATCACCCGCACCTTCGCTGTGGGTCCGGCTGACGAGGAGTTCAAAGCCATCTATTCTTTGGTGCAGCAGGCCAATCAGGCCGGACGTGACGCCGGCAAACCCGGCATGCAGGCCGGCAAGGTCGACCTGGCAACCCGCAAGGTGATCGACAAAGGCGGTTACGGGGCTTACTTCACCCACCGCACCGGGCACGGCCTGGGCATGGAGAGCCACGAACCGCCCTACCTTTACGCCGAAAACGAGCTGGTGCTGGCCGAGGGCATGGTTTATACCATCGAGCCCGGCATCTACCTGCCCGGCAAAGGCGGCGTGCGCATCGAGGACAATATGGTCGTCACCCACGACGGCAGCCAGCCGCTGACCGATTACCCGCGCGAGTTGACCATTCTATAAGGGGGGAGCCGTGACCATACCGCGCATCATGCCGGGCGCCGAACCCTTCTTTTTCCCGGGCGGCCGTATCGGCTGCCTGCTGGTGCACGGCCTGACCGGCACGCCCAAAGAGATGCGCTGGATGGGCGAATACCTGCGCCAGCACGGCTACACCGTGCTGGCCGTTCGCCTGGCCGGCCATGCCACCACCGTCGAAGACCTGGCGCGCACCCGCTGGCAGGACTGGCTGGCTTCGGTCGAGGACGGGCTGTGCCTGCTGCAAGGAAGCTGCGACAAAGTCTTCGCCGCCGGCCTGTCCCTCGGCGCCGTCCTCACGCTGGTCGCCGCCGCTCATTTCCCCCTCCAGGGCGCGATTTCCATCTCAGCACCCTACCAGATGCCGCCGGACTGGCGCTTGAACTTCGTGCGCCTGTTCGTCCACCTGCAGCCGCGCGTGCCAAAATTCATATCAGACTGGCACAACCAGGCCGCCGCCGCCGACCACCTCGAATATCCATACTACCCCACCGTCTCGATCGCCGAATTGAAAGACTTACTGGCGGTCATGCGCGCTGATCTGCCAAAGATCAAAGTCCCGGTTTTGCTGGTGCACTCGCGAAACGACCGGGGCGTGGACCCCGAAAACATGAACCTGATTTACAACGCGCTGGGCAACATCGACAAACACACGCTGTGGGTCGAGGACAGCGGGCACGTCGTCACACGCGAAAATGACCGCCAGGTTCTTTTTGCCACGGCGCACAAATTCATGCAGGATCATTTATAATCCCAGGCGGAGAACTGCCGCATGACGCTTGAGATCCTCACCTACCGCCTGGGCCCCCTGGACAACAACACCTACCTGCTGGTGGACAGCCAGACGCGCGAATGCGTGATCGTCGACCCGACCTTTGAGAGCCACCTGATCGCCGAAAAGATCCTGGGCGACCGCCTGCACCTGACCCAAATCTGGTTAACCCACGCGCACTTCGATCACATCGCCGGCGCGCGCCTGTACTCCGAATTCAGGCAGCCGCCCGTGCCGGTTGGGCTGCACCCCGACGACCTGGAGCTGTACCGCGCGGGCGGCAGCGCGGCCGAATTTGGCATTCAGATGCCGCCCATGCCGGAACCGGCCCTGCTCTTCGAGCACGGTCAGCAGGTCTTTGTCGGGCAGGAAGCGCTGGAAGTGCGCCACACCCCCGGGCACAGCCGCGGGCACGTCATCTTCTACGCCCCGCAAGCCAACGCCGCCCTGGTCGGCGACCTGATCTTCAAGCACGGCGTCGGGCGCACCGACCTGCCCGGCGGCAGCAGCACCCAACTGCTCAAGTCCATCTACACCCAGGTGCTCACCCTGCCGGTCGAGACGCGCCTGCTGAGCGGCCACGGCCCCGAAACCACCATTCAGGACGAGGTGGACGAAAACCCCTACCTGGCTTAACAAATCTGTCGGCGCAGGGGGTCATGCGCGTTACCAGCCTTCCTACTATAATGACATAACCCGCTCTTAGGGAAAATGCCGCTGGCTGCGACCCGCTGCCAGCAAAGATCACCGCCCATGCAAAAATCCTCTTCATTCAAGTATCTGCTGCAGGAAAGCGCGTTGGTGCTGCTGTTCGCCTACCTGCTCTTTTTCGCCAGCCACCACTACACCGGTCTGCTCAACCTGAACATCTTTACGATCACCACGGTCTTGCTCACCCTGGCGGTGGGCGTGCTGCTGGTGCTCGGTCTGCGCGCCAGGACCGGCGTCTCTCTGCCCATCTGGTTGTTCATGGGCGCGCTCACCTTGGCTATGGTCTTCTCGCTTGACCCGCGCCGTTCGCTGCCCGAGGTCTGGCTGATCCTGCTGGCTTTCTTCTGGCTGACGCTGTTCGCCGAGCTGACCGCGCGCGGCCTGCCGGCCGAACTGGTGGTCAAGTGCCTGCTGATCCTGGGCGGCATCCTCCTGCTTGTCAGCAGCCTGGACTTCATCCGCTGGTACCGCGAATGGCTGCAGGTCAACCCGGGCCAGTGGGTTCCCTTTATTCAATACCGGCTGCCCTCTGCCAACCTGCTGGCGGTTTTGCTCAACATGGTGTTTGTGCTGGCGCTGACGCGCTGGTTCTTCACCCGCTCCATCTTCGGGCGTGTCGTGCTGGCGCTTTACCTGCTGCTGGCGCTCTTCCTAATTTTCCTGAGCTCCTCACGCGGCGGGTGGATCGGGCTGGCCTTCGGCCTGCTGGTCCTGGCGGGCGCTTCCCTGCTGGTCGCGCGCGATTGGTGGCAGCGCGCCTGGACTTACCTGTCCAACCGTAAACTGCTGCTGGCCGGGCTGATCCTGACGGCGCTGGCGGGCGCGAGCCTGGTCGGCTGGTACTTCATCCAGCAGGACAAGCTGCCCACCCACGCTTCGTTGTTCACCTCGCGCGACATCTTCTGGCCCGCCGCGCTGAAAGCCTTTACCGCCTCACCGCTGCTCGGGCAGGGACCGCACACCTTCGGCATCGCCTACCTGCTGCACAACTCGCTCCCGCCGGACCAGTTCTACGGCTATGCGCATAACATTTACCTGGATTTGCTCAGCGGTTCCGGATTACTTGGCCTGGCTGCTTTCCTCTACCTGGTCTACCGCGTCGCCAGAATCTACCTGCGCCGCCTGCGCGGACCAGCCAGCCCGCACCTGCCTGTGCTGCTGGGCGCGCTGGGCGCGGCCGCGGTCGTGCTGGCGCACGGTTTCTTCGATTCGGTCCATCACAATGTGCCCGCTTCCGCCTGGATCCTGGCTATCCTGACCGGCACCGCCCTGGGAAGCCAGGCGCCCCTCAAAAAGCCCTCACGCGCGGCTGTGCTGCCCTTCCTGCTGCTGCCGCTGCTGGCCTGGCTGAACATCTGGGCCCTGGCGCCTTACCAGGCCGGACTGGCGCACGCCGGCAAGGAGGACTATGCCCGGGCAGCGCAGGACTTCGAGCTGGCCGCCCGGCGCGATCCCTACCTGGCGCTGACCCACCAGCAGCTCGGCCTGGCGCGCGCCGTCCTGGCGCAGGATGATCCGCAAACCCACCTGAAGCCCGCCATCCAGGCCTTCGAGCGCGCCGCTGCGCTGGACCCGTACTGGGCGCTCAACCACCTCAACCTGGGCGCGCTCTACCTGCAGGACGGCCAAACCAACGCCGCCATCCCACGCTTCGAGCAGGCCGTGCAGGCCGCGCGGCGCTGCGCGCTGTGCTACCTCAACCTGGGCCTGGCGTACGAAGCCAGCGGGCAGGCGCAGCCCGCCAGCGAGGCTTACGCGCGGGTCATGGCGCTCTACCCGCAGGGGGCGACCGGCTCTTTCTGGGATACTTCCGCCCTGCGCGCCGCCGCTCGGGACGCCTTCCTGGAGGAAAGGCCGCCTGCCCCTGTTTGGACGCTGGCTGAGCTGCAGGCGCAGCAGCAGGCCAGCCCGCACAACGCTTACCCCTACCTGCGCCTGGCGCGCTGGTACCTTGAGGACCAGCAGCCCGCCTTGGCCGCCGAAATGCTCAACCTGGCTGCCCTGACCGAAGATTTCCAGTATACCGACCTTTGGCTTAAAGCCGAAATCGCCGCGGCCCAGGGGGATTACGCCCAGGCCGCTGCCGAGGGAGAATGGATTCTGGAACTGATGACCGCCCCCGGAGCGGCCATGCCGGGCACTTTTGGCAAGATGGAATACGCGGTCGTCTCGCTGCGCCGAGCGGTCATGCTGCGCGAGTTGGTCCCGACCGTGACCGCCCTGCCGCTGGCAGGTGAATGGCAGGCGCGCGCCGCCCAGCTGGCGGCCTGGAAAGCCCAGGCAGGCACGCCCTGAGCGCGGGCCGTTCCCGCCGCGATCTACGCCGGATGTTTCTACCGCGGGGCGAACAGGCAGCTTTCCTGCAACCTGAACTTCACCTGCCCAGGGTTGCCGCATGCGTAACCGTGTCTTACGAAAATGAAAATATACCCGCACCGCCTTTAACATATAATTAAAAAGCTGGCGGCCGCGGATGAGCGCCAATTTTCGCGTCTGTGAGATGTCGAAATGGCGGAGCGCGCCCGCAGCCAGCCTCCTTTCACCCATGATCGAACCCGCCGACAAATCTATCCCCATCCTGATCTACGAGCCCGAGAAGCCCGGCCTGCCGCGCGTCAACTGGCGCGAGCTGTGGGAGTACCGCGAGCTGCTTTTCTTCCTCACCCTGCGCGATATCCAGGTGCGCTACAAGCAGGCGGCCCTGGGCGTGACCTGGGCGGTGCTTCAGCCGCTGCTCAGCATGATCATCTTCAGCATCATCTTCGGGCGCCTGGCCGGCCTGCCCTCCGGCGACGTGCCCTACCCGATCTTCGCTTTCGCCGCCCTGCTGCCCTGGCAGCTCTTCTCCGGCGCACTCAGCCGCGCCGGCGCCAGCCTGGTGGCCAACCGCAACCTGCTCACCAAGGTTTATTTCCCGCGCCTGATCATCCCGCTCTCGGCTGTGGCTGCCGGGCTGGTCGATTTCGGCATCTCGCTGCTGGTGCTGGCGGTGCTGATGGTCATCTACGCCGTGCAGATCACCTGGGCGGTCCTGCTGCTGCCCTTCTTCGTCCTGCTGGCGCTGCTGACCGCCCTGGCGGTCGGCCTGTGGATCTCGGCGCTCAATGTGCAGTACCGCGACTTCGAGCACGCCCTGCCCTTTATCATCCAGGCCTGGCTGTACGCCTCGCCGGTGGCCTATTCCACCGAACTGATCCCGGCCGAGGGGCCCTGGCGCGTCCTCTACGGCCTCAATCCCATCGCCGGGGTGGTGCAGGGCTTCCGCTGGGCGCTGCTGGGTACCACCCCGCCCGACGAGATGTTCTACGCCTCGCTGCTGATCGTGGCGCTGCTGCTGGTCAGCGGGCTGCTCTACTTCCGCAGGATGGAGGATTCGTTCGCGGACATCGTCTAGGGCCGCGAATTCAGCCGCGAATTAAGCCACGAATTTAGCCACGAATTTTACGAATTTATGAATTGAAGAATTAAGCCACGAATTTTACGAATTTACGAATTGAAGAATTAAGCCACGAATTTAGCCACGAATTTTACGAATTTACGAATTGAAGAATTAAGCCGCGAATTACACAAATTTACGAATCCAGCCACAAATTACACGAATTTACGAATCCAGCCACGAATTACACGAATTTACCAATTATTTATTTATTTCCGCGAATTTCGCTACAAATTTGACGAATTGACAAATTGGTGAATTTGCGATTTCACAATTTGACAAACCAACAGGACGCGCATGACCACCATCATCCACAAGGAATTGTCTTACCGCATCATCGGGGCGGCTATGGAGGTTCACAGGGAGCTCGGTCCAGGCTACCTGGAATCGGTTTACCAGTCCGCCCTGGCATACGAGCTGGGTCTGCAGGGCATCCCGTTTGAGCAGCGGGTGCGTCTGCCGGTGGCTTACAAAAGCCAGCCGATCGGGGATTATTTCGCCGATTTCATCATCGCCGGACAAATCGTGGTCGAGCTCAAAGCCGTCTCGGCGCTGACGCCGGCGCACGAGGCCCAGGCGCATCACTACCTGGCCTGCAGCGGGCTGGATCTGGCCATCCTGGTCAACCTCGGCGCGCCATCGCTGCAGCAAAAGCGCATCATCCGCACCCCGGAACCTCTCTCCGATTCCCCACCCCCCGGGGGTTAATGCCCCGGCACGTGAATCGAGAGACCCAGTGCCGAGGTGCGAAATTCGCTTTACCCAAGGATGTTATTCGTCCAATTCGTTCAATTTTTGGCTGAATTACTTCGTATAATTCGCTCAATTCGTGGCTAAATCTCTTCGTATAATTCGTAAAATTCGTGGCTGAATTCGCGGCTGAATCTCTTCGTATAATTCGTAAAATTCGTGGCTGA